>ERZ860264.2510-NODE-2510-length-9864-cov-2.850647_pt1 | contig 9864 bp, 8 predicted proteins | sample MGYA00509980_ERZ860264 | MGnify/ENA primary metagenome ERZ860264 (study PRJEB30046, sample SAMN00715212) | human gut metagenome | study: EMG produced TPA metagenomics assembly of the A metagenome-wide association study of gut microbiota in type 2... | reverse complement strand
CCCGGAGATTATTTACTTTGACGAGCCCACCAGCGCCCTTGACCCGGAACTGACCGGCGAGGTGCTGCGGGTGCTGCGGGAGCTGGCCGACCGCAAGACCACCATGATCATCGTGACCCACGAGATGCACTTTGCCCGGGATGTGGCCGACCGCATCCTGTTTATGGACGGCGGCGTGGTGGTGGAGGAAGGCCCTGCAAAGCAGCTGATCGACCACCCGCGGGAACAGCGCACCAAACAGTTCTTGGCACACTACGCGGAATGAGCAAAATCACCAATTCTTTGGGCAAAAAAATGGAAATGTTGATGCAAACCAAGTCTTGTAAAACTGGCGCTGCTCCGCTATAATACCACTCATGAATCTTTATCAACGTCCTGCCGCTTTTCCGGCAGGGCGTTTTTCACGGCAAAAATGCGAACATCCATCTTTTTTGTGTGGGCAGGAGGTATATTTCCATGACCAAAGATATGACGCAGGGCAGCCCGCTGAAGCTGCTGCTTGCCTTTGCTGTGCCGCTGATGCTGGGCAGCCTGTTCCAGCAGTTCTATAATCTGGCAGATACCATCATCGTGGGCCGCTTTGTGGGCGTGGAAGCCCTGGCAGCGGTCGGCAGTGTGGGCGGTCTGAACTATCTGGTGCTGGGCTTTGTCAATGGCATTGCCTGCGGCTTCTCCATCCCCATCTCGTGGACATTCGGGGCAAAAGACTATGTGGAGATGCGCCGCTACACCGCCAATGCCGTCTGGCTGAGCGTCTTTTTTGCCGCAGTGCTTACCGTGGTCACGGTGGCCATGACCCGTTCCATTCTGGTCTGGACCAATACCCCGGACAACATCATTGATCTGGCGGACATCTACATCCGCACCATCTTTATCGGCATCCCGTTTACGCTGCTGTATAACATGACCAGCGCCCTGATGCGCGCTTTGGGCGACAGCAAGCGGCCCCTGTACTTCCTGCTGGTGGCAAGCTTTCTGAACATCGGGCTGGACCTGCTTTGCATCATCACCTTCAAGATGGGCGTGTTCGGTGCGGCATTCGCCACCGTGTTCAGCCAGGCAGTGGCCGGTCTGGGCAGCCTGTGGTACATCCTCAAGCATTATAATGAGCTGCGCTGGAACAAAGAAGAAAGCCGCCTGAGCAGACAGCACTGTGTCAAGCTGTGCGGCATGGGCATCCCCATGGGTCTGCAGTGCAGCATCACGGCCATCGGTTCCGTTGTGCTGCAGGGTGCAGTCAATGGCCTGGGCAGTGACATCGTGGCAGCACAGACTGCAGGCGGCAAGGCGGCACAGTTCCTGTCCGTCCCGCTGGAGAGCATTGGCACGGCCATGACCACCTACGCCAGCCAGAACATGGGTGCCCACGACCTGAACCGAGTGAACAAGGGTGTGAACACCGCCCTGGGCATCGGCTGCGTGTACAGTGTGGCATCCTTCCTGATCCTGCGCGTGCTGGATAAGGCTTTGATCGGCCTGTTCCTTGAGAGCAGCCAGACCGAGATCATGGCCAACGCCCAGAGCTTCATCTTCTGGAACAGCGTGTTCTATATCCCGCTGGCGGTCCTTATCATTTACCGCTACACCATTCAGGGTCTGGGTTATTCCAGCCTGGCCATGTTTGCCGGTGTGGCAGAGATGATCGCCCGTGCTCTGGTGGGTTTCCTGTTCGTGCCGCTGTGGGGCTATTTTGCCGCCTGCATTGCAAATCCGGTGGCCTGGTTCTTTGCCTGCTTCTTCCTGATCCCTGCATATATCGTTGTGTTCCGGAAGCTGAAACAGGAAAAAGCAAGACCGCACGCAAACTTGTAAAAATTGAGCCGCTCTTTCGCGAAACCGCAGAAGGGCGGCTCTTTTGTTGCCTAGTAGGGGAGGCCTTGGCGAAGAGGGAAAGCCTCACGCAACGCCAAAGCTGAGAGGTTGTATAGAGCAGGGCCTGCCCAATTCCTTTACAAATAACACCAAAACGATTATACTATAAATAATTATGCCACAAGGGGGTGAGGAGCATGGAGCTGGAACAGATCGAGGGAACGGTGGAGGACATTATCTACGAGAACCCGGATAACGGCTACACGGTGTTTGAAATTTCCGGCGGCGGCACGGTCACCGTGGTGTGCGGGATCGTGGGCGAGCTCCATGCGGGCGAGAGTGTGGTCTGCCGCGGTAAATATGAGAACCACGCCACCTATGGCCGCCAGTTCCACGCCCAGGAATGCGAGACCGATATGCCGAAGGATCTGGAGGCAGTGTATGCCTTCCTTGCCAGCGGTTCTCTGCCTTACATCGGGGCGCGCACGGCCAATAAGATCATCGATAAATTCGGCGCGGCGGCGCTGGAAGTGATCGCCAACGATCCCGCCCAGCTCGCCCTGATCCCCGGCATCTCGGCAGACAAGGCCGACCGCATCCAGCAGGAGTTCAAGCGGATGTTCGGAATGCGGGAGCTGATCGCCTATCTGGCCCAGTTCGAGATCAGTCCCCGCCGCGCCATGGAGGTGTTCCGCGTCTTTGGCCCCGGTGCCATGCAGGCCATCTCCCAGAACCCTTATCTGCTCTGTGGGGAACCCCTGCAGCTGGATTTCCGCCATGCCGACAGCATTGCACAGTATTATCATATGGAAGGGGACTGCACCCAGCGGCTGGAAGCGGCGCTTCTCCGCACCCTGCGCCACAACGCGGGCAACGGTCACACCTGTCTGCCCCGTGCGCAGCTGCTGGACACGGCATCCCACTTCATCCAGCAGCCGCCCGAGAAGTTGGCCCGTGCGCTGGACCACTGCATTGAGACCGGGCAGCTTGGCGTAAAGATGCTGGAGGCTGTGCCGTATATCTATCTGCCTGACCTGCTGGAAGCAGAACAGGCCATTGCCGACCGGCTGGCCCTGCTGGCGAAGCGGGAGAAGCAGACGGTGCGGGACCTTGATAAAAACATTCAGGTGCTGGAGCTGACCCAGGGCTTTTCCTATGCGCCCCTGCAGCGGGAAGCCATCCGCAAGGCCATGACCGAAAACTGCCTTGTGCTGACCGGCGGCCCCGGCACCGGTAAGACCACTACGGTCAACGCCATCCTGCAGCTGCTGGAACATCAGGCAGACCGGGTGGCACTTTGTGCTCCCACGGGCCGTGCGGCCAAACGGCTGAGTGAACTGACTGGCCGCAAGGCCTCTACCATCCACCGCCTGCTGGAGGTGGACTACTCCGGCGGCGTGGTCAGCTTCATCCACAACGACAAGAACCTGCTTAAATGCGATGTGGTCATTCTGGATGAGATGAGTATGGTGGATGTGAAACTGTTTCAGGCGCTCATTGCAGCCCTGCGGTACAGCTGCCGCATTATCATGGTGGGCGATGCCGACCAGCTGCCCAGCGTGGGGCCCGGCAACATTCTGGGGGAGGTCATCCGCTCCGGGCTGGTGCCCACCGTCTGCCTGAACGAGATCTTCCGGCAGGCCAGACGCAGCCTTATTGTGGAGAACGCCCACCATATCATCAGCAGTGAGCCGCTGCAGAAGGGCGGCAAGACAGACGATTTCTTCTTTCTGGAATCGGACGGCGATGCGGCGCAGAAACTGGTGTGCGATCTTGTCACCACTCGTCTGCCCCGGAGCTATGGCTTTGACCCAGTCAGGGACATTCAGGTGCTCTGCCCCACCAAGCTGGGACCCACCGGCACCCAGGCGCTGAATGTGGAATTGCAGAACCTGCTCAACCCGGAGCAGAAGGGCAAACCCCAGCTCCAGAGCGCCTCCCGGGTGTTCCGGGTGGGCGATAAGGTGATGCAGGTGCGGAACAACTACGAGATCGTCTGGAACCGCATTGGCGGGGAGCAGGGCGTGGGAGCCTATAACGGTGATATCGGCATTGTGGAATCCATCAACATGCGCGACCGCTCCATGGTGGTGCGGATGGATGACCGCCGCCTACTCTACCCGGCGGAAAACCTGAACGAGCTGGAGATCGCCTACGCCATCACGGTGCACAAAAGTCAGGGCAGCGAGTTCCCGGCGGTCATCCTCCCGGCGGCGCAGGTGCCGCCCCGCCTGTGCTACCGCAACCTCTTCTACACCGGCGTGACCCGCGCCCGTAAATTGTGCATCGTGGCCGGGCGGCGGGACGTGGTGAACCGGATGATGTCCAATGTCCGGCAGAACCTGCGGTACAGCGGCCTGTGCGAATTGCTGAAAGAGAATCTGCCGCCGGAACAGATGGCGGCAGAATAACCTCTCAGGCGCTTTGCGCCAGCTCTCCTACTAGGAGAGGTTTGGTCTATACTTTTTTACTGGCTTATGCTACAATATAAATTGATTTGATTTCCCGCCCGAACGGGCATTTACGATAGAAAACAGGGGAGCAGAGAAAGGAACATTTCATTATGGCACAGAATGACATCGGCATCGATCTGGGCACAACGACCATTATCATTGCACAGGCAGGGCAGGGGGTCGTGCTCAACCAGCCCAGCGTGGTGGCAATGGATACCCGCAAGAACTCCGTGCTGGAGGTGGGCGACAAGGCCCTGGCCATGGTAGGCCGCACCCCCAACTATATTTCTGCCATTTTCCCGCTGAAGGACGGTGTCATCAGCGACCACACCATGACCCGGGAGCTGATCTGCCGGTTTGTGAATCAGGTGTACAGCTCCCACATGGTCAAGCCCCGGGCGGCAGTGTGCGTGCCCGCCGCCATTACCGGCATTGAGAGCGACGCCGTGGTGGAGGCTGTGGTGGCAGCCGGTGCCCGTCAGGTGTACCTGATCGATGAGCCCATTGCCGCTGCTCTCGGCTCCGGCATCGACATCACCCTGCCGGACGGCCGCATGATCATTGATATCGGCGGCGGCACCACGGATATCGCCGTGCTGAGCCTTGGCGGTAAGGTCAAGGCCACCAGTGTGCGCGTGGCCGGTAACCACTACGATGAAGAGATCCTCAAGCACGTCCGCAACAAATACAGCATCGCCATCGGCCAGCGCACCGCCGAGGAACTGAAAAAGCACGTTGCCTGCTGCCCCCAAAAGACCGATTTCCACGAGAGCATGGAGATCAAGGGTCGCAGCCTGCTTACCGGTCTGCCGGTGCGCGTGACCGTTTCCACCGATGATCTGTACGAGCCGGTGATGATGCTCAGCGAGCAGATCGGCACCGCAGCCCATCAGGTGCTGGAAAAGACTCCGCCGGAGCTGGCAGGCGATATCTACCGCAACGGCGTTATGCTGACCGGCGGCGGTGCCCAGCTGCACGGTCTGACCGAATATCTGAGCCAGGAACTGAAGGTGGAGGTCACCGTCTCGCCAGACCCTGTAAACTGCGTTGCACTGGGCACGGCACAGAGCCTTTCCATCGGTGATAAGCTGGAAACCGGCTTTACGGACGCTACCCCGCGCATCGGCCGCCGCTAAACTTGGTTCGTTTTGTCCATGTCATATCACAAAGCAGCAAAAATAAAATTTGTTAATTTTTGTTGAAATGAATGGCAAAATACGGTATACTATACCCAAATTGATTTTCTGCTAACGATGTTGTATCGCTTGCAGTATCCAACAAACAGGAGGAAAAACCATGGACTTAGGTTTCGATGTGGTCGTTACCATTACTGGTATCGTGCTGGTGTTCCTGATCCTCGTGCTGCTGATGGCTATCATCACGCTGGAGGGCAAGATCTTCGACTCGATGAATGCCAAGAAGAAGGCCGCCAAGACTGCTGCACAGGGCACAGCCTATTCCAAGAGCGAAGTGTACAAGCAGCTGCTGCTGTTGCAGCAGACTGCCGAATGAGTATAGAGGAGGATATTTTTCCGTGACAAAACTACTGGTCCTGAGCGACAGCCACGGCGCGCGTGACGCCATTAAGCGCATTTTGAACAAAGAGCAGAACAACGTGGATGCTGTGATCTTTTTGGGGGACGGCCTGCGGGATCTGGAGCAGGCGCTGGCCTTTTTCCCCCATCTGCGGGTGTATTCCGTGGCCGGCAACTGCGATTACGGTGCGCTGGAGCCGCTGGACGGCTTGGCGGGCTTTGATCAGACGGTGGTTTTTTATACGCATGGTCACATGTACGGTGTAAAATACGATCTGGACACGCTTGCAGATGCCGCCGCCGCCCGCGGCGCTGAGGTGGCACTGTTCGGCCACACCCACAAACCCATCGCCCTCCAGAAAAACGGCGTGTTCCTGTTCAACCCGGGTTCCTGCGGCCGCTGCTACACCGGCCCCAACACCTACGGCGTGATGCTGTTGGACAAGGGCAAGATCACCAGCTTTGCACACAAAGAGGTACCGCAGCAATGAGCATCAATGAGGTGCGTTATCTGCCCGAATGCGGCAGCACCAACGCGTATATGAAAGAGCATTTTGAAGAGTTTGGCCCGGTGGGCGCGGTATACACCACCAACCAGACCGCCGGGCGGGGCCGCCTGGGCCGCACCTGGGTCAACGCCGAGGGCAAGGCGCTGTACTACACAGTCGCCATCCGGGAGCCGCTGGCGCAGCCTGCCACCCTGCCCCTGCTGGCCAGCCTTGCCGTGCGCAGGCAGCTGGCCCTGCGCTACGGCGTGGACTGCCAGATCAAGTGGCCCAACGACCTGCTGCTGAACGGCAAAAAGATCGTGGGCATCCTGTGCGAAAGCGTCTGCTACGGCTACCAGCAGCAGGGCCGGGGCATCCTGTGCGGCATTGGCATCAACCTGGCCCAGCCGCAGAGTTATTTTGATGCCGCCGACCTGCCCCATGGCACCTCGCTGGCCCTGCAGGGTGCCACGATCGATCTGGAGCAGGATCCCGGCTGGCTGGCCGAGGCCCTGACGGATTTCGGCTTTGATCGGCCCCTGTACACCTTTGCGCGGGATGGCTTTGCACCTTTCCGGGAGGAGTACAAGGCCGCCTGTGTCAACATCGGACGGCGGGTGACCTTTGACCTGCCGGACGGCGGGCAGGGAGCAGGCGAGGCCGTGGATGTAGACGAGGAGGGCCGTCTTGTTGTCCGCACCGACAGCGGCGAGGAGCATGTGTTCACCGGCGAGGTCTCCGTGCGCGGCATCTACGGTTCCCTCTGAAACCTGATATAACACAGCACCCCCGGCAGAGGATCGCTCCGCCGGGGGTGCTTTTTCAGACAAACAAAAGTCCCCTCCGGCGCTTGCGGTACACCGGAGGGGACTTTTGTTTTGGGGTATTGCTTTGGTGTGAGGAGGAATCATGTGCAAGGGAGACGGTTGCGGCCCCGCTCCCTTGTGCTCATAGTATACCCGATTTCGGCGCAAAAGTCATTACTTTCTTGTGAAATCTTGTGAAAATTCTGTTAAGCTTCGCACGAAATTATTTCGCTCACTCGTTTTCACCTTTTTCCTCTTTCCGCAGGGCTGCGGCGTGACGGCGGCCCTCCCCCACATAGTGGGCGGCATTGGCAAGGCTGGCGGCTGCCTGTTCGGGGCTGACCTGCTTGATGATCTTCCCCGGAACCCCCACCACAAGGGAATCGTCCGGAATGATCTTGCCTTCCGGCACCAGCGCACCGGCCCCGATGATGCAGTTTTTGCCCACAACACAGTGGTTGAGCAGGGTGGCGTGCATCCCGATCAGGGAACCGTCTCCCACGGTGCACCCGTGGACAAGGGCACAATGGCCCACGGTCACGTTCTTGCCCAGCGTGACCGCCCCGCCCGGGTCACAGTGGAGCACCGCATTATCCTGCACATTGGTGTTCTCGCCCAGGGTCAGGGTGCCGTCGTCCCCGCGCAGAACCGCACCATACCAGACCGAGGAGCCCGGTCCCAGCACCACATCACCCAGCACCGTGGCGTTGGGTGCCACGAACACCGCACCCTCGTCCCGGGGAACTTTTCCACCAAAAGGCAACAACATTGTGAAAAACCACCTTTCTCTTTTCCGTCATTTATGGTATTCTTTTATATAGTGTTTTAGTTTTTGATTCAGGGAAGCCGGGAGCTTCCGTTGGAGGATACGCTTATGCAGAACTCTACTCTCTTCCGCCGGGCGGCGGCCCTGCTGCTGACGGCAGCGCTGGCCCTGACCCTTGTCCTGCCCGGTCTGGCCGCATACGAAATGCCCATCCAGACCGTGAACGAGGGCGAATCGGTCTATCTGTTCAACGCGGACATCGACAAGCCCATTCTGGAACAGAACGCGGACCAGCAGCGCTACATTGCCAGCCTGACCAAGATGATGACAGCCCTGCTGTTTCTGGAAAGCGGCAAGGACATGAACGCGGAGATCACCATCCCTGCCAGCCTGACCCAGGAGTTCAAGGACATCCAGAACGCCAACGGCAGCACCATCAACCTGCGCATCGGTGAAACGGTGCGCCGCATCGACCTGCTGTACGGCCTGCTGGTGGCCAGCGCCAACGACGCGGCCAGCGTGATCGCCAGTGATGTTTCGGACGGCGACCTGACCGCCTTTGTGGCCCGGATGAACCAGCGTGCCAAAGAGCTGGGCTGCACCAGCACCAGCTTTACCTGTGTGCACGGCCTGTATGATTACGGCAACGTCTCTTCGGCCCACGACCTTGCCCTGATCGCCAAGGCCTGCGCCGAGAACGAGACCTACATGCAGGTGGCAAACACCCTGAGCTATACTCTGCCTGCCACCAACCTGCACCAGAACGAGCGCACCATCACCTCCACCAACCTGATGCTCAACCCGGAGTACCCCTACTACCGGGATTACATCCGGGGCATGAAGACCGGTTTTACCACCTTGGCGGGCCGGTGCTATGTGACCTTTGCTCAGAAGGACGGCCACACCTACGGGCTGGTGGTGCTGGGCTCCGACCTTGACAACATTTACAGGGAGGCCTCCGAGATCCTGGACTGGGCCTTTGCAAGTTTTTCTGACCGGGAGCTGGTGGACACTGAAACCCCGCTGACCACCGCCCCCCTGAAGAAGTGCCGCTCCTATGAGGAAGTGGAGCTTTACGCTGCCGCGCCGGTCAGCGGCTACGGCCATGCGGACGACAAGGTGACCTTCACCTACGACCTTCAGGAGAATATCTCCGCCACCGTCAAGGACGGGGCTGTCCTTGGCACGGCCACCGTTTATCTGGACGGCTATGAGGTGGGCACGGTAGACCTTGTGACCCATCAGAAATATGTCTCCGACTTTCGCACCGACCTTCAGACCACGTTTCTCCTGATGGCGGCCCTCATCGTTCTTCTGGCTGTTCTCAGCTTCTTCACCCTTGTTGCCGGGGGCGGCTCGCTGAATCTGGGCCGGCGCAGAAAAGCACGGAGAAGATGATCTCACCCTCTCAGTCTCGCTAACGCTCGACAGCTCCCCCGAAGGGGGAGCCAAGGGCTATTCCATATATAGCAGCATTTACCCTCTTTGATGTTTTGCCTCTCCCTTCGGGAGAGGTGGCATTGCGCAAGCAATGACGGAGAGGGTAAAGGCTGCTCTTTTTTATCAGAATGTCCGGAACTTCATTGCCAGCACGCTCAAGGTGATCTTGGGGTTCACCTGCGCACCCAGCCGCTGGATCGCCGCATCGGCGGCTGCAAGGGCCTTGCGGGCGGCATCGCCCTGCACCGGGGCACGGGGGCTGCCGCGCAGCCCGGCGGCCGCTACGGCCCGGAAATCAGCCAGCAGAGCGGCGGCCCCCACCTTATCCTTTTCGTAAGCTGACAGCAGAACAGCGGCGGCATAGCTGTCCTGCGCGGCCGCTGCTTTGGCGAGGGCAAGCGCCTTGTCTACCTGCGCCCGGCGGGCCTCATCCCGGGCCGCATCCAGCACTGTGCCGATGTGGCCATCGAACAGCTCACTGTACAGGGCGGCATCCTTGCTGTCCACCCCCTGTGCGGTGCAGTAGCGGGCGCAATCGGCGGGGGAGACCGGAGCCACTGCAAA
>ERZ860264.2507-NODE-2507-length-9869-cov-9.543407_pt1 | contig 9869 bp, 8 predicted proteins | sample MGYA00509980_ERZ860264 | MGnify/ENA primary metagenome ERZ860264 (study PRJEB30046, sample SAMN00715212) | human gut metagenome | study: EMG produced TPA metagenomics assembly of the A metagenome-wide association study of gut microbiota in type 2... | reverse complement strand
CGGCGGCAGACGCTTTGGCATAGGCTTCGTCCACTTCCTCTTCCGTCACCAGTTCATCTTTGTAGAAGTCGAACGCAAGTTGCAGTTCGTCCGCCAGAATCCTGACCTCGTTGTAGCCGGAAATCCATTGCTGCAAGCCTTTCACTTTCTTCATCTGCGCCTCGGCAGCCTTCTGGTCGTCCCAGAAGCCCGGAGCCTGCGTACGCAACTGTTCCTCTTCTACTTGTATTTTCTTTCCTTCGATGTCCAGATAGCGGTTCAACGCTTCGGTACGTTCCTTTATATCCTTCAGTTGTTCAATGGTAATCATATGCTTTCTTCAAATTCTATCTTTTCGAGCCGCAAAGATAGTGCAAAAGTCCGAAAAAACGCGTTACTCTTCGTACATCTTATCAATCAGCTCCTTATAATTCGTTGCCACCACAGAGCGTTTCAGCTTCAGCGTGTTCGTCAGTTCGCCGCGTTCCATGCTGAAAGGTTCGGGCAGAAGGGTGAAGCGCTTCACCTGCTCGTAGTGGGCGAACTGCTGTTGCAGCGTATCGATGCGTGCACGAAACAACGCCTGCACTTTGGGGTGTTGCAGCAGGTCGGCCATATCCTTATATTCAAGGCCTTTTTCTTTGGCATAGTCTTTCACAAAGCCATAGACGGGCACAATGAGGGCGGACACAAACTTACGCTGGTCGGCAATGACGGCAATCTGGTCTATATAGCGGTCTATCGCGAGCTTCGTTTCCAACGCCTGCGGAGAGACATACTTGCCGTTGGAGGTTTTGAACAGGTCCTTGATGCGCTCGGTCAGATACAGATGACCGTCTTTCAGGTGTCCTGCGTCGCCGGTGTGGAACCAGCCGTCCTTATCAATGGCGTCGGCAGTGGCTTCGGGCTTCCTGTAATAACCGGTGGTGATCGTTTTGCCCCGGAGCAGTATCTCATTGTTCTCTCCGATCTTCACTTCAACGTCGGGCATCAGCGTACCCACCGAACCTATCTCATAGCCTTTGTCTGGGAAACAGGAAACGGTGGCGGTAGATTCCGTCAACCCGTACCCCACTATCATATTGATGCCTACGGAATGTACAAACTCGCAGATTTCATCGGGTACGGCAGCTCCGGCGGTGGGAAAGAAGTTTCCGTTCTCAATGCCGATCGTCTTTTTCAGCAGGGCGTAGATAGTCTTTTCGTAGAACTTATACTTCAGGTGAAGCAGCAGCGGGGGTGTCTTGCCCACACGCAGATAGTCAATGTTGTGCATCTTGCCCACCTTGATGGCATCCAGCATCATCGCTTTCCGCAAGCCGGTCTCCTGCGCTATCTTCTCCTGCACGCCGGCATACACTTTCTCCCAAAAGCGGGGAACGCTGCACATCAGCGTGGGGCGTATTTCCTTGATAGTGGTCTGGATATCTGCCGGACGGAGGTTGATGCACACCTGTACTCCCCGGTGGATGCAGAGATAGGTCCAAGCCTTCTCAAACACATGCGTCAGCGGGAGGAAGTTCATGGACACGTCTTTATCCGTCATGGCAGTCAGGCGGATGTCGTGGATGCGGATGGCTTCCCGGTAGTTGAAGTGATGCAGCATCACCCCTTTCGGTTCGCCGGTGGTGCCGGAGGTATAAAGGATATTGGCAAGGTCCTCGTCCGAAGCGCGTGCGGTACGTTCTTCCACAACATTGTTATGGGGCAGGTCTTTGCCCAATGCGAGGAACTCATCATAATAGATGGATGTCTTGTCGCGGGGGTCGAGCACTACGTTGCGGTCAAAAATAATCAGTTTCTGCAAGGAGTGGCAGAAGCCGAACGCACTGAAGGCGGCGTCATACTGGAACTGCTCGCCTACGAAGAGGAAGCGTATCTGTGCGTCGTTAATGATGTATTGCGCCTGTGCCGAAGAGCTGGTGGCATACAACGGTATAGTGACCAGACGATTGGCGAAAGCTGCAAAATCGGTGAACAGACATTCCGGTTTATTTTGTGAAAAGATACCGATATTTCGTTGTTCTTCCACACCCAACGCCACCAGAGCGTTGGCAGCCTGCCGTACTGTTTGAGAGAATTTATTCCAAGTGATGGGTATCCATTGTGATGTTTCATAGTCCCTGTATTTAAGGGCTACTTTGTCTCCATACTTCTCTGCCTGACGATGTACCATGACAGACAAATGATGATAAGTCATATCTTTAATAAATTGGTAAATATGGGTACAAAGGTATTAGTTTTATTTGAAACTATTTCTATACTGATAATTAAATCTTTAGAAGAGGGGTTATTAAAAGTGGTTCTTACTCCATAAGAATTAGCACAAAGATAGAACTTTTTTTCGTAGTATTTTAATCGTGATAAAACCTTTTACGTATCTTTGCAACGATTTTAAGAGTATAAACGGAAGCGTTTAGTGAAATCCTTGTTGTCGAAATCGCCAATTTCCAACTGCTACGAGGATGAACAACTGAACGCCCACGCCTGTTAAAGGGCGTGGGCTATTGTTGTTTGTTTGTAGCAAAAGGTGTTTGGCGATACCCGACAACGGACAAATTAACAGTGCCCACGCCTCCTTTTTTTATAACGTTCAGTCGGGTCTGCTGAACAAATTAATCTTATATAAAATGAAAAAGAATTTTATTAGTGTTTTCCAAGTATCATTTATGGTTCTTGTAGCCATTTCATCGTTCGCATTATCTGCTTGTAGTAGCGATGATGACGCAGAGGGAGATAATAATGGCAGTATGGTGTCTGTAAAACATGCCGCTACGGGTACAATCAACAACTATCATGTTATCAGAGCCGATTACATGGACTATTCAGCGAGTTCAATTGCTCCGAGTAACGAAATTACTTTTAGAACCGTATTTTCAGAGGATAAAGATGATTTAACGGGATATTATTTTCAATTTCACATTGAACAATACAAAGACACAGAAAGTAATCAAATCAAAGAATTTACAAACATAAGCGACTTAAAAGCAGGTACTCACTTAGTTGTTTCCACAAAGCGTCTATTTTACTTTTTAGAAGGAAGCATGAGTGATGAAGAAACCTATGGCGCGTCAAAGCCCAACGGAGACATAATCGTAAAGAGTATTAATGGTAAAAACTTAACACTTGAACTTAAAAACTTTAGTTTTACCAACTATGGGGCAAAAGCCGAAACAATAATCAACGGAACAATACAATACATTCCCGATTAATTAGTATAACACAAAAAGTCTCCAAATGGAGACTTTTTTTATAATCCAAACTCTTTTTTAAGACGCTGAACTGTTGAGGCTGACACATCAGTCAATTTCGCCACCTTTCGCACTGATAAGCTTTGTCGAAGCAATTTAATCACCTCTTTATACTCTTCTTTCTTTTTGTCTACACTTTTCGTACTGCCTATCTTCCGTCCAAGCTGCCCACCTTTGGCAATATACTGCTGCCGTCCCGAATTAAGACGGAACTTAATGTTCTCTCGCTCCAATTGTGCACAGGTTGACAAGGTTGCAAGCATAATGGGCGCAAACATGGACGGTTGTTTATCATCATCAAGTAATGTAAACTTTTCTTTCTGCATGAAAAGATTTATCTTATCATCCACAAGCCCTTTAACGGTTTCCAACACCTCAAAGGCATTACGTCCCAATCTGCTTAACTCCGACACTAACAGCATATCAATATGCTCCGTCCGACAATACTCCAAAGCCTCAACGAGAACAGGGCGTTCCGCATTTTTCTTTGCCCCACTTACCTTTTCTTCAAATATTTTTACAACTTCCATTTTAGCATATTCGGCATAGGCTTTCAAGTCTGCCACTTGTCTATCGGTGGTTTGTCTATCAGTAGTTGAACTAACACGTGCATATATTATAGCTCTCATATATTGACTTTTTAATTATACCACAAAAATAGTTCTTTTCTTTATTGTGTGCAAATTAATCAAAGAATAAATTGAATACAATACATAGTATTCTTTTTAATAGTTTATAGATTTATTTGAATACACTTTTAGTTTGAATACAAAAAATATAGTGCTACGCATTTTACATCACATAAAATATTAATTGATAATAGATTAAACATAAAAAGGCTACTCTCGCAGGGGGCTTTGCTAAAACCCCTACGAAGCTTTCAAAGTTAAAGTTGAAAGATTGAAATTGCCTTTCTCCCTTTTGGTTTAAAACGAAGTAATCTGTTGGAAAAATAATAAAGCATATCAAACAATGGGTCTTGACTTTCTTGTTGTGATGCCAAAGTAGCCATCAAAAGTTCATCAGGTATCACTTCGCCCTTTTGTTTATTGAACTCTTTCAGATGTTCGTTTTTTAGTGTCAATTCTATACGATAGTCACTATTCTTTAGTTCATTCCACTGTGGTATATATGTTTTATTCGATTTCCCTAACTCCCGCTTCTTATCATATACTTTCAAGCTTAACCCGTTTTGTTTTTTGGGGGTTATATAAATACTCAAAGTCCGCAAACGACATTGGTCGCCTGTTTGAATGTGAAGAATTTCATTCAAGAGTTCCTTTTTATCAGAGCGAAGCGTACCATTTAATATGACCTCGTAATCATCATTGAATTGTGCAGACTTAATCCTTTTTGCAAAATTGATATTAGTATCCAAAGCTATATCTAAAGATGTGATATTATTAAAACTTAATCCTAATTCATCTACAATATAATCCACGCAAGTCAGCCAACTGTGTTTACCTTGCAGCACAACAAAAGTTTCGTAGAATACCCAATTCTCAACATAGAGCCACACATAATTGCTTTTTTCTTCACTCACAGGATGAGATTTTGTTCTTAGTGTAGCGAACTTCTTTTGATGAGTCCTACCGGACCCATCAAAAAAAGTTCCCTTGATTATCACTTCAAAAGAATTGGTGAATAATGCATCATCATTTGGTATCCGCACCAAATGAAAACAATCATCACTATCGATTAATTCATTATACTCATTCAACTTATTTATAAAATCATCGGATGCCTTATAACATAAGGTCAGTTTATCCACGCTAATTACACTTTTATTCTTTTTCATTTCTTTCTTTTTTTATTTTATTATTTTTATGGAACTTCTTCAAAGAAGCACTTAAATGTTCTTTATGTTCCTTTGTTTTTGGCAATCCCTGCAAAGATTGGGATATACGTAGGCAATGAGTTGCAAGCTTTTTACGTCCTTTTAAACGCACACTGATTTTTTTCTTTGTTTCTTCTGTCATACTGAATCTTAGTTTATATATAAGTAGTTAGAATAGTAGCTAAGTTCAATATTTAACTCAAAAAAAATCAGAAAAATTTTTCTAATGATACATTTTCCAAACGGTTATGAGGGTAGGTAGGTTGAAATAATCCTTATTTCTAAGTGGCGGGATACACTAAATACCGTACTTGCTTAAATTCATCTGATTTTAAGCAACAAAAAGATGTAAGAAGTTAGCCACAGACACTTCTAACAAGGTTTTACAATCGTATATTTTCTAAAAAATCACAAATGCAATACGCCTATCAAACAGTATGTATCATGAAATCTTCTTCGGTGGGTGGCAGCATCTCTATCGTTTCCATTGCTTCTTCATATTCCTGTCGATTAAGTATCGAAGATAGCTCTAAGTTTTTGCGTCGCAAATCTCTGCATTGAATTTTGAGGTCTACAACCCTATCTACCATATCATCACTTATCCCATTGTTGGATACAGGTTCATTCTTCGGACAAGAAGCCTCATCAACCTTCATAGTATCATACAATCCGTTTTGATGTTCTGCTCCTTTTTGTGCAGCTTTCATTTGGTCTATGTGCGTGTATATATCATCAACTGTACTGTCGCAAGTATGCCCCGTTATAGATTTAATTTCATCCTTACTCGCTCCTGCTTCTGCCATTCGGCTTATAAATGTATGTCTTCCTAAGTGATTATGTATTAATTCATAAATATGTCCTTTATGTTCTTTTACTACTTTACCTCTTTGCTCCGTATATTCAACCACTCGTGTCAATCCTACATTTTTAGCCACTTTCCGCAAATTATCATTATATTTCACAGGCAATCGGTGTAATTGTCCCTCATATTTTTTTATGAGCTGTACCAATAATATATCTTTAATTGGGATATACGCAGCTTGTTTTCCCTTCACCTGTCTATTGACTGTGATAATACCTTTATCCCAATCTATATTATTACTATCTAATAACTGCATTAGGTCTGATTTACGCTGTCCCGTGTAACATTGAATTAGGAATAAGTCTCTTGCCACTACACTACTACCACTACATTCGTATGCTCGCAGACTTGCAATTTCATCAGCTGTAAGAGGAGCATTTTTTGCACCCCGTTCAGGTTTAGGAATAAGATTTTTTGTGATTTGCACCTCATCAATCTCTGTCGCTTGCCAATTAAATTTGCGATACTCTCTGCCCGCAGCAACCTTTAAAGCTGCCTTAAGTTTCTTTTGCGCCTCACGTATTGTTGATATTGCATACTGTTTCCCATTGGGCATTGTCATCTGCTCCATGTAACGGAAAGCATCATTTATCATTTCAAAACTAATTTGGGCAAAGTCATCTTGGTACTGAGTATGCTCTTTGAAAAATCGCTTTAAGAAGTTTACATTCTGTAATTCTTTCACTAATGTATTACCACGTTTATTTACCTCAATGTACTCCATGAGCCATTGAATTATTGAGTCCCTATTCTTCATAGTATAAGGTTTTAAATTAAAATTTTGTTTGATAATCTCTAAACACCGCTTTGGATACTCCAATTCATGCGGATTATTGCAAATATACGACTTGGCTTTATCAAATACCAACTTTGTTTGATTAATTTGTGATAGAACAATATTGTTATTATAAACATCAAGATTAGAAATATTGTGTATGATTGGCATCTGCAAACGACTATCCCATTGATTGGGATAAACCTTTGCACCGATGTTAATCTTATACTGTTTCCCTGCAATGCGAAACACTGCATATATAATAGTAGGTCGCTTACTCTTGGGATTACGTAAATTGTAATTTAAACTTAAATCGAAAAAATGCTGCTGTAATACTTCCATATTCTTAAAAACGGTTCTTTAAAGTGGTACTTAAATTTCGTTCTTAACAGAGCCTTTTCCACTAAAGAACTAACAACAGATAGTTCCTATAAACCCCTCCTGAAATCGGTTGTATTTTTATTTGAAACTATCTTCCTTTTTCAGGATTTATCCGTAAGTTTGCGGAGTAATAATGAATTATATAACCGATCCCGACAATGACAAACGACGTACAGACTTTAGTTTCCGAAGCAACCGGATTGCTCAAATCATTGATAGCCATTCCTTCCTTGAGCCGCGAAGAAGAGCGGGCCGCCGACTTCCTGCAGAACTACATCGAGATGCAGGGAATGGCCACCGGAAGAAAGGGCAACAATATATGGTGCCTGAGCCCGATGTTCGACCTGCAGAAGCCTACACTGCTGCTGAACTCGCACATCGACACTGTGAAGCCCGTAAACGGATGGCGGAAAGCCCCGTTCAACGCAGTGGAGGAGAACGGCAAGATCTACGGTCTGGGAAGTAACGACGCCGGCGCAAGCGTGGTCGGCCTGCTGCAGGTGTTCCTGCAACTTTGCCGCACCACACAGGCGTACAACCTGATTTTCCTTGCTTCCTGCGAGGAAGAAGTATCGGGCAAGGGCGGGATAGAGTCCGTATTGCCGCAGCTGCCTCCCATACAATTCGCCATTGTGGGTGAGCCCACCGAGATGCAGCCCGCCATTGCCGAGAAAGGCTTAATGGTGCTGGATGTCACTGCCTACGGACGTTCGGGGCACGCCGCCCGTAATGAAGGAGACAATGCCATATATAAGGTATTGGACGACATTGCGTGGTTTCGCGACTACCGCTTCCCGAAAGAATCTCCCTTCTTGGGCCCGGTAAAGATGAGTGTCACCATGGCAAATGCCGGAACGCAGCACAATGTCATCCCCGACCGCTGCACGTTTGTCGTAGACATCCGCAGCAACGAATGTTATACCAATCAGGAGCTTTTCGACGAGATACGGAAACATATCTCCTGCGAAGCCAAAGCCCGCTCGTTCCGCCTGGGCTCTTCACACGTTTCGCCGGACCACCCGCTGGTGCGGAAGGCCGTTGCTTTGGGACGGGTGCCCTTCGGCTCTCCCACACTGTCCGACCAGGCACTGATGCCGTTCCCGTCCATGAAAATGGGACCGGGCAAAAGCAGCCGTTCACATACTGCGGACGAATTTATCTTTGTAAAAGAGATAGAAGAAGCCATTACGCTGTATCTTGAATTGCTGGACGGGGCGGAGATTTAAGCTTCACCCGTTTTCGTTCCCTTTTTCCCGCAGGGCATTTCCAGTTTCAACGGGATAAACTATCAGTTTCCCTAAGGGATACCGGGAGTTTCATTGAGGTAAACCGGGAGTTTCAACGGTTGAAACTCCCGGTCCCCTTCATTGAAACTCCCGGTATGTCGCTTAACAATCGGCTTCACTACTCTGCAACATTGCATCGCCCTATATGCCGACCATCAATGGCGTGACGGATAATTAAACAATAATCACTTCTGTGTCATTGGTGACGGACGTACCCGTGCATTCGGGAGTCCCTTCAAAAACATTTGCCTCACCCGCATTAAGGCGGAACAGCATCTTGCCATGTCTGCCGAATACTACGATACTGCCTTGAAGCACTAGCACGCAGATGCGGTTGTTGAAGTTCTCCCAGTTGAGTGACTAGCCTTGCCGAAGGCATACTTTAATAAAGTTACGTTTCATCATGGGGCGGCACTCATTGAATGTTTGGCATCGGACATGCTTACTCCTCCCACCAGAGTTTGGGATGTTGGGGCGTACCGCCGTTCCAACTGCCGAGGGATTTCCAGAACTTATAATCGCCGGTAGGCTCATCGCTGGCGTTTTTTGTGTATGTACCGTCATTGCCCGGGGCGGCAAACCACACTGCACCGTTTGTGGAGGTAGGCCAAGCTCCATCACTGAATACTGTCTCGCCGCCAGAGTCAGCGCCAATTTTCTCTTTGACATAGCACTCTAAGACAGAAGCAGCACTGGGGGTGATTGCTCCGGAGGTGCTGGTTCCGGATACCGTTCCAATGTTATAACATCCGGATATCTTGGCGTTTCCGGGAACAGAGATTCCACCCGCATTATTGCCGATGATTGCCCCTTCATTATAACATCCGAATATATACAAGCTGCTGCCCATACTTCCGGAAATACCGCCTGCGAAACTGTTGGCCTTCACCGTTCCGGAATTTTTGCAGGAGGTGATTGTAGTGACTGACTGCATTTTCCCCACAATTCCTCCTGCACTACTAACTCCTTCGACACTTCCGGTAAAGGAACAGTTAGCCAAAACAGCTGCTGAACTACCATCACCAGTGAGATTACCACATATTCCTCCTGCATAACTGCCGGAGCCTGTAGTCTTAACAGTGCCGGAGACATGAAGATTGCTTACTCCGGAGCGCACTTTACCAAACAATCCCACGCCGACACTGCCGGTTGCAATGTCTACATTCAATCCGGTTATCTTATGATGCTGACCGTCAAAAGCCCCAATCGCCATACCGTTAAGTGCTATCGGCGTCCATGGGTGGTTATTCAGATCAATATCAACATCCAGCTTGAAATAGTTAGCATTATAGCTGACAGAGTTAGCCACATTCACCGTAAGTTGTGCAAGGTCTGTTGCAGAACCAATGATGTAAGGGTTGGCCTGACTTCCGTCTCCGCCGCTAAATGCAGCGGTTGGATTAGAAGCCGGTGATGTTCCGTTCCAAGTGCTCGGCGGTCTGTGATTGATATCCGGCGCATCGAAGTCCGCAAAGTCCAGCGTATAGGTGTATGTCGA
>ERZ860264.2506-NODE-2506-length-9872-cov-2.751044_pt1 | contig 9872 bp, 6 predicted proteins | sample MGYA00509980_ERZ860264 | MGnify/ENA primary metagenome ERZ860264 (study PRJEB30046, sample SAMN00715212) | human gut metagenome | study: EMG produced TPA metagenomics assembly of the A metagenome-wide association study of gut microbiota in type 2... | reverse complement strand
TGCAAGTTAAAAAAGCATATAATCTGTACAATGTTCTTGGATTTTTCCAGTGCTTTGCAGGCGTATTCTCCCGGTTTTGGGAAATATTTCCGCAAAAATAGCCGTACCGTATAGCTTTTATATATCAGGTATATAAAAAACGTATAGGTGTCTTTCCCGGTATGTTTTTGCGGCATCTTATGTATATTTCTTATACATATTTATTATAGAATCGCAGCCAAACCGCCTTACATGGCCTGCTTTTCCCCGCGGCGGAACACCAGCCGGAAAATGGCACGGGCAAGCAGGCCGCAGTACAGCATCTGCCAGCACAGCGCCATGGGCATATTGCAGCCCCATGTGTACCCTTCACGAACGACCCAGAACTTCTGGGCAATTTTTCCGCACTGCCGCAGGTTTTAACATTGCACAAAAACAAAATTTATTCTTTGTGCGGTCTGCCAATAGACAAAACGTGCTTCTTCCTGTATAATTAAGCCAGAAACCAGAGAAGTACAGCAGAAGCTCAAAAGAGAGCTACTCCCGCTGACTTTAAGAAGAAAGGAGCGAAGACCGATGGTTGATATGGAACCCGCACAGCAGGGACAGGCTGTCGGGGTTCGCTGAGAAGCAAAACAGAGGCTCACCACAAACGGGATGTTTCCCCCGTATAAAAACACAAAAACAGAGCCAGTCTTGAGCATCAAAAATGCGATAACACGACAACCTGTCGATTCAATTCTTCCCCAGAGCGTTCAGATAGATCCGCTGGAGATGATTCTTATGAAAGTATCAATGATCCGGAGAACCTTATTTGAATAGCTGAAAAGGAGTTCTACCAATGTACTAAGTAAGACGTTTCCCTTGCAAATCTAACTCGAAAGAATGTGGTAATATGAAATTCATCTTCAGAATCTCGGTACCGCAGTCCAACAGTTAAGAGAAGGGTCAGTCCAATGTACTAGAGTAGTTCATCCCCTTGCATAGAACTCTTCAGTTTCAGGTAGTTTCTAAGGAGAGTCACCCTATGAAACCCGTATTCCGAAAATGAGGTCACCAAGGAGAAGAGGCTTATGACTCCGAAGAAGTAAGTATCCAGCCGGACGAGGGCTTGCAACCGCCTCGATCCGGCTGGTTTTTGTTTATGGATTTTTTACGGAGGTACCCCCGCATGAAATTTGACACATCCCTTTTGCTGAACCTGTTTGCTGCCGCTGCCATGCTGGTAATGGGCTTTCGCAGTTTTTCCAAAAAGCACCAGATGAAGTTCAGCGATGACGAAGAGCGGGCTATGTGGGAGAAAAAGTTCGGTGTGTTCTATTTCTTTAATGCCGTTGTGTTTGCCGCTTCGCCGTTTTTGCCCCACACTTCCATTGGCGGCAGCCGCCTGCTCTCTATCGGCATTGCTGCGGACACCGTGTTCCTGCTGATGTACCACGCTTGGAAAAAAGGCCGGGAAGACGACTGAACCGTTTCAAAAAGCATTGCACCTCCTGCATTTCTCTGCTACAATGGAGAAAACGCAGGAGGTATTTTTTATGGTCAAGCATATCATTCTCTGGCAGCTCAAGGACGAGCTTTCTGCCGCCGAAAAGGCAGAGATCAAGGCGAACATCAAAACCGGGCTGGAGGGCCTGGCAGGGCAGATCCCGGGCCTTGTGGAGGTGCATGTGAACATCAACGGCCTGCCCTCTTCCAACGCAGATCTGATGCTGGACACCACCTTTACCGATGCAGCCGCCCTCAAGGGCTACTCCACCCACCCCGCCCACGTGGCTGTGGCCGATGGCAAGGTGCGCCCCTACACCAAGACCCGCGTCTGCCTGGACTTTGAAGTGTAACTGAACATGCAAAAAGAACACCCCCTCTGCGGCGCAGCTTCAGAAACTGCCGTGCAGAGGGGGTGTATTTTGTGTTATGAGCAGATGGAACGCTTAGCGAGCGTCACGGTTTGCCTCGTACTCGTCCATGGAAATGTAGTGGTCGAGGACGTGGATGCCCTTCAGGCGCTTGTTGGAGAAACCGGTGGAAGCGTACTGGCCCTCCCAGTAGTTCAGGCGGGTGGCCAGATAGGCGGGCACACTCATGCCGCGCGGGATGACCAGCGCGTTGTTGATGAGCAGGGCCTCGGCATCGGCGAAGGCCTTGTAGCGGGCGTCGATGTCATCGGTGATCTGCTTTGCAGCCTCGATGGCGTTCATGTAGGCCATGACAGCATCTGCGGTCTCGCCGGTGATGAAGCCGTCCTCCACGCCGGTGCGCAGGTAAGCATAGCGCATTCCACGGGAATCCTTAGCCTGATAGAACGGGTCGGTCTCGGTCTCGGGGTCGGAGTAGTCAGCGCCCCAGTTGCAGAGCAGGAACTCGAACTTGCCGTTGCGGCGCACAGCAGACAGGAAGCTGTCGGAGGGGCCGGCGGTGATGATGATGTCGATGAAGTCGGTGCCGTCGTTCAGCACACCCTCCAGCTGCTGCTTGAGCACCTGGCACTGCTTGTCCCAGTCGGTGGTGGAGGGGTTGTAGGGCAGCTGCACCTTGATGGGGAAGGTGACCCCCTGTGCGGTCAGCTCCTCAATGGCAGCATCGCGGTACTCCTTGGCCTTGGCCTCGTCAAAGAACTCGGTCAGGTCGGCCAGGCCGCCGCACTTGGTGTAGTCCACACCATCGGTGGTGGCGCAGAAGTTCGGGGGAGTGATGGTGTTCAGCTTGTAGCTGTCATAGCCCAGAGGTGCGCTGACAGCCAGCGTAACGGCGTTGTTGATGCCGTACAGGAAGGCCTTGCGGAAGTTGGTGTTGTTGATGGCCTTGGCCCAGTTCTCTGGCTCGTATTCTGCATCCACGCCCTCAACGCTCCAGTTGGAGAACTCGTGTGCAAAGGGCATGAAGTTGAACATGTAGAAGTAGGTGTAGTTGGTGTTGGGACGATCCATGGAGACCATGTCCTTGGTGGTATCGTCGGCCAGCCAGCTGTCCAGAATGTCGGAGCCGATGGTGGCTTCGTCGATCTCGCCGCGCTTGATCATCTCGGGGCCGTTCACGGCAGCCTCGGCGTTGTAAATGCGGCTGATGGTGTCGATAAAGACATTGTCCGCATCATAGTTCTCGGGGTTCTTCTTCATGATCCAGGTTTCCAGAGACTCGTAATCGGACAGGTAGAAAGCACCGCAGCTGTACAGGGTCTCGGCGCTGGTGGCATACTGGTCGCCCATCTCGCTCAGCAGGGGGCCGTAGGCGGGCTCATAGGGCAGGTAGCACAGCAGGCTCAGGAAGCCGGGGAAATCGTAAGTCAGGGTGTAGGTCAGGGTGTGGTCATCTACAGCGGTCACACCCACGGAATCAAAGTCCACGGGGGCGTAGGTGGAAGCGGTGCCGTCTGCAGCGGTCACGGTCACGTTGCCGCTGCCATCGGTGACATAGGTGGTGCCGTCATCGTCCACAGTGCCGTTTTCAGCATTGGTCAGGTAGACGTGATAGTTGTAGTAATCGTCCGCACCGGCAATGTAGGCGGTGACCAGGCCCACGTTGGAGGAAGCGTAATCCGGGGTCAGCACATACTGCAGGGCATCCACAAAATCCTGTGCGGTCACGGGGGCAACGACTTCGCCGTTGTTGTCCACCCAGTTCTCCTCGCGCAGGGTGAAGGTCCAGGTCAGGGTGTCGGCATCCCACTCCCACTTGGTGGCCAGGCCCTCGCGCATCACGCCCTTGTTGTCGTACTCGACCAGGGTGTCCACGCAGTTTGCACCCACGACCATTTCCAGGTCGGTGGCGGTGGTCAGATAGTTCAGGGTCGCAGGCTGGCTGGAATAAAGCACGGTGTACTTGCTGGTATCCGCACCGGAAGCAGAACCGGAGGAGCTGCCGCCGCTCTTGCCGCCGCAGCTGGACAGCAGACCGGCGGCGCAGGCACCTGCGGCTGCCAGGCCGCTTGCCTTGAGGAACTGACGACGAGAAATAGACTGTTTCATAATGAAATTCCCTCTTTTCTTCGTGTTGAAGTCTGGTTGCCGCCCAAAGCCGACAGGCCCGCTGTTTCCCGGCAGCGGGAAGCAAAAAAGGCGTAACGGAAACACATCCGTTACGCCTTTGTAACTTGTCCTCCCGACCACAGCTGGGTGGTTAAGAAGAATTATAGCATTATTTTGGGGTTGCGTCAATGGGAAACATGCTCGCCCTCTCAGTCATTGCTCCGCAATGCCAGCTCTCCCAAAGGGAGAGCCTTTGGCAAACTGGGAAAGCAAGTTTTATTCATTTACAGTGGAAGTGACCGGAACGCCAGGGGCTCCCCCTTCGGGGGAGCTGCCGCCGATAGGCGGCTGAGAGGGTGAGGCATTTTTAATTTCTTCTGCCAGCTCCTTTGCAGCTGCTTCTGCAGCCTTTTTGGCCTCGCGCTCGGCCTGACGCTCCTTGGCGCGGGCCACAGCCTCCTCCTGACGTTTTTTGGTGCGCAGCTTGATGCGGCAGACAGAACAGATGCCGTCCGCACAGTTGGGCGCAATGGGCTTGCCGCATTCCTTGCAGAGGGTCTTGGTGCACTTGTAGACACTGACAGGGCCAAGGCTGGTCAGCTGGCGCAGCTTCAGGCCGTCCAGACCGCCGTTGGAGCAGGCGGCAACGCAGACCCCGCACTCGCTGCACTTCCACGGCGTGATCACCGCGCGGGTCTGGCCGTCGGGCAGGTCCTCAAACTTGATGGCACCGCTGCGGCAGCTCTTCTCACACCGGCCGCAGGCAAAGCACTTCTGGGTGAAGTTGGGCAGGTGGTAGCCATAGCGCAGGGGCGTTTCGGACACCGCCTTGAGCTGCTTGGTGTACTGGTGGAGCAGCAGCCGGAAATCCTGGCTGCTCTCGTCCTCGCTGCGCAGGCCGGGCAGCATCCGCAGCAGCTGCTTGGTGCCCTTTTTGGAGCCGGAGGTCACCTGCTCCATCATCTCACGGCGGGAATATTCCTTGACGTGGAAGGGGGCATCATCCAGCTCGTATGCCAGCGTGAACCGGGCCTCGAACAGGGGCTGGCCGAAGAACTCCACCAGCCGGGTCAGAACGGCACGCAGATGCTCGGCGCAGATATCGTTCTCGCACTCGCCGCAGGGGGTCAGGTCGAGGACGATCTTCTTGTTCAGGGCAAGGTAGGCCAGCGCTTCCCACGAATAGGCCGAGACGCAGGTGCGCACCACGGTGTTCTTGCGGGTGGATCTCTCGCAGCCGATCCAGATGGTGTCGCCATCGCTGTCGGCAGGGGAGATGTCCCGCTGCACCTGCTCCGGCGAGGGGGCAATGCAGCCCGACCGGCAGGCCGAGACGCACAGGCCGCAGTCGGTGCAGGGATCCCAGTCCTTGACGAGGTTGGGGCGGGTGAAGATCTCATCACCATAGGGGCAGATATCCTTGCAGGCTGTGCAGGGGGTGCGGTGGGGGTGCAGGTTCCAGCACTGCTTGCGGTTCACCTCAGGGTGGGTGGTCTTCATCAGCGCATCCATGGCGTAGCGCGTAAAGATACTCATAGGATCACTCCTTTTCAGGGTCCATCACCGTGGTGATGTCGGCGTTGTCCAGCAGGAAGCGCTGGACTTTCTGTGCAACCAGTGCGGCGGCAAGGGTGTCCGGGCTCAGCACCCGGCGGATGTCGGCCTCCGGGGTGTCCTGCAGCTGGGACAGGCGGCGGTACTCGTTGTTGACCTCCAGCGTGCTCACGGTGATGTTCTCGGCCTCGGCAATGGAGCGGGAGGCCAGCATGGAGCGCAGGTTCCGCTCGGCAGCGTCACGGTAGCCTGCCCGCAGGGCGGCAGCGGTGGTGTGGCTGTTCTTGCAGTGCTTTTCCAGGGTGATGTTGCTGCGGGAAAGCCGCTGCTCCAGCATCCGCATCTCATTGTCGGCGGTGCGGTCCAGCATGGCTTCGGGCAGGTCCACGGTCAGGTTGGCACCGGCTTTTGCCAGCAGTTCCTGCCCGGCGGCGCGGTCGGCGGCATCTTCGTGGATCTTCCGCTTTTTGGCCCGCACGGCCTCGCGCATGGCGGCAAGGTCTGCATAGCCCTGTGCCCGGGCAAATTCCTCGTTCAGCTCCGGGGTGGTCTTTTCGGCCACGGAGTGCAGCTTGATCTCAAACTGCGCGGTCTTGCCGGAGAGCTCCTCCACCCGGAACTGCTCCGGGTAAGTGAAATCAAAGCGGAAGGTCTCGCCAGCGGTGTGGCCGTAGATGGCATCTTCGGCGGCAGGCATCAGCTTGCCGTCCCCCAGAACCACCATCACCTTTTCCATCCGGCTGTCGGGGATCTCCTTGCCGTCCATGTAGCCGACAAAGTCCAGCAGGGCACGGAAACCGCGCTTGGCCGGGGCGGTGGAGTTGTGGTAGACGGAGCGCATCCGGGTCTGGTGGACCATCTCCTGGTCAATGGTCTTTTCGGAAAGCGGCCGCACATGGCGGGTGACAGCCAGCCCCTTGTACTGGCCTAATTTTACTTCTGGTAGATTTTTTGCGTTGTTGGACATATCGTTTTACTCTCCTTTTATAAACCATGAACAGTCAGCCAGTTTTCCACAACAGAGGAAAACATTTCTGGGTATTTGGCGTTTTCAGCATCAAATTCATGGAGATAGGTCTCCACTTCCTCACGTGTCACGGGAGTGGTGCGTTCCCAGATCGTGAACACCGTGCCGTTGCCCATATCGAAGGTCGCAACTTGCTGGTGGGTAGTCTCTCTCAGCTGAAGAAAAACGGCGTTGAACCGGTGGCCCAGTTCCGTGTCTGGTGCCAGCGAGAGGGGGAACGGGTCAGCGGTGATGACATACTTTGCGTCAAAGAAGCCGGTGGGTGCCCGGCACCGAGAAGCTGTCCGGCAACTTGCCGTCCAGTGCATGGTTGGGCAGATCACAGTTCCGCAGGTGGCCGGGATTGTAGAGCATGTCATCCGGGATCATATAGGCGCCCTCGCCCTCCCCCAGATGTTCAACCAGCCACTGTGCCATGGCCTGGATCTGCGGTTTGTCCTTGCGGTCATAGGTCAGCTCGTCCAGCCGCTGATACTCAGCAAGGTCTGCCGGGTGGAACGCATGGATAACGAACTCTGGCAAGGCCATGACAGTGAGCGGGGAGCACCGCACCGACACGGCGAACAACAGTGTAAAGACCCAGAAACAAAGCTTTGGTATTTTGAAATGCTCGATACTCTCTGCCAGACCCGCCGCACCGCAGAGAAACAGAATGACATAGGCGGGCACGTACAGCAGCATCTGATGGGAGCCAGAATTCTGCACTCGGGTAAACAAGAGCATACTGAGCATCAGCTCACACAGCGCCAACACAGGCAGACTGGGCTTTTTCCGCTTGACGCAGAGCCACAAACCAAACAGGATCAAAATAAGGTTCAGCAGGCCGGTGCGCATGGCATGATAATAGAGCTCTACTGCAATGCCGCCAACATTATAGTACGAATAGCGGTCGGAGTAGTTAAAAGCCAGGATCTTGCTGACCATGGGCCAGAGCAGGACCACCATTGCTGCCATGGCGCAGACACCAAACAGGATGAGGTTGCGTACTCGGCGCAGGGCAAGGCCCTTTTGGCCCTGTTTTGCGAGCTTTGCACTGCTTACAAAGAGCAGAAGCGCATAGGAAAAATAATAGCCCACCACAAAATATAAGTACCAGCGGCGGCTCAGGATAATGGCGGCCGTTGCCAGGAAGATGAGCACGAACCGCCCCGGCTCCAGCTTTTCAAAACGGTAGTCCAATGTGAGGAGCAGAATGGCAAAAGCGAAGATCAGACCGAACCAGTCCGGCTGTGCCAGCATAGCGCTCATTCGCAGGAACGGATAGGTCAGCACCCAGGAAAAGCCGATGATAAAATACCAGAACTTATTCTTGACCTCCAGAATCTGCCCGATTTTGATCGTGAGACCAGCCAGCATCAGCATAAGGCTGGGGAGCACACAGAATACTTGCGCAAAAGCGTAGCTGTCACCCGTTTTTGCGGTGAGGCAGAACGGGAACTCAGTGAACAAGGTGATGAAATTGGTGTAATCTTCAGAAAATGTGCTTATGATGTACTTAAAACCGGCCACCGGACCCAGCGCAAAAGCCGCTTCGGTATTGAACTGCTTCTGAATGTAGTTCACGTAATCCCAGGCGTAGATGAACTGCCGCCGACCCAGCGCCCAATAGAAGTAGAGCACAGCTCCGGCCCAGAAGGCGATGATGGCTGCGCGGTGGAAGAAGTCCAGCTCCACACCGGCAGTGTGCAGCACCCACAGCGCGCCGTAGAACAGCACACAGCTGCACCACAGGCTCACCAGCGGGAAGAACGCCGCCGCAGTGGGGAACAGCAGGCCCACCAGCACCAGCAGGAGTGCTCCGGCACCCAGCCCGATGCCGCCTTTTGCCCAGGGCGAAAGGGTCCTCTTTTCAGAAAGTATCGTTGACATTGTACATGCTCCTCGGTTTTGAACCACAATATTACAGCTTACAGTATAATGGTTCCGGGCGGCACAGGCAAGAGGGCAGGCCCCCGGAAGATAAAATATCCCGCCTGCATTTCAGCAGACGGGATATTTTGAATACGATATTACTTTTTGGAATTCTGCTTTGCCGCGATGGTGGCCTTGCGCTTCTGGGCGGCGGCCTTACGGGCAGAGGCCTGCGCGGCCTCCGGGTGGGGAGCCTCCGGCGTGATGCGGTACATCCGGCTGCCCATGGCGGGCAGATCCACGCTCAGGGTGTAGTCCCGGCCGTACACGCCGCCATCGGTGGTGTGCAGGTGTCTGGTGCGGCTGCGGTCCGCACCGTTCCAGCAGGCAGCCTCGCTGTTCAGCAGCTCATCGGCGGCGCAGGGGTACTGGAAGTAGAGCGGGAACTTTTTGTGGGCGTGGTCCTGGGTGTTCATCACGCAGAGCAGGTTCTGCCCGCGCCCCTTGCGCAGCCATGCGTACACGCCCTCGGCGCAGCTTTCGTTTGCCACCCACTCAAAGCAGTCCGGGTTGTACTCGCCATCGTACAGGGCAGGCTCGGAGGCGTAGGTGCGGCTCAGAGCGGCAAAGTACTTCTGGAAGGCATCGTGGAAGGGATATTCCAGCAGGTTCCAGTCCAGCTCCCGCTTTTCGTCCCACTCCCGGAAATGCCCCAGCTCATTGCCCATAAAGTTCAGCTTTTTGCCCGGGTGGGTGTACATGTAGAAGTAAAGGGTGCGCAGCTGGGCGCATTTTTCCTCGTAAGTGCCCCACAGCTTATCAATGATGGTCTTTTTGCCGTGCACCACCTCATCGTGGCTCAGCGCCAGCAGATACAGCTCGTTGTAGAAATACTGCATACTGAAGGTCAGCTTGTGGTAGGCATCGGGCCGCTCACCAAAGGGCGTGGCAAAATAATCCAGCGTGTCGTGCATCCAGCCCATGTCCCACTTGTAGTCAAAGCCCACGCCCTCGTAGCGGGTGGGGGCGGTCACCTTGAGGAAGTTGGTGGAGTCCTCCGCCATGTAGATGCCGGTGGGCCAGCGCTCGTTCAGGCCGTGGTTCAGGTTCCGCAGGAAGGTAACAGCGCCCTCGTTCACGCCGCGGTTGGGGTCGCCCTGCCAATAAAGGGCACGGGAGATGGCATCCATCCGGATGCCGTCGCAGTGGTAGACATCCATCCAAAGGGCAGCGGCGCTGTTCAGGAAGCTGCACACCTCCCGGCGGTAGTAGTTGAAGTTGCAGGTGCCCCACTCGCTCTGTCCCACGTCGCTGTCGTACTCGTACAGGTAGGTGCCGTCAAACTTTGCCAGCGCGTCGGCGTTGGCGGCAAAGTGCACCGGCACAAAGTCCATGATGACGCCGATGCCCATGCGGTGGCAGGCGTTGACAAAGCCCGCAAACTGGGCGGGGGTGCCGTAGCGGCTGGTCACCGAGAAGTAGCCGGTGGTCTG
>ERZ860264.2503-NODE-2503-length-9886-cov-2.648764_pt1 | contig 9886 bp, 11 predicted proteins | sample MGYA00509980_ERZ860264 | MGnify/ENA primary metagenome ERZ860264 (study PRJEB30046, sample SAMN00715212) | human gut metagenome | study: EMG produced TPA metagenomics assembly of the A metagenome-wide association study of gut microbiota in type 2... | reverse complement strand
TCCACGGTAGCATCAGACCGGAACAACGTCCCAAGGCTGACATCTCCGGAAGACTCTCCGGACTCCCACAGACTCATCGTGCGGAGTTTCAGCCAGCTCATACGTCCGGCTCCGGAATGGAATATATCTTTAGTATCGACAGGCACAGAAGAACCAGTAAGGATAAACTGGCCGTCGGAGTTGCGTCGGTCAATTTCATTCCTTACAGCGTCCCACAATTGCGGAGCAAGCTGCCATTCATCTATGAGCCGAGGAGTATTCCCGGCAAGTAGTCTGCCAACGTTGGTCTGTGCCATTATTATGTTTTGGCTTCGAGTATCCGGATCAGCCATATACAACACACTCTTAGCTTGTTGCCTGGCAAGCGTGGTCTTTCCGCAATACTTCGGTCCTTCAACCAACACCGCCCCCATGGCATCTAATTTTTCAGCCAAAATATCATCAGCCACACGCGCTTTATATCCTTCCATTCTGCTTCAATTTTTATTCACCACAAAGATAACATTAATATCTTGAATTTCAAAGAAATCACGCAATCCATTTAGACAGTTGGCCGATTTTCATTATGGTAGTTGGCGGTTTTCTGTTATGGTAGTTGGCCGATTTTCATCATGGCAGTTGGCGGTTTTTCCGTTATGGTAGTTGGCTGTTGGAGGGGAGGCCGAGGGAGAAGAGGGCGTAGTCGTAGATGACGGGATCGGAGGGATTGAAACGGCGGAGGGTGGCGGTCAGCTCCTCGACCGAACGGCGGTCGTTGGCATTGCGGTGAAGCAGCCCGAGTTCGCGGGAGGTGTCTCCGACGTGGACATCAAGGGGAATATCAATGTCAAGACGCGCACCGTAGCCCCCCAGCCGGCGGTGAAGCCTCTGGCCCAGGTGAAGAATATCATCGGGGTGTCATCAGGCAAAGGTGGTGTCGGCAAATCGACCGTGGCCGCCAACCTGGCTGTCGCCCTTGCCCGCGAGGGATACAAGGTCGGGCTTCTCGATGCCGACATTTTCGGGCCTTCTATGCCCAAGATGTTCGGGGTGGAGGATGCGGAGCTTTACATCCACAAGGTGGATGACCGCGAGCTTATCATCCCGCTGGAAAAATATGGGGTGAAAATCCTGTCGATAGGATTCCTGGTCGACAAGGATGCCCCCGTCTTATGGCGCGGCTCGATGGCCTCGAACGCGCTCAAGCAGCTGATTTCAGATGCCGACTGGGGTGAGCTTGACTATTTCGTCATCGACATGCCTCCCGGCACGAGCGACATACACCTCACACTGGTGCAGACCCTTGCCATTACAGGAGTGATCATCGTCACCACTCCGCAGGAGGTCGCCCTCGCCGACGCCCGCAAGGGTATCAACATGTTCCTTGGGGACAAGGTGAATGTCCCCATCCTCGGCCTTGTGGAGAATATGGCTTGGTTCACTCCGGAGCCTCACCCCGAAGAGCGTTACTATCTTTTCGGGAAGGAAGGTGGAGTCCGTCTTGCCGAGGAGCTGCATGTCAAGCTGCTCGCCCAGATTCCTCTGGTGGCCTCCGTCTGCGAGGGTGGAGACAACGGCAATCCCATCGCATTAAAAGACAGCATGATGGGACACGAGTTCATCCATCTCGCCCATGAGGTGGTCGATGCCGTGGATGAGCGCAACCGCCAGCTTCCTCCGACCGAGAAGGTAAATGTGACCCGCAAATAAGCTTCGACGAAGGGACACCGCAACCAATCACTATGGCAAAGATTCTTATCATAAACGGGCCGAACCTTAACCTGCTCGGGATACGCGAACCGCAAGTATACGGGAAGGTGTCGATGGATGACTACCTCACGGCACTCGCCGAGGATTATCCGGCGGTGAAGCTGGATTATTTCCAGTCAAACCACGAAGGGGAAATCATCGACAAGCTCCACGAGACGGGGTTCGACCGGGAACTGAACGGCATAATCCTCAACGCCGGGGCATACAGCCACACCTCCCTGGCCATCGCCGACGCCATAAGGGCAATAGAGCGGCCGGTGGTGGAGGTGCATATCTCCAACATCGCCGCACGAGAGCCGGAACGCCACACGTCGCTCCTGACTCCCGCGTGCCGGGGCATCATCTCCGGTTTCGGGCTGGAGAGCTACCGGCTTGCCATTGAGTCGCTGATATGACCCTCGAAGACTACATACTGTCTCATTCCGACCCCGAGCCGGAACTGCTCGCCAAGCTCAACCGCGATGTCAACCTGAGGCTTCTCTACCCCCGGATGTGTTCGGGTCATCTCCAAGGCCGCATCCTGACGATGCTGACCGCGATGATTTCCCCGAAGAACGCCCTGGAAATCGGGACATACGCCGGTTACTCGGCCCTCTGTATCGCCGAAGGGCTACCGGAGGATGGCCATCTCGACACGGTGGAAATCGACGACGAGATGGAGGAGTTCATCCGTGCCCGGTTCTCGGAATCACCATACGGGAAGAAAGTCACGCTCCATATCGGAGACTGCGCCCAAGTGTTGCCGACCATGGGAAAGCTCTACGACATGGTCTATATGGATGCCAACAAGCGCACCTACTGCGAGACCTATGAGACAGTTCTCCCGATGGTCAGGCCGGGAGGGTTCATCCTTGCCGACAACACCCTCTGGGACGGGAAAGTGACAGACCAATCAGCCAACCACGACCCGCAGACCCTCGGGATATGCCGGTTCAACGACATGGTGGCCGCCGACCCGCGAGTGAGCCGCGTGATGCTCCCCCTGCGCGACGGGCTTACCCTCATCAGGGTCAAACCCTGACATACCCCTCTCCACTCCAATCTATCACAGATAATGACAGACATGACACCTGCAGCAGAAAAACCGGCCCTCCTTTTCGATCTCGGAGGGGTAATAATGGATATACAGCGAGAAAACTGCGTGGCCTCCATGCGGCGCCTCGGCATGGAACATCCCGAACAGTTCCTGGGGGACTATGGTCAGAAAGGACCGTTCCTTGCTCTCGAAAAGGGTGAAATCTCCCCGGAGGAATTCCACGCCCAGCTGAAGCCTTACCTGCGGGAAGGGGTGACTGACGCCGAGATAGACGCGGCGTTCAATGATTTCCTTGTCGGAATCCCGGTTGAACGGCTGCGCCACCTCGAAGCCCTCCACCGCGATCACCATATATATATGCTCTCCAACACCAACAAGATAATGTGGGATTCGAAAATCGCCGAGGAGTTCCGCAAGGATGGCCATGACCGCGATTACTATTTCGACGGTTGTGTGGCCTCTTTCGATGTCAAGAGCTACAAGCCTGACGCGGCGATTTTCGAGGAGACACTCCGCCGGTTTGGATTGCAGGCAGGCGATGTCATATTCTTTGATGACTCCAAGGCCAATTGCGAAGCAGCCGCCAAACTCGGTTTCAAGACGATATGGGTCGCCCCCGGCAAGGAGTTCTATCAGCTTTTACCTGAAACCGAAGAGTGAGCTGCAGCAGGATGGGACTTTCTGAAAAGATGGTGACAGACGGGGAAAGGAGAGCAGGGGTCGTAGGGATGTTTGACGGGGTTCATCTGGGCCACCGCTTCCTTATCGACACCCTGAAAAAAGAGGCGGCCGCCCGAGGGATGGTCCCGATGGTGTTCACCTTCCCCTTCCATCCCCTTTCCGTCGTAAATCCGGCCATCGCCCCCAAGCTGCTCTCCGAACCTGTCGAAAAACTGTCGCTCCTTGTAGAAGCCGGAATATCCGTGAATCAGACAGGATTCATTGTATTCGACGAAGAGCTGCGCCACCTGCGCGCCTCGGAATTCTTAGGGATGCTCCACGAGCGTTACAATGTAGATTTCATCCTCCGGGGATTCAACAACCGCTTCGGCACGGAACGTGACCTTACTTCTGAGGATTACCGCAGGATTGCCGCCGACTGCGGCATCGAACTTATGGACGCGGCGTGCTTCCGTCATAGTGAAGACAACGAGCCACTGCCTGTCTCCTCATCCCGCATCCGGGAAGCACTCGCGACCGGGTACATCGAGCAAGCCAATCTTATGAGCGGCCATCCTTACAGCCTGACCGGGACGGTGGTAGGTGGGAAGCGTCTGGGCCGCACTTTAGGATTCCCTACCGCCAACATTTTCCCTCCACATCCGTCAAAACTGATTCCTGCCCGAGGGGTCTACGTCTGTGTGGCCACTGTGGATGGTCACAGGCGAAAAGCCATGGTCAACATCGGGACGCGCCCCACCGTGGATGGCCCACACGCCGTTCCATCCATAGAGGCACATATAATTGACTTCGAGGGGGACATTTACGGCAAGGATATCACGCTGGATTTCTATCATCGGCTGAGGGACGAAATAAGATTTTCATCCACAGACGAGCTGGCCTCCCAACTTGAAAAAGACCGAGATTCCACGCGTAAATTTTCCATTCCCTGTTAAACCTTTTTTAATTTAGCCCTTTTCTGAGCCGCTCGCGTAACTACCAATTTCACAAATAGTTACCATAAGGTTTAATCACCAAAGGCAATACAAAAAATGTTGTAAAACAGTTTTTAGTGAAAAAATCTGCAAAAAATGTTTGGCCGTCCCGAAAAATCGTATTACCTTTGCAGTGTTTTTGAAGCACTAAAAAATTGTTTTATTACTTAACTTGAAAAGAAAATGAAGAAGTTATTCCTTTCTTTCGCTGTCATCGCTGGTATGTCGATGATTTCCTGCGGCAACAAGGCTGCTGACGAGAACGCTGCTGAAGCTGCTGAAGCTGCTGATACCGTAGCTACCGAGGTTGTTGAGGTTGTTGAGACCGTTGACACCGTTGTCGCTGCTGCTGTTGCTGAATAATCAGCCATCAACCCGCGCCATCCCGGGTCGTTCCTGACCCGCAGATGACAGCTGTAAAGATTTACAGTCTACAAGGCCCCGGATTTTTTCCGTCGGCCTTTTTTTATTTCCCTATTTGCCGGATATCGCGTGGAAGAAGAGCGGGGCGGGCAATATTTATGCACATCCGGGCTTGCCCTGATGAAATTTTTCCTTACCTTTGTTGTTTAGATTAAAGGAATTTCCGTACCACCACATCGGAAACATATGTCATGGAAAAGAAATCACCACTCATAGGTCTGACTCTTGAAGGTCTGAGGCGCGTGACCGCAGGTTGCGGCATGCCACAATTCGCCGCCAAACAGATTGCCCGGCGGCTTTATGTCAACCGCGCGACCTCGATACAGGAGATGACCGAACTATCCAAACAGGCCCGCGCCCGTCTGGAAGACAAATACGAGGTAGGGCTGCATGCCCCCCTCACCGAGGCCCGCAGCACGGACGGCACTGTCAAATACCTTTTCCCGGGTGTCGGAGGACGCGACATAGAGAGCGTCTACATCCCTGATGGAGACCGCGCCACACTGTGTGTCTCTTCACAGGCCGGATGCAAGATGAACTGCTCCTTCTGCATGACCGGACGGCAAGGCTTCCACGGCAACCTGACCGCCGCCGACATAATGAACCAGATATTGTCCATCCCCGAAAGCGAGACACTGACCAACCTGGTGTTCATGGGTATGGGGGAACCCCTTGACAATCTGGGGCCTGTGCTTGACGCGATTGAGATTCTCACCGCCCCGTGGGGTATGGCCTGGAGCCCGAAGCGCATAACCGTAAGTTCGATTGGGAAAATAAAGGAGCTTAAAACCCTGATAGAGACCACCAAAGTACATATCGCCATATCCCTCCACTCCCCCTACCCCTCAGAACGCGCGTCATTGATGCCGGTAGAGAAAGGGATGCCGATAAGGGATGTGCTGGAACTGCTCCGCAACTATGACTTCGCCCATCAGCGGCGGGTGTCGTTTGAATACATAATGTTCCGTGGTGTCAACGATGACGCGCGTCATTGCCGCGAACTGGCCAAGATACTGCGCGGACTCGACTGCCGTGTGAACCTTATCCGCTTCCACGCCATCCCGGACTCTGACCTGCAACCTTGCTCGATGGCCCAGATGGAGCGTTTCCGCGACCAGCTCAACGAGGATGGCATCACCGCCACAATCCGCGCCTCAAGAGGAGAGGATATCATGGCCGCATGCGGAATGCTCGCCGGAAAATCGAAATAACTCTGCAAAAACTCAATACTGCCTTATGAAACTCAAGATACTTCTGTTGCCGCTGCTGATGTTGGTGGCATCGCTGGCAAAAGCCGAAAAGCCCCAGGATGGCACACCTGACATATCTTTCGCCAAGACCTCTTACGATTTCGGTGTGATTCCGGAAAACGGAGGATCGGTGACCCACACATTCGAGTTCACCAACACCGGTAATGCCCCGCTGCTTATCGTAAACGCCTCTGCTTCATGCGGATGCACCCGTCCGGAATATCCCCGCAAACCAATCAATCCGGGGAAGAAGGATAAAATCACGGTAACTTACAATCCCAAAGGGCGTCCCGGGGAATTCACGAAGACTGTGACAGTGCGCACCAACATCAAGGGGAAGAAAAAGCTCACCCTGAAAATCAAGGGTAACGTCACTCCCGCCAACTGACCGAAGCCATGAGACAGATATTGGCGACATTGCTGATGGCCTTCGTGACCGTCTTGTCACAAGCCCAGGCACGATGGCTGGAGACCGAACATGATTTCGGGGCGTTCAACGAGGATGACGGAAAGGTTTCCACCGAGTTCAAGTTCATCAACGACTCGGGAGAACCCTTGACAATCGACCATGTGCGCTCCTCCTGCGGATGCACCGTGCCGCAATATTCAAAAGCCACAATCAACCGTGGCGACACGGCGGCAATCACTGTGGTCTACAACCCATCCGGACGCCCGGGACGGTTCTCCAAGTCGCTGATGGTCAAACTGTCCAATGACTCCACTGAGAGACTTCTCATCAAGGGGGTGGTAATCGGCGCACAGAACACCCTGAGGTCACGTTTCCCGGTCGCCGTCGGTCCGATACGCCTGCGTGGCAATATGGTCACATTCGGGACTGTCAAGACCGGCAAGATAAAATCGCAGTTCGTGGAGGTATACAACTCCTCCCACGAGCCGGTGGTGCCCCGATGGTCCGACATCCCTTCATACCTGCGGGTCACAGCGGCCCATGACACAGTGCAACCCGGAGAACAGGGTGTCTATTCCTTCGTGATAGCTCCCACCAAATCCACCCAATACGGTATCCTTACCGACTCCCTGACGCTGAATGTGCCAGGCGAGCCACCGGTCAAGGTCGAAATCGCATCAATCATAGAGGAGGATTTTTCCGGGATGACAGAGAAACAGCTTGCTGACGCACCGGTGATTGTCACTGACACCGACATGCTCGACTATGGAGATTTCTCCAGGTCGGGACAACCGATCACACGCCAGCTGCGGGTAACCAACACCGGGAAAAACGACATGCTCATCAGACGGGTGCATACCTCCGAACCGGGCTTCACCGTCAATGCTCCTTTCTCAAAGCTAAAGAAGGGAAAATCGGGCATAATTACCGTGACTTTCGACCCGGCGGAGTTTTCCGCGCCGTTGTTGAACTCCCGGCTTCAGATTATAACCAACGACCCACAACACCCCCTGACCACTATCCGGCTGGTCGGTATTCCCCACGATTTCTGACCGCTATGGCCCGCGACCTTCTCAACCGCTATATCTGGATTGTCGACACAATCAAACGTTTCGGCCGCATCTCCCGCAAGGAGTTGGACCGGAGCTGGGCCAACAGTCCCTTCGCTAACGGGGAGACAAGGATTCCACGGCGCACATTCTACAACTACCGTCAGGCAATCGAGGAGCTTTTCTCGGTGACTATCCTCTGCGACCCGGCCACCTATGAATACTACATCGAGGAGGAGCCGGGCTCGGCGGGGGAACAGATAACCAACTGGCTCCTCAACGCCTCTGCCACGAGCAATGTCCTCCAGGGTTCACGCGAAATCGCGTCGCGGATAATGCTGGAGGAGGTGCCGTCGGCAAGAGAACATCTTTCGAGCATGATGGACGCGTTGCGCGAATGCCGAACGGTCACTTTCGACTACCATTCCCACTCGCGCGTCAATCCCAGTCGCGATGTCGAAATCGAGCCTTGGTTTCTCAGAATCTACCGTCAGATATGGTATGTGACCGGACGCGAGACATCCTCCGGAAAGGTGAAGACCTACGCCCTCGACCGAATCAGCGGATTGAAAATCCAGCCGCGCACCTTCACTCTCCCCGCCGCCACCGACCCGAAAACATATTTCAAAGACGCATACGGGATAATGGTCGACAAGGGTGAGGCCCGTCAGGTGGTGCTTCGCGTCGATCCGAGGCAAGCCAAATACCTCCGCGCCCTTCCTCTCCACCACTCCCAGCAGGAGGAAATCAATGACGGGTATTCCCGATTCACCTACCGTCTCTGCCTGACCTCCGATTTCGTCTCGGACATCATAGCTATGGGGAATCAGGTGGTGGTCGAGGCACCTCGCGAACTCAGGGCGATGGTGGTGACCCGCCTGCGCGACACGCTGGCCAACTATACCGGCCAGCCCGTGCGGCCCAATGATACAGACTTTTCATAAACAACATAGATTCAATTCATTATGTCAGATAAGATAAAGGTGGGTATCACCCACGGAGATTTCAACGGAATCGGCTACGAAGTCATCCTGAAAATGCTGGATGACAACCGGTTGTTTGAATTATGCACCCCGATTGTCTACGGCTCTGCCAAGATTGCCGCCAACTACCGCAAACAGCTCTCCCTCCAGGGGGCAGCTCCCGTCCAGATCAAGGATGCGGAAAACGCCACCGACGGGCAGGCATACATAATCAATGTCATCGGAGAGGATGCCAAGGTCGAACCGGGACATCCCTCGCCGGAAGCGGGCAAAGCCGCATTCGAGGCTCTTGAAAGGGCGGTGGCCGACCTCCGCGCCGGAAAAATAGATGTGTTGCTCACCGCTCCGGTAAACAAATCCACCATCCATAGCGAACTGTTCACATTCCCGGGCCACACCGAATACCTGGAAGCATCAATCGGCGACGGCAACAAAGCCCTGATGATTCTCTTCAATGACACCCTGAGAGTGGCACTCGTCTCCATCCATCTCCCCATCTCCAAAGTCGCCGAGGCGATTACCAAGGAGAATATCATGGAGAAGCTCCGACTCTTCAACCAGTCACTGATTCAGGATTTCGGAATCGTGAAGCCCCGTATCGCAGTGCTTGGCCTCAATCCCCATGCCGGAGACAACGGGCTGCTCGGTTCAGAGGAGAAAGACATCATACTTCCCGCCGTGGAGGAATCACGCGCAAAGAAAATCCATGCCTTCGGGCCATATGCGGCTGACGGCTTTTTCGGGAGCGGCAATTACCGCAAGTTTGATGGCATTCTGGCCATGTATCATGACCAGGGACTCGCTCCCTTCAAGACCATAGCGGGGGGAAACGGGGTAAATTTCACCGCCGGACTGCCATTCGTCAGAACCTCCCCCGACCATGGCACAGGGTTTGACATCGCGGGAAAAGGTGAGGCATCCCCCGATTCAATGCGCGAAGCCCTTTACGCCGCCATCGACATCTTCCGCAACCGCCTCAACCACGCGGAGCGCACCGCCAATCCGCTGCGCCGCCAGTATGTCGACAAATCCAAGGACAATGTAGTCCTCGACCTGTCAAAAGAGAAATAAACGGGAAACATACAGCAACGCGGAGGTGTGACGCCATCCCAACCGGGATAGCCAATCACATCTCCGCATTGTTTTTTACACTATCGCTTATCGGAAAAACGGGCGAAGCAAACGTGAGATGCCGGGAAGTCCCATCCCCCTGTATATGACGGCAACCGAGTTGAGCATACGGAAAAATGATGAAGCTTCCTTGGTTTGGGAAACGGCAAGCAGACGACGGCTATCATCAACCGCTCCCTCGCGGCGATAATCCCCGGCAAG
>ERZ860264.2495-NODE-2495-length-9927-cov-2.814627_pt1 | contig 9927 bp, 8 predicted proteins | sample MGYA00509980_ERZ860264 | MGnify/ENA primary metagenome ERZ860264 (study PRJEB30046, sample SAMN00715212) | human gut metagenome | study: EMG produced TPA metagenomics assembly of the A metagenome-wide association study of gut microbiota in type 2... | reverse complement strand
GTCGTACTACGGGCTTTATGTGCCACGGATGATGTGGCGCGAACTCGACAATTTCTCGACCAACTCGGTGGCGCTGATTTTGGCGTCGACGCCGTATGACGCCTCCGACTATATCGAGGATTTCAACCTTTATAAAACGACTTTGGCCAATGGAAAATGACAATCACGCAACTGTGTCGGTCGACGACTGCCGGCTGCTGACGCTCGACCGTCATCACCATGAGAACGGGAATCTGACGGTGGTGGAAAACGGCAAAGACTTTCCGTTTGAGGTGCAGCGGGTGTTCTATATCTACGACGTGCCTGGCGGCACAGACCGCGGCGGGCATTCCCACCGCTGTTGCCATCAGTTTATCGTGGCGGTCAGCGGAAGTTTCGATCTTGAAATCGATGATGGCGTCAGCCGGCGCACGGTGACGCTCAACCGCTCCAACATAGGGCTGTATGTGGCCCCCGGGATATGGGTGGGTCTGCGCAACTTCTCGTCGGGTTCGGTGTGCCTCACGCTGGCATCCGATCCGTATGACGAGGCAGACTACGTGCGCGACTATGACGAGTTTCTGAACCTGACAGTAAACAAAAGAAAATGAAGCACTACGAATTTCTGCCGCTTGGGGTTGTCAACAAGCCCTACAGACAGGCGATTCAATCGAAAATAGACAGCGTTCTCGACAAAGGCTGGTATCTCAACGGAGAGTTTGGCAAGCAGGTCGAGGCGCAATTGTCGTCGCTCACCAAAATGCCGTGGGCAGTGGCGTGCAGCAACGGGCTCGATGCCCTGCGGCTGATTTTCCGCGCCTACAAGGAGCTGGGTGTGATGCGCGACGGCGATGAAGTGATTGTGCAAGCCAACACCTACATAGCGTCGGTGCTTGCCATCAGCGACAACGGCTTGCGCCCGGTGCTTGTCGATGCCGACATTGACACGCTTAACATGGACTTCTCAAAAATAAAGGAGCGCATCACGGAGCGTACACGCGCCATCATGGTGGTGCATCTTTACGGCGCACCGTGCTGGTCGGACTCGCTTGCCGGCATAGCCCGGAAACACAATCTCAAGATTGTGGAGGACAACGCGCAGGCAATCGGCGCCACGACCACGTGCCGAGGCCTGAACGGCACCGGCATAACCGGCGGACTCGGCGATGCGGCGGCTTTCAGTTTCTATCCCACAAAAAATGTCGGGGCGATGGGTGATGCCGGGGCCGTGACCACAAACGACGAGGCGCTTGTCGACGCTGTCAGAGCCATCGCAAACTATGGCTCCGACAGACGCTACCATAACATCTATCAAGGGCTGAACTGCCGCATGGACGAGCTGCAGGCGGCAGTGCTGAGCGTCAAGCTGCAGCACCTGGCAGACATCTCCGGCGCACGCCGGCGCAATGCGGCCGTCTACGACCGCGAAATCGCCAATCCGCTGCTACGCAAACCGAAGAAGCTGCCGGGCAACGTGTGGCATCAGTATGTGGTGCTCGTAGCCGACGGACGCCGTGACGAGTTCCGTAAATTCTTGTCGGACAACGGAGTGCCTACCGATGTGCACTATGCTGTGCCGCCACATCTCCAACCGTGCTATGCCGGTCTTGCCGACCGCGCGCTGCCGGCAGCGGAGCGCATCGCGGCAGAATGTGTGAGCATTCCGATAGCCGAGCATTTGACGGAAACCGATATTTCAGAGATTTCAGAAATAATTAATGTTTTTAGATAGACGTTGATTGAATAAATTGTGTATTTTTGCAAAAAATTGAACACGATATGAAAATAACGAGAGATGCCGTTTGGCACACCACAAAAGATTACAGCATCATCACACTTGGATTGATATTCTATGCCGTTGGATTCTGTGGATTTATTTTGCCGCACGGGGTTATCACCGGCGGACTCGCAGGTATCGCCGCCTTGATTTTTTTCAAGACGGGTATCCCGGTGGCATATTCGTTCTATACTCTCAACATCATACTCCTCTCGATAGCCTATCGTATCGTGGGGCGCGGCTTTGTGCTTAAAACCATCTACGGCGCGTCGGGACTCAGCCTCTTCATGCTCATCGCACAGATGTTTTTTAAGTCACATCCGGTTTATCTTGAGCACGACATCCTGCTCAGCTGCATTATCGGAGCCGTGTTGTGCGGTGTGGGAACAGGCCTGGCGTTCACCCACAACGGCAGCACCGGCGGCACCGACATCGTGGCTGCGATGGTGTCGAAATACCGTCAGATTTCCGTAGGGCGTATGATTCTCTATGTTGACCTGTTTGTCATTTCCTCATCATATTTCATAAAGTACAACATCGAGCCGGTGGTCTACGGCTATGTGGTGCTGATATTCCTGTCGTACATGTGCGACATGGTGGTGAACAACAACAAGCAGGCAGTGCAGTTCTCCGTGTTCTCAAAGAAATGGAGCGCCATAGCCACCGCAGTCAACGCCGAGATGCACCGCGGATGCACGATTCTTGAAGGCACCGGATGGTATACGAAGCAGGAAGTGAAAATGCTGCTGATATTCAGCCGTAAGTCGGAAGCGCTGCAGGTTTACCGCATAATCTATTCCATCGACCCCAATGCCTTTGTGTCGCAGGGCAACGTAAACACCATCTATGGCGAAGGCTTCGACAAGAGCAAGGTGAAGGCAAAAATCCGCGACCTAAATGACGGCGGCACCGGACAGCCCCCCCAGCCATAGCCGGCAAAGCCACTACCTGTGGAGGAAATAATTAAATATATAATTGTGGAAAAAACTCAGCAAAATCTCTATAAATGAGGTTTATAGACTTTGCTGAAATCTTTCCAAGTCGGTCGTTGTCTGCAATAATAGGAATTAAATTAGTCTTATAGGCTCTTTGCTGACGTAAACGATAAACAAATCTACAATAGTAGAAATTAAATTAGTCTTATAGACAAAGATAAAGCGGATGTTGTGGTTCGGATCTACAATAGTAGAAATTAAATTAGTCTTATAGACACTATTCTATACAAAGGTAGTATTAATATCATGTAAATCAAACAAAAAGCGGATAAAAAATTATTTAGTTAAATACCCCCTTATTGCGATATGCTCTTTGTGGTGAGTTATAAGTTGCTGTAATACATATGGTTATGTACGTTATACGCGGCTCTAAGTTTGGGATGTTCGCTTAAAAAACGACAAGGTCTTTATCCCGGTGAATTGCATTGCCATATTTTTCGACATTTTCTTTTGTTGCAGTGAATAGCACCACGCTGTCATCATTGCAGAAAAGAGGACAATAATGTATGCGTATTTTTTCTTTCACGTTTTCAATCATCCTATTTGTGTTGTTGAATTCATATACGGAATATTGCAAGCGTATGCCTCCGTTTTTCATTAAAAATTTAGAGAATTTTGTTCTCAATTTTGTGTCAGAAATGTCATAGCTAATTATAATCATATTTGAAAAGACGGAAATTGGATGTTGTTTCCAATCCCCATAAAAAATTTATAATAACCTTGGAAAAAAGAGAAAATCTCACGTTTGTATTTTACAATATCTTGCATGAAGATTTGGTAATAGTTGGGAGCAACGTCTCTGCTTAGAAAATATTCCCCTTTTATGCACTTAAAATCACGGGCTTTGAATTGCCCAAGATTCAGAGATTTACGAATGGTAGAGTCGATTATGCACCTAAAGGGTTCTATTAAATCGCATAACAGAGATTTTCGCTTGAACCATTGTCGATGGTATACCCCGACATAGATGTCAAAACCAAACAGGCGGGCATAACTTTCAAGAAAATTAAAGAGCATTGTGTAACCAATGTCGAGCAATACGTTTATGTAGTTGATTTTTGTCCGTGGCAATCTTTGCGACCATTTAAAGCCTTGATAATATGCAGAAAAAAAGGCTTTGGCTGAAATTCCCTCAATACCCATAAGTTCTTTATAAGTTTTGCAGTCTTCAATTTTGTCCGAATATTTAGTAATCATTGCGCTGGCATACGATGTCTTTTCATCTTTTCCCCGCGTCCTTTTCAGCAATATAAGTTCGTTGTCCAACTTTAACCTAATCAAGAGCTTTGCAATGGAAATGTCGTTTTTGTCAAATTTGTATTGGTTTTCTCTGAGGAGAAAATTGGCGTCTGCGTTTACTCCAAAGGTGTATACTGGGCGTAGATTGATTTTCATGACGGAAATAAATACGCCATAACGTCGACACTTGTCGATTAGTGGAGTGGTTATTGTGGCATTGCCTATGACAAAAAGTGCCAATATCTTTTGGAAGGGGAATTTGGTCATAGTCTTGCCTGTTTCATCAAGAAGAAGCAATTCGCCCATCCGGAGTTTTAAATGCCTTTCTTCAAGGCAATTTATTAGAAAAATGCTGCGGAATTCGATGTCTTTCTTAGTAAACATTTTCAAATGTTGATTTGTCGCATAATGCACAATAGATGCAGTGATTGCATTTATTGACGTTTTGGGGTTTGTATGAACGTAGATCCACAGACCTGTATTCATCCAGAAAATGAGAAAATTGTAATAAATCAGAAGTGTCAGGTATCTTTATAGATGTCCTTTTTCTTGTCGTAATCTCGTAAAAAGACAGGGATTTTACAGCATATCCCATCTCTTGCATGCAAATACATTGTGCCCATAATTGATATACTTGACCTGTGAAAATTTTTTTGAGAATGTTCTTTCTTTCAACCAATTCGCCTGTTTCAAGAAAAAACAAGTCAATTTTCCCAAAAAAGCCAAACTTTAAGGATTGAACACTTAATGATTCTATAACCCTACGTCCCAAACTGTTGCTCTTGGAATCAACTGATGAATGAGCCTCTTTCCCTTTGATTTGTGGTAGAGCATAGAACACATCGTCATCTGTTCCTTCAAACACATTGTGTAGGTATATTGAGTACGGACAGAATATAAAATCATTAAGTGTCGATATCGCTATAAAATCATTTTCAGCGTTGAACATAGTCTAACCAGTCCTCGTTTTTTATCACTGGCTTGAATTTTGATACATCTTTGCATCTCTTCAATTGCTCGACAAGCATTAATCCCTTCCTAGCAATGTTGTATGCGCCATTGGCATCTGCGTCTTTTGGAAGGGTGTCGGGGCAGTTTCTTGAATCGAAGAAATTTCCTTGTTTGTCGGCCACTGGAGAAATCAAGAAGTCTTCTCCTGTTTCCGCATTGCTGTTGCGTAATTGAAGCGTGAGTGACAAGAGTTGGCTTAGTTTTCTGAAAAAGCCAACATCCTCAATTTTGCATATTGAGTCCTTTAGATTGCCTGAAATGTCGATATCCTTTGTGGCAAATAAATTTTTGAATTCAGAAGTTAAATTGACTGTTTGGTAAACATATCTGCTGTTTTGCATTGTATTGCGTTCTGCCAAGATTCGATCGCCAAAAGTGAACAAGTCCCATTTGCGTTGACCTCCGCTGCAGCTTGTGCTAAACTTGTTATAGTCAATACGGATGTGGAACATGTCGCATTCCTTGTCGTATTTGAAACAGTCAAACTTTGAAATTGTAGATTTGATTGTTGCCATACTGTCATCTCTGTGAAATTTCAAAAAGGAGGCGAATCCTGTGACGGGATCTATTTTGCTTGTAAGCCATGCAGGAATATAGAAAACAAAACCTGACTGTCGCACCATCGCATTCTTCGACAGAGAATTGAAGTTCGCGTAAGTGTCAGAGAGCTGATATGCGTGCAAAGCTCCTCCGGGCTCTTCTGGTTGTTTCGTTTTGTCGACATAGTAGCTCAACTTGTCAAGCAGCATTTGTTCGAATTTCTGATAGACGTTGTTTTCAAGACCTCGTTTCTGCATAAACCCTCTGTTCAGATTCTCCAAAACAACAATTGCATCGTATTTTATGATAGCCATTGCTATCTCATGTACAATCTGACTCAAGAAGCCGAATTTTATCTCCTTTACGGTGTCTATTGTTTCCCAATCACGACGTGCTTGTGCGTTTGCATCAGCCTTTGTCTTCAGCAGCTTGTTGTAGTCTTGTCTGAAAAGAGGCAATTTTGGATTGCTCGCAATTTGGTTCAAAGACTTTTGCTCAACGATGTTGCCGTCAAGGTCTGTTATAACCATATAAAGTAGATTCCGTTCGCCTCGGTCTATTCCTATAATATGTTTTATACCATTATTTTTTATATATTCTAAGCATTCTTTGTTGAAAACATTTCCTTTTGCTGCCGATGGGCTTTTGAAGTTCATTAGGATTGGAACATGCAGTTCAAGCTGATCTTTTGTATAGCGACGGTCTTTTATAATGTCGTAGTCAAATATGCTTGTCTTTTTTTCAGTAAAAGGGCATTTGTTTTTGATTTCTACTCCTGCTTTATGCACAATTGGGTTTTTTAATGAATTATAGCGCATAAAGACTTCAGCATTGCCCGACATTTTATAGACAATATCTTTGAGATTACTTTCGTCAAAAAGCATTTTCCAATAAATCGTGTGCAAATTGGGCAGACCTGTGCTGTTGCCTGATAAGTCTTTATTTGCAATGCGGAATAGGTAAAACTTGCCATCTTCTGTGAATTCTATCAACTTGTCCCAATTGATGTTTATAAATTCGATTCTGTAGCAGGATTTCTGTACGTCTGCAAGAAAGTCATTTATGTCGTTATATTCACTGGATGCTTTCCATTTTAAGTCGAAATCTGCGTATGACTTGTGCTGGCTGAATCCAAGCTTGTAATAGTCAATGAGTTTGGTCAATGATTCTTTCCATTTAGTCCGGTCTTTTTTCTGATAACTGGTAGTGAAGAACTTATTGTCATAAATGTCAAGAATGGTTTCTATCGGCAGTTGGAATTCGTTGACAGCAGGAGCTAAATTGGAACCTTTGGAACGGATGAATATTCTGGGAATATTCGTGGCGTCCACTTTTTGGAACATATATACCACTCTTTTTGTATCTGATGAGCTTGTTGAGTCCTCAAGGTAGGCAATGTCTTCTTTGCTAAGGCATTTGTTTATTCCTAAGTAATATTGATTGTCGCGAATAAATATAAATGCAGAACTCTTCTCATATTCTGATTTCTTTGCCCAGCCGGATAGAAAGCTGCTGCTGTCGAAATTCAATTTGAATTTATCGGTGGAGAAATCTTTTTTGGTTACAAAACTCCTGACTTTGTTATATAGGGGATTTATTGAATTCTCAAGTGCTTCAAATGCTGGTGTATACTCGTCATAAAAAGAGTGGTCTTTGTCTGGTTCGTTGCCAGAACCGCACAGTAGACGGAAAAATCGTTGGGCACTCTTGACGGCGTCAAGCAAGTCTTTAATTGAGCGACTGTTTGTGCGAAGTTCTTCATCCGTAATTTGGGCGTCGGATAAAAGATTTGAAGCGCAGTTGTATTTGTTGTCGATTAATGATACAACGTTCTCTCTTTGGAAATCAACAGTGTTTTCTGCACCAAGATTCCTGAAATACTCAATAACTTTGTTGTCACCACAGATGTTTGCAATACTGTGTAAAGAGACGCTTTTTATGCCTTTCAGATATGCGTTGAGGTTTTTTTGGTAGCTTTCGGGGCTCTTTTTGCCCTGAGGATTGTTGTGTTTCCATTTGTCTGCGATACGGTCATGGATATAATTGAAATATCCATATATACTGTTGGATAATGCTCTCAGATCTTCTCCGCCCTTAATGTAAATTCTATCAATGTCGAATGATTCAATTTTGGATGTTGTTTCAGACAATATCGTTATTTGTTTTGATATTTCGTTTGTAAAACAATCACGGACGGAACTGATTGTCTCGTTCGCGTTATTGAATGGCTCTGGTCTTGCAGAAACACCTTCTCTGTCGCTTAGGATTTGATTGAATAACCGCATCATCTTAGGCAGACGGATGTTTTTATTTGTCTGGTTGTATTCGTTTATATATTGGTTGAATCCTTTGGTTATTATTTTTTCATCCTTGTCTTTTTTACCTCCTATAACTGCATTGAAAATCTCAATCTGTTTCTGGGTGAGTATGTTATTGTAGTTGTTTATGGAGAAGAATTCTTCAAGACTTGATGTGTTGATGATTGCCTTAAAGTCTATATAAATGTTTGATAGCACATCTGAAGGCAACGTTTGAGACACTTTTTTATATACAAGGATGTTGTCTATGAACTTTATCAAGTTTTGATTAATTAATCTGAATGATATAGCTGTGGATTTTGCTTCTTCTGAGTACATATTCAGTCTATTGGTGTTGAACCCTGTAAAGTAAGTGGCAAAACCTTTGAAGCGGGAAACGATGTTGCGTTCCTTCTCGTTTGATGCATATTTAATCAAGCCTCTTTCAACAAAATCCTTGAATTTGCTTGAGAAAAGTTTCGTAACATCCTGTTTGGTGAAGGCGTCGGCTATTTCTTTGCGCATTTTTGCTTGGAGATTTTCAATGTCCTTTTCGCGGTCATCATCGTTTCTGGTATACACTTTGAAAAACTCTTCAAGAGAATGCTCTTTAAAATTAAAGTCGGACAATACGCGCTCAATTATCTGTTTGTGACAATTGTCCAAAATCTGTTTCATTGTTATAGCCTCTTTATTGCGGCGCTCGTCTCCCTCGATGATTTGTGCTTGGCAAAGTAAATCATCAGTACCTCCGGTTGGCTCAAGGCGAAAGCGGAGGGTCTTGCTTACTTGATACTTGTTTGTGAATCGGTTCGAAATTTCCATATTATTGTTTTTTGTTTCGTTTGTATTTATTTGTAAATATAGCTATTTGCATCAGAATATATTCTTTTAAACAAGAATATAAATTGAATAAATTTTATCAAATGCAAATATAAAGGATGCTTGGGCGAATAATTTGCTCATATAAAATAATAATTCTTAAAAATAAACTTAGGGGAATTTTGATGCTGACTTTTGGGCGCGTTATAGTTGTAAATGTCTTTAGACCAAGCTATATGCTACCTCATAATAAACAACTTGTTAATAACTTTTCAAGGAAATTTGAGGGGATGTGGCTTCATAGTCATATCTTTGTGGAAATTTCTAACCGACCTAATAAAATGAACTACGAAAATCCTATCCGAAGGGGTAAGCTATACTTCCGTTACGGAACTATGGGTTCCGCCAAGACTGCCATGCTGCTCACCACAGCCTACAACTTTGAAGAGCGAGGTATGGACTATATCTGCATGAAGCCGATTGTCGACAACCGCGAGAAAGACTCAGTGATACGCTCGCGCATAGGCATCGAGCGCCGGTGCAGCTGGATTTATCCGGAAAGCGACATGTATAAGATGCTCACCGAGGTGTTTGACACCGAAGGCTTGAAAGAATGGATACTTATCGACGAGGCGCAGTTTCTTAGCCCCGAGCAGGTTGACCAGCTTGCCCGCATTGTTGACAATTTCGGCGTCAACGTGCTGTGCTACGGTCTGCGCACCGACTTTCAGAGCCATCTGTTTGACGGCTCTCGGCGGCTGTTTGAGATAGCCGACACCATCGACGAGGTGAAATCAACATGCACCTGCGGTCGCAAAACTATCATCAACGCGCGTATCGACCGTGCCGGGAATGTGGTTATGGACGGTGAGCAGGTGGAGATTGGCGGCAACGACAAGTATATGGCGATGTGCCGTCGCTGCTGGGCGAAACGCCGCTGTGAGCGCGACCGCATTGAGTCGCTCGACTTCGGCGACACCGAGAAAGGGTAGCGACTGCCGACAAAGAACAGCAAACCTGCCGGAGACTCCGTTGAAACGACGGAACTCCGGCAGGTTTGTCTATAAGTGGCTATGGGTTAGAACTGGAATTTTTCCAATTTCAGTTTTCCGAGTTTCTCCATGTTTCCTACATGGAGCGCGAAGTGAGGGGCGGCAGAGTGAGCGGCAAGCGCCTGCTCGTCGCGCCAAGTCTCGCAAATCATCATCACATCCTGGCGTGTGGCGCTCTCAAACACGTCGTATGCCACGCATCCCTCGTCGTTCAG
>ERZ860264.2489-NODE-2489-length-9945-cov-5.690091_pt1 | contig 9945 bp, 9 predicted proteins | sample MGYA00509980_ERZ860264 | MGnify/ENA primary metagenome ERZ860264 (study PRJEB30046, sample SAMN00715212) | human gut metagenome | study: EMG produced TPA metagenomics assembly of the A metagenome-wide association study of gut microbiota in type 2... | reverse complement strand
CTTTCCCTACCTCATTTTACTTCCGCATCCGGCTATTTGACTCCTTATACAGTGTGGATTGCGCGGATTTTTGTAACTTTGCAGGGCTGAAGGCAATACACTCCCATGCAATGAACACCTCCGCCATATCCCTCGTCACCCCCGTGCTGAACTGCGCAGGCTCACTGGAAAGGACCCTGCGTAGCGTGCTCGCACAGAGCCTCTGCCCGGCAGAACACATAATTGTGGACGGGATGTCGGCGGACGGGTCTACGGAGATTTGCCTTCGTTATAAGGCATCGGCACCTTACCCGGTACGTATTCTGCGGCGCGAGCCCCGTGGGGTGTACGATGCGCTGAACGCAGGATTCGCCGAGTGCCGGCACGAGATTGCCGGACTGCTGCATGGCGCCGACCGCTTCCCCAAAGGCAATGTCCTGGAAAAGATGCAGGGGGCCTTCGAGGCCGACCCGGCCCTGCAGGTAGCCTACGCCGACATCCGTTACCTGGATGTCAAAGGGGAACCCGGGCGTTACTATTCGGGACGTCCGTTCCGGCCCTCTCTTCTGAAATGGGGCTATATGTTTCCCCATCCGTCCATGTATGTGCGGCGCGCCCTCTTCTCGCGCTATGGCCCATACGCCACGGACTACCTGATAGCGGGGGACTTCGAGTGGCTGGTGCGCGTTCTGCTAAAGGGGGGCGAGAAGTATGGCTATGTGCCCGTATGCGCCGTACTCATGAACCCAGGAGGAGTCTCCGCGCGCACCGGGAACCGTCTGAGAGTGACTCCACGCGAGAAGCTAAAAGCCCTGCGTGCCAACGGCATACATGTATGCCCGCTGCGCCTTGTCGGCAGATATGCCTTCGCCCTGGCCGACATCTTCAGAAAAGGAGAACGACAATGACTGACTACAACAAAATATTGCTTACGGGAGCCACCGGATTCATAGGCTCCTACATAACCGAGGAATTGCAGGGCGCCGGCATAAAGCCCGACACCCTCTCGCGACACGAAGGGGCCACCTATGTATGCGACCTGGAAAAGGTGTCGCCGGAGATTTCCACGAGCTATGACGCCGTGATACATGCGGCCGGCACCGATGACCCGGCGCGTGCCGATGCGCTCAACAACGAGGGTACGCGCCGGCTGCTGGAGGCGCTGGAACAGAACCCACCCCGCCACATCACCTTTCTGAGCAGCGTCCATGTCTACGGCAACGACCCTGGAACTGATGTGGAGGAGAGCTGTTTCCTGCGCCCCGACACCCCTTACTCCAGGTCCAAGATACGCGCGGAGAAGCTGCTGGAGCAGTGGTGCGAAGCCCACGGAGTGACCCTGACCCTCCTGAGGCCGGCACTCACCGCCGGGCGGGGGATGCACGGACGGCTGGCCAGGATGGCCGATGCCGTGTCCCGTGGCAACTATATGCACCTGCGCGGCAACACCGGAGTCCGCAGCCTGGTCATGGCCGATGACGTGGCCCGTGCCGTGCGCCTCACATTAGGACTGCCCGGCATATTCAATGTCTCGGACGGAAAGGAACACCGGATTATAGACATAGCCGATGCCATGGCGGCGAATTTCTCCACCGACAAGCGCATACTCTCCATGCCCCGGGGGGTGGTTAAGTGGGGTCTGCGCCTGTGCCCCATCCCGAAGCTGAAAAACACTGTCGCCACACTCACCGCCTCGGCCACATTCTCCAACAAGGCGCTGGTGGAAGCCACCGGCCTGCAACCGTATGACACCATAGAGGTAATGGCACGCCGCGACCCCTCATATCCCTATAGAGAAGAATGAGTGTACTCAAAAAATTGACAGATGGCCTGCAAGCCATCAATGCCGGAGGTGCCTCCTGGCTGAAAGCGGCTCTGCTCAGCCGCCGTCCCGCCCCTCGCGGCCACCGCTCCGCCGACGAGGAACTGGTAATTTTGGGCAACGGGCCCTCGCTGCGGCATACGCTGGACCACGATATGGAGGCGCTGATGAGTCACAGCCGACTGGCAGTGAACTTTGCCGCGAATGCCCCGGAGTTCAACTCTCTCAGGCCAGACTTCTATGTGCTGGCGGACCCGCATTTCTTCGCGGGCCGCGATTCAGACCCCAATGTGGCACGGCTGTGGGACAACTTAGGGCAGGCAGACTGGCATCTCACACTATATGTGCCTTGCGGCCGGGCGAAGCAGGTACGGTCCGAACTCAAGGGCAAGCCGGTGACGGTGAAAGGCTTCAACCTCACCCCCGCAGAGGGAGCCAAGGCCCTGGTGTATCCCCTGTACTCGGCCGGACTGGCCATGCCGCGCCCACGCAACGTACTCATACCTTCGATAATGACAGGCATACGCGAAGGATTCCGCAGAATTTACCTCACCGGAGCCGACCACACATGGAGCCGCACCCTCGGCGTAGACGAGAAGAACCATGTTGTTAGCGTACAGCCCCATTTCTATAAGGACAATAAGAGCGAAAAGGAGCGTGTAAGCAGCGAGTATGCCGGCTATCACCTGCACGACATACTTAAAAGCCTCTACATAGCTTTCCGCTCCTACCACCAGATAAAGAGATGGGCCGACAAGCAGGGAGTGGAAATCTACAACGTCTCCCCCGGCTCATTCATCGATGCTTTCCCCCGGCTAAAATACGTACCTAAATCCGGCACGGATTTTGTCAGACCGGAATTTTGAAGTACCTTTGTACCTGCAAGTATTTCTAACGCAATACAAACTAAATATTCATACAAAAAAAATGGCAAACAACAACAACGAAAACAAGAACCAGCTGCAGATTCAGCTCAAACCCGAAGTAGCCGACGGCAAGTATTCCAACCTGGCAATGATTGGCCACGGCCCCAACGAGTTTCTCATCGACTTCATTTTCGCCGCTCCCGGCATGCCCCAGGCACCCGTGGTGAGCCGCATAATCATGAGCCCCGAAAACGCCAAGCAGCTCATGCTGGCCCTTACCGACAACGTACAGAAGTACGAGAATAACTTCGGCGAAATCCAGCAGAAGCGTCCCAACGGCCAGAACAACAACTTCTCCAACAACTGATTGAGTTAACATTTCCCACCCCGACATGGAGACAAACCTGCTGATATACAACAGTCTCACGCGGCAGAAAGAACTGTTCAGGCCGCTGCACGAGGGGATGGCGGGCATGTATGTGTGCGGTCCCACGGTCTACGGCGACGCCCATCTGGGCCACGCCCGCCCGGCTGTGACCTTCGACATCCTGTACCGCTACCTCCGCCACCTCGGCTACAAGGTGCGCTATGTGCGCAACATCACCGATGTAGGACACCTGGAACACGACGCCGACGAGGGTGAGGACAAGATAGCCAAGAAGGCCCGTCTGGAGCAACTTGAGCCAATGGAAGTGGTGCAGCACTACCTGAACCGCTACCATCGCGACATGGAGGCCCTGGGCGTGCTGCCCCCTTCGATAGAGCCTCACGCCTCCGGCCACATTATCGAACAGATAGAGTATGTGAAGAAAATCCTTGAGGCCGGATATGCCTACGAGAGCCAGGGCTCCGTATACTTCGATGTGGAGAAGTATAACAGAGACCACAGGTACGGCATCCTTTCGGGCCGCAACATCGAGGACCTGGAGAGCAATACCCGCACCCTGGACGGACAGAGCGAGAAGCGCAATCCGCTGGATTTCGCACTTTGGAAACGCGCTTCTCCCGAACACATAATGCACTGGCCCTCACCCTGGAGCGAGGGATTCCCCGGCTGGCATCTGGAGTGTTCCACCATGGGCCAGAAGTACCTGGGCGAGACCTTCGACATCCACGGCGGCGGACTGGACCTCCTCTTCCCCCACCACGAGTGCGAGATAGCCCAGAGCGTGGCGGCCCAGGGACATCAGGCTGTAAGATACTGGATGCACAACAATATGATTACCATCAACGGCAAGAAGATGGGCAAGAGCTACAACAACTTCATCAACCTGGAGGAGTTCTTCACCGGCTCGCACCCCTTGCTTGAAAAGGCTTACGCCCCCATGGTAATACGCTTCTTCATCCTACAGGCGCACTACCGCAGCACCGTGGACTTCAGCAACGCCGCTCTGCAAAGTTCGGAAAAGGCGCTCCAGAAGATGCTTGAGAGCTACCACCGCCTCCAGGCCCTTCTGCCCGCCGAGAAAAGCACGATAGAGGTGCCTGACTTCGCAGCCCGCTGCTATGAGGCCATGGACGACGACCTGAACACCCCGCAGGTGATTGCCCAGCTTTTCGAGGCCAGCCGTATCATCAACGCCGCCAATTCCGGCGAGGTGAAGCTCTCCTCCGACGACCTGGCGTCACTGCGGCATCTGTTCGACATCTTCCTGGTGGAGCTGCTCGGCATACGCACATCCGACACCGGCGACAATCCCGACAAGCTGAAACCCTACGAGGAGGCCGTGAACCTGCTCATGGAAATACGCAAGAACGCCAAGGCCAACAAGGACTGGGCCACTTCCGACCTTATCCGAGACCGCCTGGCCGAAGCCGGATTCGATGTCAAGGACACCAAGAACGGCGTGGAGTGGAGCGTCAAGGCCTGACACCAGACACAAACTCAGATTCAGAGGCTTTTTACATGATATGAATGTCCTGATAATAAACGGACCCAATCTGAATATGCTCGGACTACGTGAACCGCACATCTACGGTTCACGTAAGTTCGAGTCTTTTTTGCCCTCCCTGCAGAAGCGCTTCCCGCAGGTGAATATCCGCTATATGCAGAGCAACTGCGAAGGAACTCTGATAGACTCTCTACATTCCGCGCTTATCGGAACGGAAGATGAGCGGGCGGACGGCGTGCTTCTCAATGCGGGGGCCTACACCCATTGTTCATACGCCCTTGCGGATGCAGTGGCAGCCATCGCCCCCCTGCCGGTGGTGGAAGTACATATCTCCAACCCCTCGGCACGCGAGGAATTTCGCCGCAAGTCCGTGCTTGGTCCCGTGTGCAAAGCCACCGTGGCAGGCTTCGGACTGGAGTCTTATGCCGTAGCCCTGCAGGGTCTTGTCTCCCTTCTGCGCCCATGACCCTGGATGAGTACATACTCGCCCACATAGACCCGGAACCGGCGGAGCTTACGGAGATAGAGCGGGACACGAACCTGCACCTCTACAACCCGCGTATGTGCTCGGGCCACCTGCAGGGGCGTCTGCTCCGTATGCTGGTCCGGCTATGCGGCGCACGGCAGGTGTTGGAACTCGGCACTTATTCGGCCTACTCGGCCCTGTGCATGGCCGAAGGACTGCCCGCCGACGGGACAGTGCATACCATCGAGGCCAACGATGAACTTGAAGACTTCATTCACCGTTCCTTAAGCCGCAGTCCCCACGGACACAAAGTGAGACTGCACATCGGGGATGCCTCGCAACTGATACCTCTCGTAGCTCCGGGCCAGATGTTTGACCTCACCTTTATAGATGCGGACAAACGTATGTATGCCGACTATTACCGACTGGTGAAACCACGTATGCGGCCCGGCGGCCTGATAGTGGCCGACAACACCCTCTGGGACGGCCATGTGGTGGCCGATGAGCGCCATTCATCCCAGACCGAAGGGGTGATGCTCTTCAACGACATAGTGGCTGCCGACCCCGATGCGGAAAAGGTGATTCTACCCCTGCGGGACGGCCTGACGCTGATACGTGTGACGTGATTGGCTTTTGGAAACCGTTTCGAGGCTTTTCAAACATTGCGGCACACACATACGTTATATAATGAAAAGACAAACCCGAAATTATGGAAAATAAAAGACAGGCAAAAATATCCCGTATGCTCCAGAAGGAGCTGAGTGAAATCTTCCGTCGGCAGACAGCCGCCATGGGCGGCGTTCTGGTCAGTGTCTCAGGTGTCAAGATTAGTCCGGACCTCAGCCTGGCCCGTGTGTACCTGAGCATATTCCCCTCGGAGAAGGGAGCGGAAATCATTTCCAATATACGCGAACAGACCAAAACCGTGCGCTACGAACTGGCAGCCCGCGTCAAGGACATTCTGCGCAAATGCCCGGAACTCCAGTTCTATACAGACGACTCCCTGGACTATGTGGAGAACATAGACCGGCTTCTGGCATCCGACCCGCACCTGCACGATGAGGAGCCGACAGAAGAGAAGTGAAGCCTGACAGCCTTGCCATACGCATAGCCTCCCGCTATCTGTGGTCACGCAAGTCACACAGCGCCGTCACAGCCATAGCTGTGGCGGGAGTGTGCGGCGTGGCCCTGGCCACTATGGCCATAATATGCGTCCTCTCCGTCTTCAATGGATTCAGGGACGCAATCATGGGGCGAGACTCCCGCATCATTCCGGACCTTCTGGTAGAGCCGGTTCGCGGCTCTCTTATTGACGACGCGGACTCCCTGGAGCTTGCGATAGGCAATGTGCCCGGAGTGGCAGTGACAAGCGCCGCCGTGACCGACGAAGCTGTGGCGTATTACGACAGCCACCAGCTCCCGATACGCCTTTTAGGCGTGAGACCCGACGCTTACAGGAGGCTCACCGCCATTGACTCGCTGCTTGTCACCGGTCGCTGGAAACCGCATCTTCAGCAGCTCACCGAGACCGAGGAGGCAAAGGACCTCTCACCGGCCGACGAGGCGCAGATTGACGGATTGGCCTCCGAGGAGTTTGACGAAGCAGCCCTCTTCGAGGCATCCGACCTCAGCGACGAAACAGCCGAGGAGCCGGAACTGCCGGCATCTCCTGTGCTTGCCTCCGTGGGGGTGGCCTCCAATCTCGGCCTTCCTCCCGCCACCGATGCCGGAATCATCGTTTTTCTGCCACGTCGCACCGCCGACATCAACTTCGCCAACCCCGCCACAGGGTTCATGCTTGACTCCCTGGAAGTGACCGGCGTGTTCCGGTCAGACCAGTCCGAGTTCGACGGCGCCACTCTAATCACGGACATCGAGACGGCCCGCCGCTTGCTTGAATATGACACACAGGCCAATTCCATTTATGTGGGTTTGGACAAGGGCGCCGGTCTCGCGACCGTGCAATCCCGGATAGAAGAAATTTTAGGCCCGGCGTACAAGATAAGCGACCGTGAACGGCAACAGACCCTTCATTTCCGTATGGTCTCCATAGAGAAGTGGATTACATTCCTGTTGCTGAGTTTCATACTGCTCATAGCCTCCTTCAATATCATCAGCACGCTATCGATGCTGATAGTGGAGAAACGCCGCAACATCCTTACCATGACCGATTTCGGTGCCACGCGAGGATTCATAGGGCGCGTATTCTTCTACGAAAGCGTAATGGTATGCCTCATAGGTTCGGCAACCGGAACAGTACTCGGCGTGGTTCTGTGCCTGCTTCAGATGCAGTTTGGACTCATCACCATTCCCGGCAGTTCGGATATGCTGCTCAGCGTCTACCCCGTGCGCCTGAACATCTGGGACATCCTGCTTGTTCTAATACTCAGTATAGGGATAGCCATCCTCACAGGAGCGGTCGCCTCGGCATACGCGGCCAAGACAGCTTCCGTCAAGGCAAAAAAGAAATAACAACCTTTATATATTTGAATAATGAAAAAAATTATGTTGACACTCAGCGCCGTGGCGCTGCTCGGAGTCACGGCATGTGGCAAAAGCGAACAGAAGGCAGACACCGAAGGTTCCGTCCCCGCACAGATAGTGGAGGAAGTAGACGAAGAAATAACCGTTACCGAAGACTCTGTCCCGGCGACTGAAGAAGTAGCCGAAGCTGTCATTCCCACAGAAGAACAGACAGATGGAACAAAGGAAGAAGTCAAGGAATCCGCCAAAGATTCCGACGAAGCATCCAAATCCAAAAAAGAATCGAAGGAAAACAAAGAAAAGTCCTCCAAGAAAGCCGACAAGGCAGACAAAGCAGACGAATAAAACTATATAATGAAATAGAATAGAGCGGCGCTCCCTGAGAGGGGGCGCCGCTCTATTCTATTTCGGAGGTGAGGTACGCTCTTTATCAGCGTACCATCACTTTCTTGCCGTTGAAGATGTATATGCCCTTCTCCAGACGGTTGACGTCCTCGATTGTGGCATTCTCAAGCACCTTGACACCTGCGATGTTGTAAACGTCGCCGTTGGCACGGACGTTCTCGTCAAAGACATTGTCCACACCTACCACACCTACCAGGCAGGGAGCCTTGGCGGCGTTGATGACGCGCTGGGAGTTGGCATCCAGAAGCATTACCACTACCTCGGCATTGTTCATGTCCTCCAGCTCCATGGGAGCTTCGAAGGCGTAAACCTGCTTGTAAGTGTCGGCACTGTTCACCTGGCGGGGGAAGAGGCCGGGAACACCTGCATAGGAGGTGCCGTGCATACCGCGTGCGACATGGTCGAATGTATAGCTTACACTGGGTTTGCCATACTTTCCACCCTTGCCCCAGTCACCCAGGATTTCAGATTCGTTGTTGGAGACATTGCTGGTCTGGCGAGCCTTGAGGCCATTCTCCAGAACCACTGTGTAGAGGTTGAGGTTGACATTGTCGTTGTCGTATGCGTAACGCATATTCACGCCTACCTCAATCATCTTCTTGTCTTTGTCTATTGTGGCGTGGTCAATGTGAATCTCGGCATCGGTGAGTTCGCTCATCATCTTGGGAAGATAGTCTACCCAGGTGTTGTCGCCCTCCTCGGAAGTGAGGCTATAGGTATTTCCTGTCACAGCCATGGGAGACGCCACGTACTGACGGTTGAGCAGACCGATGGGGAATTGAGCGAAGCCCAGGAACGAGCCATAGCTGGATGTCCAGTTTGTCATGAAGTCCGAACCGCCGGAATAGCTGTGTACGGCCACGGGGATTACCTTGTCGCCATAAGTCTCGTCTATAATCTCGAGAGCGCGGTGACCCAAGGGGCAGTAACCGCACTTGGTGCCTGTTCCCTCTTCAATCACGACTACGCGCTCAGGCTGGAAGCGGAGATTCTTGACAGTCTTGTTCATTACCACCTTCTTGTCGCCGGAGGCAGCCTCTACGCTGTATTCGTTGAGACGGCCCTTGGTCAGGGGAAGTTCCTTCTCGAAAGTGTAAGCGTATGCGGCATCGCCTTTCTTCAGGTTCAGTCCGGTGAGTTCCTTGGATGCCACGACGTCGCCCTCGCCGTCATACAGGTTCAGGGTGAAGTCGTCGTAAGTCTCCTCGCTGAGTACGGAGAGCTTGACCTTTACGGGAATGGAAGTGCCGTCAACCACGAACTCCGTGGCGTCGACGCCGAAAGTGAAGGCCATATCCTGCTGTACGAGTACGTTGTCCAGGAAGATAGCGCTCTGGTTCTCGTTGTCGTTGACGAAAGCGATGTAGATGTTCTTGCCGGCATACTTATCCAGCTTCAGTACATTGTGCTTCCAGTCGCCGGCCAGGAGTTCCCCGCTCTTGCCGGGCTCCTGCTTCTCGTTGTAGACAAGCTCGCCCTCGCTCTTGAAGCGGTCTATGAAAGGCTTGGTGATAGGAGCGGTGTAGATGTCGTCGGTAGTGAGGATATAGACCTTGAGGTAATCCTCGCGATTATTCTTGTAGCTCTGGGAGTCGAAGCTAAGCGTACAACTGTCATCGGGGATATACAGACGGCGGGTAACCATCCAGTCGTCGCTCTTGCCTGCGGGGGTATACATGGAGTGGGAAGCGGCGCTCTGTTCCATGGTATCCTCGTTGTCGCGCACGTACCACCAGGGGTATTCGGCTTTGAAGCCCCAGTTGGCCACCTCCGCGACAGGATTCTGCTGGTCGCCGTCAAAGAGCATCATGTTGCTTAAGCCCATGTTGAAGTCTTCGGAGAAAATGACACCGTCCACCAGGGGAGCATCGTTCTCGTATGTACCGATATAGGAGATTTCGATGCGCTCGTTACCGTTGTTGCCGGCTATGTCACCGACAGTGTTGGGGTTGATTATCACTTTATATGTGACATCCTTGGCCAGCTGCTGTTCGGCCACGGGGAAGATAGTCATTGTGCTGCCGCTGATAG
>ERZ860264.2488-NODE-2488-length-9951-cov-3.974838_pt1 | contig 9951 bp, 8 predicted proteins | sample MGYA00509980_ERZ860264 | MGnify/ENA primary metagenome ERZ860264 (study PRJEB30046, sample SAMN00715212) | human gut metagenome | study: EMG produced TPA metagenomics assembly of the A metagenome-wide association study of gut microbiota in type 2... | reverse complement strand
TTCCCTTGCATATCCATACTTTCTTAATGAAACGTAGTAATTTTTTATACAGTATAGTAGCTTTCCTTTATCATTTGTTTTAAGTATCAGATATTTGATTTCTTCTGCATACTGCTGCAAATATTTTTGCGGAGTACAAGCCTGTGTAAAAACACCAATCCAACGCTCTAAAACCGCTGAGTTATCTATTGATTCAGAAAAGCCCGTTCGAATACGTTCAAGTCGTGCACCGAGAATTTTCTTCAAAATATAATCGTCTTCTGTCGTATCCAAAAATTCCTCAATTATTGGCGATATATAACTTTTATAATAGGTGTTTATAATGTTATACTTCTTTAGTAGATGATATAATTCGCGCAATTCAAACATTAAAGTGATAGAATTATGGAGGGGCAACATATATGTGTCGGCTGATGAATTACTTAACAATTCGTCCGTGCTTTGATAAAAAAGCCACAGCATATCTAGTGATGGATCTTTACTCCAGCTGTCTGGTCTATGGACAATCATCTTTTAACCTCCCATGTCTTGTTCGGTCAAATTATACATCAATCCGTAATAATAAGCAAGAAAAACCTCAGTCCATCATTTTTATGGCCTGAGGTTTTTCTTATGCACTTATCTAGTTTTAGATCAAAGTCAGATACCCCTGCACAATCGCCGCAGGCAGCAGGAATTTCTTTTCCACGTTGCCAAAGCGTACCGTGACCATATCGGGCTGGATGGCTGTTACCGTGCCAATACCAAACGCTTTATGCTTGAGCTTGACACCGACCTTGATTTTGGAAACGTCTACCTTGACCTGCGGCTTTGGCTGAGCGGCAGATTGGCTGTTCAGACCAAAGCTCGGCCTTGCAGCTCCAATGCCAACACTCGAACCAGCCGGGCGTGGTGTAAAGCTGCCGGGAGTACTGGAAGCCGGGCGGGGCGTATAGCTGTTGCTTGGCTTGTGGATTTTGCTGCCGGAGGATTGTGTGTTTTGCGCTGTGTTGATTTTGGGCGTAAATCCGCCAAAGCTGATGATGGGTTTCGTGAGCTGCGGTGCAGGCTTCTTTGCAGGAGTCGGTTTTGGCTCGTCCTCGTCCGGAGTGAAATAGGGCTTTGTGGGCAGATTGTCCGGGGTGGGCGCAGGGGCTTTCATAGATGCCTGCTGCAGGGTGAACATCTTGTTGTAATCGGCATCCGAAAGCACCGTATCCCAGCCGCCACGGTCCTCGCCCTCGTGACGGTCAATGCCGGTATAGCTCAGGCTGGCATCTTCGTACCGCTTGAATTTATACACAGCATCGTTCATCAGAGAATCGTTGAATACGCCCAGTGAAACCAGCAGTTCAAAGTCCTTCACCGACAGACCGGTGACCTTTTTGAACAAGCCCGGCTCTAGCTGCGTGATAACATCCTTCAGGCAGCGCTCCCGGTAGTCAGTCAGATACATGAACACCGGGATGCGGGTGGCAAACTTGATGAGTTTTTCCTGAATCTGTTTGCGCTTGGACTTGTACTCTTTTTCCTCGTCTGAAAGCTCCTTCTTCTGCTTCGGGGTAAGGTCTTTGGTGCCTTCTTTCTTCGCCTTTTTCACCTTTTCGGACTTGGCGATGATGGTTTCGATGTCCGAGTTCAGGCTGCGGAAGCCCTCGATTTTCATCAGGGCATCCATAGCATCCTTGTTGGCGATGAGGCGGGAGAGGGTCTCGTTGTCTACGTTCACCAGCAGCACACTTTCCCAGCGCTTTGCCAGCAGGGTGGCAGAGGTGCCAGCCATGGCAATGTCGAGAATATCCCCGGCGTTGATCTGCCGCATGGAACTGCCATCATAGGCAATGACCGGCAGGAAGTTGATAAATTCCGCTACCTTCTTTTCCGGGTTGCCCTCGTGGATGTTCAGACGGCAGCTATAATCGGAGATCTGCCGCAGAGCACGGTTGAGCGCAAAGTCGAACACATAGCACTCTTTCTTGATGATTTCCTTCTGCCCCTTGTCCGTGGTCACTTCCCAAGGGCTTTGCACACGAAATGCAGCCTGAAAATAGGTCTCCGGGCTAGAGAGGTTCCGCAGCATAAAGATGCCTGTCCACGGCTTCACCGTCACGCCGGTGGTCAGCTTGCCGCAGGAAAGGGTAATGGTCTTGGTCTCCAGCGGGTCGCCCATGGAACGCTGTACTGGTTCCAATGCGGCAGCACCAATGCCAGCCTCCGTACCGGCGCAGACATTGATCCGGTAGTCGTGGTAGAAGGTGTTTTTCCTATCTGCCAGCAGGTTTGCCATAGCGTAGCAGGATGCCACGTTGGGCAAGAACCACAGGGTGTGCTGCAGCACGTTCAACAGACGAGAGTCCGCAAAGGGCAGAGCGGGCTTCTTGGCTCCCAGCTTCAGCTCGTCCACGGTGGTTTCCAGATAGGAACCCCGAATCAGGTCCAGCCACTTCTGCACATAATCCTCGTAGACAAAACGGCAGTCCCGGCCTTTCCCCTTGGCGGAAAAGAACACGTTCAGGTCAAATTCATCGTATTCGCCCTGTTTCGCGATCTGCTGAATGCTTTCCGGGATCTTGTAGGTCATCATGACCATCCGGGGCAGAGCGGCGTAGGGGTTGTGCGCTCCCTGCCAGTTTTCCTTGGCACGCTGTTCATTGGAATAGGTCCAGTTGTAGATCTGCTCCTCAATGAACTCGCCGGAGTTGAGGGCACGGAAGGGCGTGCCGGACAGATACAGGTAATGGTCGGTGGTGATAGGCAGCCATGTTTCATCGTAGGCGTCGGCACGGCTGTACTGCTCCATATTCTCGGAGTCGTAGTCGTCCTCATCGTCCTGTTCAAACAGCTTCTTGGCGTTCTCTTTCCATGCGCCAAAGTGGTATTCATCGAAAATGACCAGATCCCAGTTGATGGTATGTACCCACTCATTGCGGCCCTTGATAGTGCCGGTGGTCTTGTCCACGCCGAGATAGTCTTGGAACGAGCCAAAGCAGACGATGGGACGGCTCTGGTCTGCGGTCTCGTAGGTCAATTCCGTGGTGCGGGAGATAAACTGCCAGCCCTCAAAATCCTTGTGGGTGTTCAGGTCCTCCTGCCACGCACTGACCACGGCGGGCTTGAAGGTAAGCACCAGCACCCGCTTGAAGCCCATCCGCTTTGCCAGTTGATAGGCGGCAAAGGTCTTACCAAACCGCATTTTGCAGTTCCACAAAAACTTCGGGTAGCCCTCGACGGCTGCCGAGCGGAAATAGGCTTCGGTCTTATCCACTGCCTCTTTCTGCTCCGGGCGCATGGAAAAATCGTTGGTGCGGTTTTCCACGTTTTCGGTGCGGTTGCGTACCGCATAAACGGCAGCTTTTACATCGCTGACGGTACAGCGGAACCATTCATTTCGGTCCTCGCCCTCGTTCAGTTGCCGTAGTCCTTTCCGGCGCAGCACGGCATGGAGATCTTTATCCGTAAAGCAACTACCATCGCTGCGCATGGCGGGCCATGTTTCCAGCACCCGGTAGGGTACGGCTACGGTGTGGGTCTGCTCCCGGATGCGGGTATCCACATCCCGCTCGGTGTAGCCGACCTTAATGTAGCCCCTGTGGGATGCCACCCCAATCAGCTCGTAGGCGTAAACTTTAGGGCTAACCGGTGGACGCTGCGGGAAAAAGTCCATCGTGGGCATCAGTTGTCACCACCTATCGCCGAAATTTTGGAGTCAATCAAAGCCCATTCATCCGGTGTTATACTCCACATATTGCAAAGCATTTCATCCGTGTATTGCCCTGAATATTTTCCAAGGTCTGGAATAAAGCAGTAGTTTTTCTTGGAAATGTTTTGTGAAACAACAGTTTGCAATAGCAGGAATCGGACAGTTTTAGTGAACATGTAGCTTTTGTATGCTTCGGTTTCAGCCAACGTATCAAATGCACCTATTGCAAGCCAAGATTCCGTACAGCATTCACCGGGTGTTGCAATAATGGTATTGCCTTCATAATAGAATCCAACCGGTTTTGAAAAGTCTGTTTGCCCAGCGATTGGCGCTTTTGGTACCAACAACTTCCATTTATTAAGGATATTTGTAGAATCTGTAACGTCTTGCTTTTTGACATACTTTTTCCCGATTTTTTGAGTAAAATAGCAAGGGACACCCTCGTTTTGCGGTTGGTATGTCGATGGAATGCCAAACGGCATTCTCGAATAGACACGATTACTCAAATTTTGTGCTTGGGTAAACTTCCGAAGTTTTCGGACAATGCTCACCGCCCTATTTTGCCGAATGAAAATTTCATATTCATCCAGCGGCCGCACTATCGCATCTCTTTTTCCGCCGCTTATATTTGTTACTTCGCAGTCACCCGGATTGTCTCTATCCCACAAAAAATAGCACGCACCTCCAGCCAAATCAACACCCGGAAACACTTCCCTGAAATTATCATAGTCAACAATCTCTCTTATACGTTTATCGTTTAACATTTCTCTTCTGAAATCATCCAACCCTTTACCTCCCGAAAACCACCTTGCCGGAATGATCATTGTTAAATATCTAGGTTCGAGTTTCTTTGCATTTGAAACAAACAAATGATAGATTGGACGCGCACTTTTTCCATTTCCGCCTCCATCATTTAGCTGATACGGCGGGTTTCCAATAATCACATCAAATTTCATCTTAAAAATATCCTCAGGGCGGATGGTGTGGATGAACTCATAGGCATGAGTTTCCAATTCCTCTCCGCGTTCATATTCTGTTTTGGATGCACCACAAAAGGCGCATTTTCCATCTTTCCAGCGGTGCTGTATGCGTTTGTACGCAATATTACCGCTTGGGTTTTCAAAGTAGGAAACAGAATATTTACTGTGGGGATATTTGGAGCAGTACACGCTGCGGCGTGAAAGCAGGCTGGTAAGCTCCGTGATGGCAATGCCGAAGAGCTGCTTGTGGAAGATGTGGTCCACTCGCTGTTGCAAATCGGGAATTTCATTTTCTAGCCCCACCAGCAGCCGCTTAGCAATTTCCCGCAGAAATACGCCGGATTTGCAGGCAGGGTCAAGGAATGTGGTGTCCGGGCTGCGGAACAGCTCCTGCGGCAGAAGGTCCAGCATCCGATTTGCTACCTCTGGTGGGGTGAACACCTCATCGTTGGACAAGTTGGCAAGGCAGGACAGCACATCGGGGTTATAAAGATTCTGATAAACGTCAGCCATTTTCCTGCACCCTCCTGTAATCCACCGGTTGGTATTCACGAAGGGGACGCGGGATGGTTTCATGGGTGATTGGGTCGATCATCCAGTTTTCCGTGCCGTCCGGTTCATCGGCAAACAGGGAAAGCTGGTCGGAATAGGCATCGTTGTCAGTGTTTTCTTTCAGCAGGACATCCAGCCGGTAGTCCCGCCGTTTGATAAAGTTGCCGGTGGGAAAACTCCACTCCGCAAATACGATGGGACTGCCGTCGGACTGCTCCATGGTCAGCGCATCGCCGCACAGGATGTTCTTTTGCAGAATATACCGCACAGCTTCCCGGCACTGCGGGTTGGCTGCCGATTTTACAACGGCGGTATATTCCTCATCCCAAAGCGCAAAAAGCCGTTCCCGGCATTCCTGTGCGTTGTCTGCCAGAATATCCACGCCGTAAATGCTGGTCACCGCCAGCACAGAGTAACGTTCGTAATCGCTTGGGTTTTTGCCGTAACGGCTTTTTACCACAGCCAGCTTGCGGCGCAGCACCTCCGCTAGAAAGTTACCGTTGCCGCAGGCGGGTTCCAGAAAACGGCTCTCGATGCGCTCCGTCTCGCTCTTTACAAGGTCGCACATCGCGCGCACTTCTCGTTCTGCTGTAAAGACCTCACCGTGATCTGCCACCCGCTGCCGGGATTTGACCTGTTTTTCTGCCATTCGTTCCACCTCTTTGAAGGGCTTGCCAAAAAGTGTACCTTTTGACAAGCGGCTCAAGAGATGAAACGAATAGCTAAAAATCTGTGGATTTAACCGGGAAATATGCTATAATTGGTACAAAAGCAAATCTGAGGGCATTTTGCAAGAAGGTACACTTTCTTGTAAAAAGAAGCGTTTACAAAAAAGTGGCTTTTTCGTAGATTTTTGCTCGATACCGGAAGGTGGACAGCGGCATTCCGCACGCTTTTGCGGCATCTGTACCTGTCATTTTGCCGGAACACCATTTCTGGTAGACGCTGTGGAAGTTCTCAGGCAGGGGGCTGGGTGGTCTACCAAACCGGACACCCTTGCTTTTTGCCGCCGCAATGCCTTCCGCCTGACGCTGCCGGATGTTGGTGCGCTCGTTCTCCGCCACAAAGGAAAGCACCTGCAACACAATGTCGCTCAGAAAAGTGCCCATCAGGTCTTTGCCGCGCCGGGTGTCCAGCAGCGGCATATCCAGCACCACAATGTCGATGCCCTTTGTCTGGGTGAGCAGTCTCCACTGCTCTAAAATTTCCGCATAGTTGCGTCCAAGACGGTCGATGCTCTTGATATAGAGCAGATCGTCTTTTTTTAATTTCCGAACAAGCCGCTTGTACTGCGGTCGGTTGAAGTCCTTGCCAGACTGCTTGTCCATAAAAATATTTTTCTCCGGGATCTTCAGTTCACGCAGTGCAATCAACTGCCGGTCCTCGTTCTGGTCACGGGTGCTGACCCGGATATAGCCATATAAATTTGCCAACAAATCGCCCCTTTCTGCTAAAAATGTTTTTTCTTTATGTAAAAACAGCCAAAGCATCACTCTGACGCTTTGGCCGTTGCTTCTTATTCTATCATAGCAGATCGGTTATCGCTCTCAAAATGCCCGCACCGGCTGGATAGCCAGCGTAGCGCCCCTAACCTGATACGTCACCCCACCGGCTTCGCCCCTTGCATTCCTCTGGCACACCTTCGGGTGCTGCGATGCAAGGGCATCAAGCTGCTTCTGTAAGGCAGGATTCAGCGTAAACACGCTGTTCGTTCCGTCCTCACTGGCGTAGATCATGGTTTCCAGCTTAAACATCGTCAATCAGCTCTTCCTCCTCAGATTCGTCAAAGACGGTCGGCCCCCAGTCCTCGTCCTCCTCGATGTCCCGTGACATTTTCTGCATCATGGTATAATGCTCCATCTCGGCACGGACAAAGTAGAACATCTGGTCGTACCAGTCTGCCAGCGTTTCGTCCTCCAGCTTCCGGCAGAAGTCAAGCACCAGCTTGTTCTGGTCGGGGTCAACCGTCAGCCCGGCAACTCCGCACAGCCGCTTGCGGGTCAACTCCAGATCGGCGCAGCCATAGGTGTAGAGCAGCTTCTTTTCTTCAAACGTCAGTTTCATAGGCTTGTTCCTCCGTATAAAAAGGGTCTGCCCTGTGCAGACCCGATGTAGCAAAAAGACCGCCGTGCGTTGTGCAGGGCGGTCTTGAACTCAGGATTGGAGAAAATCCCGGAGTTCCTCAGCGAAAAAGGAGATTTTTGCGATAGCAGCTATCGCTATGTAAGGCAGGACGAAAACCACAAATGCGGTAATCAGCATTTTCAGGACTTCGCCGCCGTCTGCCAGCTTCATGATCCAGCTTGCCAGAGCCACGAAGAAGAACAGTCCCGCCAGCAGATTCGTCAGGATCGTGGAGAAGGTCGTGAGGAAGATGCCCACCCACTGTGCCAGAATCAGCAGCAGAAGCAGCGGGAGAAGGGCAAGTTTCAGCATCGGTTTCAGCACAGCCATCGTGGGCACCTCCTTATACAAAAATCAGCTCAGACTTGATGATTTCCTCAGCACGGTTGCGGATGCTGTTCATCCGGCGCACCCATTCCAGTTGATTAGCGGCTTTCAGCGCTTCGGTCACGCCTTCAGCTTCCTGCATCTGCCGGACAGTCAATGCAAGCTGTTCCTCGGCTTGCTTGTCCAGCTTGGCAAGGTAGCTACCCAGCTCCCCGGACAGGAGCAGTTGATTGTACCGGATGGGATGATGTTCTTTCAGATACCTTTTATGTAAGCGGCCCCACCGCTCGGTGGGGTGCTCTGCCGGGGCTGCTGTGGTCAGATTCGGCAGATAGTGGTCATTGACAAGGGTGTAGTCCAGACCGTTAGCGTTGTCATGGATGGAATTTTCAAGTTTGTTCATGCGGATTCTCCTTTCAGTTCATCGGTTGGTTCAAGTTGAAGGGGATTTTTTTTCGGCAAGCTCTTGTTGAGCCAGCTTTTTCTTTTGGGCATATTGGCGGCAGCGTTCCCGGTTTTTCTGTAAGAGTGCTTCGTACTCTGCTGCTGCTTGCGGGTCAGTTTTAGCAGCTTCTCTCAAAGCCGCTCGTTTTTTCTTGCGGTTTTCTCCAGATGTTTTTTGGTACTTTTTACGCTTGGCTATCTGCTGTTCTGTAATCTTTTTCGCATCGTCGTGGTTGATCTCGATTTGGCTGGGAAAAGTATCGCCAATGAAGTTGAAATAAATGTCGATTTGCTGTTGACGGTAGATCGTCCGTCCGCCGGATGCGGAATGAATCACCACTTTTTCTACCAGCTCGTACAGCATTTCATCTGTCAGCGTTTCACAGTCCTTATATTTCCGAATCAGTTTTACAAAGCGTTTCAGGTCAACTTTCGTTGTTTCAGCGTCGTCCAGTTCTTTTTTTAGTTCCGCCATACGGATTTCACAGCCCGTTTGTTCTTCATCATACTGTGCCATCAGCCGCTGGAATTGACGTTCCGGGATTTTACCTATAACACTGCTTTCATATAGGCTGCGAATCAAAGTATCAAGCTCATCCATTCTCTTTTGCACAGCGAGCAGTTCTTTTTTGTACTCGTTAGAAGATTGACTGTTCTGGCTTTCCCATAAAGTTCGAAGCTGTTCTGCAAATTCTGTTTCATCCTCAAGGACTTTTTGCGCCATTGCTTTTATTGCCTCCAGAATGGCGTCTTCAATGGTTGAGGTCTTGATAAAATGGGATGTGCAGGAGACGTACATATTACGGTATTTGCTGCACTGCCATGAAGAATCCGAATCGTACACTACATTAGAATCCCGATGTTTGGATTCTGGGCTGGAAAAGCTCATCCGGGAGCCGCAGTCAGCACAGAAAACCATACCCGACAGCCGATGTGTATATGTCCCATCCGGCAGTCTTTTCGGGCAACGTTTCCGAAGACGTTGTGCCTTATCCCATGTTTCTTGGTCGATGATAGCTTCATGAGTATTTTTGAATACGATTCTTTCTTCCGGGGTTGCAGCGCGGCGCTTTTTTAGCTTGAAGTTTTCACGAATACTTTTGCACAGCACCGTATGCCCAAGATACTCCTGACGGTCAAGAATATAGGTCAAGGTGGTCGTATTCCATCGATAGGGGTCGTGGTACGAATGGTTTTGGGCAGCTTCGGGATGATGCCGCTCTTCGTATGCAGACGGAATCAGCACTTTTTCGTCCGAAAGCGTCTGACCGATTTGCGCAAGACTGGCACCGCTGGCTGCCATATCGAAGATTCTACGGACAACGGCAGCGGCTTCTTCGTCCACATAAAGCGTCTGCTTATCACCGGGAATCCGTTTGTACCCGTAGGGAATACTGCCACTGCACCGTTTGCCGTCCTGCATCCGGGACTTGAACACCGCACGAATTTTGTTGCTGGTATCTTTGGCGTACCACTCGTTCATAATGTTCAGAAAGGGCGTAAAGTCGTTGTCTGTTGGATTGGCACTGTCTACATTATTATTGATGGCAATGAACCGAACACCTTTTGATGGAAACTGAATTTCGGTGTAAAATCCAACTTCCAGATAGTTCCGTCCAAAACGGCTCATGTCTTTTACAATGACCGTTGCAATATGCCCAGCTTCGATTTCGGCAATCATTGACTGAAAGCCGGGGCGGTTGAAGTTTGTTCCGCTGTAGCCATCATCAGTAAAATGTTTGATATTGTTGAAACCACTTTTGCGGGCGTAGTCTTCCAGATACTTTTTCTGGTTCAGGATGCTGTTGGATTCACCTTGCAGTTCATCATCTCTGGAAAGCCGTT
>ERZ860264.2484-NODE-2484-length-9971-cov-3.118395_pt1 | contig 9971 bp, 4 predicted proteins | sample MGYA00509980_ERZ860264 | MGnify/ENA primary metagenome ERZ860264 (study PRJEB30046, sample SAMN00715212) | human gut metagenome | study: EMG produced TPA metagenomics assembly of the A metagenome-wide association study of gut microbiota in type 2... | reverse complement strand
CAGATTGATATTAAACATTTTCCTTGCGGACAAAGACAAGACTATGTCCCTACCCAGTGGAGGTATGTGCGGATGCATCACTCCAAATATCTGAAGAGCCATATATGTATGGCATGGAGGCACACGTCTGCCGGCGCGAGCAGGGCGTAAGCCTGGTATTACCGGCAAAACAGCAGCATCTTGCATCGAAAAATTACATGCCTGCAAATGCAAACTGCAGCCAAGTTCACGTTCTAATCATGCTTGCTCTATGTTAAATCTATATTAAAACATAGCAAGATTGATAATTATTCTTTGTAATAGTTTGGTGAAACAAAACGAAAGACCTATTTTTGCAGAACAAAAATGCGTAAATACGCACTTGTGGTATAATAATTCGGGGGCATCCGATATTTTGAGTGATATAGCCGCTTGCTCCCGTAGGGACATATTTTTCCGTCACCTCATGACTGCTTTTATGTCCGGCCGGACGGCAGACCAGCGCTATCGTATGATTCCCGGCCGGCTTTCCGGTAAAGCAAAACAGGCTGTTTTGCTTCATTATATAGGCTGTTTTACCGACCAATACAGGCTATATTACTTTCCAATATAGGCTATATTACTTTGCAATATGAGTCATATTACAAAGTAAAACGAGTCATTTTACCGGGTAATATGAGTCATTTTACCGACCAATATGACTCATTTTACTTTATGACATGCCCCGCCCGGCCAATCAACGCGGCTCACATCAGTTTCTTTACATAATTTCAACTTTTTGATACATCACTGCAAGGCTTATTCCGTGATTATGTCTATTTTTGCAGACAGAACCCAAAGAACGAAACGAAGAAAATGAAACAGAAGATTCTGACCTTAGTGCTTTTCGCAAGCAGCTTATTGAGTCTGGCAGCCCGGCCTGTCACGACAAAAACCATTGACAAGGGCGGTTCGGGCTTGTTCAAGGCCATTGCCGTGAAGGAAGCGGCGATGCCCGACTTTGTCGTCTACCGGCCCAAGGACCTCTTGCACGCCCATGCCCGCTGTGACGCCCTGCCCGTCTTGCTGTTCGGCAACGGCGGGTGTGCCGACACCAGCGTTGGCTACGAGCGGATGCTCAGCGAGGTGGCCTCTCACGGCTACATCGTGGTGGCCATCGGCGAAATGCAGGAGCGGCTTAACGACCGTCCGACGGGACAGACGGAGTCGTCGGAACTGATGCGCGGTCTGGAACTGATGCTGCAGCTGAACCGCACGAAAGGCACGGAATACTATCATTTCCTCGACACCACCCGCATAGCCGCGGCGGGCCATTCCTGCGGCGGGGCGCAGGTGCTCTGCAATGCCGGTGACCCGCGGCTGAAGACCTGCCTCATCCTCAATGCCGGCATGGGTGACATGGAGATGGCGGGAGCAAGCAAGGCTTCGCTGCCGCTGCTGCATACACCTATGTTATATATAGTGGGCGGTCCGGGCGATGTGGCGTATGGCAACGCGCAGAAGGACTACGACCGCATAAGCCACGTTCCGGTCTGCCTGGCCGACCACCCGGCATCCGGACACGGCGGAACTTACCACGACATGTATGGCGGCGACTACGGCCGGATGGTACTCGACTGGCTCGACTGGCAGTTGCGCGGCAAGAAGGAGAAGGCCGCCATCTTCCTGAAGGGTGACCTGAAAAACTATCGGGGCTGGCATATGAAAGCCAAGAATTTCAAGCAGCGTCCGGGCAAATTCCTGTCGCGGAAGATGCCATGCCGGTTGCTGAGCGGCGTCACGGAACGTGACTATTCCATCTATCTGCCCGGCAGTTACGAAAGCGACTCGCTGCGCAGCTACCCCGTGCTCTACCTTATGCACGGCGGCGGGGGCTCGCACACGGACTATGAGCGTTATCATCATCTTTCGCTGGTGGCCGACAGTCTGACGGACGCCGGTGCCATCAAGGACATGATCATCGTCTGCGCCGAGGGCAATCAGGGAAACATGATGTACTTCAACACCACCAAAGGCAAGGCCGGCGCACCCGACTGGCAGTATGAGGACTACTTCTTTCAGGAACTGATACCATACATAGAGAAGACCTACCGCGTCCGCACGGACAAGGGCGGGCGCGCCATTGCCGGCTTCTCGATGGGTGGCGGGGCGGCCACGGTCTACGGGGTGCATCATCCGGAAAAGTTCTCTATGGTCTATGACATCTCCGGCTATCTGCGCCGCCAGCCTCTTGATTTTCTGAAGAACGACCCGTCGGCCGGCTGGCGTCAGGAGACCATAGCCGACAACGATCCCGTCACGGCCGTAGAGAACGGCAGCGAGACGGAGGTGGAAGCATGGAAAAAGGTGGACTGGAAAATCAGCGTTGGCGACCGTGACTTCACTCTTGTCGGCAACATGGAGCTGGCAAGGGCTTTCCGCCGGAAAGGCATACCGTTCTCGATGTTTGTCAGTGATGGCGAGCATAACGGCAAGTGGGTACAGCCGGCTCTGGAAGATGCCATCAAGCGGGCCGGCAGGAATTTTGAAAGTCTCTGGATAGACAACGGCGACAGACATATCTACGGCATCATCAGCAAGCCGCAATACACCGGCCGCAAGCAGCCCGTAGCCATCATCGCCCACGGCTTCAACGGCACCCATGCCTATGGCCGCACTTACTTCAAGACCCTGAACGACCTCGGCTACCAGTGCTATGCGTTCGACTTCCCCTGCGGTTCCGTCAAAAGCCGCAGCAACTCAAACACGATGAACATGTCCGTCCTCGACGAGCAAAGCGACCTGGAGGCCATAGTCCGTCACTTCCGGCAGCAGCCCGATGTCGATGCCGGAAAGATTGTGCTCATCGGTGAGAGTCAGGGCGGATTTGTCTCTGCCATGACAGCGGCCCATATACCGCAGGATATAGACAAGCTCGTTCTCGTGTTCCCCGCCCTCTGTATTCCCGATAATTGGAACACCCGCTATCCGAAGGAGACAGACATACCCGACACGACCCGCCTGTGGCGCGTACCGCTTGGACGCCGCTTCTTCATGGAACTTCGCGACATTGATGTGTTCAAGACCATCCGAAAATTCCGCAAGCCCGTACTCATCGTTCAGGGCGATGCCGATGCCGTAGTGTCGATGGAGGACTCCCGTCGCGCCGTGGAACTATACAAGGATGCACGCCTTTACGTCATCCCCGGTGCCGGTCATGGCTTCAAGCCCGAAGAACAGCAGTTGTCACTGGAACAGATCAAAACATTCCTGAAATGAAGAAACACTTATTGCTTGCGTCGGCAATGCTGCTGACGGTCATAACAGTTTTTGCCGTCGAAAACTATCCTTACAGGAGCGACTATCTGTGGGTCACCGTTCCGGACCACGCCGACTGGACATACAAGACCGGCGAGGCGGCCTCCGTTGAAGTGCAGTTCTATAAGTATGGTATTCCGCGCGACGGCATAGTGGAATACGGCATTGCAGACGATCTGATGGATGATGACACCAAAGGGACTGCAGCGCTGAAGAACGGACGCTGTACAATCAATCTAGGTACGGCCCGCAAACCATGTTTCCGCGACCTGCGGCTGCGGTTGACTCTCGACGGCACCACCTACCGGCATCACGTGAAGGTGGGCTTCTCGCCGGAGGAGATACGTCCATATACACAACAGCCCGGCAACTTCCTCCGGTTCTGGAGCGAGGCACTGAAAGAGGCAGCTCGGTATCCGCTGAAGTACACCCGAGAACTGCAGCCGGAACTGTCGAACGACAAGACCGACTGCTACCTCATCAAACTCGAACTGAACCGTCAGCATCAGGCGTTCTTTGGCTATCTGATGATGCCCAAAAACGCACAGGCGGGAGCATGCCCTGTCGTCCTGTCTCCTCCTGGGGCGGGCATCAAGCGCATCAAGGACCCGAACTCGCGCGACTATTACCCGGAAAATGGCGTCATCCGCTTCATTACAGAGATACACGGCATGGATCCGCGCATGCCCGAGGAGTATTTTGAGAATGTTCGTTCTGCCTTTGACGGACGCGCCAAGGGATATCTCTATCAGGGCATCGACAGCCGCGACCACTACTACATGAAGCACGTCTATCTTGGGTTGGTACGCTGCATCGACATGCTGACTTCGCTACCGGAGTGGGACCACCGCAACGTCATTACCGTCGGCGGCAGTCAGGGAGGTGCGCTTGCGCTCATCGCCGCCGCCCTCGACGAGCGTGTGAACCTCTGTGTGGCCAACCATCCGGCTTTGAGCGACATGGCGGCAGCGTCGCAGCCCGGTCTTGCGCACGGCTTTCCCCACTTCTCCACCGCTGAAGGATTTCTCACCGCAGCCCATCTGAACACGCTGGCCTATTACGATGTGGTCTGTTTCGCGCCTTACGTGAAAGCCAAGACCTACATGACATGGGGTTTCAACGACAACACCTGTCCGCCTACTACAAGCTATGCCGTCTGGAATCTGTTGCAGTGTGAGAAAGAGAGTCTCATCACGCCTGTCAATGAGCATTGGACAAGCGATGCAACAAACCGCCGACAGTTAGACTGGATACTGAAGAATCTGAAAAAGTAATTTAGAATAGATACCGTATGGTATTTAGCAAAACTGTGTGGGCGGCACGCCGAACATCGTGCGGAAGCAGCGGCTGAAGTAGCTGACGGAAGAAAAGCCTGTGGCGTTGCTGATTTCAGTGACGTTCATGCGGCCCTCGCGCAGCAGTTCGGCCGCACGGCGCAGGCGTATGGTGCGCATAAACTCTGTGGGCGTATGGCCGGTGGCCGATTGTATCTTGCGGTAGAAGGTCATGCGGCTCATACACATGTCACAGCTCAGCTGTTCCACGGTGTAACCCTCATCGCTCAGGTGGGCCTCAACCTGAGCGATGGCGCGCTGAAGCCATTCATTCTCCTGCGTAGGAGCCGGCGGCTGTTCCGCGTCGCATTGCCGGACAACCGCAGCGTTCCGACCGACATCATTCTTTATCTGCTGCATGAACAGGCGGCGCTGCCGATGCAACATCAGGATATGGCAGACAAGTGCCGACAGGACAAGCAGAAGCATGACCAGCACCCACCATATCCATACGGGCAGCCCGGCTGTCTTGCCGCGCTCGGGCTGGCTCCACCGGCTGCCCGGTGCTGTCTCCTGCAGCTCAATCATGTAGGTGCCGTCACTTTCGCGGCTCTGCTGCCGCAGTGTCTTGCGTACATGGTCATAGATCCTGACGTATCGGTCGCTCAGCAGGACAAGCCGTCCCGCGCTGTCCACAGACATGGCCATTATGCCGTCACCATATTCATTAGAACCATATTCATCGGTCGTAATCTCCCCGTCACTGTATCGGTAAAGATGTCCGAAGATAGTGGCAAGCCACAGAGTGCCGTCGGGAGTGAACACCATCGCCGACACGTCCCGTGTGTCACTTACCACTGTTTCCTCACCTCCTTGCTTTTTACAACGGATGTCTTTGCCGGTGCTGAACCACAAATCGCCGTTCTTGCTGATGGCCAGCGCCGTAGGACGCGCAGACAGATGCCGGGCGAGGCGTACGGAGTCGGCGGCCTCCTTGGTAAGTATTGTGCCGTCAAACCAGCATTGCTGCTTGTCTTTGCTCACAGCGTGACATTCCCCGAAGCCGTCGGACACCAGCTTGCAGCCTTGATTATCTGTCACGACACGGCTGAAGTCGACGCTATCGGGCCACTCTATTCCGACCTGTACGAACCGGCTGCCGTCAAGGCACAGCGTTCCTCCCTCCCACTGCGTGCACAACAGTTGTCCTTGCGGGGTCTCGTGCAACCGGAAGATATATTTGTCGCCGGCATCGAGCGTCCTCAGCAGTTTCCCGGCGGGCGAATATTCGTAAACCTTCTTATTGGCCGTCAGCCACAAATGTCCATCGACTGTCACGATGATGTCGTCCACGCGCTTGTCGTCCACCTCAGTCAGACGGCTGATGCTGTAGTCTCTCTTGTCAAGCACATTGGCTCCGTGGGTTGTACCGATAACAATCCGTCTGCCCGTCTCAGCCAGACATACCACAGCGTTGCTGCCCAACAGGTCGGGATGCTCGGCATCGGAACGGAACACGTCCACCTGCCGTCCGTCGTCGCGGCAGACGCCACCGCCATCGGTGGCATACCAAAGAAAGCCCTCGCTGTCCTGCATGACATACAGAACCTTGCCTGACGAAAGTTGTTCACGGTTGGGCAACGACAGCCTGTGACAGTCCTGAGCCCTCAGCGCAAGAGGAGCGGACAGGAGTGAGAACAGAAGGATTATGATATATTTTTGCATCATTACTATGTCTGAATAATGCAAAGTTACATAACTTTAACTTGAAGTTACACCAGTGAAAGATGCTTTTAAGTTGTTTTAGTACTTTTGCGACCTGAAATCAACAAAAGCAATGAATTATGAAACAACTACTGACAATTCTGTTAGCCTTGATGGCTGTTGTGAACAGCAAGGCAGACGGGACCGAGGCCCCGGTGATCAACAACGACACGTTCTGGAAGACGACTTCCGGCAGTTATATCTACAGTCAGGGAGGCGGCATCTTCCGTTTCCCCGATGCGGACGGTGTGGAGCACTATTACTGGTATGGCGTGAAATATCAGGAGGCCGTCGACTACTGTCCCGATGCGTTGGCCGGCAGCAAGAGCAACATCACCAATTTCCTGTCGGTGACGTGCTATCAGAGCGACGACCTCGTGAACTGGACTTTCGTCAACGATGTGCTGACACCCTCGTCGGCCGGCTGGGCCTATTGGGTGGGACGTCTCGGTGTGGCATACATTGAGGAGGCAAAGCTATATGCGCTGCTGGTGCAGTTTAACGACAATGTGCTGGTGGCCACTTGCGACACGCCCACCGGCAACTTCCAGCGCCACAACCAGATTGACATGACCGGCATCATCGGTACGCCCAACACCGGCGACCAGACCGTCTTCACAGATCCCGACACGGGCAAGTCGTACCTATGCTACAGCTACGGCAAGGGGCGCGGGCGCATCTATCTGTCCGAAATCGGCGTCTGTGCCGACGGCAAGATCGGCCTGAAGGACTGCCATCAGATATACAAAGGTTCAGGGCGCGAGGGCGACTGCATGTTCAAGTACAAAGGGAAATACTACGTCTGCGCCAGCGACCTCTACGGCTGGAACGCATCAAACGTCTACTATCTTGAGGCCTCAAGCATCTACGGCCCGTACACACCGACGAACAAGATGGAGGTGATGCCGGGGTCGGGAGATGACTACGGCCACGTCACGCAGACGGGCTTCTTCTACACCGTCCGCGGTTCAAAACAGGAGACGGTCATCTACTGCGGCGACCGCTGGGCGGGCTTCGCCGGCAACGGTAACGGGTTCAACCAGTGGTGCCCCCTGTCGTTCGTCAACGACAAACCTTACTTCAACTCGCTCAGCCAGTGGCACCTCGACGCCGAAACGGGCGAATGGTGGGTCGGCAAGGACAACAACTATGTGAAAAACTTCAGCTTCGATGCCGACCGCGTGAACATCCCCAGTGCCAACAAACCATCGCAGCCTTTTCTGCGCGGCTGGACCACCGAGGTCATGAAGGGCAACAAGGTGGCCATCGGCGATGCCAATTCACCCGTGCTCAACGGAAAGAACTCCAGCACCGACCGCGCCGTCGTGATGGGCAACTACTGCCTGAACATCTCCGACAAGGCCGACTTCCAGCGCAAGGTCTATCAGAAGATTTCGTCCGCTGCCGACGTGCCGCTGCCCGACGGCCGCTACACGCTGACAGCATACGCCAAGGCGGGCAGCCCGTTCAACGAACTGTATATGTATGCGGCGAGCGGCGGCGAGACTTTCAGGGCCGACATTACCGAGGCCGACAACCAATGGCGCCAATATACCGTCAGCGACGTGGCTGTCACGGGCGGTGCGGTCGAGGTGGGATTTTATGCCGACGGCAAGACCGACGCATGGTGTCACATTGACGACGTGGCCCTGGTCATGAATGACGCCACTGGCGGCGATGTCGACATGCCCGTTGAACTGAAGACAGTTCCTGCGTCTGAAAACGTTTCTTATATGGACGGCACCATGAGCTTCATCTTCAACCAGAACGTCAGGTACACGGGAGGCGTCACCATCAGCGGAAACAAATTCGAACGCATCACAAACGTCACGGCCGCCGGCTCGGCGCTTACCGTTGCCTACGAAGGACTCGACGTCAATACCGGCTATACCATAACGTTCCCGGCTGGGTCGGTCGTCAGCAAAAGCGGCGACAGGACATTGGAGGAGACCGTCCGGTTCGACTTCTCCACCTGCGACTTCGGGCTGCTTGAGAACATCCGTGACATACATAAAGGCAGGTCGGCTCCGCTGCCCGTCAATTTCAAGCCATTCGATGTCGTCGGTCTTCTCGAACGTGAGAACGGCACCACTCAGGAAAGCAGCAATGAACATCCGCACTGGGTACAGGTGTCAGGCGAAAAGACTGCCGACAAAGCCGTATTCACAAAAACCTCCGACAAGATCATGACCTTCTACCGGACAGCATCTCCGGCCATGCGCCTGAAGGCCGACTACGACGGGAGCGACTATGTGGAGTTCAAGGTTCAGGAGACGCGCAATGCCGATGTCACGCCCGGCTGGCGCACCATCCGTGTGCTGCGCGCGGAGGATTTTCCCTTCGACGGCGTTATCCCGCTCAACAGTGAGTCGCGCTTCATCAAGCTCTCAGCCACCGCCCTCTCAAGCAGCGTGACCGTCAGCGAGTTTCGCGTCGCCGATGCCAACGGCATGGGATTGGACTACGGCGGCAACCTGTCCGTCAACGGCATAACCTCCGACAACGCCGTCCGCACAGAATACTTCTCCCTGTCCGGCAAGCGCATCACGACTCCATCACACGGCATCTGCCTGATGCGCATGGTGAAGAGCGACGGCACGGTCGTCATCAGGAAAGTCATCGAAAGATAGCGGTTGTAGTGTTACACGGCCCGTGTAACGTTGTTACTTGGGCCGTGTAACATCGTTACATGCACCGCGTAACACTGTTACATGGCCCGTGTTACAAGATCAATGTGTATGGTACCGGTTTTACTTGACAGTTTCTCGGTTAATTACTATATGACAAAACTTATTATAAAGTGATAATGAAGACTTACTTATAATAAATTCTTCTTTCTACATTTAAATGTGTATATTTGCATCGTCATCCGCCTTTTTCGGATGACAACAAAACATGAGACGCTTACTGACATTCATCATTATCATATTATGGTCAGCTGCCGTTCACGCACAGAACGGACAGTTGGCCGCCATGCGCGGCACCGTGCCCGACAGTTACAATTTCTGGCTCTACGCCCCACGCGAATATGTGCATGAGCACCGCCGCATACCGGTCATCATCTTTCTCCACGGAGCGAGTCTCTGCGGCAAAGACATGCAGCGCGTCCGCCGCTACGGACTGCTCCACGCCATCGAGAAAGGACGCTACTATCCGGCAATGGTCATCGCACCGCAGAATCCCGGCGGAGCTTGGAGTCCGCAGAAGATTGCACGCATACTCGACTGGGTGCAGCAGAACCACGACACCGACACGACCCGCGTCTATGTCATCGGAATGAGTCTCGGCGGCTATGGCACGCTCGATTTTGCGGGGACATATCCCGATCGTGTGGCGGCGGCGATGGCTCTCTGTGGCGGTAGCGCCCTGCGCGACTTCTCGGGGCTGGGCCGCATCCCGCTGTGGATTCTCCACGGAACGGCCGACCGCGCCGTACCCGTGTCGCAGTCGAAGAACGTCGTCAAAGCCATCCAAGACGCAGGCCACGACCGACTCCTGCGCTACGACTGGCTGAAAGGTTCGTCACACGGTGACCTGGCGCGTATTCTGTACCTCAAGCAGACCTACGACTGGCTTTTCTTCCACACGACTGTCGACAATCCGCGGGAAGTCGACCGCGACATCGATATAACCAAAGAGGATATGCGCAACGCCTAC
>ERZ860264.2479-NODE-2479-length-9986-cov-2.490082_pt1 | contig 9986 bp, 6 predicted proteins | sample MGYA00509980_ERZ860264 | MGnify/ENA primary metagenome ERZ860264 (study PRJEB30046, sample SAMN00715212) | human gut metagenome | study: EMG produced TPA metagenomics assembly of the A metagenome-wide association study of gut microbiota in type 2... | reverse complement strand
GGATGAAACAGTTACTTTTGTATTATGATACTGATAGTTGACGATGATGCCGCGATACGCTCCTCTCTCGCGTTGCTGACCCGCAGGGCAGGCTATGCCACGAGGTTTGCCGCCACGCCGGCCGAGGCGATGGAGCAGGTCAGACGGCAGACCCCTTCGCTTGTGCTTCTTGATATGAATTTCTCCCGCTTCACCTCGGGAGAGGAGGGGCTTACACTCCTGAAACAGATAAAGCTCTTCCATCCCTCACTCCCGGTGATACTGATGATCGCGTGGGGCTCGATTGAGCTGGCCGTCGAGGGGATGAGGGCCGGGGCGTTTGATTTCATCACAAAGCCTTGGGACAACCGCCGCCTGCTTGAACGTATCGGAGTCGCGTTGGAAATGCAACATCCTGTCGCCTCCGCCTCGGGGCTTGTGCGCGACTTCATCATCGGTTCGGATCCAAGGCTTGAAGCGGTGCTTGAGACAGTCGCCAAAGTAGCTCCCACCAACGCCCCGGTGTTGATAACCGGAGAGAGCGGCACCGGCAAGGAACTTATCGCCGAGGCGCTCCACCGCAACAGCCGCCGAAACGGCAAACCATTTGTCAAGGTGAATCTCGGGGGCTTGTCGTCATCCCTTTTCGAGAGCGAGATGTTCGGCCACAAGCGGGGCGCGTTCACGGATGCTGTCGCTGACCGGGTGGGACGATTCGAGGCGGCTGACGGCGGCACGATTTTTCTGGATGAGATTGGCGAACTCGATTCCGGCTCGCAAGTCAAGCTGCTGAGGGTTTTGCAGGAACAGAAATTCGAACCTCTCGGGTCGAGTGAGACCAAATCGGTGGATGTCAGGATTGTCTGCGCCACCAACGCCGACCTCCCCCGGATGGTGGCCTCGAAGGAGTTCCGTGAGGATCTGTTTTACCGTATCAGCCTTGTCAACATTGAATTGCCGCCGTTGCGCCGCCGCAGCGGTGACATCCCCGCGCTTGCCCGTCATTTCCTTATGAAGGGGGCGGAGGCCCACCGTGTGGAAATGCCTAAGCTTTCGGCTGATGCCGAGGCTTGGCTTAGCGGCCGTCCCTGGCCGGGTAACATCCGCGAGCTGAAAAACCAGGTTGAACGGACAATGCTGATTTCCGGCAAGGATTTCCTGACCGCACAGGATTTTATTGACTGTGCGGCCATGGGGATGGCTTCCCCGGGAAATGATGCCACACCCTCTGTGTCAAGCGGGACGCTCGAAGAGATGGAACGTGCCCGTATCGAGTCAGCACTCAGGCGGCATGAGGGGAATGTCTCAAAGGCGGCAGCCGAGCTGGGCCTTACTCGCCAGAGTCTCTATCGTAAAATGGAAAAATTCGGTCTGCGATGAGGCTTCGTTATCTGTTCGTGATTCTCGCTGTGATGCAGCTGCTTCCGTGGGGACTGCTGTTTTACTTCGGACGAGGTGAAATGGGGGTCAGCTCGTTTTACCTTTTCGAGCTGTTGGCTGTCGCCGGATGTGGCTTGCTATGGTTCTTTTACCGTAAGGTGTTGAGGCCGATTGATACCCTGTCGGGAGGACTTGATATGCTCCGCTCCCAGGATTGGAACAGTTCGCTCCGTGAAGTCGGTCAACCCGAGGTCGACAAGATTGCGGGGGTATTCAATGAGATGCTGCTGAAACTCAAACAGCAACGGATACGCTACGAGGAACGTACACATTTCCTGAACCTTCTGATTGAATCCGCTCCAATCGGGGTGGTGATACTTGATTTCGATGGGCATGAGGTTGTGAGGAATCCCGCTGCCGTCGAACTGGGGCTGTCGCCTGACGACCTTTGCGACCTTCCGGTAGGTATGTCGCGTGACCACCGCACATCCTCCGGCACCGTCATCTGTTGTTCCTGCCGCAGTTTCATTGACCGTGGGGTGGAGCATCGTTTTTATCTTGCCGAGGATATTTCCGGTTCGGTGACCGCCGCCGAACGTGCCGCATATGAGAAGGTTATCCGCGTGATGGCCCATGAGGTCAACAACACAATGGCGGGATTCTCCTCGGTGTTGTCTACGGCGCTCCCTGAAATTGCCGACGAGGAGCTGCTGGAGGTGTTGAAAGCCTGCTGGCAGCGAAGCGGTGAGCTGTCGGCGTTCACTGCGCGGTTCGCGGAGGTGGTGAAGATTCCTGCGCCGAAACTGAGACCGCTCGCTCTTGGCCCGTTGGTGAGCAGCGAGAGACGTTTCCTGGAGTCGCTTGGTGTCCCCCGGGGTGTCGCGATGGAATTTGAGGGTGTTGACGAGGTTGGCCGCGAGGTGATGGGTGATTATGAGCTTCTTGTTCAGGTATTGGTCAATATTGTCAAGAATTCGGTCGAGAGCATTATTGGAAGCAACCAATCCGGAAACGGCAAGGTGAGGATAACTGTGGCGGATAATGTGTTGACGGTCACCGATAATGGCGGAGGCATTTCCCCTGAGAAATCATCACGGATATTCACCCCATTCTTTACCGACAAGCCCCACGGGCAGGGTATCGGCCTGATGCTTGTGCGCGAGGTGTTGACAGCTCACGGTGCGCGTTTCTCCCTGGAGACCTCGCGTGAGGATGGCCTGACACGCTTCACAGTGAAATTTCCTATGGCCTGATAGCGGGATAAATAGGAAATTTGCGTATTTTTGCATAATGAATGATTGTATTGACAACAGCCGCGACAATGATGGACGGCGTATTGCCGTGATTGCCGGAGCAGGCCCGGCCGGGCTTACCGCGGCGTATGAGCTTGCCGAAAGCGGTATGGTCGTGCCTGTTGTCTTTGAGGAATCTGACAAAATCGGGGGAATATCCCGCACGGAGATATACAAGGGAAATCGTATCGATATCGGTGGCCATCGCTTTTTCAGCAAGAGCGACAGGGTTGACAGCTGGTGGAATCGTATGATGCCCTATGGCGCGAATCCCGAGGAGACCGACCGTGTGATGTTGCGCCGTCACAGGGTGAGCCGCATCTACTACCTGCGCCGTTTCTTTGACTATCCCGTGAGGATGAGTCTCCAGACCATCCGCAATCTCGGACTGGCGCGTACTCTTCGGGCCGGTTTCAGCTACCTGAAGTCAACCGTTGTCAAACGAAAGGAGGTGTCGCTGGAGGATTTTTATATCAACCGGTTCGGCAAGACCCTCTATTCGATGTTTTTCGAGGATTATACCGAGAAGGTGTGGGGGGAACATCCTTCACGTCTCGGGGCTGAATGGGGAGCCCAGAGGGTGAAAGGGCTTTCCTTGCTTGGTGTCCTGAAGGATATGGTGGGGAAGAAATTCAGGCCGAAGGATTCCCGGGAGGTGGAGACGTCGCTGATTGAGGAATTTTCATACCCGAAATATGGCCCGGGACAGCTTTGGGAGACTGTGGCTTCGGAAATCTGTGAACGCGACGGGAAAATCGAGATGAACCGTTGCGTGAAGAGGGTTCATATAGAAAATAACAGGGTGGTGGCGGTGACGGTGGAGTCTCCCGACGGCTCGTCGCGGAGGGTTGACTGTGACCTGTTCCTCTCCTCCATGCCGTTGAAAGACCTCATAGCCTCGATGGAAGGTGTGGAGATACCTGCTGATGTCAGAAAAGCGGCTGAGGAATTGCCTTACCGCGATTTCATCACGGTCGGATTGCTTGTCGACAAACTGAAGATTCGCAATGAGACAAAGTTGAAGACATTCAAGGACCGCATCCCCGACACATGGATTTATGTTCAGGAGAGAGATGTAAGGCTTGGACGCATCCAGGTGTTCAACAACTGGTCACCCTATATGGTGGCCGACAATGAGCATAAGATGTGGATTGGCTTGGAATACTTTTGTCGTGAGGGGGATGAGATGTGGGAAATGCCCGACAATGAGTTTATCGATATGGCGGTGGCTGAGCTTGAGAAAATCGGCATCATCGACCGCAGGGATGTTGAGGACGCTGTTCGTATCCGGGTCAAAAAGGCCTATCCCGCATATTATGGCTCATACGCGGAACTCCCTGCCATACGGGCGTTCCTTGACAAAATAGAGAATCTTTATTGTATAGGACCCAACGCCCAGCACCGCTACAACAATATGGACCATTCGATGCTGACCGCCATGGAAGCGGCCTCAATAATCCTCTCTGACAACCCCGGCAGCGACAAATCCCCCGTCTGGAACGTCAACACCGAGGAAGACTACCACGAGACCAAGCGATAACCTCGGGTATGAATCCCCTTGGGTTTAAACTCAGCGGGAGAAGAGGGCACGGAGCAGGTCGGGACGGTGGAGACGATTGAGGGATGAGGTGATGGAGCCGCGATAGGTGCGGTCATACCAGAAGAAATATTGACGTTGGGCCAGTTTCTCCTCAGCTGTGGTGGCAGTGAAGATTTTCTCAAGGGTGTAGGGATGGTAGCCGGTATAATAGATTTCCGTGGCCACGGTCATTGGGGTGGGGGTGAAGTCCTGAACCTGTTCGAGATGGAAATCAAGCCGTTTGGTTTTGACCGCGAGTTGGGCCATGTCTATTTCGTGGCAACCTGGATGGGAGGAGATGAAATAGGGGATAAGCTGCTGGCGCAGGTCGTGGCGCTTGTTTACGGTGTCGAACAGGCGCTTGAACTCCTCGAACTGGCTGAACGACGGTTTGCGCATGATGTCGAGAACCCCATCCTCGGTATGCTCGGGGGCAACTTTCAGACGACCGCTTACATGGTCGGTAATCAGCTCCTCATTGTAGCGTCGCGAAGCTGCATCGATTTCCGGACGGCCCGACTTGTGCATCGACAGGTCATATCTCACACCGCTCCCGATAAAGGATTTCTTGACTCCGGGAAGGGAATCGACGGAATGGTAGATGTCGAGCAACGGACGGTGGTCATTGTTGAGGTTGGGACACGGTTTCGGATGGAGGCAGCTCGGTCTGAGACATTTGGCACAGATGTTCTTGTCGCGTCCACCCATTGAGTACATGTTGGCCGACGGCCCTCCGAGGTCTGAGATGTAACCCTTGAAACCGGGCATCTGGGTCACCTGCTTAGCTTCCCGCAGGATAGATTCCTTTGAACGGGAGGCGATGAATTTTCCCTGATGGGCCGATATGGTGCAGAAAGCGCAACCTCCGAAACATCCCCTGTGAAGATTGACAGAGAAACGTATCATATCGAACGCCGGAATTTTCTTGCCGATATATCGGGGATGAGGCAGGCGCGTATAGTTGAGGTCGAAAGAGCGGTCAATCTGCTCTGTCGTCATCGGCGGGTACATCGGATTGACCCTCACCACACGTTTGTCATCAATCTGTTGCCAGAGGGTCGCTCCGGTGAAACGGTTGCTCTGTTGCTCGATATGTTTGAAGTTTGCCGCCTGGGCTTTCTTGTCGCGCTGGCATTCCTTCCAGGAGTGGAGGATGATATGGTCTGACAAGGCTTTTCCGGTGTCAGCATTGTCACCGATAATTTCCTTCATCCTTTCGGGAGTCTCGAAAATCACGGTTTGGGGAATATCGCGGATATCAGCGATTTTCTCCCCGGAGTCGAGACGACGCGCGAGTTCAAGTATCGGCAGTTCCCCCATACCGTAGATAATCATATCCACAGGCGCGTCGACGAGAATCGACGGTCTCAGACGGTCTTGCCAGTAATCGTAATGGGAGAGACGGCGCAGGGATGCCTCGATGCCACCGGCGATCACGGGGACATCGGGATACAGCTCGCGCAGAATCCGGGAATAAACGATTGTCGGATAATCGGGGCGCATGCCATGCCTGCCGTCGGGGGTGTAAGCGTCATCGCTGCGGCGGCGACGGGCTGCGGTGTAATGGTTGACCATCGAGCCCATCGCTCCCGCCGAAACCCCGAAAAACAACCGGGGACGACCGAATTTGCGGAAATCACGCAGGTCATCCTGCCAGTTGGGCTGTGGCACAATCGCCACTTTGTAGCCTCCGACCTCCACAAGGAGACGGCCAAGGACGGCCGCACCGAAGGATGGATGGTCGACATAAGCGTCCCCTGAGAAGAGGACGATATCGACCTCCATGGGCTTTCATCTCCTTCACGGAGGTGGGGAGCCAGTCGGTGAGAGGACGGCGGGGATACTCTATTACAGTCCCGCCCACATTGTGGCGGCCGGTGTCCTTTGAGGGCTTGCCGGGCGCGGCGGATTGTCCGTTATGTTTTTTCTGGGGTGTTTGTCGGAAATTTTTAGGCATAAGGCATATTGATTGCCGGGAGAGGGGTGTGTCACGCCATGGATGCGGCGAGTTTCTCCATCTTCAGGATTTCGTCGAGCAGACGTGCGGCTTCCATGAACTCCATGTTTTTCGCGGCTTGCATCATCTCGGTGCGCATACGGGTGATATATCTCTGTATCTCCCCCTTGCTCATATATGGAATGACCGGATCCGCGGCGATGTCGACGGTATTAGTGTATTCCTCGGCATACGGTATGACTTTCGCGGCCTGGGCAGCTGCCGAACGTTTGCGGTCGGCGGCGCGTTGCGGACCGGATATGGGTGTGAGATCCTCGGTGTCGAGTCCGACGAGTGCCGAGCGGGACTTGACGATGGCTTGTGGGGTGATGCCATTGGCCTTGTTGTAGGCCATCTGTTTCTCGCGGCGGCGGCGTGTCTCCTCGATGGTGAGCTTCATGGAGTCGGTCATCTTGTCGGCATACATGATTACCATACCGTTGAGGTTTCGGGCAGCACGTCCGACGGTCTGGGTCAGTGAGCGGTGGGAACGAAGGAAACCCTCCTTGTCCGCGTCGATGATTGCCACCAGCGACACCTCCGGCAGGTCGAGCCCTTCACGGAGGAGGTTGACACCGATAAGCACGTCGTAGACCCCGGCGCGCAGGTCGTCGAGAATCTTTATGCGGTCGAGCGTGTCGACATCCGAATGGATGTAGGCGGTCTTTATTTTCAGTTTGAGGAAATAGTCGTTCAGCTCTTCGGCCATACGTTTGGTGAGGGTGGTCACCAATACGCGTTCGCCACGTTCGCGGCGTTGCTCTATCTGCTCGAGCAGGTGGTCGATCTGGTGTAATGTCGGTTCCACCTCAATAAGCGGGTCGAGCAGACCGGTGGGACGGATGACCTGTTCGACCACCACACCCTCGCTCTTTTCAAGCTCGTAGTCGGCCGGGGTCGCGCTGACATATATTATCTGCCCGGTCAGGCGTTCGAACTCCTCGAAGCGCAGCGGACGGTTGTCGAGGGCAGACTGGAGACGGAAGCCGTAGTCCACCAGGTTCTGTTTGCGCGAGAGGTCACCGCCATACATGGCCCTTATCTGCGGCACTGTCACATGGCTCTCGTCGATTATCGTCAGATAATCTTTCGGGAAGTAGTCGAGCAGACAGAAAGGACGCATCCCCGGCTCACGGCCATCGAAGTAACGGCTGTAATTCTCGATGCCGGGACAATGTCCCACCTCGCGTATCATCTCTATGTCATAGGTGGTGCGCTCATAGAGGCGTTTCGCCTCAAGCAACTTGGCCTCCTTGTCGAAGAACTCCACCTGCTCCCCGAGGTCAAGCTCCATCTGTGCCAGGGCCGAGGCCTGGCGTTCCTTTGAGGTCACGAAGAGGTTGGCCGGATAAATCTGGAAACGGTCGTGACGGCCCAGCGGGGTGTTGTCGAGGGGATGGAGGGTGGAGATGGATTCTATCTCGTCACCGAAGAAAATCACCCTCAGGATGATTTCCTCATAAGCAAGACGGATATCGACCGTGTCACCTTTGACACGGAAATTTCCACGGTTCAGCTCAATCTCGTTTCGGCTGTAAAGGGATTCCGCGAGTCGGCGCAGGAAGGCGTTGCGAGAGATGCGTTGTCCCTCCTTGATTTCGATGACGTTGGCGTCGAAATCCTCGGGGTTTCCCATACCGAAGAGACATGACACGGAGCTGATGACCACGACATCGCGGCGGCCCGACAGGAGGGCCGACACTGTGGCCAGACGCAGTTTCTCTATCTCGTCATTGATGGAGAGGTCTTTCTCGATATATTTGTCTACCGATGGGATGTAGGCCTCCGGCTGGTAATAATCGTAATATGATACGAAATACTGGACGGAGTTCTCGGGGAAAAACTGCTTGAACTCACTGTAAAGCTGGGCGGCCAGGGTCTTGTTGTGGCTCAGAATCAGTGTCGGACGTTTCACCTGCTGTATCACATTGGCCATGGTGAAAGTCTTGCCCGAGCCTGTCACGCCGAGCAATACCTGTGCGGGGAGGCCGTCGTTGACCCCCTTGACAAGTTCTGCGATGGCTTCCGGCTGGTCGCCTGTCGGTTTGTATTGGGATGTGAGTTTGAAATCCATCAGAGATATAACAATCCTCCGGTGTGTAAAGTTACCGGGTCAGAATGGGGGAGAGGTCAGCGGAGGCGGTCGGCGGCCTTGAGAAGCTTCTCGTCGTGGCTGATACCGCGATAAGCCAGCAGGGCGAAGATTACAGCACCGGCCAGCAACAGTATGCTGCCCATCCATTCAGCGCGTCCATCTGCGGTCTGGAATCCATAGACCATCAGCACGGCGCAAGCCGCGAGTACCGCAATCAGGACAACGGCCACTATGGTCATCATTTTCTGACGGCGGGTATCCTTGAATGAGAAAATGTTGAGAATCAGCAGCAGGGTCACGAGCAGGCCGACAATCAGCATCACCCAGTTGTCGGAGGGATACATGAATGTCACGGAATTGGCATCCATAATCTCGGGGCCTTCCGCGCTGACATAAGCCATCGGGAGGAAACAGAACAGGGCGACAAGGATTGCCGCTACAAGCAACCACACGGATTGCCAACGTTGAATTACCATAATAGTTTGTCAGTTTTGATTAGACTGCAAATTTACTACTTTTTCCTGACTTACTCATCTGAATATCCTGAAAACCTCAGGAAAGGGTGTAAAGCAGGGCATCGGTAATAAGCGGAATCAGGGCAGGGGAGACCCCGAGATGGGAGAGGGCGGCCGAATCAGCTTTCATATCGGCGATGAAACCGTCTATCGAGGCTCGGGGCACATCGGCGTTGTTCCCGGCATTGGCCATCCCGGCCGCCGCGGCGGCAATCGGATTGGATGAGCTTCCGGCCGGGCGGGGACGCGACAATATGCTGAGACGGTAGAAATTCTGGGCTTCGGCGAAGCGTCCTGTTGCGAGTGAAAGGTGGCCCATATTGAGGAAATCCTCCGGACGTGGGTCAAACTCGGTCAGAATCCGCTCGTAGTATTTGCGGCTCTGGTCAAACTGTTTGTCCATCAGCAGGCTCCAGGCCAGTGGTCGCAGGGCTTTGCCTGACTCCTCGTCAAGGTAGAACGCTTTGTAGAAAGCGTTGACCGCCTCCGGATAGTGCTTCATAGCGAGATGGGCGCGTCCCATCATCATGGAGTTGGAGGGCTGGTCGGGACGCAGTTCCTCAAGCCGTTCGCAGGCTGAAAGGGCGGAGGAATGGTTGCCCAGCATGGCATGGCATCTGGCAAGACGTGAGATGGTCCACGCGCTCCGGTTGTCGAGCATATCGGCCTTCTCGAAGCAGGAAAGAGCGGCTGAGGTGCGCCCGAGTTTCATAAGGCAATGGCCCATCTTCTGGTATATGGCTGCCGAAGGGTCTGAAATCGAATCCACGATGCTGAATACATCGAGGGCTTCCTCCCAATACTGATGGGAGAAGTAAAACTCCGCGATGAGTGTCAGCAGTTCCGGTTCCTTGACATCCTCGACAAGGGCGGGGACGGCGACGAGGTTTGCCCCCTCGCCGAAAGGATTGTAGAACTCACCCTTGCGGCGGGAAAGCCGGAAGAAGCGGTAGAGATTCTGAATCTGGCGACGGATAAGGTCGCGGCGGTTTCCTGACGGGAGGTCGAGAGATGCCGCCCGAAGTTCGTTGAACTGGTCGGCCTGGGCGTTGAGCTGTCCCATCACCACGTCGCGTTGTGCTTGCGGCACATGGGTGAGCGACATCAAGAGGGAATATTTGTCGCTGTCACACAGGAACTGCAACGGCTC
>ERZ860264.2475-NODE-2475-length-9994-cov-2.954221_pt1 | contig 9994 bp, 7 predicted proteins | sample MGYA00509980_ERZ860264 | MGnify/ENA primary metagenome ERZ860264 (study PRJEB30046, sample SAMN00715212) | human gut metagenome | study: EMG produced TPA metagenomics assembly of the A metagenome-wide association study of gut microbiota in type 2... | reverse complement strand
TTTTCGATGATTTGGATACGATCATCCTGATGATTCCTCTCCAGATCATGATGATCGGATTGCGCTGGCAGTTGATTATTGTCGTGGTGATTGTGTTTATGCTGTTGGCCGCCGGTTGGCAACAGTTGAATAAATACGACTGGCGTCAGGACTGGAAAGCGATCCTGTTCTATTCGGTTATCATATTTCTGGCTACGCAGATACTCTATCTCGGTAGCAAGGAGCTGTACGGAGAGGCGGGAAGTATCCATATTGAGGTGCTGCTTCCGGCATTTGTATTGGGTATGATTATGAAGCATAAGGAACATGACACGCCTGTGGAACGGAGAGTTTCTACCGGAATCTCTTTCTTCTTTATGTTCCTGGTAGGAATGAGTATGCCTCATTTTATCGGAGTCAATTTTGCGGAAACGCACTCGGGGGCATATTCGGTGACAGGTTCCCAGGAAATGATGTCGTGGGGGATGATTCTGTTTCATGTGGTAATTGTTTCTTTGTTGTCGAACGTGGGAAAGTTATGTCCTATGTTTTTCTATCGTGACCGGAAGCTGAGTGAACGACTGGCACTTTCTATCGGTATGTTTACCCGTGGTGAAGTGGGGGCCGGAATTATTTTTATCGCATTGGGATATAATTTGGGAGGTCCGGCATTGGTAATTTCTGTACTTACTTTAGTACTGAACTTGATTTTGACCGGAATATTTGTTCTTTGGGTGAAAAACCTGGCTTTAAGGAGCTATACTGATTAAAAAAACTCTCTATACCCTATTATTTCCGGTAGTTATTATATGGAAATAATAGGGTATGGAACTGATCTACTAATAAGAATAGTTAAATAACTGTTTTCTTTAGTTGAATAACTGCATCTTTTAGTTGTTTGTTCGATATTAAATACTATATTTGTGGCGTTATACTTGGTGAGTTAAACCGAAAATATAGAAATGTATGAAACGATTGACAGCAAAAGAAGAAGAAATAATGCGTATTTTCTGGGAAAACGGCCCGATGTTTGTTCGCGGACTATTAGCTTATTATGAAGATCCCAAACCGCATTATAATACCGTTTCCACTCTTGTGCGCGGGTTGGAGGAGAAAGGATTCGTAGGTTATACGCCTTATGGAAATACTTATCAATATTATGCACTTGTTTCGGAGAAGGAGTATAAAAGTTCTGCTCTTAAAGAAGTGATTTCTCAATACTATAATAATTCGTATGTCAATGTTGTGTCTTCTTTTATTGAAGAAGAAGGATTGTCTGTTGATGAGCTTAAAGCACTCATTGACCAGATTCAACGAGGGAAAAACGAAAAATAGTTTTTGCAATAATAGTTGGGAAACGCACTATTGATAAAAAGATGTCATTACTATGGGAGACTTATTGTTTTATCTGTTGAAATCCGGATGTTACCTGATAATATTCTATCTGCTCTTTAAATTATTAATGAGCGGAACTACTTTTTTTCGCTTCAACCGGGTGACTATATTGGCGGGGATCATAGGATGTATGTTTCTCCCTTTGATAGAATTTACCACTCAAGAGGAGACATTTTTAACTGTTCCTTTACAAACGATTCAGGGGATTTTTGTTGAGCAGGCGGACGGCATATTTTGGGACACAATGTTTTGGGTTCGGCCGCAAGTGGACGAAACCGGAAATATGCAGGCTATAAATTGGTGTCCTATTGCTTTGGGATATGTTTATCTGCAGGCGGGCTGTTTGTTTTGTGCAGGATTTTGCTTTCCTTTTATCGGATGTTCCAGCTTATACGGAACGGAAAGAGGCGCTCCTATGGGAAGTATAAACTGATTGTAGTATCGGAACCTATTTCATCTTTTTGCTGGGGAAAATATATTGTTGTTTCCGTATCCGACTACTCACAACAGTCGACAGACGGGATCTTACTCCATGAGACGATGCATTTACGTTATCGGCATACACTCGATTTATTATGTATGCAGTGTTTGTTAATTCTTTATTGGTTCAACCCGGCCATTTGGCTGCTGAAACGGGAATTGCAGGAAGTACATGAGTTTGAAGCGGATAATGGGGTGCTTAATACAGGCATTGATGCAACGAGATATCAACTTTTATTGGTGAAAAAAGCTGTTGGTACAAGGCTCTACTCTATGGCCAACGGTTTTAATCACTCTAAACTTAAAAAACGTATTACTATGATGTTAAAAGAAAGAACCAATCGGTGGGCACGGTTGAAACTATTGTTTGTGGTGCCTGTAATGGGTGGAGCGCTTTATGCGTTTGCACAGCCGGAAGTGAAAGAAGACTTAGGACTAAATACGGTCCGGGAAGTATTGCAATCAAAAACCGGAGAAGATCAGGATATCTTCAAGTTTGTTGATGATGAAATGGAGGCATATTATAATCGTTCTCCTAAGAATGCGGAGCTGAAATATAAGATTCGGGAGCGACAGACGCATATCGTAAAAGTAGATGCTAATGGACAATTGACTTTGAACAATAAAACGATTGCTAAGGAAGACCTGAAAGAGGTACTTAAAAAAACAATGGTGGAACATAAGCGCCTGGCAAAAGAAAAGTATAACAGTGCAGAGGATCAAGTGGGAGGGGTCTTGTTTTCTCCTGATACTCCTAAAGAACAGGTAAAAGATTTGTTGTCTGTTATGCGGGATGCTTTTGTTGAAATTCGGGCTGATATTGCCCAAACATCGGGAAATAACAGTAAGGAATACCTTGATAAAGAATTTCCTATTTTGATTGGTTATGGCGATATTTCTATCAAGGATAGAAAGAAAAATCCATATAATAATTCTACTACAATGAAGATTACCGGCATTCAGCTTAAATTACTCTCTGCCGCAGGCAAAGTAGAGAAAGAAATAACGAATTTTACTCTGGCTGAATTGGAGAGAGATTTGAAAGATTTCTGTACATTACAGGGAGATAAGAAGAATGAGATTACTGTCAGTATGAAGGTGGATAAGGGATGTGAAATGGGGATAGTGACCGATGTGAAGACAGTTCTCCGGAATAATTATTTGTTAAAGTTGAACTATCAATAAAATACTTATTTCTCCACTGATAATAGTTGGAGACTGCATAGTTAGAGATCGCAAAGTTAGAGACTGCATAGTTTAGAGACTGCATAGTTAGAGACTACTGGAGTAATAACAGAATGACAAGTCGGTAGTATTTAAAACTCTCCTCCTTCAGGAAGGAGGAGTACCCGTAGGGGGAGGTGGTAGGTGAATGCATGAATTGTTTATTATCAGCATTGTGCATCTACCTACCACCCCGACTTATTAGACACGCCCTCTAGCATTCAAGAAAGATATTCCTAACAAATTCGTTTTAGCGCTATTTTTTTCGGATTAGTCAAATAGTTCCCCGTCTTCTTCGATTGGAAGTATTTTCCGGCTTTCTTCATGTGGTAATTGTTCTACTTGACGTAGCTTCCGTTCGATAGCACGGGTTCGTTTGCCCATAACTTCTTCAAGCTGGTCACCGGCATTTTGCAGGTTCTTTTGTACTTTCTCAAGCAGTCCGCCGAATTTGCTGAATTCGGTTTTTACAGCTCCCAATACAGTCCAGACTTCTCCGGTACGTTTCTGAATGGCTAAGGTACGGAAACCCATTTGAAGGCTGTTCAGAATGGCTCCTAAAGTAGTCGGGCCTGTTACGACGATTTTGTATTCCTTCTGAAGTGTTTCGACAAGGCTTGTCCGCCGGATAACTTCTGCATAGATACTTTCGAACGGTAAAAACATGATTGCGAAATCTGTGGTAAAAGGAGGGTCGACATATTTGTCGTGAATATCCTTTGCCATTTTCTTAATGGTGTTTTCCAGTTGTTTGCCGGACGATTCGATCAAAGCGGTATCTCCCACTTCGAAAGCATCGTAATACTGTTCGTATATGTCTTTGGGGAATTTGGCATCAATCGGGAGATAGACCGTGCTGTTCACATCGTCTTTTCCCGGCAGTTTGATAGCAAATTCTACAAACTCCGTTCCGCTTTTCTTCGTTTTGACATTGGCGTCGTATTGTTCCGGGCTCATCATTTGCTCCAGTAATGCACCTAACTGTACCTCACCGAATGTTCCCCGCATTTTTACGTTGCTCAGTACCTTCTTCAGTCCGCCGACATCCTGGGCCAGAGATTTCATTTCTCCCAGACCTTTCTGCACATTTTCCAGTTGCGAACGGACAATCTCAAATGACTGCCCAATTCGTTCGTTCAACGTTTTTTGCAACTTTTCTTCAACCATTAGACGCATATCATCCAAGCGTTTCTCGGTCGATTTAATCAGTGTTTCCTGTTGGCGGGCCATTGTGTCGAATTTCTGCCGTTGTAATTCTCCTGTGGTCATCATATTCTTGTGGAGGACATCCTGGAGTTGCTGCATATTCTGATTTAATACTTGCGTCATTTCCATGCGCAACTCCCGGATACTTCGGTTCAGTTCTTCCCGGTTTTCTTGCATTTGTTGCCGTAAGGCTGCTTGCAGTTGTTCCGCTTGATTTTGGTTGTTGCCTTTCGTTAGTGATAGTACAAGTAATACTATCACTAATACGGCGATAACAATAAGTAAAATCGATTCCATTTAATAAGTCAGGATTTCATTTCCGGTTTCAGTAATCAGAATCATATTCTCCCATTGGGCAGAAGGCAGTCCGTCATCCGTGCATACCGTCCATCCGTCAGCTTCGTCAACAAATACTTCATAAGTACCCATATTTATCATCGGTTCAATGGTGAAGGTCATGCCCGGAACGATCATCATTCCTGTTCCCCGGCGTCCGAAATGTTCCACATCCGGTGCTTCATGAAACTGCATTCCTACACCATGCCCGCAAAGATCGCGTACCACGTTGAATCCGTTCTTTTCTGCGTGTTCCTGAATAGCGGCGCCTACATCTCCTAATTGTTTCCAAGGCTGTGCGGCGGCTATACCTATTTCCATACACTCTTTAGTCACTTGAACCAGTTTGCGCATTTCGGGACTTACGTCGCCGATCATAAACATGCGGGAGGCGTCAGAGAAGTATCCATTGTAAATGGTAGAGACATCCACATTGATAATATCTCCGTTTTTCAGGATTTCATTCTTGTTGGGTATCCCATGGCATACTACGTCGTTAATGCTTGTACAGACACTCTTGGGGAATCCTTCGTAATTGAGGGGAGCAGGAACGGCTCCGTGACCGGTTGTGAAATCATACACTAGTCTGTCAATTTCCTCGGTAGACATTCCCTCACGGATATTCTCCGCGATATGATCCAATAATGCAGTGTTGATTTTGGCACTTTCACGTATTCCTTCCAGTTGTTCGGGGGTACGGAGCACTTTACGGGGCGGAAGTTTGTATCCTTGTTTTCTATATTTCTGTATTTTGTCTTCTACTGCTGCCGGATAATTGGAGGGGGTAAACCGGAATCCCTTGATAAAGTTTTTCATTATTATATGATGTTATTTAATCGTTCTACAAAGGTAGAGAATAAAATGGAAGTTGTGTCTCCTTGGCTTCTAAAACTTTTCTTGTAGATTATTCATCATTATGAAATAGCTTTGAATACGGGTTCTATCTTTTGGATTTCAGACTCAAATCCGAACCAGTAGCCATGTCCGTCTTCATCAACGGGGAGAAAACACAGACGTAGTTTTTCCCGATAGGAGCCATAGATGACTTCCCAACTCTCCGGGGGAACTTGCCGTTTGGTTCTGACTTTTTCGGCGGGAACTTTCTTTAATGACATACCTGCTTCGATCCATGCGATACTGACTTGAGTCAAGTAATCGGGATAATGATTTTTACAGAAATTATATAGGATCAATCCTCTTCTTTCCAGACTTAACGGGGTGCCGATGATATCTGCCTGAACTAAATGATCGAGCAACTCATGTAAGAAACGAGGATTTTCCAGAATAAGCATCCGGGTGATGTTTTGCCAGGTAGGAGTATTATAGAAGCCGTCTAACAGGCGGGATAGATAATGCGCTGTCTGTAACTCGTCTACTGAAATCTCACGTGTTTGGAGGACTTCATAAGGGGGAAGGGGCGAGTATTGAATGCCTAGTTCTTCTGCTCTTCTCCGCATCTCGGTACCGGGAAGTAACTTTAGGGATTCCAGTTGAATCTCTCCTGCACCATATTCTGCCAAGGTACGGACGTCTTCGAATATCTCGGATAAGTGATAGAGTGGGAGACCTGCTATGAGGTCAGCATGCGTTTCCATATTCTTTAGTGAACAGAGATATTTTAATCCTTCCAATGCGTCGGATAACTTTCCGATACGGCGGCTTTGTTGCAGAACCGACTCTTTTAAACTTTGAATGCCAGCCTCCAAATGTAATAACCCCTTGGGTAAGACCGATAATTCCTGTTTTAATTCTTCGGAAAGGAGAGCCGGATGAATCTCCAGATGAAAACAGATGTCCGGATATTGCCGGAATAAGTCCAGTAATTCTTTAGCCCGTTTGTTGTTGTAATTAAAAGTACGGTCGAGTACGCGCACGTTCTTAATGCCATGCTGGTGAATGTCATTCAGACGTTCACGGATAGCTTCCAAAGGAATGGTACGCACCGGCTTTTCACCACCGCTGACGCAAAAGGCACACGTGTTGAAACAACCTCGGGTAGTTTCCAACTGTACAAACGGTTTACTCCAGTTAAAAAAACAACTTTTCTCGGGGGAAACAAGTTGAGAGAAGTTCATGACGCGGGCAATTCCATTGTCCTGATAGCGACCGTTTTCATCCAAGTAACAAAGTCCCGTTATTGATTTCCATGTTTCTTTACTGTGATTCCATACTTTCAGCCATTGGGGGAATACTTCTTCACCCTCTCCACGGAACACTCCGCTGACAAATTTGTTCTTATATAAAAAGGCTTCATTATTTCCCAAAAACTCCGGACCGCCGAGTACGATGCAGCAATGCGGAAGTAATGCTTTAGCACGGGATATGATGTGTAGCAACTGTTCGTGATTGAATAACCAGTTGGTGGCGGCAATGATGTCCGGCCGGTGTTTGTGAATCCGGCTGACAACCATTCCGGTATTTTCATTTATGGTTGCTGATACTATACACCATTCAATAGTAGTGTCGTCTGCTATCTGGGCGTGTAATGCAGGGAGCGCCAACGATGAGTGTGCATAGGAGCTATTTAAATCAAGCCAAAGAAGTTTCATGTGTAAATTTTACTATTAGTGGGACAAAGGTACAAAAAACTTGCATCTTAAGGCATATAGTAAAATAAAAACGCTAATTTTGCAATAATAAACGCAATAAACTAGAAAATTATGAAGAATTTGAAAAAATACGTAGGTGTTCTTATGTTGCTGACTTTATTGGTCGGCTTTACTTCGTGTGAAGATGATGAAGACTTGGAAGAGCGAATGTTTGGCCGGGTATGGGTAGGTGACGTTGGTATGAGTGCTGGTAACGGTCGAATTTTATATAGTGAGTTTACTTTTGATCCAGACGGTTTTGGTGAAGAGTATCAGTTTTTTCGTAATGGAGAGTTATACGACCATTTCCGCTTTCAGTGGTATTGGGAAGATCGCTATAGCAATAACTTAGTACTGGATTATGGTAGAAATGGAACCTCTTATATGGACAATGTGGATATCTATCGGGGGGTGATGACCGGAATCTTTTATTTGACTGGAGACTCGGAGGGATTTCCATTTACGCTGGAAATGCAATGAGATATAAATTAAATACCGAAAATAAAGCAGTTATACTCACCACAGATTATATGGATTGACACAGATTAAAAATTAAATGGTGTATTTTTAATAGCAATAATCTGTGCGAATCTGTGTAATCTGTGGTGAAAACTTTCTTACTTTTTCAGAAACAATTTCTTGAAGTCTGCCGGATAAGGAGTCTCAAACTCCATCAAATCTCCTGTTATCGGATGATAGAAGCACAGCTTGAAAGCATGAAGTGCCATTCGACCGATAGGGTTAGGAGTATTTTCACCACCATATCTTCCGTCTCCGATAATCGGATGTCCCAGATCCTGCATATGTACACGGATTTGATTCTTACGGCCTGTCTCTAAGTCCAATTCTATCAAAGAATACCCATTGGCACGCTTGATAGTGCGATAGTGAGTAATGGATAATGCACCGCCATCATCTTGTTGGCTTGAACTGACATAGAGAGTTCTGTCTGTAAGAAACGATTCTACAGTTCCATAATCCTTCTCCATACTTCCCTCTACTACAGCTACATACCGGCGATCGGTCACTATATCATGCCAATTGTCGCGTAGTGTACGTTGCGTCTTTTCATCTTTAGCGAACATCATTAAGCCGGAAGTATCCCTATCCAGCCGATGAACGATATACACGCGGAACTGGCGTCCGGAACGTTGTACATACTCGTTCAGTATTGTATATGCGGTACGTTCTTTCTGACGTTCTGTATTGACGGATAGAAGTCCTTGCATCTTCTCGACCACAATAATGTAAGCGTCCTCATATACAATTTTCAGCAGTCTGTTATTAAACTCTTTCTTTCCTTTTTCTTTGCTGATCTGCACCTTCATACCCGGTTGTAACGGGAAGTTGAACTGCGTAGTGATTACATTATCAACGAATACGACCCTTTTACTGAGTAATGATTTCAGTTTGGTACGACTTGCATCCGGCATTTTGGCAGCCAGAAACTCCATAAGTTCCATCGGTTCCTTGACTGCATAGTTGGTATATTGAGCACGTGCCTTTTCAGCGGGAGTTCTTCTCGGTCTTTTTTCCATTTCTTTTTTCTTTTGATTTAATACTCACCACAGATTACACGGATTAACACAGATTTTTTATTGTTGGATTTTATAATCCGTGTTAATCCGTGTAATCTGTGGTGAACCGAATTCTTTATCGGAGTTCCAATAACACCACATTTTCCACATGATGAGTATGAGGGAACATATCTACCGGTTGAACGGCTTTCACCTTATATTTCTCATCGAGCAGTTGCAAATCGCGTGCTTGAGTAGCAGGATTGCAACTTACGTAAACAATCCGTTTTGGTTCGGCAAACAGGATAACGTCGATCACATCCTGATGCATACCGGCACGGGGAGGATCTGTAATAATCACATCCGGACGTCCGTGCTGATTGATGAAGTCCTGAGTCAGCATGTCTTTCATATCACCTGCATAGAATAATGCGTTCTTGATATCATTGATTTCTGCATTGACCTTTGCATCCTCGATGGCTTCCGGCACATATTCGATACCTATCACTTGGCGTGCCTGGCGTGATACGAAATTCGCAATTGTTCCTGTTCCCGTATAAAGGTCATATACCAGCTCATTTCCGGTCAGACCGGCAAATTCACGGGCCACCTTATATAGGTTGTACGCTTGTTCCGAATTTGTCTGATAGAAAGATTTCGGACCTACTTTGAAGCGCAATCCTTCCATTTTTTCAAAGATGTGGTCTTTGCCTTTGAATACGTGCACATCCAGATCATTGATAGTGTCGTTGCATTTATTATTAATAATGTATAGCAAGGAAGTGATCTCCGGGAATGAGTCGGCGACAAACTGCAATAACTGCTTGAACAACTCCATCTCATGCTCTTCCGTGATTTTACAAATCACAATTACCATCAGCTCACCGGTTGAAGACGTGCGGACAATCATGTTACGCAACATACCTTCTTGCGTGCGCAGATTGATAAAGGAATAATCATGTTTGTATGCATAGTCGCGTATCGCATTACGGATGCGGTTGGAAATATCATCTTGCAACCAGCATTTCTCAATGGCCAGCACTTTATCGAATGCTCCCGGAATGTGGAAACCTACTGCATTCATCTGGTCATACTTCACGTCTTGACGGACTTCCTCATTAGTCAGCCAGCGTTTGTTTGAGAATGTAAATTCCAGTTTATTCCGATAGAATTCGGTCTTTGCCGAACCAAGAATAGGAGAAATCTCGGGAAGCTCGATCTTGCCGATACGTTTCAGGTTATCTTCTACCTGTTTCTGTTTATATCTGA
>ERZ860264.2474-NODE-2474-length-10000-cov-4.015887_pt1 | contig 10000 bp, 9 predicted proteins | sample MGYA00509980_ERZ860264 | MGnify/ENA primary metagenome ERZ860264 (study PRJEB30046, sample SAMN00715212) | human gut metagenome | study: EMG produced TPA metagenomics assembly of the A metagenome-wide association study of gut microbiota in type 2... | reverse complement strand
CAGCCGCTCAGCAGCAGTACCGCGGTGAGCAGAAGCGGCAATACTCTCCGATACATGGTGTATCCCTCCTTTCGGAGAAGATAAATTCGTTTGTCAGCCCATATCGGCGGCAAGAGCCTGGTCGATGAGCTTTTGCAGCGTCTCCGCCTGCTTCTTTTCCGTGATGGCGCCTACGATGGGTTCACCCACGATATTGCCGCTGCGGTCGACCACATAGGTGGTGGGATAAGCAAAGATGTTGGTAGTAAACTTTCCCGCCTCACCGTCGGAGTCAAAATACACATTCTGATAGGTGGCGCCCTTCTTGGCCAGCACGTCCTTCGCCTCGGAAATTGCCGTTTCGTCGCCGTCCAGCGTGAAGGTGTTGACGCCGATGAGGGAGCCGCCCTTCTCCGCCAGTTCCTTGTTCAGCGCATCCAGCTCGGAAAGCTCGCCCACGCAGGGATTGCAGGTGGTGAACCAGAAATTCACTACGGTGACGGCGTTGGCGGAGAACAGCTCGTCGCTCTTCACCGTGTTGCCATCCAGATCTTTCCCTTCAAAGGCGGGGAACTTCTGCATACTGCCGTCGTCGGGAGGGTTGCTCGTGCCGCTGCCCGCGGGCATGCTCATATCGCCGTCCATGGATTTCTGCATGATCTCGGGATACTTCTCTTCCAACTCGGTCAGCCTGTTTTCAATATTGCTGATCTCCGTGGCTGACTCCTTCAGCCACTCATACTCCTTGTCGGTGAACTGCTCTTTAGCGGCCTCGACGGTATCCAGCAGGAAGTCGCCGTAGTTTTTGCCGTCCTCCTGCATGGTCTTGCCCTTGTCGGCCGCCATGAAAACCTTTTCCCACAGCTCGGTATTTTCCGACAGGATCGCGTTCTCCCGCTCCAGCAGCTCCTTGTGCAGGGCGAGCGCCTCCTCGGCGTTTTTCGGCTCGCCAGTCATGGAGGAGCCGTTGCCGCTCATGTCGCCCATCTTGTCATTGTTCTTCGTGCCGCAGGCCGCCAGGGCCAGCACCATCAGCACGGCAAAAGCCAGTGCAAAAATTCTCTTCCTGTTCATTTTGATTCCTCCATCGTTGTTTTCTTTGTTGTTTCTTTCCCGTTGCCGAAGCCGTAGCGGAAGCACACGGCGTTCGTCGGACAGGCGCGGATGCACATTCCGCAGCGGATGCACTCGGTATGGTTGGGCGTTTTCGTCACATCCACATCCATCTTGCAGGCTCTGGCGCATTTCCCGCAGGAAACGCACTTATTCTTATCCACCTTCATCTGGAAGAGGGACACCCGGTTGAACAGCGCGTAGAACGCGCCCAGCGGGCAGAGCCACTTGCAGAACGGTCGGTAGAACAGTACGCTCAGCGCAATCACCGACAGCAGGATGCTGAATTTCCATGTAAACAGCTTGCCCAGCGCCGCCCGGATGCCGGAATTGGCAAGGGACAGCGGGATGGCTCCCTCCAGCACGCCTTGGGGGCAGAGGTATTTGCAGAAGAACGGGTCTCCCATGCCCACATCGTTCACAAGGAACGCCGGCAGCAGGAAAACCATCACCAGCAGGACAGCGTATTTCAGGTATGTCAGCGGCTTCAGCCTCTTTGTGGAAAGCTTCTTCGTGGGGATTTTGTGCAGCAGCTCCTGAAACCAGCCGAAGGGACAGAGGAAGCCGCAGATAAAGCGCCCCAGCAGCACGCCCAGCAAAATGAGAAAGCCTGTGATATAATAGGAGAAACTGAACTTTGACGAGCCTACCACTGCCTGAAACGCACCGATGGGACAGGCACCGGAGGCTGCCGGGCAGGAATAGCAGTTCAGCCCCGGCACGCAGACGGTCTTCCCCGCCCCCTGATACAGTCCGCCCTTGAGAAAGTTCGGCAGATGCAGGTTGGTCAGCAGCGTCGCCCCCGCCTGAATCCAGCCCCGGAAGCGGGACATGGTCTGTGAAACGCCTGAAAACTTTTTACCCAATGCCCACACACTCCAGACATAATTTGATTGCTTTGCTCAGCACTGTCGCCGCCTCGCCCCGCCAGACACCGAAGCACAGCATGGCGGCTCCGGCCATCAGCAGCACGATCTGCGCCGCTGCCTTTTTCCCGCAGCTCATTTTTCATCACCCTTTCCGATTTTCTGCCCCCATCATAGCGCGGGAGAGTTAAAGTCTCTGTTAAGAACGAAAACTTAACGCAAACCTTATCTGTTTTTGCTATAATGAAAGCAACACAAAAACGAAGAAATAAAAAGGAGGGCTCTCATGCACCTTTTAGTAATTGAAGATGAACGCGCCCTGTGCGAGACCATCGTCCGCAGCCTGCGGCGGCTGGCCTACAGCGTGGACTACTGTTATGACGGGGAAAAGGCGCTGGCGCTTCTGGGCGTGGAACGATACGATCTGGTGCTTCTTGATCTGAATCTGCCGAAAAAGGACGGCATGACGGTGCTGCGCACCCTGCGGCAGACCGACCGGGAGACGCGGGTGCTGATCCTCTCCGCCCGCAGCGAAGTGGAGGACAAGGTGCAGGGGCTGGATGCCGGGGCGAACGACTATCTGGCAAAGCCTTTCCACTTGGCGGAGCTGGAGGCCCGCATTCGCAGCCTGACATTGCGGCAGTTCACCCAGCAGGATGTGCTGCTAAGCTGCGGAGGCCTGACCTTTGACACCCGCTCCCGTACCGCCGCCGTCAACGGGCAGACGCTGACGCTCACCCGGAAGGAAACGGGGATCCTGGAATATCTGATGGTGCATCAGGGGCGGCCCGTGAGTCAGGAAGAGCTGATGGATCACGTTTGGGACAACAGCGTGGACAGCTTCAGCAATTCCATTCGCGTCCACATCTCCGCCCTGCGCAAAAAGCTCCGCGCCGTGCTGGGCTATGACCCCATCCGCAACCGCATCGGCGAGGGCTATCTGATGGGAGGCGAGGAGGAATGAAGCGGCTTTCCCTGCAGTGGCGCATCACGCTGATGACCGTCCTGCTCATCGGCATCACCTGCGTGGCCATGAATTTGCTGCTGTGCTCCTCCGGTGTGTACTATATGGACACCATTGCGGACAGCTTGCAAGGCGGCGGCACGGTGATCCTGAATGATGGCGGAGCGGCGAGCTTTGACCCGCAGCTCATAGCGCCCAACGAGGAGTTGACCATCGTCGTCGATGGGGTGCAGGGGCGCTTCCGCACCACCAACTGGTACATCACGGCGGCGGTAACGCTGCTCAGCGGCATCCTCGCCTATTTCGTCAGCGGACGCGCTCTCAAGCCCCTGCGCAGCTTTACCTCGCAGGTGGAGCAGGTGCAGCTGAACAATCTTGCCGATATGAGGATCGATGAAGACGCTATTTCGGAGTTCCGGCAGCTGAGCCGCTCGTTCAACCAGATGCTGGAGCGGCTGAACAACGCCTTTTCCGCCCAGCGGCAGTTCACCGGCAACGCCGCCCACGAGCTGCGCACGCCACTGGCACTAATGCAGGCGCAGTTGGAGCTGTTTTCCGCGGAGCATCCTGATGTGCGACCGGAGACGGCGGAGTTCCTCACGCTTTTGCGTGAGCAGACGGAACGGCTGATACAGATGACCAGGACACTGCTGGAGATGAGCAATCTGCGGCAGGTGGCGCGGAACGAGCGGATCCAGCTCGCTCCCATGATCGAGGAGATCTTCACAGATCTTGCGCCGCTCTCAGATAAGCTCGGCGTCACGCTGACGGCGGAGGGCGACGGCATTATGACCGGCAGCGATGCACTGATCTACCGGCTGATCTTCAACCTGACGGAGAATGCTGTCAAGTACAACCGGCCGGGCGGCTCGGTACGGGTTTCTGTCACTCAGGAGTTGGAAAAGCTCCTGCTCCGCGTCTCCGACACCGGCTGCGGCATCCCGGAGGAGTATCAGCGCAGTATCTTCCAGCCCTTCTTCCGGGTGGACAAGTCTCGCAGCCGGGAATACGGTGGCGCAGGACTGGGGCTCTCACTGGTATGGGAGATCGCCGACCTCCACGGCGGCTCCGTTTGGGTGGAGAAAAGTTCGGAGAAGGGCACTACCATTGCGGTGGAGCTGCCGGCAGGGGCGAAAAACGATTCCTCCGGCGCGGATATCCCATAATAGTCCTCGGCGGTTTCATGATGATCGTTTTTCAACCTCCACAATGTTATCGCAGCAGCTCTCGATCAGCTCCCTGTCGTGGGTGATCACGAGAATGGTTCTGCCGCTCCGCACCTCGCTTTTCAGCCTTTCTGCGATCAGGCGCATATTCTGCCCGTCAAGGCCGCTGGTGGGCTCATCAAGGATCAATATCCTGCGGCCGGAAAAGATGGCGCAGGCAATGGCAAGGCGCTGCTTCTGTCCGCCGGACAGGGCGGACGGGTGCGCATCCCTGTACTCGTAAAGCCCAAGCTCTTTCAGCAAATGTCTGGCACGGTCTTTGTTTTCTTCCGTCAATCCGGTATTCAGCAGCAGTCCCTCTGCCACGCTTGCCGTGAAGAACTGCGTTGACATGTCGTTGCCGGGGATAGAACAGGTTGCGTTCTCAAAAATCAAAGGAATCACGCCGGAGACCGCCGGAGCCATATTGGCGGCGGTGGGCAGCGAGGCTGAGTTTTTCAGAATGTCGGAGCGGGAATTGGCTGAGTTGGCAAGCGCCGGCAGCCATATTTTTGCTGCGTCTTATCGTGAAGGGCTGCTTTGCGAGGCTGAGAAAGAGCTCGACTTTGTGGCGAGAAACGGAATCAGATGCCTTTATTTCCGCAATCAGGACTATCCGGCAAGATTTCAGAATGTGCCCGACGCTCCGTTGCTGATATATGCAAAAGGCGACACGGACTTCAACGCAAGGTGCGCGGTTGGGATAGTCGGAACGCGCCATGCCACCGTTTACGGGCAGAAGCTCACGCGCGATTTGGTGGCTGGGCTTGGCGAGCTGGTGGGGAAGGATGTGGTTGTTGTCAGCGGGCTGGCATATGGCGTCGATGTCGCGGCGCATTTGGCGGCGTTGGAGTGCGGGATGCCTACGGTGGCTGTGATGGCGCACGGGCTGGATATGATATATCCGGCGCAGCATCGCTCTGTGGCTGCCGACATTGTGCGCCGTCGCGGAGCTGTGACAACGGAATACGGCTGCCGTACGCGCGTGCATCGGTCGAATTTCCTGGCGAGAAACCGCATAATAGCCGCGTTCAGCGACTGCACTGTGGTGGTGGAGTCGGCGTTTAAGGGCGGCGCGTTGGTGACTGCCAAAGTGGCGCAGAACTACGGCAGGGATGTGTTCGCTTTTCCGGGAAGGGTGGGCGATGTGTATTCCGAAGGATGCAACACATTGATACGCAAAAATGTGGCTGCGCTTGTGACGTCGGCGTCGGATGTCGTTGACATGATGCGTTGGGAACGCAGTGCGAAGCCGGTGGAGAAGTCGTTGTTTATAGAATATACAAAAGAGGAGCAGGCGGTTGTCGACTGTCTGCAAGGAAGGGATTTGGTGCAGATAAATGAGCTGAGCGCATTGCTGAAAATGCCTGTGCATAAGTTGCTGAGCGTCTTGTTTGAACTGGAATTCAAGGGCGCCGTTTCCGTAATGCCGGGCAATTGTTACCGACTCGTTTAAATTTTGTGGATAATTTTTGGAAATGAACATATAATGCTGTATATTTGTGCTCTAAAACATAATTATGTAGCAAAAAGCGGATGATGGTATCAAGAGACGCGTTAGAAAAAGTAGTCAAGGAAGACATGGCGGGGATTTGGAATGTCCTTACGTCTGAGGAGAAGAGGGTTGTGATTGATAATTTTACCATTCACAACTACAAGCGTAACCAAATCATTTACGCGGAAAAGGAAACTCCGGAATATTTGTGGTGCCTGTTGAAGGGAAAGGTGAAAAAATACAAGGAAGGGATAGGCGGTCGTCAGCAGATTATCCGCTTGATCCGTCCGATTCAATATTTCGGGCATCGGGCATATTTCGCCAACGAGCCGTATGTTTCGGGAGCGATTGCAATGGAGCCTTCTGTTGTGGGCACGATTCCAATGAAGATTGTCGAGGAGCTGATTGACGGCAACCGTCAGCTGGCGTGGTTCTTCATCCATGAGCTGTCGCACAATCTCGGCCGTTCCGACACGAAGATAGTCAATCTTACGCAGAAACATATCAGAGGACGTTTGGCAGAGGCACTTGTCGTGCTTATCGACAATTATGGCTTTGAGGAAGACGGAGAGACGCTTAACATATACATGTCGCGCGAGGACTTGGCCAATCTGTCGAACATGACAACTTCCAACGCCATCCGCACGCTGTCGTCGTTTGTCAATGAGCATGTAATCGTGGTCGACGGACGTCGAATCAAGGTGCTCAACGAGCCAATCCTTCGTAAAATCAGCAAATTCGGTTAGGCTAATGTTCACGGCAAAGCAACTTAGAGAAGAGAATATAGCGGAATATCTGCTGTATATGTGGCAGCTTGAAGACATATTCCGCGCATGCCGTTTCGACATCGAAACCGTGCGTCAGCGCATTGTTGACAACTATCCCACAGACGAGGACACAAAGGCGGCGATGCTGCAGTGGTATGGCGACCTGATGGACATGATGCGCATCGAGGGGGTGAAAGAGAAAGGACATATCCAAATCAACAAGAACGTCGTGATACAGCTGTCCGATTTGCACCAGATGCTGCTTAAGAGTGTGAAATATCCGGAATATGCATCGGAATTCTACAAGACGCTGCCGATAATTGTTGAGCTTCGCTCGAAATCCGGTGATGAGAAATCCGGTGAGATCGAAACGTGCTTCAACGCGCTCTACGGCATGATGATGATGCATCTGCAGGGACGGCAGCTCTCGGAATCCACACAGGTGGCGATGGCTCAAATCTCGAAATTCGTCTCGCTTTTGGCAACATATTTTCATAAAGACAAAATCAAGCCCCTTTTTGACAAGGAGGATTATCAGTAAACAAATAAAAAAACAACGCAATTCTTGTGGCAACATTAGAAGAAGAAATAAAAAGACGTCGCACATTCGCAATCATCAGTCACCCTGATGCCGGTAAAACAACATTGACCGAAAAACTTCTCCTCTTTGGAGGCGCTATCCATGTGGCAGGGGCTGTGAAGTCCAATAAAATCAAAAAGACGGCCACGTCCGACTGGATGGAGATAGAGAAACAACGCGGCATCTCGGTGGCGACATCCGTGATGGGCTTCAATTATGGCGATTACAAAATCAACATTCTCGACACTCCCGGACACCAGGATTTCGCGGAGGATACGTATCGCACACTTACGGCTGTCGACAGTGTAATCATTGTGGTCGACGTGGCGAAAGGTGTGGAGCAACAGACGCGGAAGCTTATGGAGGTGTGCCGTATGCGCAACACTCCCGTTATTATCTTTGTCAACAAGCTCGACCGCGAGGGCCGCGATCCGTTCGACATCCTCGACGAGTTGGAGAGCGAGCTGAAAATCAGTGTGCGTCCGCTCAGCTGGCCTATCAACATCGGCGCGCATTTCAAAGGTGTCTACAATATATATGAGCATTCGCTCGACTTGTTCACTCCAAACAAGCAGCATGTCACCGAACGAGTGGAGATTTCCGATGTCAACGACCCGGCTGTCGACGCAAGTGTCGGAGAGGCAGATGCAAAGCGCTTGCGCGACGACTTGGAGCTTATTGACGGAGTGTATCCGGAATTTGATGAGTCGGAGTATCTGAAGGGTGCTGTCGCACCGGTGTTCTTCGGTTCGGCTCTCAACACGTTCGGCGTGAAGGAGCTGCTTGACTGCTTTGTTAAGATAGCGCCGTCGCCAAAGCCTATTGTGGCAGTGGAGAGAGAGGTGAGGCCGGAGGAGCCCAATTTCACAGGCTTCGTGTTCAAGATTCACGCCAACATGGACCCCAACCACCGCAGCTGTATCGCTTTCGTGAAGATTTGTTCGGGCAAGTTCGAGCGAAATGTCAACTACAAGCAGATGCGCACAGGCAAAACGATGCGTTTCGCGGCGCCTACCGCGTTTATGGCGCAGAAGAAAGACGTGGTCGACGAAGCTTATCCAGGCGACATTGTGGGTATCCCCGACACCGGCAACTTTAAAATCGGCGACACGCTGACCGCCGGCGAGGATTTACATTTCAAAGGCTTGCCGAGCTTCTCTCCGGAGATGTTCAAATATATCGAGAACACGGACCCGATGAAGACCAAGCAGCTGAATAAGGGTATCGAGCAGCTGATGGACGAGGGCGTGGCGCAATTGTTTGTCAACCAGTTTAATGGCCGCAAGCTTATCGGCACTGTCGGACAGCTGCAGTTTGAGGTTATACAGTATCGTTTGCTCCACGAATACGGCGCGCAATGCCGATGGGAGCCGATACATCTCTACAAGGCATGCTGGATTGAGAGCGACGATGCCGATGCCTTGGCAGCGTTTAAAAAGCGCAAGCATCAGTTTATGGCGTTGGACCGTGACGGGCGCGACGTGTTTCTTGCCGATTCCAATTATGTGCTGCAGATGGCGCAGTCTGACTTCCCGCAAATTAAATTCCATTTCACAAGCGAGTTTTAGTGCTTGAAAAATAAATAAAAATCCGCAGGCGGAGCCGTGTTACCGTCTGCGGATTTGTGTGTTTTTGCGGCGTGTCTGACGTTCTCCGCACGGCATTGTGAAAATTGATGAAAAACCATTGAAAAACTGTCGTTGATGGCGGGTATATGTCGTTAATTTTTTGTATCTTTGCCATATTGAACCAAACCCTGTTTCCGGGGCTGGCTGTAATGAATTTTTAAAGAACAATTATGATAGAAGATCGTATTAGAAGGATCAATATTGAAAAAGAAATGCAGGACGCTTACATCGACTATTCAATGTCGGTGATAGTGTCGCGCGCGCTGCCTGATGTGAGGGACGGCTTCAAGCCCGTGCACAGGCGTGTGCTGTTTGGAATGGAGCGACTTGGAAACACGTCCAACCAGCCGACAAAGAAATGTGCGCGTATCGTAGGTGAGGTTATGGGTAAGTTTCACCCACACGGCGACTCGTCGATTTACTTCACGCTGGCGCGAATGGCACAAGACTGGGCGTTGCGCTATCCGCTTGTGTTCGGACAGGGTAACTTCGGCTCGCTCGACGGCGATTCTCCGGCGGCAATGCGTTACACGGAGGCACGTCTTGCGAAGATTGGCGAGGAAATGCTCCGCGACATTGACGAGGATACTGTAGATTTCATGCCAAACTTCGACAACACTTTGGAGGAGCCGACAGTGTTGCCGACGCGTTTCCCGAACTTGCTCGTAAACGGAGCCTCGGGTATCGCTGTGGGTATGGCGACCAATATGCCTCCTCACAACCTCACGGAGGCAATCAACGCTTCGATTGCTCTTCTTGACAATCCGGAAATCACAATAGAGGAACTGATGCGCCACATCAAGGCGCCTGATTTCCCAACGGGCGGCACTATCTATGGATATGCCGGCGTGAAAGAGGCATACGAGACAGGCCGCGGCCGTATCGTGGTCAGAGCGAAAGCGGAGATTGAAACGGAGAAGGAACATGAGGTGATTGTCATTTCTGAAATCCCGTATAATGTCAACAAGTCGGAATTGGTGAAATCCATTGCCGACCTCGCTATAGAGAAGAAGGTTGAGGGCATCAACAACGTCAAGGACCTATCATCGGGCAAAGACGTGCGTGTGGTTGTGGAAGTCAAGAAAGATGCCAACGCCAACGTGCTGCTCAACAAGCTTTATAAGATGACTCCGCTTCAGTCATCGTTCAGCGTCAACAATGTAGCGCTCGTTGAAGGCCGTCCGAAGTTGCTCAACCTCAAGGAGCTGTTGCAGGCGTTTGTCGACCACAGGCATGATGTCGTTATCCGCCGCACACGTTTCTTGATTAAGAAGGCTGAGGACCGCGCGCATATTGTCAAAGGTCTGATTGTGGCGTCTGACAATATCGACGAAGTGGTTAAAATTATCCGTTCTTCGGCGACAACCGACGAGGCGCGTCAGCGTTTGGGCGAGCGCTTCAAC
>ERZ860264.2472-NODE-2472-length-10008-cov-5.747212_pt1 | contig 10008 bp, 12 predicted proteins | sample MGYA00509980_ERZ860264 | MGnify/ENA primary metagenome ERZ860264 (study PRJEB30046, sample SAMN00715212) | human gut metagenome | study: EMG produced TPA metagenomics assembly of the A metagenome-wide association study of gut microbiota in type 2... | reverse complement strand
TTATCGTTATTTTCCTTAAAAAATTTCACAAATCAAATTAGTTTAGACAACTTCAGTATTAAATAATATTATCTCATTCCATAATCTTCTTTTAAAACGCCACCGTTCCTGAAAAGTTTACCTCCCGGCCTGTCATTCTCTTCTTTCCGCCTCACACCTTGGGCAGGATAATGCGGAAGGTGGTGCCTTTGCCGGGTTCGGAGTTCAGGACATATATACGCCCCTTGTGATATTCCTCTATAATGCGTTTCACCAGGGTAAGGCCCAGTCCCCAACCGCGCTTCTTGGTCGTAAAGCCCGGATTGAAGACATTCTTGAAGTTTTTGCGGGCTATTCCCTTGCCGGTGTCGGAGACATCTATGTAACAGAGATTCTTGTCGTGGCCGGTAGTGATAGTGAGCGTTCCCTTGCCGTCCATGGCATCCACCGCATTCTTGGTGAGGTTTTCCATCACCCACTCGAACAGGGAACGGGAAATGCGTACGCCGCAGTCCTCTTTGTCAAGGTTCATCTTCACCTCCACCTGCCGCGAGATGCGACTCTTCATGTAGTCCAGACTGCGCCCCACCGAGTCTCCCAGATATTCCAGCTCCAGTTCGGGGATAGAACCAATCTTGGAGAAGCGCTCGGCTATCACCGACAGGCGCGTCACGTCCTTGTTCATTTCCCGCACCGTCTCCGGGTCCACACCGGTAGTGCGCAGGAGTTCCATCCAGGCCATGAGCGACGATATAGGCGTGCCCAACTGATGCGCGGTCTCCTTGGAGAGGCCCACCCATACACGATTCTGTTCCGCACGTTTGGTGTAGACAATGGAGAAGAACACTATCACCGCCAGAAACAGCATCACTCCGAGCTGTATGTAGGGATACCAGTTCAGGCGCTTCAGCATCTCAGAGTCCTCGTAATATATATATTGGTAAGTGTCGGCGAAAGTCTCGATACGTATGAAGTGGCTTTCGTGGTCCTTATTTCCCTTCACCATCTCGGCCGGACTTTTGCCGCCGGTAGCGGTCATAAGGCGGTTTGCCAGATATTCCTTGTCCTTGTCAGACAGTTCCATATACATCGTGTAGGTCTTGCCGGCGTCCGGGAGGTCAAAGTTGCGGTAATCCAATACGTTTCCGTCCCGGTCGGCTATCAGCACCGGGATTGTGTTGTTCTGCTGGATAATCGCGAACAGGAACTCTATGTCGGTCCCCTCCCCCTGCTGTGCGAGACGTTGAGTGGCATTGGCCCATATCTGCATACGCTCACGCTCCTGGGAAGCCAGGCTCTTCACCAGGTTGTTGGAGATGAGCAGGAATATGATTATGGCCGTAACAGAGAATATGAAAAAAACGGTCTTGCCTATCTTCTGCCGGTCGTAGAACGTGTACTTGTGAGACATTGGGAATCAGATTTCCAGATGATTTAGTATGAATCGGGGCACGGAGTCCTCGGCGTTGGAACCAATCACCTCGTCGGCCATCTCCCGCAATTCGGGGATAGCGTTGGCTACCGCCACTCCCGAGTCGGCCAGCCGCAACAAGGGCATATCGTTCACATTGTCGCCGAAGGCCACTATACGGTCGGCGCACACATCGGAGGCAATCGCCTCCACGGCAGCGGCCTTGCTGGTCTGCGGTCCGAATATCTCGAGTTCGGCCCATTCCGGTCCGAAAGCGTCGTGGTAGCAGAGCGGAGTGCAGGGTATTCCGGAAGCGCATATTTCCCCGTAAAGAGAGCGGGCGGCCTCCCACGGCTGAACGCTGAAGAGCAACACCGTGTCGTCCAGACTCGCGGGGAGCAGGGACTCCCCGTCTTCAGGCACATGGAATGTCTTTCCGGGGGTGTCGCATCTGTCGGACATGAAAGACCTCTCGAAGTCGTTCAGAGGACCAATGTGGTAGACATCCAGCAAATTCCGGTCGGTGCTTATGGTATAGACAAAAGTAGATACCCGATAATGCCGGTACAGAGAAAGGATGCGCTCCACGCTTCCGGAAGTGAAAAGGCAGACGCGGCTGAAGCTATGGTCGGAGAAGTCGAACAGGGCGGCGCCTGTCATCACCACTGCGGGCAGACGCATGTCCACTTCACGGAGCAGGCCCACCACTGTGGCGGGAGTGCGTGCCGTGGCTACGGTGAAGAGGGCACCCTTGGCTATGGCACGGTTCAGCATCGCCGCCGATTGCGCCGACACACAGGAGTCCGGGCCGAGCAACGTGCCGTCCAGGTCCGATACGTAAAGCACCCGACGGCGCAGCAACCCCCGGGCATGATTCACCAGGGGCACATCCCCCTCATTCGACAAGGACATACTTGACATCTGTTATCTGGGTCTCCTTTCTATATTCTGTAAAAACGGGTGACTTGTCAGTGTCCCGCAGCCATTGTTCCTGCCCCGTGACGGTCAGTTCCTCAAACATCACCGCCTCGCCGTAATCTTCGGGGATAATCTTGCCGTAAGGGCGCGATTTGTTTTTACGACGGCGATAATCCGTGTCTGCGCCGCTCTGTTCCCGAGGCTGTTCCTTACGGGCACGGCGTACCTCCTCCGGGTCTATCCCCATGCTGCGGAACATACGGTCCTGCACATAGTTCATGCTCCGGCGCGCCAACCACCTCCGGATGTAAGGACCTGCGAACCAAAGGGTCCAGAAAAGCAATACGATTACTACTACCGCCAGCATCTCAGGCTCCCTCCCGTATTTGTACGAATGTCGATGCGATGAAAGCGCTCAGGACGTAATAGCCCACAGCGAAGAAGAGACCGGTCCAGCCCCAGACACATATACAGACCACGGCGACCGCCACAAGGGATAACGGCAGCAGATTTGCCTTGAGGCTGAAATCAGACACCTTGAAGGAATACATCCTCACCGGCACCACCATCAGCAGACTCACGGCGATTATGCAGCCCACGGCGGCGAGCAGGTTCACACCCCCTTCGCTCGCCATCAGCGAGGCCAGCCCTATACAGAACAAGGCTGCCGCCGGTATGGGAAGACCTTTGAAGGAACGGCTCTGAGTGGCGTCTATGTTGAAATTGGCCAGCCTGAGGGCACCGCACAGGGGTATAAGCATACAGCAGAGGCGGCTCCACAGGGGCGCGCCGGCAGCTGTCATAAGGCCTGACAGGAGCATGGCCGGAGCCACACCGAAACTAACCAGGTCCGAGAGGGAGTCAAGTTGCTTGCCGAGTGGCGAATATCGGTCCAGCATACGGGCCGACAGACCGTCCATGAAGTCGGCCACCGAGGCCAGCAGGATGAAACAAAAGGCGGTCATATATGCCGGATGACCGCCAATCACGTCCAACGGAGCGGTCGCACACATTATAGCCATGCAGCCGCTCAACAGGTTTATAAGAGTTATAGCGTTGGGAATCAGCTTCTTCATTTTTCGTTTATTTCTTAGGATAGGCTCGGCGCCTTGATTTGTACAGGTACCGCGCCTGTATAAACCGGTTCAACTCATACTTGGGGCAGCCTTGCCAGGGGGGTTAGGCCGCCACGGGTCACCTGGCCCATCCGTACCAACACCTCGCTGCCCAGAGGCAGGAAAATGTCTACGCGGGAACCGAACTTGATGAAGCCCAAGTGGTCATCTATGTCCGCCGTGTCCCCCTTCTCTGCGTAAGTGACTATGCGCCGGGCCATGGCGCCGGCTATCTGGCGCACGGTGATACGATTGCCGTCCTCACACTCTATACCGATAGTGCTGCGCTCGTTCTGCAAGCTGGCCTTGGGCAGATAAGCGCTCAGGAAACGCCCCTTGTGATGTTTCACATAAGCCACCGTGCCGTCCACCGGATACCAGTTGGCATGCACATTCAGAGGACTCATGAACACGCTAACCTGAATGGCGTCGGAATGTAGGAATTCCGACTCGAACACACGCTCTATAACCACCACCTTACCGTCCACGGAGCTGACTGCCATATTCTTGCGCTCTCCCCGATAATTGCGTTTGGGGCAACGGAAGAAGTTGAAGACAAAAGCGTAGACCATCACCGAGATACCTGTGAGTACCGCAGGTATGACCATGGGGCTCAGGAATAGCCATGCCACTGCATTGAGCATGGCAAACATTGCCAGCAGGATGACGAGTATGTTGGTGCCTTCTCTGTGAATCTTCATGTCCTTGGGCTACACGGAACGCGCCCGGCAACGACCTTGCGCATATATAACGCCCGCGCTTCCGTCAGAGTTCAGTGTTAAGTTTATCGTGCAAATTTACGAATTTTCGCGGAAATAACAAACCCCATGTCAAAATACAGCCTTTGCAATCCCTCATTAAAGCGCACATACACTTGTTTATCAGATTGGTAACGTCGCTTGTCACTAATTTATCCGTAAGCGTTTATTCTCTTATTGGCGAGTTTTTATTAATTTTGCGAAATAATTAAGGAGATATGCGTAATCAATCACATCGTCCCGTCAAGGGGCATCCCATAGCAGACCGTATAGTAAGCCGCCGGAATACGGGAAGCGAAGCCATACCTATGCTCGCGTTCCTGCAACAGCAGTTCGCCGACATGCCGCGAACACGACTTAAATCCATGCTCAGATACGGACATATACGTATAGCCGGCATTGAGGAAGTACGCCATGACACACCGGTAGAGCCGGAAGCGACAGTGGAGGTGAATCTCGCCCGCCCGTTCATAACTTTCTCTCACCCACGTCTGAAACTCGTATATGAGGACAATGACATCTTGGTGGTGAACAAGGGTTACGGGCTGCTGTCTATGGGCACCCCCTCCTCCCGCAAGGATGTCACGGCCTACAGCGTGCTGAAGGATTATGTCAAGAGCATCAATCCCCTTAACAAAGTATTTATCGTCCACCGCCTGGACCGCGACACATCCGGCCTTATGATGTTTGCCCGCAACATGGAAGCCAAGGAGGCCATGCAGCACAACTGGAACAACATGGTCCTGGAACGCAAGTATGTAGCTGTGGTGGAGGGTATGATGGAGGAGGACTCCGGTGTGGTGCGCTCCTACCTGGACGAGACAAGCCAATACGAGGTCTATTCCACCCATGAAAAAGGTAAGGGGCAGTTAGCCGTGACCCGCTACAAGGTGCTGGAACGCGGACACGGGTACACATTGGTGGAGTTTTCGCTGGACACCGGTCGCAAGAATCAGATACGAGTCCATGCCCACGACCTGGGACATCCCATTGTGGGGGACCGCAAATACGGGGCCGCTTCCAGCCCTATCCACCGCCTGGCGCTGCATGCCCGCACTCTGCGCTTCGCCCATCCCGTCTCCCGCCGCGACATGCGCTTCGAGTTGCCCGTGCCGGCCCGTTTCACAGCCCTTCTCAAAGGCAATATCAAGAAAACCATCTGACAGACAAGATATGAAACCCTTAGTAAGTGTAATAATGGGAAGCACTTCGGACCTTCCCGTAATGGAAAAAGCCTGCGCCTTCTTCGAGGAGCAGCAGATACCCTTCGAGGTACTGGCGCTTTCGGCCCACCGCACCCCCGTGGAAGTGGAGGAATTTGCCCGTGGAGCCGCAGACCGAGGCATCAAGGTCATCATAGCCGCCGCCGGAATGGCCGCCCACCTGGGAGGCGTCATCGCCGCGCTCACCACCGTTCCGGTGATAGGTGTGCCCATACGCTCCTCTTTCGACGGCCTTGACTCTCTCCTCTCCATAGTCCAGATGCCCCCCGGCATACCTGTGGCTACCGTGGGCGTGAACGGCGCCCTGAACGCCGCTGTCCTCGCCTCCCAGATTCTGGCCCTCTCGGACCCCGGAATCGCCGCCCGCGTACACGACTACAAGGCCTCCCTGTCCAAGAAAATCGTGAAAGCCAACGAGGAGCTGCACAAGCTGGACTACAAGTACAAAACCAATTGAAACGATGAACACCGCCAGGTTCAATTATCGCCGCCGTCCCGCCCGGGAGGTACGCATAGGCTCGCTGTCTATGGGGGGGCGCAACCCCGTGCGTGTGCAGAGCATGACCAATACCCCCACCTCCGATGTGGAGGCCAGCGCCGACCAGAGTGAACGTATAATCCATGCCGGCGGAGAACTGGTGCGTCTCACCACCCAGGGGGTACGCGAAGCCGAAGCAATAGGCCGCGTACGCGACGTACTGCGCGCACACGGCTATGACACACCCCTTGTCGCCGATGTGCATTTCAACCGGAACGCAGCCTGGACAGCCGCCGCAAACTGCGAGAAGGTGCGCATCAACCCCGGCAACTTTGCCGATGCGGCCCGCACTTTCAAAAAACTGGAGTTCACGGATGCCGAATATACCGCCGAGCTGGAGCGCGTCGAAAGCGTGCTGATTCCTTTCCTGGAGGAGTGCCGGCGCCACGGTACCGCCCTGCGTCTCGGCATAAACCACGGCTCTCTCTCAGACCGGATAATGAGCCGGTACGGCGACTCCCCCGAAGGGATGACCCACAGCGCGATGGAGTATCTGCGCATCTGCCGCAAGGCCGGTTTCAACGACGTGGTTATCTCCATGAAGTCCTCCAACCCGGTGGTTATGGTGGAGGCGGTACGCCGCCTGGCGGAGGCGATGGATGCCGAAGGGATGGACTATCCACTGCACCTGGGGGTCACCGAGGCCGGCGACGGCAGCGTGGCCCGTATCAAGAGCGCCGTAGGCATAGGCACCCTATTGGCCGAAGGCTTGGGCGACACCGTCCGCGTCTCCCTGAGCGAGGCCCCGGAAGCAGAAATACCCGTGGCCAAGGCCCTGGTGGAATACGTGTGCGCACGTGACCGGGCCATTCCGGTCCCCGTGCCGGAGACAGAGCCGGAATTTGCCTGCCGAAGGGTTGCTTCCCCCCTGTTTGACGGGGTGATGGCTATTGCCGGGAACCACATAAGCATAGCTCCGGACTGGCATCGCACCGACACCGAGGAGTCTCCCGTGCTCTACCCGGACGACAAGCCGGTAATACTCTCCACTGCCTCGCTGAATATCCCCGGAGCCTTGCAATCCTGGGCTGCCCGCTTCATCACCATGGGCGGAAAGAACCCGATTGTCCTGGAGGTGGAATACGCCGATTCCTCCCTTGAGGATGTACAGCTGAAAGCCGCCGCCGACCTCGGTCCCGTGCTGCTGAACGGCTACGGCAATGCCATCCACATAGTGGCTCCCATGGATACCGCCGACACCGAGCTGGACATACTCCAGTCCGCCCGGCTCCGGTTCAGCAAGACCGAGTACATAGCCTGTCCCGGCTGCGGAAGGACCATGTTCGACCTGCAGGGCACCCTGGCCAAGGTGAAGGAGGCCACCTCACACCTGACAGGCCTCAAAATAGGAGTGATGGGCTGCATTGTGAACGGACCCGGCGAGATGGCCGATGCCGACTACGGCTACGTAGGTGCGGCGGCAGGACGAATCAGCCTGTACCGCAACAAGGAATGTGTGGAAAAAAATATCCCGCAGGAGGAAGCCATCCCCCGCCTGATAACTCTTATTAAGGCCGACGGGCGCTGGCACGACCCGGCGTAGTTTTCTTGTCCCACCGCTTGCAAAGCATACAGGAGGCTCCGGGAAAAACGGGACCTCCTGTATGCTTTGCAAGCGAATCCTTATTTCTTTTTCTTCTGTCTGGCGACCTTGACCAGCTGTGCGTAGCGGATTATCTCCGGGCGGTACTCAAAGTGCATCGTGTCGTAGTGGTACCATGCGCCGCCCCAGATAAACCCGTGCTTCTCAAATATCTTCACCAATTCCATCGGGAAGTTGTTGTAGTATTTGATTTTAGTGGTTTCGGAAGCGCCGGGGTTCTTCCAGAGCCAGTAGGTGCTGTATTTCACGCCTATGTCGAAAGCGATGCCGTAGCTGTGGGCGCTCATTCTTTTGGCGCCGCGCACCTGCCGCCAATTGAAAGTGCCGGAACTTTTCAGGTACTTCTTCAGCTCAGGATGTCCGGCTATTTCAGAAGCCACAGCCTTGAGCGCCTTGTCCACTCCGTTGGCTGAAGGAACACGCACTTTCTCTCCGAACCAGTTCACAGACACCAGGCCTTTCTGTACCTTGGCCGCACTGTTGCCATACATCTTCTTGAACATGGCGTCGCAACGGGTACGTCCGGGGTCGTGGAGATAAGGTATGTCCGGTGACAGAGAGACATCATATATATCGTGGAATGAATCCTCTATGTCGGCATCGTCAAGACGCTGCATATAGTTCTTCTTCACTCCGTCGTCATATTTCATCCTCGTGCCGTCTTTCCATATCAGGCAGTTGTCCTTATAGGCATTCTTGTCAAAGAACTGAGGATACGAATCAATTATGGCCTGTGCGCCGAGGGGTATGTTGTCCGCCCTTGATGTGGCACAGATTAAGCACAGTCCGATAATGACGGTGACGACTGTCCCCTTACTCATAACTGCGTATGAAGTCTATATTGTAACGCTCGTATTTGTTCAGGAATTTCTGAACGTTGGAATAGCGGGGATTGTACCACCAGTAGCGCTTGAAATAGTTGCGCAAATCGGCCGATTTGAAAATGTAGCCGTGCATTGCGAAAATGGCATTGCGGAGTATGCGTAAATCCGAACCGTCCAGATACTCTATGTCGGAATAATCCACATAGCGCTTGCTCAGCCAGCTGAACTCGCATGAGGGTATGCTGTAGCCTGAGGCTGCTCCGCCTGTTTTTCTCTGGGAAGTACGCTGAATCTCGCGTAACGATTTGACACGCTGGGCATCGATAGGGGTAAAAGTGAAGATTGCCAAAATAGCGAGCAATAAAATTTTCTTCATGCCTGAAAAATATTGGGTTGAGTTATTAATGAATCCACTAAGTGCAGGTCTATCGTCTTGTTTTCTTCCGGGTAGCGGTTTTACCCTTACGGGATTTGGTCTTGCCTTTGGCAGAGGTCTTTTTTTTCTCCACCGCCTGCAATACTATATCGTTGCCGTCCGCATCGATGCCTTCGGCATCGATACCGCCGCCGTCCCAATGGTTGATGGTAATGTCAAAGGATGCAGAAGGATTGTCTTCAGGCCATAGAGTGACATTCTGCCAAAGATTTCCCATAGGATGGCACGCGATACCGCTTTCTCCCCCAAGAGCCATCCATTCGGAAACGGGATTGGTGTAACGCATACGTCCGGAAATACTTGTATCCTCATCGTTGAGTTTCAATTCCATTTCCACGGATTTTCCAGCCACGGTGCCGGTAAACTTGTAGTCCTGGGCCTTCAGGCAGAGCGATGAAGCGAGAAAAAGGACAATGGCGCCTATAAGGCGAATGTTGATAAAGTAACGCATAATAAAAAATTTAGTGATAATCAGAAAAATTTACTTGAGAGTCATGTCTTGCACAAAGTTACACAATATAAGAATTATTTGCAAATATTCTAAGTTCAAAAATTCCCCCAATAAGACAAACAGCTTATAATCAATGCAAAAGCAGAATGTCTACACCCTAAAAGCAGACAGGAGGCTCCGATGAAACGGGACCTCCTGTCTGTTGGTCAATAGGGGTAACGTAAGAGTCTATAGGGGCGGCAGGACGTATGTCAGTCATACTTCAGGAACCGGCCCTGTCTGTTGAATTTGATGTCCACACCGTTGGATAGTTCCACTTCGTAGCCCGAGGCTTTACGCTCTATGCCCACGATACGGGCTTTCCCATGGTTGTTTTTCACATAATTGCGTATCCCCTGCGGCACCATCCTTTCCGGCACAGAGCGGTTGGCCGGACACTCTATTTCCTTCCAGTTGCCGGAGCGGTCAAATGTCACTTCGCAGCCGTCGGTCAGAATTACATCGTATTCGCTTACACGGCCGAAATCCTTATCTGACTTGATAAGACTGACACCGGCCTTGAAGTTGGATTTCAGAGTGGAGCGGGCAGCTACAGGCAGCACATTCACATTTCGGGAATAAACATCTTTCGCCGAGGCCCCGAGTCCTGCGACAAGCGCCAACATGAGCGATAAAAACACTTTCTTCATATCTGTTTTTTATTTTAAATTCTGAACGGTTTCGTCTAACCGTTTGATGAATAAACATTTAAC
>ERZ860264.2469-NODE-2469-length-10036-cov-3.315099_pt1 | contig 10036 bp, 5 predicted proteins | sample MGYA00509980_ERZ860264 | MGnify/ENA primary metagenome ERZ860264 (study PRJEB30046, sample SAMN00715212) | human gut metagenome | study: EMG produced TPA metagenomics assembly of the A metagenome-wide association study of gut microbiota in type 2... | reverse complement strand
ATATGAAAATCATTGCTTTGGATAATAATGGATGACTAACCACCCCTAACCCCTCCTTCGAAAGGAGGGGACTAAGATTACCACACTTAAAGACATCCATGCGAGTTCTGCAACGCCCTCTCCCTACAATTTGGATAGATTATCATGGTTCTGCAACACCCTCTTTTTCATCTGCCGGATTTCCGGCGTTGAGGCTTCCGTTACACTTCTGCCTGATTTCGCCCTTGTGGCTTCCGGATTGTAACCGCACGAAAACGAAATGCTTTCGGATTGATATTTTTGCGCCGAAAGTAGGTAAAAATGTCACCCGCGGCGCGCTGGTTTATTTCAAAACGTTGTATCTTTGCATCGAGATTATTACAAAAAGAAAATAAAACAGGTAAAAGATTGGCAATATGACACAGACCATCCGCTTCACCAAGATGCACGGGGCAGGCAATGACTACATCTACGTAGACACCTCTTTATATACAGTCCCCGACCCGTCGGCCGCCGCCAGGACATGGAGCGACCGTCACACGGGCATCGGAAGTGACGGTCTGGTGCTCATCGGCAGGTCAACGATACCCGAGGCCGACTATACCATGCGCATCTTCAACGCCGACGGTTCTGAGGCCATGATGTGCGGAAACGCCTCCCGCTGCATCGGCAAGTACCTCCATGACCGCGGTCTGACCGACCGGACGGAGATCCGTCTGCTGACACTTTCGGGCGTCAGGACGCTGCGTCTCCATCTTGACGGGGCCGGCATAACGGAGCGCGTGACCGTCGACATGGGAACTCCGGTGCTGTCGTGTCCGGCCCAGATAGCCACGGCCGACGGCAGGATGACCGACGGAAGCGTTGAGGCAGGCGGCCGGACGATGAGCGGGACGTTCATCTCGATGGGCAATCCCCATTTTGTCATATTCACGGATGACATCGGCGCCGTGGACGTTGAACGTCTCGGAGCAGCCTTGGAACGCCATCCGCTGTTCCCCGAACGCTGTAACATCGAGTTTGCGGAGATGCTCGACGACGGCCGCATCCGCACCCGGGTATGGGAACGGGGCAGCGGCGTCACCATGGCATGCGGCACAGGAGCCTGTGCGACGGCCGTAGCCGCAGCACTGACGCACCGTGCCGGACGCCGGACAGCGGTCGTGATGGACGGCGGAGAGCTGGAAATTGAGTGGAACGAGGCCGACGGGCATGTCTACAAGACAGGACCGGCGGCCTTTGTCTTTGACGGAGAGATAGCCCTCCCGTAAAGGAGAGGTAAGAGTGGAGAAGTAAGAGTGAAGAGGTATGATATGCTTTAAGTAAGAGGTCAGAGTGATGAGTGAAGAGGTATGATTACCTTGATAAACGTTCATTACGGTTCTTTCCATCGCCTTCCAAGCCTCCATAACCTCCATTTCTCCCATAAAGAAAGAACAAACTTCAAGCAACAACATAGAAAAGAAACACCAGAAAGAATTATGGCATTAGTAAACGACCATTTCCTCAAGCTGCCGGACAACTATCTGTTCGCAGACATCGCCAAGAAGGTGAACGCCTTCAAGGTCTCCCACCCGCAGGCCAGGGTCATCAGCCTCGGTATCGGTGACGTCACACGCCCGCTCTGTCCCGCCGTGACGGAGGCCATGCACAAGGCCGTTGACGAGATGGCGGTCAAATCGACGTTCCGCGGCTACGGTCCGGAACAGGGCTACCAGTTCCTGCGCGAGGCCATCGTCAAGAACGACTTCCTGCCCCGCGGCGTCCATCTCGACACCAGTGAGATCTTCATCAACGACGGAGCGAAGAGCGACACGGGAAATATTCAGGAGCTCGTGCGCTGGGACAACAGCATCGGCGTGACCGACCCGATCTATCCCGTCTATATCGACTCGAACGTGATGATAGGCCGTGCCGGTGTGGTGGAGAACGGACGGTGGAGCAACGTGATATATATGCCATGCACGGAGGAGAACGATTTCGTCCCGCAGATTCCCGACCGCCGCGTCGACATCATCTATCTCTGCTATCCCAACAACCCGACGGGAACGGTGATTACGAAGGACGAGCTCCGCAAGTGGGTCAACTACGCCATCCACAACGACGCCATCATCTTCTATGATGCCGCCTACGAGGCTTACATACAGAACCCCGACATTCCCCATTCCATCTACGAGATACGCGGGGCGCGCAAGGTGGCCGTCGAGTTCCACAGCTATTCCAAGACGGCCGGCTTCACCGGAGTGCGCTGCGGCTATACCGTCGTGCCGAAGGAGCTCACCGCCGGAACGCTGGACGGCAGCCGCCGCATACCGCTCAACCCGCTCTGGAACCGCCGCCAGTGCACGAAGTTCAACGGAACGAGCTATATCAGCCAGCGCGCGGCCGAGGCGACATACAGTCCCGAGGGCCGGGAGCAGGTGCGCGCGACCATCGGCTACTATATGACCAACGCCGCCCTTATGCGTGAGACGCTCCTGAAGCTGGGCCTGAAGGTCTACGGCGGCGAGGACGCTCCGTATATCTGGATCAAGACTCCCGACGGCGAGGACAGCTGGCAGTTCTTTGACAGTCTTCTGCGCGGAGCCAACGTTGTCTGCACGCCGGGCGTGGGCTTCGGACCGAGCGGCGAGGGATATGTCCGGCTGACGGCCTTCGGAGAGCGCGAGGACTGTGAGGAGGCTATGGACCGGCTCGCACGATGGCTTTGAGAAACGGCCGCATGACGTGCTGAAAGCGCCACATCACAAACACAAAATAAAATCACGCTAAGGTCCGGCGGAGGTATCATCATGGCCGCCGGACTTTACACAACGACAGGAATAACCCAAAAATAGGATCAGCAATGACAAATTTAAGATTTCAGGTAGTAGCGGAGGCGTTCAGGAAGAAGCCTCTCGACGTGAAAGTACCGGCCGAGCGCCCCTACGAGTACTTCGGAAAGAATGTCTTCAACCGCGAGAAGATGTACAAGTATCTGCCCAAGGATGTCTATGAAAAGCTCGTCGACGTCATCGACAACGGAACGCGTCTCGACCGCTCCATCGCCGACGCCGTGGCAGCAGGCATCAAGCAGTGGGCAGTGGAGAACGGTGTGACACACTACACCCACTGGTTCCAGCCCCTCACCGAGGGCACGGCCGAGAAGCACGACTCCTTCATCGAGCACGACTACAAGGGCGGCATGGTCGAGGAATTCAGCGGAAAGCTCCTCGTCCAGCAGGAACCTGACGCCTCGTCGTTCCCCAACGGCGGCATACGCAACACCTTCGAGGCCCGCGGCTACTCCGCATGGGACCCCACGTCGCCCGTCTTCATCATCGACGACACGCTCTGCATACCGACAATCTTCATCTCCTATACGGGCGAGGCTCTTGACTATAAGGCTCCGCTGCTGCGCACGCTCCACGCCGTCAACGTAGCCGCGACCGATGTCTGCCACTATTTCTATCCCGACGTGAAGAAGGTTCAGAGCAATCTCGGATGGGAACAGGAATATTTCCTCGTCGACGAGGGACTCTATTCGGCCCGTCCCGACCTCATGCTCACGGGCCGCACGCTCATGGGACACGACTCGGCGAAGAACCAGCAGATGGACGACCACTACTTCGGAACCATCCCCGACCGCGTTCAGGCGTTCATGAAAGACCTTGAGATAAAGGCTCTGGAGCTGGCCATCCCCTGCAAGACACGCCACAACGAGGTCGCTCCCAACCAGTTTGAGCTGGCCCCGATCTTCGAGGAGACCAACCTCGCCGTCGACCACAACATGCTCCTGATGTCGCTCATGAAGCGCGTGGCCCGCAAGCACGGTTTCCGCGTGCTGCTCCACGAGAAGCCCTTCGCCGGCATCAACGGCTCGGGCAAGCACAACAACTGGAGCCTTTCGACCGACACGGGCGTGCTGCTCCACGGTCCGGGCAAGACGCCGGTGGACAACCTGCGCTTCGTCGTCTTCATCGTAGAGACGCTGATGGGTGTCTACCGCCACAACGGACTCCTGAAGGCGAGCATCATGAGCGCCACCAACGCCCACCGTCTGGGCGCCAACGAGGCTCCGCCCGCAATCATATCCTCCTTCCTCGGCAAGCAGCTCACGGAGCTTCTCGACCACATCGAGAAGTCGGACAAGGACGAGCTGTTCAACATCGTGGGCAAGCAGAGCATGAAGCTCGAAATCCCCGAAATCCCCGAGCTGCTCATCGACAACACCGACCGCAACCGCACCAGCCCCTTCGCCTTCACCGGCAACCGCTTTGAGTTCCGCGCCGTGGGCTCTGAGGCCAACTGTGCGTCGGCCATGATAGCCCTCAACTCGGCCGTGGCCGAGGTCCTCGTCAGCTTCAAGGAGCGTGTCGACGCCCTCATCGCGAAGGGCGAGGACAAGACCAGCGCTATCATCGACGTCATCCGCGAGGACATCAAGATCTGCCGCCCCGTCCGCTTCGACGGCAACGGCTACAGCGACGAGTGGAAAGAGGAGGCAGCGCGCCGCGGTCTTGACTGCGAGGCAAGCGTGCCGCGCATCTTCGACGCTTATTTGAAGCCGGAAAGTGTGGAGATGTTCAAGAGAACTGGTGTGTTTACCGATGTTGAACTCGAGGCACGCAACGAGGTGAAGTGGGAGATGTATACAAAGAAACTTCAGATTGAGGCTCGTGTGCTCGGCGATTTGGCAATCAACCATATAATTCCTGTGGCAACACGCTATCAGTCGCTGTTGCTCGACAATGTGATGAAAATCAAGTCGATATTCGACGGCGACGATTCAGGATTGGCTGAGCAGGAGAAGGAAACCATCAGGAAGATTGCAAAACACATGTATGTAATCAAAGACGAGGTGACAAAGATGGTGAATGCACGCAAGGATGCCAACAAGGTGGAGAACGAGCGCGAGAAGGCTATCCTCTACCATGACACGGTGAAGCCGTGTATGGACGTGGTGCGCTACCATATCGACAAGCTCGAACTGATGGTTGACAACGAGATGTGGCCTTTGCCAAAATATAGAGAACTTTTGTTTATTCGCTAAAAGTCTGAATGGAACAAATTAAGCATGAATGTGGTGTGGCAATGGTAAGGCTTCTGAAGCCTCTTCGCCACTACTACGAAAAATATGGTGCATACACTTACGGGCTCAACAAGCTCTATCTGTTGATGGAGAAGCAGCACAACCGCGGTCAGGAGGCCGCGGGTGTGGGCTGTGTCAAACTCAATGTGGAGCCCGGAAGTGAATACATCAATCGTGAGCGTGCCCTTGGTTCTGGTGCAATCCAGGAGATTTTCGACAAGGTGAACCGTGAGATTGATGCGGCTATGCACTGTGAGGAGTCGATTGAGAATGTCCCGTATATAGGTGAGCTATATATGGGGCATTTACGTTACAGCACGACGGGTAAGTCGGGGATGAGCTATGTGCATCCGTTCTTGCGCCGCAACAATTGGCGCTCGCGCAACTTGCTGTTGTGCGGCAACTTCAATATGACCAACGTTGACCAGATTTTCAACACGGTGGTGAGCCAGGGACAGCATCCGCGCATATATTCCGACACGTTTATAATCCTTGAGCAACTCGGCCATGCGCTCGACATGGAGCACGACAGATTGTATCGTGAATATCGCGACAAGGCTGCCGACGGAAACGGGCTTGCGCGCCTGATTGAGGACAATATCAATGTGGACAACATCCTTCGCGACCAGGCGCGTCTGTGGGACGGAGGTTTCGTGATTTGCGGTATGACGGGTTCTGGCGATATGTTTGCCTTGCGCGACAGCAAGGGCATACGTCCGGCTTTCTATTATCACGACGATGAGATTGTGGTGGTGGCTTCGGAGCGTCCGGTGATTCAGACGGTGCTGAATGTTGGGGTCGACGATGTGAAGGAACTGACGCCGGGTTCGGCTTTGATTGTGGGCAAGAACGGCGGTATTTCTGTCGACGACATTCTCGGAGAGGGTGAGAACCGGAGGTGCTCGTTTGAACGGATCTATTTCTCGCGCGGTAGCGACAAGGATATCTATAAAGAGCGCAAGGCATTGGGCGAAAACGTGGTGCCCGACCTGCTTGAGGCGGTGGGGCACGACCTCGACAATACGGTATTTTCGTTTATTCCCAACACTGCCGAGGTGGCGTTCTACGGCATGATGGAGGGCTTGGAGGCTCGCCTCGCAAAGCAGAAGGCTGAAGCCATAAAGGCGCTCGATGCGTCGGCTGCCGACTACGACCGGCGGTTGGCTGAAATTCTTAACAAGCGTCTGCGTCAGGAGAAGGTGGCGATAAAGGATATTAAACTGCGCACGTTTATTGCCGAGGGTGCTTCGCGCAACGACCTCGCGGCACACGTCTATGATGTGACTTACGGTGTGGTGCGCGAAACGGACAATCTGGTGGTTATCGACGACAGCATTGTGCGCGGCACTACGTTGAAGCAGTCAATTATTCGTATGCTCGACCGTCTGAACCCGAAAAAGATTGTCGTGGTGTCGTCGTCGCCGCAGGTGCGCTATCCCGACTGCTATGGCATCGACATGTCGCGTATGGGCGAGTTCATCGCTTTCAAAGCGGCAATTGAGCTGCTGAAAGACAGGGGGATGCAGAGTGTAATCGACGAGACTTATGCCGAATGTCTGCGACAGCTGGAATTGCCTATGGATGAGATGGAGAATGCGGTGAAACGCATCTATGCGCCGTTTACCGACCGCGAGATTTCTCGAAAAATGGCGGAGATGCTCACTCCTGCCGGGACTCGCGCCGAGGTGGAGATTGTCTATCAGTCAATCGACGGTCTGCACCGAGCCATCACGTCGTGTCCGGGCGACTGGTATTTCTCTGGCGACTATCCTACTCCGGGTGGAAATCGCCTTGTCGACCAAGCTTTTGTAAACTATTACGAGGGTAACGCCGACAAGCGTTGATATAATAAATCTTGAATTGATGCGTTAAAGTCATTGGGAGCATACGCTCTCAATGACTTTTATTTACATAATGGATATGAATAAAATAGGACTTATATTGGGAGGCGTGGCTGTGGCTGTGAATGCTGCTGCCGAACTTCCGCAACTGACTTATCCTGTGGCTGAGCGTCAGGATGTGGTCGATGATTATTTCGGCACGAAGGTGGCCGATCCATACCGGTGGCTTGAAAACGACACATCGGCGCAGACGGCTGCCTGGGTGGCTGCCCAGCGCGAACTGACCGACAAGTATCTCGAGGCGTTGCCTTATCGCAAACAGATTGCCGGCGAGCTGCGCAATTTGCTTGATATGGAGCAGATTGGCGCTCCGACAAAGAAAAAAGGCAAGTATTATTATTTCTACAACAGCGGATTGCAGAATCAGTCGGTGCTCTATGTGGCTGACAAGCCGGGTGAGCGCGGACGGGTGTTGCTCGACCCCAACACGCTTTCTTCGGAGGGCACGGTGGCGCTGCTTGGTATCGAGTTTTCGGAAGACGGAAAGTATATGCTTTATGCCGTCTCGCGCAACGGCTCTGACTGGGAGGAGATCTTCGTGCGCGACCTTGCTACGGGTAAGGACTTGCCCGACCATATCAAATGGGTGAAAGCCTCGATTACGTCGTGGTATAAAGACGGTTTCTTCTATAGCGCATACGATGCTCCTGCCGACGGCAAGGAGTATTCTAACGCAAACGAGAATCAGAAAGTATACTATCATAAACTTGGCACGGAACAGAGCGACGACCAGCTCGTGTTCAGTGATGAGCGCTATCCGCAACGTTTCTTCATGGCTCAGCCCGACGAGGATTCCGATTTGCTGTTTCTCTATGTCGAGGCGGCTGGAAACGGACAGGGACTTTATGTGAAAAGCCTGAAGAAGCAGGATGCTGAATTTACCTGCATCAACGACCAGTTTGATTACAGTTGCGGCGTTGTGGGCGTGGTGAAAAACAAGATATACATGATGACCAATCTTGGCGCGCCGAAGGGTCGCCTGGTGGTTGCCGATGTGAAAAATCCGGGCTCGGCAAATTGGAAAACGGTGCTTCCCGAAACTTCCGATGTGCTGTCGAGCGTGCAGATTGTCAACGGCAAGCTTGTGGCTGTCTACGACAAAGATGCGTCAAACCATGCTTATGTCTACAACCTCGACGGCAAGTTGCTCCATGAGGTGGCGTTGCCGGCGGTGGGAACGGTGTCGTTCAATGGCTCGGCAAAGAGCAAGGATGTCTATTACACATTCTCTTCATTTGTCTATCCGCCGACGGTCTACAGTTATGATATTGACAAGAATGTATCGACGGTCTACAGCCAGCCGAAGGTGAATTTCAAACCGGAGGACTATGTGACCGAACAGGTGTTTTTCTCAAGCAAGGACGGAACGAAGGTGCCGATGACGCTCACTTACAAGAAGGGGCTGAAGCGCGACGGCAGCAATCCTTTGTGGATTTATGGCTACGGCGGCTTCAACATCACGCTGTATCCGTCTTACAAGGCGCGCCGCATGTTTATGCTTGAAAACGGGTTTGTCTATGCACAGGTCAACTTGCGTGGCGGAAACGAATATGGCGAGGATTGGCATGTGGCTGGCACGAAGATGCAGAAGCAGAATGTGTTTGACGACTTTATCGCCGCTGCCGAATGGTGTGTCGACAATGGCTACACAAGCAAGGACCGCATCGTGGCAGAGGGCGGCTCTAACGGCGGACTCCTTGTCGGTGCGTGTGTCAACCAGCGTCCCGACCTGTATCGCGTGGCGTTCCCAATGGTGGGCGTGATGGACATGTTGCGCTATCACAAGTTTACAATCGGTTGGAACTGGGCGCACGACTACGGCACAAGTGCCGACAGCAAGGAGATGTTTGAATATCTGAAGGCTTACTCGCCGTTGCACAACATCAAGAACGACGGGACGCGCTATCCGGCGATTATGGTGACTACTGCCGACCACGACGACCGTGTGGTGCCGGCTCACTCGTTTAAATATGCCGCTATGCTTCAGGCAAGCGACACGGGCGACCAGCCCAAGCTGATACGGATTGAGAGCAATGCGGGGCACGGTGGCGGTATGCCTACGGAGAAGGTGATTGCTGAATATGCCGATGTCTATGCGTTTGCAATGCATATTCTTGGACTTAAACCTGTGGTTGAGGAATAAGTGATGAAGAAACAAATACTGACAATGGGACTGGCGGTTATGGCTTCTGTGGCTTCGGCTGCCAGTCCTGCTTTTACGACGGCGGCGGAGCGGGTCGACTCGCTGATGCGCTGCCTTTTCCACGATGGCGAGCCGGGGGCGGCTGTCGTGGTGGCGAAAAACGATGATGTGATTGTCGACTGCGGATATGGCGTGGCCGACATTGTTACGGGCAATCGGATTGACGGCAACACGATGTTTAACATTGCGTCGATTTCAAAGCAGTTTACGGTGGCTGGCGTGTTGTCGCTTGCCGACCGCGGGTTGTTGCGTGTCGACAATGCGGTGGCTGATTTCTTGCCTTATGAAAGTGGCCAGTGGTGTAAAATCCGGCTGTCGCATCTGATGAGCCATTCGTCGGGGGTGATTGACGCGCGTCCGCGCACCGACCGCCAATGGATGCTCCATGCCACCGATAAGGAGAGCGTGGCTTATATGGACACGTTGCGGCAGTTCCGCTTTGAGCCTGGTGAGGCTTACGAATACATCAACCCTACGTTTCAAGTGCTTGAATGCGTGATTGAAAAGGTGTCGGGACTGGCGTTCGACGACTATCAGCAGCGTTATGTCTTTGACCGTGCCGGTCTGCGCCACACCACTTATTTCGAGCCGCAGAAACGGATTCCGCAGATGGCGCATGCCTATCAGACTGGGACTGGCGGTGGTGAGCAGGATTTCGCCGGCAAGGAGGTGTATCTGGGACGCACTGTCGTTGAGGGGTCGCCGTGGAAGGAGTGCGACTATGGCGAGGAGACGTTTTTCGCCACCAAAGCCGATGGCGGGATATACTCGTCAACCCATGAGATGCTGCAGTGGATGCGGGCGTTGGAGCGGGGCGAGGTGATAAGCAAGGAGGCTTTGGCTCTGGCTTATGCTCCCCACACGCTGGTGAGCGGCAGCCGG
>ERZ860264.2467-NODE-2467-length-10052-cov-3.495349_pt1 | contig 10052 bp, 2 predicted proteins | sample MGYA00509980_ERZ860264 | MGnify/ENA primary metagenome ERZ860264 (study PRJEB30046, sample SAMN00715212) | human gut metagenome | study: EMG produced TPA metagenomics assembly of the A metagenome-wide association study of gut microbiota in type 2... | reverse complement strand
ACGGCTACGGTGGAATATGGGGCGGCAAGCTGGCCAGCTTCCACCACAACTTGATTGCCCATGTCACCAACCGTGGCCCGCGATTCAACGGCGCACGCTACGGATGGACGGGCTATACCGACAACTACGACTACGCCACATACCGGTGGGAGAACCCCGTACAGGCAGAGAACGTCGACTTCCGCAACTGCGTGATGTACAACTGCCAAGGCTCGTGTTACGGCGGACCCGGCGGCGGACAGATAAACATAGTCAACAACTACTTCAAAGCCGGACCACGCGACAAGAGCAATCAGGAACGCATCACACTCATCACCGTATCAACCACCGGCAACTCACGAAAGGATCATCCGGAATACTACGGCATGACGAGCCGATACTACATAGCCGGCAATACAACCGAGACCGTCACGGGAACAACAAAGAAGAACCGCGACTGGGACGGCGTGAAATATGACAAGGGCGTATTTACCATCAACAGCGAAACATACTCAAAAGACCCGAATAACTTCTACGGCACAGGCGTGGCACATGTGAAGAACGACAGCGGCGAGCCGTGCGTGCGAATAAAGATGGACGAGCCGGCCCCCGCTGGCCACATCACCACCCATACGGCCGAAAAGGCGTTCGACAAAGTGCTGGCTTTCTGCGGTGCGTCACTCTACCGCGACGACGTTGACGCACGCTACATGACCGAAGCACGCGAGGGCAAGGCCACATATAAAGGTTCGATTACAGGAAAATGGGGACTCATCGACCTCGTTTCCGATATCAATGGCTATACCGAGAAGACATTCCCAACGGGAAAACGCCCCGACAACTTCGACACCGACGGCGACGGAATGTCCGATGCGTGGGAAAAGGCGAACGGTCTCAATCCTGCCGACGCCTCGGACGCCAACAAGACAACGCTCGACCCGAAAGGCGGCTACACCAATATCGAAGTCTACTGCAACAGCCTCGTGCAGGACATCATGACGGGTGGCAACGCCGACGCCATAACGACGCCAAAGGAATATTACCCGCGCTACGTCCGTGAAGATGGAACCGTGAGCGATGCCATCGGCAGCGCGATATAATACATATATAATAAGGTGCGCCGCATCTTATGAGCATATATATAATAAGGTGCACCACACATACAACATCACAACAAGGCAAATATATTAAAACAGATATATGAAAAGACAGATACTCACACTATCACTTGCAGCCATGGCTGTAGCGGCCACGGCACAGACATCGTCAAAGGCGCCGGCTTTCCCCGGAGCCGAAGGCCACGGACGCTACGTAACGGGCGGCCGCGGCGGTAAAATCGTCCACGTGACCAACCTCAACGACAGCGGCACCGGCTCGTTCCGCGAGGCCGTGAAAGGCAACTCAAAGAAGATTGTCGTCTTCGACGTTGCCGGTGTCATCGCCCTCAAGTCCGACCTGAAGATAGGCAACAACACCACAGTCATGGGACAGACGGCACCCTACCCCGGCATCACGCTGCGCTACTACACCGTGCAGCCGGGCGGCAACAACATCATCCGCTTCATCCGCTCGCGCCGCGGACAGGAGAGAGACATCAACGACGGTGCCGACGCCATCTGGCGACGGAACTATACGGGCATCATGCTTGACCACTGCTCGTTCAGCTGGAGTATTGACGAGGTGGCATCGTTCTACGACAACAACAACTTCACGATGCAGTGGTGCACCATCGCAGAAAGTCTCTCAAACCCAGGACACAGCAAGGGCGCCCACGGCTACGGCGGAATCTGGGGCGGCAAGCTCGCCAGTTTCCACCACAACATGATAGCCAGCGTGACCAACCGCGGCCCGCGCTTCAACGGCGCACGCTACGGATGGACGGGCTACACCAGCAACTACGACTACAACACGTATAAGTGGGAGAATCCCGCACAGGCCGAGAACGTAGATCTCCGTAACTGCGTCATGTTCAACTGCCCCGGCACATGCTACGGCGGACCCGGTGGCGGTCAGATAAACATCGTCAACAACTACTACAAGCCCGGTCCCGGCACTCCGACCGACAAGAAGGGCTACCGCATCGCCGGTGTCGGCGTGCGCACACAGTCGTATGTGAACCGTTATCCTGATTATGCGCCGGCTCTCCATCTCTGGGGAAAATACTATGTGACGGGCAACTACAACACGAAGTACACCAATGTCAACAACGACAACTGGACGTACGGTGTCATCAATCAGGTTGACGTCAACGACTGCGACGGCACGTTCACGGCCAAGACCAAGGACACCATCAAGCTGGCGTCGCCCATGCCGTTCGTCGCCACCACGACCCACAGCGCGGCCGACGCCTATGAGCGCGTGCTGGCCTACGCCGGAGCAAGTCTGAGCCGTGACACGTTCGACGAGCTCATGGTCAGCGACACACGTGATGGCAAGGCTACATACACCGGATCGGGACTGAGCAAGGGCTTCATCAACTCTCAGGACGACAACAAGCCCGCCGGTGCTCCGGCCGACTGGAGTGCATGGCCGACGCTTGTGAGCACCGACGCTCCTGTCGACACTGACGGAGACGGTATGCCAGACGCTTGGGAGACGGCCAACGGTCTTAACCCCGACGACGCTTCCGACGGACCGCAGAAGGCTGCCAACGGCTATACCAATCTTGAGAACTATCTCAACAGCCTCGTGGCCGACATCACCGAAGCCCAGAACGCCGGAGGAACAGTCGAGGGCGACATCGAGTACGCCGATGTTGTCAACGGCTATGAGATATCTCCAGTGACATCCACGGACGACAACTGGAATTTCGACGGCGGCTTCAGCATCACGGCCAAGGGCAAGAATTATTCGACAGGAAAGGAATGCGGCATCCAGGGTATCAAATATTCGAGAAACTTCGATTATACCGTCAACATCCCTGACGGCATCTCCATCACCGGCGGCACGTTCACGGGCTACTGTAACGGTGCCGGCCAGACGGCTTATCTGGCCAAGTTCGGCGGTGATACATACGGTGCAACGGACTACACTTTCAACGGCACCGACGCCTCGGAAGCCAAGACCCACAGTGTGACACTGTCGAAGCCGGTCACCGGTTCGCTCCTCGTCCGTTTTGGCGGCGACAATCAGGTCGTGATGAATATGACGCTGTCAGCAGGATCTTCTTCCGGTATTGAGGAAATCTATGCGCCCTCAACGCTCTCCGGAGCTGACACACGCATCTACACTCTCGACGGACGCCTCGTCACGGGAGATGTCCGCTCACTCTCCAAGGGTGTCTATATCATCAACAAGAAGAAGGTTGTTATAAGATGAAACGGCTGGGAAAATAGTTTCTCAACGTCCTGTAAACCGGGTCACGCGGCAGCATCTGTCTGCCACGTGGCCCGTTTTTTCGGGGCATCTCACTTGTTTGAGTGATACGGAGGTCGGGTGATACCGCAGACATTGCTCTCTTGTAAACATTGCTGCGCAAAAAACGGTGACAAATGAAAATCTCGTTTTAGAGTGGCAGAAAGGTACTGGAAGCGTGACGGAGATAATCCGGTTCTGCCGTAAGGGCCTCCCGAGGTTGCGGCGGGGGCCTTACGGCATTGCAACAACGGCCCCGTTGCACGACGAAAGCAGCCCCGCCAGAACCCTGGGAGGCCCTTACGGCAGAGCAAATCATGACATTTTGGCCGGAAAAAGCGGCTTCTCGGCGTTCTGATATTGCACAGATTTCTTAAATACGGTATAATCGTTTGAACGCCAGTTGTTTATGCTTGCACGCGCAAAACTTCATTATTTGCGTCCAACGATGAAATATTTTCGAAAGTGCCCGCTTCTGATGCCGTTTAGATGGCATTTTTAACACTTCCTGTCAAGTGTTTTCTGACAGCTATCTTTCAATGAAAAGACACAAAGGTTTTATAAGTACGGCTGTTCGGAAGATAAAGAATGGACTTGTAGATACGTCACACCGTGGCGTCTGCGATGCAAAAATGTGAACTCATGCTGTAGCGGATTTGCAATCATGACTGGTACTCGTGATTGCAAATCCGAACAGCATGTCATTTAAAGTATTAAGTATGTTGCAACAATTAGTTTATAGTTTGAACACAGAGCCACGGAGCCACTGAGGACAATATAACTTTGTGTCTCCGTGGCTCTGTATTCAAAAAAACTCATTATAAAGTAATAATGAAGACTTACTTAACAATAACTATTCTCCCTCCTCCCTCCACGCTCCTCCTCGAACCACCTCAACCCGCAAATAAAAAAGAGGCTCCCCTGCGTCCGCCGTCGTGGCGGGGCAGGGGAGCCTCAATCTATTCAGAGGTTATTGGCTTTTGCAGTGTTGATTATCTGTTGAGCTTTGTCGTTGTCTTGCTGCCGTTCTCCAGCGTCTGGACGCGGATGACGGTGCCACGGTAGGAGTCGTTGACACGGATGCCCTGCAGATTGAAGTATTCAGTCTTGATGGCGTTGGTGCCTTCGGCGTTGACCGTGCTGATGGCAGAACCGATGGTGGCGATGGTAGCTTCGCTCAGACCGCCCATCTCGTTGGCAGCGCGTACGGACCATGTGGCCGTAGCGTCGTCAGCGGTGTAGGAAGGTTCTGTCGTGAAGGCAACGACCTTGCCGTTCTTGCAGACTGCCCAAAGGAGAACATAGTTGCTCTCGGCCCATGTCAGCGCCGTTCCGTCGATGGAGACATTGGCGGGAGCCTGTGCCTGCTCTGTGTAGAGAGTGGGCTGCCAGTCGCCGAACATGTTGGTCATGTCAGCTGCCTCGGCTGCCTCTTCTGCTGAGAGCACGGGGTTGTTGGGATGATTGTCAGAGAAAGTCTTCTTGCGGCTGCTCAGGTCGATGACTGTTCCTGTCTTGGTTGTCGAGTTGTATTCTGCAAAGCGTTTTGGCCAGCCGTCTCCCATTTCGTTCCAGCCGATGGCTGACGGCTGAACTTCCATGCGTGTGTCGATGTAGAGAGCACTTGGAGTGCCGTTACCCCACGGGCGGCCGAGGGTGTAGTTGCCGTCGATGTCGTCAGCCTCACCTTTGATGACGCAGTCTTTGAAGACATAACCGTATTTGTTTGACTGAGAGGGTACGGCAAGATAACCACCCTTTTCGCACATTACGAGATCTACGGCGTTGTAGTAGGCGTCACCCTTACCGCAGAGGAAGTCGGTACGTCCGCGGAGACGTCCGCCCTCGAAGTAGTAGAGACCGCTCTCCTTGTTGGAAACCCAAGTGTCCTGATAGCCGTGGAGACACACGTTCTTGTAGATGGTCTTTGTTCCCTTGTCTTGGACGGCGATGTCGCGTCCGTTCTTGTCTCCCAGACCGGTTTTGATGGTAATGTCTTGGAAGTAGATGCCAGATACGGAACCCTGTATCTGGAGAACGTCGCTCTTGCCGATACCCTCGTAGACGCTCTTGGTTCCGAATTTGTCGGTAAATTTGTCTTCTGTTATTGAATTCGTCACGATAGCTCCGTCTCTGCTCTCACCGATGATGGAGATGTTTGACGAATTGATGTTTGTTATCGGGCTGGGATATGTCTTGCCATTGTCGCAGTTGATGGTGGCTGTCTTGCTCTGCGGGAGCTTGTATGTGCCGTCCATTACGAAGATGCGGAAGCGTTTGCTCTTGTCCTCGCGGCTGTCGGCGGCGGCGATGGCAGCCTCCATTGTGCCGTCGGTCGGAACGACGAAGTCATAGAGAGCCTTGGTCACAACAGGCTTCAGCATGGTGCGGAAGTTTATTGTGATGGCCTGCTCGGTGGCGATGTCGCTAAGGTTGGTCACGGCTCCTGCCGGGAGGGTGAACGTATAGTCGGTGTCGTAGTTGAGATTCTTGTATGCGAATGTCATTGTCTTGCCGAATACGACGGGTTCGAGTTTCTGCTCGCCCAGTGTTGCCGTGGCACCCTCTGCTGCCTTGATGCGCTTGTCGAATGTGAGGACAATCTTGCCGGAAGCAGATGCGTTGCTGGCTCCTTCTGTCGGAACTGTATTTACCAAAGCGGGTGCTGTCGGGTCGTAGGGCTGCTTTGCGCTGCCGATGATGAAGACATTGGCTATGGCGTTACCGTCGTTGGACGATGGAGTTCCTTCAATGGGTGATGTCTTGTCTGCAATCCAGCGGATGTAGAGCTTTTCTGCGTTGTTGGCTGTTGCCGGCATGTCAAATTCAGCGGGGATCCAGTTCTTTGCACCTTCGAGGGTGATTGAGCCGATATTCTCCCAGGCTGTGCCGTCAAGTGAATACTCAACATCGTATGTCGTGTATGAGTTGTAGTTGTAGGCCATCTCAAATGCAACCTTGATGTTCTCAAAGGCGCCGGCGTTGACCATGGTCTGCCAATAGTAGTGACCGATATCGCCGTTGGATGTTCCGGTCTTCCAGTTGACAGCGGCAGGACGGCCCTCATAGCCTCCTGCTGCCTCCTGACTCTTGTCGAGCCATCCGGAAGACTCGCCGGTCTCCTCGTTGACGAGGTTGAAGGTGGCTGCGTCGTTGTCTGCTGCGGCAAAGTCGGCCTTACGGCCGTTGTTGCCCGGACGCCAGAAGTCCCAGCCGGCGATGAAGTCAATGGCGGAATAGTTGGCTGTGACGGTCTTGTCTTCGGTCATGTTGAACGTAATCTCAGAGCTTGAGGTTCCGTCGCTCCAGTTGGTGAAGGTCAGAATCTTGTTGCTGGATGCTGTCAGGGTGACGGTAGTTCCTTCTTCATACATGTTCTTGCCGTCAACAACGGTGGGGGCTGGTGTGGGCTGAACCATGTAGAGGTTGGCTCCGCCCTCGACGCTGTATGTCAGCTCGTATGTCTTGACGGCCTGGAAGTGGGCAGTAAGCTCGGCGTTGCCGTTCATGATATATGTGAACTTGGCGTCCTCGCTGACCACGTTGCCTTCTGTGTCGGTCCAGTTCAGGAAGTGATAGCCGAAGTTCTGGGTAGCGGTGAGCTGTACCTCTGAGCCTTCGTCATATTCGTCAGCCTTAGGATAGACGCTCACGGTTCCTGCCTCTTCGGGATCGGCCTTTGTTGTGAGTGTATATTTCTCTATTTCGGCCACGGTTCCGTTGACTAAACCTTCGATGCGTACATCACTGAAACCGCCTTCTTTCGTTGTTCCTACACCGACGGTGGCATAGAGATGGAAACCGTCGGCCGATGTCAGCATCTGCTGTTGCTCTTCGGTGAGGGTGATGACAAACTGGTTGGTGTAGTTTGCTGAGCTTCCGAACTTGTCTTCAGACTGTGTCTTGTTGTTTCTTGGAGCAGTGAAGTTGCCGAGGTCAACGGTTGTTCCGTCGTCAAGTTTGGCCGTAACGGTCACTCCATTCTCTGCGTCGGTACCGAAGCGCTGTATGTATGAGCTGACCTTTGTGGGTGTGAATGTGAGTCCCATAGCCGGTTTAACGCTCCATTCCACTGCGTTGGTGCTTTCAGAGGGTCTGATCTTCAGGAAGGTGACGGCGTTTCCGTTCTCGTCAACGGCTTGTCCTGTTCCTGTACCTTTGACCTGCATGTCGCCGAGGTTCACGGACACGATGCTGAATGCTCCTGTGGGCAGGAGGGTGCTCGTAGTCTCGTATGACGATTCGTTGTTGAAGTCCCAGATGATCTTGGCCGGTTCGTCGGTGTATGTCTTTCCGCCGGGCGTGCTTACTACGGGCAGCGTGACTTTCACCGTACGATAGTAAGAACCGTCGCCGATGACGATATCGATGGTCTCGGCCGTGCCGCCGATGGTGTAGTTGATGGTTGTGCCCTGAGTGTAGTCGCTTTGGCCGTCGATGGTCGTTGTGGTGATGGCGCCATAAGCCTCAAGCGCAATCGTGGCGCCCTTGCACGACGGAACGGTCAGCTTTGTGCCGGCGTTCATCTGTGCCCAGTCAGTCCAGTTGGCGTTGGCGATCTTACCGCCGTTGTTGGTGTCGAAGTCGAGCTTCACGTCAATGACCTGTCCGTTGACCGTGGCCTGTGTTACCCACACGCCGGTCACGTTCTGATAGCCAACGATGGGTGCGCCGCTCTTCTGCTGGAAGTCGAACGTGAGCGTCACGGCGTCGGTGCGGTCAGCGAGCGACACGGTGTTGGCGGTGAAGACGGGCGACAGTTCAAGGTCTTTCTCCAGCTTGATGGTCTGGCCGGGAGCATACGTGTCCGTGCCGTCGGTCCATGCCGTGAGGGTCTTGCCCTCGGCGTAGAGCGTGAAGTTCTTCGGCAGGGTGTAGTCCGTGCCCATGTCGGCCTTGATGCCTGCGGGCAGTGTGCCCACGGCCTCGGCGCTGCCCATCGTGTAGCTCACTGTTGCTTGTGAGGGAGCTTCATTTACGGCTTCAACCGAGAGATACGGAGTGTAGCTGCTGGTGGTGATGGTCAGCGTGGTGGCCTCGCCGCGGTAGTAGCCGAAGGTGGCGTGGGCGTCGTCCTTGCTGTTCTTCCAACATCCGGTCTTCTCCGTTGCGAAGGCGGCGACCTCATTGCCGGCGGCGTCGGTCACCTTGACGGTGTGGCCGGCATAGTCGCAGTTGCCCACGCCTATCTTCACCATGCCGTCAACGGGAACGACGAGCTTGGCGCCGCCCCATCCGTGGTCGTTGTGATACTTACCGCTGATGACGGCATTGGCTGTGGGGTCTGTAGCCTCCACACGCGTTGCCGTTCCGTCGTCGGCGATGACGAAACCGAACTCGACGTTGGACTTGTTGGCGAACTCATCGTCGGTGAGAAGCCACTGTCCCGTAAGGTCGAGCTTGATGTCCTTAAATGCCGCGCTTGCCGGAATCATGCCGGCCAGACAGAGCAAGAGCAGGACCAATCGAAGGATTCTTCCTTTTGTCATAATTTGTTTGATTTGGTTTTGTTAGTGAATTAATAGTAAATAGTAGAATTCTTTCTGTATCATAAAAGCGGTACTTTTCGTAACCCGTAGATGATGTGCTGCAAAGTTACGGATAAAGTATTAGTTGATGGTGTCTTTTTTGTTGTTTAAGTAGTAAAAGCAGAAGTGGTTGCGGTGACTTCGTCGGTATCTTCTGAAAATACAGGTCTGAAGTCGTCCGCAACCACTCCGGTCGCTTTATCTGTTTATCATCATCTTGCTTATGCGGCGTCCGTTGTCGAGCGTGGTCACGCGGATGACGGTGCCCTTTGCCGACGGCGGGACACGCACGCCCTGAAGATTATAGTATTCCGTACGCACGGGTTTGCCGGCGTCACTGACGTTGCTGATGGCCGTCACACCGTTTTCGATGGCTTCAACCACGGTGCCGTCTTCACGGACATAGCGCGGATAGTATTCCTTAGGTGTGGATATGGCGTCGGTGTTGCCGCCCGTCACGATGTCCTGCACGAGACTGTTGCAGTAGACCTCGATGTTCGAATACCATCCTTTCGGGTCTATCGTTGTCTTCGCTGCGTCGGAAGCGTCGTTGGGATTGAGCCCGTTGGCGCGCTCCCAGTCGTCTGGTATGCCGTCATTGTCGGAGTCGAAGCCCGCGGGACGTGAGCCTGTTCCGAAGTTTTCTTCAGTATAGCCGTTGACGTCGGAAACGAGGTCTATGAGTCCCCATTTGCCCGTCACGGAGCCTTTGTATGTGGCCTTGCCGCTGCGGGCCTCCGTCATGTAGCGTGCGTCGATGTCGTCGCGATGGAGTGAGGCGCCGCAGTAGGCCAGCACCTTTTCGAAGGCGTTCTCAGCCGTGTGGGTGGTGACGTCGCCGGTGGGTGCGGGCTCGTCCATCTTTATCTTCACGCACGACTTACCGCTCGTGGTGATGTGGGGCACGTTGTCGCCGTACATGTTGTTCGGGTCTTCCGAGTATGTCTCTCCGTTGACGGTGTAGACGCCCTTGTCATAGCTCACGCCGGCCCAGTCGCGGTTCTTCTTCTTTGTACCTGAACTTGTCTCGGTGGTGTTGCCCGAGATGTAGTAGCGGCTGGTCATGCCGTAGTATTCGGGATGCTTGCTGTCGGAGTTGCCGCTTGTGGATACGGTGACGAGGGTGATGCGCTCCTGGTTGCCGTTGCCGGAGTTGCCGGCCTTGTAGTAGTTGTTGACGATGTTTATCTG
>ERZ860264.2465-NODE-2465-length-10066-cov-3.290780_pt1 | contig 10066 bp, 10 predicted proteins | sample MGYA00509980_ERZ860264 | MGnify/ENA primary metagenome ERZ860264 (study PRJEB30046, sample SAMN00715212) | human gut metagenome | study: EMG produced TPA metagenomics assembly of the A metagenome-wide association study of gut microbiota in type 2... | reverse complement strand
TCTTTCTAATTCTCCCAAGTATCTGGCATTGCCGCCATTAATGATTTCTTGTTTCATTACGTATAGATTAAGTTTGATTTATAAAATTGCAATCTGTGTATTTGAAATATCTGACTTTAGGTTAAGTTTAAATAGGGTTATTTTTTTCTTCTTATATAAGGACGATTTGAAGAAAAACTCGTCCATAAAAATTATACCATAAGCATATCATAATGTCTGTAGATTTACAGCGTGATTGGCTCAATCGTAAATTTGTGCAGTATCTGCATTGTAGTGAACGTGTATCAGGGAGACTTGGAGCAGGACAGGTAAATCCATGGCTTGATTTGTACCTGTATTGGTAAATGGCAGAAATGAACCATACCCCCTATTTGAACATTGAAATCCTACAGTTTCAAATGCCAATATGTTTTCGATTTCCGTTGAAGGCTCACATGGTAACAGGTAATTGGATTTGGTTGCATATTCAGTTGAGGATATATGCCACTCTGATACCTATAAATACGAAAAAGGAGAACCATTTATACTGTCCTCCCTTCATTAGAAACTATTCATGTATCATTGCTCATCTTGATGTAAACGGTAGAAACCTTGTTATCTCTTTGTCTGCGTTTCTTGGAATATCCATTGAGCTTAGCCCATATCCCAATCACAGTTTTACTGTCTTCTACTTGGTGAGCCAATGCAAGCTCACGTAGCTGCTTGAATGTAAGTTCTGTTTCTCCATTCATTCTTCGTACCATAAATAATTATTAAATAGATAATCTGGTAAGATAAGGTGTATTGAATCGGTAGGTATATTCAGATAATTCAACTTCAAATATATTTCAGGTCGGGTAATTCAGTAGTTTCAGTGATACCGCTCCTATCTCATGTTGGTAGTGCAAAGGTACGGCTTTCGGGGGAGGTAGCCTAATGGTAGGGTGAGTTTATGGATATTCGGAGTTGAGGCTGCTCTAAAGTTCAAATTCTCCCCATGACCGTAGCCACTCGGGGAGAATCTAGCTAAATCTACAGAATTTCAGAATCAACCTCTGGTTCTGTTTCTTTAAGTTCTAGCTCTTTATCAGCATAATCCATTGCCCACAATTCATTTATCCTATCCTCATCAGTAACCTCTTTAATGCTATCAGAAAGTTTTAGCTCTACAACTTTCTGCTGAAACAACTGATATAAAACAATGTCTAGGTTATGCCTTGCAATTTTATAAATAATAGGTTCCAATACATTCACACGTCCATAAAGCTGTGTTTTATCAAGACCTTCTAAAAAAACTTTCACCTTATCTATTCGTTTAATATCTTTAATGGCATTCACAACATCTACTGTTTCTTTCAGTCTATAAATATTAATACCATTTTTTTGATACTCTTGCAGTTTCAATAAGGTAGTTTCCTCAAATAAATAATCCAAAACCTTTACCCTTTGCTTACATGGAATTATAGTTTGAGAAATACTTTTCTGTTCTAAAACACTTTCATAATCAATCTCGCTTATTAACCTCAATAATTTATCAGGATATAATCTTTTATTTCTTTCATACAGTTCATAATCAATATCCTTTAGCTTACAATATTTTTCAACCATTTGCATATCTTTATGTCCTGAATAACGTTGTATCTTTGTACTATCCCATCCCCTCAATTTAAGCAAACTAATAAAAGTTCTTCTTCCAGTATGAGTTGTAATACATTCACTTCTTTCTTTAATTAATAGCGTTGCATCACTATCAGCTCCCCTGTGTTCCTGTATTATTTCAGTACCTGTTATCCCTGCTTCCTTCGCTATCCGTTTTATATGCCTATTAATCAAATAATCCCTGCATTCTGGTAATTGATAATTATACTTATCCACCAATATCTTTTTAGCAAGTTCAAACACCAAACTGAAACTGACTTTCTTACCTGTTTTCCTCTGAACTAACGTTATATAATCTATGCCACTTACACTATTTACGACATCATCCAATTTCTCTGTATCGCTAATACGTTGTCCTGTTACGCAATTCAAAATAAATAAATCTTTTAGCATTTCATCTCGTTCATTTGAAGGCTTATAATTATAAAGCAAAAGCACTTCTTCATCTCGCAGATATATCTCATTTTCATCATCTTCCTTATCAACTAACGGCTTCACAACAATATCAACATATTTATGATTTTCCAACAAACCTGCCTCAACAGCCCTTTTTAATATTGTTATTAGAATTACAATTAGAGAATTAATATAGTCTCGTTTTAAATGAGTTTCTTTCCCCTTCTTTATAAAAACATACTCATTAGCTAAGTAGTCCCTAAAACTTGACAATAGCTTACTGTCTATTTCCTCAAATGCCTTAAGTTCTATACCTTTTACCTCAAGAAACTTCGAGAATTTTTTAAGATAACTCAAATATTGATTCTTCGTACTATTCCTTCCCGTATTAGTTAAATTTGCATCTTCTTTTATATTTCCTTCCAACCATGATATTGGATTAAGAACTACACTTTGACCTTCCATAATATTATTCTTATAAACATATTTCTTCAACAATTCGACACCTCTATCTAATTCATTTGGGTGGTCACAAAGATACTGTTTATATTCTGCAAAATTCATTTTCAATTCTTCCAATTTATCATTCACTATAGTATTATTCAGATTATCTAACTCTGATAACCGCACACTTATATATGCTTCTTGTTTCCTCACATTCCAATGGTCTGGATATACCTTCACACCCGTAGATAGTTTTATTTGCCTCCTACCAACTCTTACGACTAAATAAATATTTGTTGGCTTATCTCCTTTTGGTCGCCTCAAATTAAAATTTGCACTCATGTCGTTAATAAAAACCTGCTGTCGCATAAAACCTGTTCTTTAAATTGGTTCTTCCTTTTCGTTCTTTAAATCGGTTCTTTTGCAGACTGAAACAAACCAATGCAATTAAGCAGTAATAAGTAAGTTACTGATATTAAAAGGTTGCAAAACTCCTTGTCATCTTAGCCAATTATCCTATCTTTGCAACTATTATTTTGAATATAAGTCAGAAAACAATGAAAATAGCACTGATCGGTTACGGAAAGATGGGCAAGGAGATAGAAAAGGTAGCCCGTAGTCGCGGACATGAAATTGTCTGCATCATCGACATCAATAATCAGGAAGACTTCGAATCGGAAGCATTCAAATCGGCTGACGTAGCCATTGAGTTTACCAATCCGATGGTAGCTTACAGTAATTATATGAAAGCCTTCAAAGCCGGTGTGAAGCTGGTATCAGGCAGCACCGGATGGATGGCCGAACATGGCGAAGAAATCAAAAAGCTCTGTACGGAAGGTGGAAAGACCCTTTTCTGGTCGTCCAACTTCAGTCTGGGAGTTACCATCTTCTCAGCTGTCAATAAGTATCTGGCTAAGATCATGAATCAGTTCCCCAATTATGACGTGACGATGAGCGAGACGCATCATATTCACAAACTGGACGCTCCGAGCGGAACAGCCATCACTCTGGCGGAAGGTATCTTACAGAATATAGACCGCAAGGACAAATGGGTGAAAGGAACATTCGCCGCACCGGACGGAAGCATTAGCGGAACCAACGACTGCGCTCCGAACGAACTTCCCATCGCTTCCATCCGTGAAGGAGAGGTGTTCGGTCTGCACACCATCCGGTACGAATCGGATGTGGACAGCATTACCCTCACACACGATGCAAAAAGTCGTGGAGGTTTTGTACTCGGAGCTGTATTGGCAGCCGAATATACAGCCCAGCACGAAGGATTCTTGGGCATGAGTGATTTATTTCCATTCTTGAACGATTAAGATTTCAGAACCTAGTTCAAATATATACCATTATGAGACAAGCCACACGCGCACAATGGATCAAATGTGCCACTGCTATTCTACTTTACCTCATCTTCCTAATCTGGGTACGGAGTTGGTGGGGATTGATTGTTGTTCCTTTCATTTTCGATATTTATATCACAAAGAAAGTACCTTGGTCTTTCTGGAAAAAGTCAAAGAATCCGGTTGTCCGCAGCGTGATGAGCTGGATAGACGCCATTGTTTTCGCACTGGTCGCCGTTTACTTCGTCAATATCTACATCTTCCAGAACTACCAGATTCCTTCCTCTTCGTTGGAGAAATCATTGCTGGTAGGCGATTTTCTGTACGTAAGCAAGATGAGCTACGGTCCTCGTGTGCCGAATACACCGCTTTCTATGCCGTTGGCACAACACACACTGCCCGTCTTCAACTCTAAATCATACATAGAATGGCCGCAGTGGAAATATAAACGAGTGCCGGGATTCGGCAAAGTGAAGTTGAACGATATTGTCGTATTCAATTTTCCGGCAGGTGACACGGTAGCAGTCAACTACCAACAGACAACAGATTTTTACACGCTGGCTTACGGTGAAGGACAACGTATCTATTCCAAACGAATCGATATGGACAGCTTAACCCGTGCACAGCAGCGTGCCGTATACGACCTGTACTACGCTGCCGGACGGAAACAGATTTTAAATAATCCACGTACTTACGGAGAAGTCCTCTGGCGTCCCGTAGACCGCAGAGAGAATTACGTAAAACGTTGTGTGGGTCTTCCCGGTGATACTCTCCAGATTGTCAACGGACAAGTGATGATTGACGGTAAGGCTATCGAAAACCCCGAAAACCTGCAATTCAACTATTTCGTGCAGACTACCGGTCCGTATATCCCGGAAGATATGCTCCGTGAATTGGGTATCAGCAAAGACGACCAAATGCTGATAGAAGACTCCGGCTGGGAAAACGGATTATTGGAGATAGGACTCGACAGCCGGAATGCACAAGGCAGACTGAATCCGGTATATCATTTCCCGCTCACTAAGAAGATGTATGACACGCTGTCCGGCAACAAGAAACTGATCAGCAAGATTGTGATGGAACCGGAAGATTACGCAGGCCAGATGTATCCGTTGAATCTTTACACGAAATGGGACCGCAACAACTATGGTCCTATCTGGATTCCCGCCAAAGGAGCTACCATCACGCTGACAGAAGATAATCTGCCTATCTATGAGCGTTGTATCGTAGCCTACGAAGGCAACAAACTGGAAGTGAAACCGGACGGTATCTACATCAACGGTGAAAAGACCGATCAATATACCTTCAAGATGGACTATTATTGGATGATGGGTGACAACCGTCATAATTCCGCCGATTCCCGTTATTGGGGATTCGTGCCCGAAGACCATGTGGTAGGCAAACCGATTGTCGTATGGCTGTCACTTGATAAAGACCGCGGATGGTTTGACGGTAAGATCCGTTGGAACCGACTCTTCAAGTGGGTAGGATGATAAGTGTACGGATAGAATAGCGTGATAAGGTGATAAATATTGATGAACATTCGTAAATTCAAATGGATACTAGCATTTGCCGGAGCAGTAGTCGTAGTGCTTCTGCTCCGGGGATTTGCTTTTACGTCCTGCCTTATCCCTTCCACCGGTATGGAAAACTCCATTTTCCAAGGTGAACGCATCTTAGTCAACAAATGGAGTTACGGGTTACGAGTTCCTTTCATGTCGCTCTTCTCCTATCATCGTTGGTGCGAAAGTCCTGTACAGCGACAAGATATCGTAGTGTTCAATAATCCGGCCGGAATCCGGGAACCTATCATCGACCGCCGGGAAATCTATATCAGCCGTTGTCTCGGAGTGCCGGGTGACACCTTATTTGTTGATTCCCTTTTCTCAGTTATTTCACCCGAAGCACAGTTCAACCCGGATAAGAAAAGGCTTTATTCGTACCCTGCCTCAAAAGAAAATCTGATAACTTCACTGATGCATACGCTTTCCATCACCAACGACGGATTGATGGGAAGCAATGACAGTACCCACGTGCGCAGTTTCAGCCGTTATGAATACTATCTGCTGGAACAGACGATGAATGGAAAAGAGTGCTTCATTCAACCTCTGTCGAACAAGGGAAACACTGATCCGAATCCACTGATTGTTCCCAAAAAGGGACAATTTATACGTGTCTGTCCCTGGAACATAACCCTGCTACGAAATACACTCGTGATGCACGAAGGCAAACAGGCAGAGATAAAAAACGATACCCTCTACGTGGACGGAAAGCCTACGAAACACTGTTATTTCACAAAAGATTATTATTGGATGGGGTCTAACAATACCATCAACTTCTCCGACTCGCGTCTTTTCGGATTTGTCCCGCAAGACCATGTCATCGGAAAAGCCTCCGTCATATGGTTCTCCAAAGAAAAAGATACAGGGCTGTTTGACGGATACCGATGGAACCGTTTTTTCAGAACAGTGAAATAATCTCCGGATCATAAAAGAAACTACTCCTGAATAATATCCTTCATTATAGAGTCCCCTAAACGAATTAAAATGAAAGAAATGAAAATAGCTTATTTATCTTCAGCTTATCTCGCTCCCGTCGAATATTATACCAAGTTGCTGGCTTATGACAAGGTGTTTGTAGAACAACACGACCACTATATCAAACAAACGTATCGTAACCGATGTACCATTGCCGGCCCATCCGGCGAATTAGCTCTTTCCATCCCAACCGTAAAACCCGATACATTGAAGTGCCCAATGAAGGATATCCGCATCTCCGACCACGGCAACTGGAGACATCTGCACTGGAACGCCATCGAATCAGCCTACAACAGTACTCCTTTCTTTGAATATTACAAGGACGACTTCCGTCCCTTCTACGAAAAGAAATACGAGTTTTTAATCGATTTCAACGAAGAACTATGCCGGATGGTCTGTGAATTGATAGATATTCACCCCACTATGGAGCGTACTAGCGAATATAAGATGGAGTTTGCTCCCGGAGAATTCGATTTTCGGGAAGTCATTCATCCCAAAAAGGATTTCCGAGAAGTGGATACAGAGTTTATTCCGCAACCTTACTATCAGGTTTTCGAGCCCAAACTGGGTTTTCTTCCTAATTTGAGTATCATAGACCTGTTGTTCAATATGGGACCGGAAAGTCTGTTGGTACTAGGCAAGTAATGACTCCACTCTTCTATACGTATGTAGCCAACAAAGGTGCACCATGTCGTCACATTATTTATACTCGTACAGTTTGACGTGTAAAATACTGAATTCTCCAACAGGAATACGTACATGCCTTCCCTGATGGTCCTGATCGCCATTCAGGCGCCGGATATATTTCAGTGAACCATCTTCATTCACGCTGACCTCATCCACAGAGCCGATACCGGCTCTCATACCACCTTGCCATGTATTGTCCGTTTTTCGCGCCTTTCCGCCCACACTGACAAAGCCATCCTCACCCAATGCAACCGAACTTTTTACCTTATTTTCTCCCTGTTTCTTGAATTCAATTACCATGCCACTACCAGCCACTATATACTCATTCGAAGCCAGACGCAACAATACACCTCCTCCTTCGGGCCATACACTTCCATCCCGGGCACGAGGGTCCCACGGTAAAGTGAAGTAATGACGGCAGGTAATCTCCAAATCATCGTATGAAAGTATTCGTTCTTTATTCTCTTCATCAAACAAAAGACCGTTCATCACTCCTTTACCCTGATATTTTGTCAATAAAGGCATCAGTTCTTTCAATTTAATATAGCTCTGTACCAAAGGTGCATCTGCTCTATCCGAACCGCTTTCAATAGAGAAAGGACAAAAGCCAATCGCATCATGCTCACCAAACACATAGAAAGCACGTACTCCATCATTGTCTTCCAACCGAATTTCAGGTATAAAGAGAGGATTATTGTGCAGTTTATACTTTGCCACCCAATCAACGAAACCTTTATCATATAAATCCGGAGCCAGAAAATCAATGTTGGGTGCTGCATAATGCCATACATCTATCAAATGAGCCAATGGACCTGCCGACGGGTATTCTCCCGGTTTCCTTCCCCTGCTGTTCATTGCTGCATTGACATACAACGGAATATTATAGATAGAACGTGCTAACTTTGCCATTCGTTCTACATACTGCGCATACGACCAGGCCATAAAAATTTCATCCGTATACACGTCTGCACCAAACACTTCCTGCCACGTACCTTTCTTCTTGAATCCCTGGCTCTCCCATTTTGCCAGCATTTCTGGATGCAGAGATCTCTTGTTCTTCTGTAAATAGTCGATGAAAAGGGGCGGAACTGGTGCATAAAACAGTTTATCCGCTTCTTTGGAATAATCGCGGGCATCTTCCAACATTCCGATTTCATTCTCTATCTGAACCATGACGACCGTTCTCTCTTCCTCATCCACAGAAGCAATGTGTTTCATCCATTGGGAAAAAGCACGGCTATCCGCCTGAAACACATTCTCCGAAAAGGAACTGGCTATTTCAAGGGGCTTCCCTGTTTTCGTATAGGCACGCGGGTATTTCTTATAATCTTCCTTAAACCAGATCGGAGCGTAGCAACTCATTGAGTTTTTCCACGCACCGAACCAAAGGAAAACCACCTTCAAATCATTCGCACGGGCCTGTTGAATCACTTTATCCGTCAGGGTAAAATCAAATTTACCTTCCTGTGGTTCTGTTAAATCCCAATATGCAGGAACCAGTACCGTATTCAGCCCCATACGTTGCAATTTCGGGAATATACGTTCAATATCTTCAATAGAGGAAGCTGAAGAATTTCCCAATTCACCGCCAATCACCAAGAATGGCTTTCCATCTACCATAAGTTGTGTGGTACTTCCCTGTTTCTGCAAATACGGAAGTTTCTGCTGTGCTTGAAGAGGCAGAATAAAAAGGAATAGAATCCAAAAAAGCGTGTTTCTCATAACAATCAGCTTTATCATATTATCTGAAAGCAAAGTTACAACAATATAAAAAAGGAGCACAACGTCTTGTGTTCCTTTTCTATCGGGCAGGTTACAGATGCTTTATGTTACGTTACATTTGCCTTTATCTATACATTATCTCCGATTCTTATACCCTCTATTTGCGTTTCCTAAGTAATTTTTAGAGAAAACTGTTTATATCGCTACTTCTTCACAGTTCTTCTCTTCATTAGATTCTGCCGCATCCAGCCGACTCAACAAATAGCGTACATTTTGAAGATGTATATCGTTATTCCGATCCATTTTCTTAAACTGCCAACTGTTTTTAGTGGCATCAATATACAATTCATTAACGTTCTCACTGCATCGGCACTTTGGAAACGATTGAGGGTCAGATAAAAAGCCATCATTTCATCATCGGATGAAAAGATAACGTACATGAGTTGCGTCGCGTCCCCCGGACGAGCCTGCTGGTTGCTTAAAACTTCTTCCATAAGAATCTTAATTAAATGGTGAATAAATTAAGTTCAATGGGGCGATACAGAAAGGTAGTTTTAAGAAATAAAAGAAGCGGTTCCGCCTGTCCCATTGCTCTTCACCATCCACAACAGGCAGTAGGTGCATTAACATCCTACATGGGGGTACGAAACCGCCATATAGAATGATAGGACAAGCATAAAAAAGCCTGCCACATTGATACAGCAGGTTCCCCTGCTGTGGATTTTGATAAAGAGCATTGCAAAGATAGAATATAAAATCAGAAAAGAGAAAAGAAAATCAGTATTAATTGAAGTTTACAGCAATAAGCTTAAGACAGAACCGTCTAAAGACTACTTGCAACTATAAGATTCATTTTGAAGGTTCACCGGTTTCACCTTTAGCTGAATGACTATAAATCAAAACTTTATGGTGAAAGAGGATGCAAAATACAGAAAGAACCATCCTTCACCTCCTTCACAATGGCAAATAAAACAATACGGCATCGCAGAGACGCTTACAAAGATAAAAATCCGAAGGATAAATGACAAGATAGCACTGTAGAGATGCTTACATCATATAGATTAATGGGTGTATACATCCAATTTGTTGGGTATATATCTCCAATGTATTGGGCATATATATCCTGCACGTTGGATATATATATCCTGCGTCTTGGGTATATATGTCCAACAACTCAAGTATTAATAGCCTAAATACAAAGTATTAATAGCCTATAACTCAAGTGTTAATACTTGATGGAGCGTTTGCTATGAGCATATTTATTTTAGCTTATAGCATATTCGTTTTTCCTTATAG
>ERZ860264.2462-NODE-2462-length-10069-cov-2.486119_pt1 | contig 10069 bp, 10 predicted proteins | sample MGYA00509980_ERZ860264 | MGnify/ENA primary metagenome ERZ860264 (study PRJEB30046, sample SAMN00715212) | human gut metagenome | study: EMG produced TPA metagenomics assembly of the A metagenome-wide association study of gut microbiota in type 2... | reverse complement strand
AGTGAGATGAATGAAGTTATTGAGAGAATCATTCATCATGTAAACACTGAATGGGGTATTAAGGTTATGTTGAAAGATAAAACCAAAATGCCAGAAGCAAAAGAACTTTGGGCTGGAGCTTATACCGAACAGTGGAATCTTCCCCTCTCTAAATTAAACAAATAATTTTCATTTTATGGAAGAGATGATTAAAAATCCGTATGCCCTCTTTGCGGAGAATCAAGAAACTTATGAAGAGGCGATAAAAAAAAGTACCGATGAGAGCCAATCATTTCAACGTACCAAACATTTCCGTATGGATTCCGCAGGAACTTATACTGTGCGTATCCTTCCCTTGGCACCAGCCGAGCAACCAGACGGTTCTTACAAATTAGAACGTAAGGGGTACGAATATCCGGTCAAAACACAGGTGTTGAAACTGGACAACCCACGTCCAACAGGGAAAAAAGACAAACAGTTCTTTGTAAATATCTGTCATTCCAGCTATGCCGGATTATCTGTAGACCTAATTGACACTTATCTTCAAGTTGCTGAAAATAAGTATGGCAGTGATGAAAAATTGATGAAAAAGATTAAAGGTTCAGGCTTTGATGGTGGTCTAAAATGGAACTCTCAACGTGCCATGTATATTTTAGATTTGGACAACCGTGAAGAAGGTATTCATTTACTTATCCTGTCTTATTCACAATACAAAGATTTGGAGGATCGCAAACTGGCTATATGGAAGAAGCTTCTGGAAAAGAATCCTAAATGTTTGTGCCCTATCTCTTCTTTGGAAGATGCTTTCCCGGTAGAAATTACTCGTAAAGAGGAAAACAAGAAAACCACTTACACATTCAACATTGATACAATTTCCGGTGCCGAACCTCTATCTGAAGAGGAAGTCAGTTCGTTGTTGGAAACACAGCGTATCCCGGCAGCTATTTATCGTTACTCACGTTTCCACATGGAGGCTACCATTGAGTTCTTGAAGCAATACGATGCTAAAATGGAAATGGATGTGATGAGCAGCAAAGAGATCACAGAAGCTATTGAAAAGATTAAAATGGAGCTTCATCCTGATGATAAATCTCATTTCTCTTTTGACAAAAAAGAACGTAACAGTGGTGATAATGAGGAACCATCAGACAACGAACTGGATTCATTGTGGAACCTCTGGGAAAAACTAAATGAACGCGGTATTGGTGATAAGAGCGAAGAAGGGCAAGACTTACGTGATGCAATTCGCGAATATATTGATGCCAATGAGCTAAATGTCCGTGTCACTCGTGGAAAAACAAATGAAGATTTGCTGAATGACATTGAAGACGCGTTGGAAGTTGCTAAAGATGGCAGCAACAACGAAGATGACAATACACAAAACGACACCAAACCGGAAGACACGCCTTTAGAGCCAGAACCGGAAGAGGAACCAGAACCAACCCCCGCTTCTACTCATACTGTTCGTAGACGTGGTGAACATAATGACGACACCAATGAACCGGCTGCAAACCCAGTCCGTGAACGCAGAGCCGCACGTCCTGAACGTAGAAGAAGATAATTCATTTTTGTATTAGCATTATAGGGACATATCTAACTAATATTAATATGTCCCTATTTAAATTGAATCACAATGAGCAAGAAAATACCAAGTGCCTTATTGTTGAATGATATACATGTATCAAAAGACAATATTCCAGAATTTCAAAAAAACTGGGACGAGGCTTTATATATATGCGATCAATATGGGATTGAAGATATGATAATTGGTGGAGATTTGTGGTTATCACGCTCTTCTCAAACACTTAGCACACTCATGGCTGTTCGCCAAGCTATCATAAAAGCCACTAAAGCCGGAATAAGCATTACCGTTGCCGAAGGAAATCATTGTAAAGTTGACCAGGAATCAGTTCTAGGGTATAGTCATTTGTTTAGTGAATACCCCCATGTCTATGTTGTTGATGACTATTCGATTATTAATATTAGCAACGATGTAGAACTATATATAATGAGCTATTTTCCAGAAAACGGAAGTTTCGTAGAACGGCTAAAAAAAATGGTAAAGGCGGAATTGAACGCGTCTGTACATAATATCCTATATATTCACGAAGGAATAAACGGGGCACTTAGCACGCCTAATGAAAAAGAACTGCCCACGAACATTTTCAGTGATTTTGATACAGTTCTTGTAGGACATTATCACAATCGTTGTATTATCAAAGGTACCAACATTGAATACATAGGTTCTTCCAGGCAACATAATTTTGGCGAAGATGAAGAAAAGGGCTATACCATTATATATGATGATGGTAGCCATGAATTCATAAAGAACCAAGTTAATATTCGCTACAAAGTTTTGGACATAAAAGCTAGTCAAATCAATTCAAAACTAATTGATAAGCTGGATGATATGAAAGCGGATGGAAGATACAAGATTAAAACAAGAATCAGTTGTACAAGCCAAGAAGCTCCAAATATTGATAAACAAAAACTTCTGGAAGCGGGATCTTCAAAAGTGGAAATTGTTACTGAAGACGTAGAAATTACAGAAACAACAGCCCACTCTTTAGATAAAAAATTCGACAAATCTGGTATTAAACAAGAATATACTAGTTTTTGTGCTAACAAAGGAATCATAAATATAGAAATGGGGTTGCAATACCTCGATAAAATCAGTTAGTATGTGGACATTAAGACAAGTTTACGCAAAAAACCTATGTGCCTTTAAGCAATTGGATTATACATTGTTGCAAAAACATACAACGCTGATTTTTGGCAACAATATGGATAATGATTCGCAAGGTTCAAATGGTTCCGGAAAATCTGCTATGTTAGAAGCAATCGCCATTGGGATAACCGGAGAAACTCTTCGTAGAATAAAAATGGATGAGATAATCAATGATGCAGAAGATGAAGCGACTGTTTCTCTTTTGTTTCAGAATAATACTACAGGACAGTATTTATCTATTAAACGTGTTATCTCCCGTAAAACAGCACAGATAATCAAAGTTTCTATATATGATGATGAAACTGATTGTAACATAAAACATATAGAACAAGCCGGAGTTGCAGATTACAATAAATTTATACTTGAAACACTGGGGCTGACTAAAGATGATGTTTTCTCAAACTTCATTCTTTCTAAGCACAAATATTCGTCATTTCTCTCCAGTTCTGATCGCGAGAAAAAAGAAATCATTAATCGTTTCAGTAATGGTGTAATGGTGGATGAATCTATCGCTGCATTACAAAAGGATATGATACCGATTCAAGAATCATTAAAACAAGCAGAATTGAATGTAGCGAATCATACCGGACGTGTTGAAACATTACAAGAGCAAATCAACACAGCTATTACAGAATCAACAGAGCGTTCACAAAAGAAAGCTGAACGTATAGCAAACTGGAATGAAGCTATTGCCGGGAAAAGAGCTTATATCCGTGAGCAAAATGCTCTCATAAATAAAAGTGACGAGTTATTGGAACAATATGATAAAACAGATGAAGTATTGCAAAAACTGGAAAACAGTAAAAAAGATACCGGTGCATGTTTTGAAATTATTTCAGAACGTTTTACTTCATGCGCTTTGCCATTACCTAAGGATTTTGCAGCTATATCAATTAAAAATCAGAAAGAATTGGAGGTTGTTACAGCAGAATATTCTAATGTACAACAACAGCTGATTCAGCATGAGAAAAAGATTGCAACAGCCAAATCCTCTTATGAGAAGCTGTTAAAACAACATGAGAAGTTTCAAGAAAACTTCAAAAAGAAATCCACCAAAATTGAGAATCAAATAAATGAATTGTTGGATTCTATTAAAAAGTTGGATGCCGAGAATAGTAATCTTAGATCACAAAGGACTAAGTTGGAAGCAGATATAGCCAGCCTCCAAAAACAACTTGCCGGAATTATCGTTTGTCCTAAATGTCAACATGAATTCACATTGGCTAATGATATAGATATAAACGAGGTTAAACTAAGATTGCAAGACCGAAATGGAGAGACACAAGACATTCTCCAAAATATTGAGGCTAATGAAAAACGCATTTCAGATATTACAACAAAAGGACGCGAAGCTCGTAAAGAACAGGATGAATTGAATCGTAGTAAAATAGAATGGTCGAATAAGATTACCGAGACTTGTACAGCATTGGATGAATTATCACGTAATACGTCTTATTTAACCAATAAAATGCAAACTCTCCAGCATCAAATGAATACCCTTCAGAAATCCATTGATGATGCGCGTACTAATTTATTTGATGATTCTTATGCAATATTAGATGAAGCTATTAGAAAGCAAGAATACGAAGCAAAGCAGGCCGAGTTGAATATTAACAATGCTAATGGAGCTATTCAGTCATACGAAGAATCTATTCGTGACATCGAAAACTCTTCCGAAACTGACATGATAGAATCTCTCAAAGCCAACAAGAAAAAATATGAGAAAGAATTGGTATTAGCCATTTCTGAAAAAGAAACTATTGAACGAAAATTAAATTCATATAAAGAGCAAGAAGCAACCTTTATTGAATTTAAAACCCATCTGGCTAATACTAAAATTGATGCTCTTAGTCACATAACTAACGAGTTTCTGGAAGCCATTGGTAGTGACATTCGTATTGCATTTTCCGGTTTTACAGTCTTAAAAAGCGGAAAAATCAGAGATAAGATTTCCATTTCTCTTATTCGCGATGGTGTAGATTGTGGCTCTTTTGATAAATTTTCAGAAGGTGAAAAAGCAAGAGTTAATCTAGCTAATATTTTGGCAATGCACAAACTTACCAATGTAAATTGCGATGACGATAAAGGACTAGATCTCCTGATACTTGATGAAATATTAGAAGCCACTGACGAACAAGGGCTTTCCAACATTTTTGATGCCCTCAATCAATTACAGATTACATCTTTGGTAGTCAGTCATGGAAATATAGCTGAAGGCTACCCATACAAGACTGTAGTCAATAAACTTAATGGCGTTTCATACATAGAATGATTAACGAATCAAAAAACATTAAAAATGAGTCAATAAATCAAATTACACGTGATAATGTGCTTGCATTAGATATAGCAGAGCACTGTGGATATTACTCAACCCATGAATCAGGAACATGGAATTTTACCCAAAGAAAAGGCAAAAATGCGACCGAGCAACATAAAATGTTTTATGACACACTGGTTGAATTTATCCAAAAATACAACATCAAATTGATTATCGCCGAAGATGTATGCGTTTCAAAGCATTTCATTGCAGCGCGAAAACTATCCGAATTTAGAGGCATATTATATCTGATATGCGCCCAGCTTGGACTCCCGGAACCAAAATTCATAAACGTTAGCACAGTAAAAAAATGGGCTACCGGTGACGGAAAAGCTGACAAAAAGAAGATGATTGAATATTGCATCAAACGATGGAATATTACACCAGTCGATGACAACATGGCTGATGCAACCCACATCTTCAAATATTATGTAAGAATATACAAACTTTAGACAGAAAATGAGTTACGCAAGAAACATAAGGCGTAGGCAACAAAGAGAAGGCCAGCCCCATTTAATGATGCTAGGAAGCTTGCTAGGAGATTTTTACGAATTCCTTAGTAAACAACCCCAGCCAACAGACAACGAGGTAAGAAGTAATTTTATCTCTAGTAATAATAAGTGGAAGAAGTATTGTAAAGTCCACAAATTGATGAACTCGGATCACTTGTTTGTGCTCAATGTTCAAGAGGCGTGGAAGAGACATACTCAGCAGTTACCACAGAACCCATAATAATAAGTGATGAAGTAGCTGCACGGCGAAAAGCCCTATTTGATAAATACGTAACACCGTACAACCGAATGATATACAAGTTATGTATGCGCTATACTTTTAATCCTTCTGATATAGAAGACAATTACATAGAAGTGCTTACCAACATGTATAAATATATCGAGACATATAATCCAGAGCGTTCTGTACAAACATGGCTCCATATTGTAACCAAACGATGTGTTTTTGATTTGGATCAACGTAAAAAAAGGCATCAAGACATGTTGAGTGATGATAACGATGTGGAAACATTTTCTTCCAGTGAATCTATTGTAGATTTTGACGAAGTAAGCTCTAACGTAATGGGTATTGACAATTATCAAGAGTTATACAGCGATGATGTTTTAGCTGCATTAAAACAGTTGAAACCACAATACAGAAGCGCACTTTTGTATCAACAAGCAGGATATAAACTCAAAGAAATTGCCGAAATCGAATATCGGAACGGTGCCTTAGAATCTCGCAATATCGAAACTGTCAAAAGTCGATTATTCTTGGCGCGTCAACAACTTCAACAACTATTGACTCGTGATGGAAAAAGAAGAACGACTGACGAAACAGATTAAGACAGTATATACAGAAATAGCCAAGCGTTTGGTAGACCCCTCCTTCTCATTCCCAGAGGGAGGGCAAGCCAAACGCCAACTATCCAAATTTATTGTCAACTTTACTCAAATTTGTGGTGGAGAATTTAATACTTCACGACTTGTAGACTATTGTGTATTCCAGCTTCATAAAAACAGGAATGCCCAATATCAACGTACATTAGCTCCAAAAACATTTGGGACTACCGCTCTTCAAAAATATCTATCAATGTCTTCCAAATCCAAGCAATATCTGGAAGACCAATGGTTATCTGAAGCCAATCTAACCAGAGCCTATCTAAATTCACTAATCTGTAAAAAAGAGCATCCTCAGTCTAAGTATATTTATATGCCATCTGAAGAATGCACTAAGAAACGGAGTATCAACACAGATATTGGGTTTCTAATATGCTCTACATCCACATTGATGTGGAGTCCATTCTCTCCAGCATGTCAAATATGCACAAATGTTGAGAAATGCAAGCAAGAAACCGCGATAAAATATCCAGAGTTATACCGAATAAGACTCGAAGAATATGGCGAAAGAAGATAACGTATTAACAGAAGATTTCTTATTTGAATTATATTACGCTTGTTTTACATACGACTATGTATGTAGCTTAGTGTGTGAATATATGCAGAAATCGTACCTGCCTGGTAGAGATTTTCAAGCATTGCAGGGGTATCTGTGCAAATACTTCGCAGAACACAAATCATCCCCTACCCTTAATATTATCAGCCAGATAGTTTCTGTCAACAGAGAGGTTTCAGCACTTTTAGAAGATATAAAAGACTGCGCCGAAGGAGTTGAGCCGGAAATTATATTGGAACAGTTTGAAAATTATCTAAGACAAGTAAAATTTCAAAAGACTTACAAAGAGATAGGTGAACTTTATGCAAAACAGGATCGTGACAAAGCAATGAAGTTGCTCCAATCATTTGCAGAATGGCAAAATGATTTCAGCTTGCGTCAAAACTCTTTTGTTGATGTAGTCGAAACCTTTGAATCCCGTTTTAGGCGTAATAGAGAAAAACACAATCAAGAGTCAAGATTTAAACCAATCACCAGATTTTATATTGATGGTCTGGATGAAATGAACGGTGGACGAGATTTACGTACTCAATTAACATGCCTCTTAGCCCCTACTGGTGTTGGGAAAAGTCATGCCGCACGTTGGATTGGAAAATGCGCCTCTCAAATAGACGGATTAAACGTACTTCATTTCCAGTTAGAAGGTTCTGAAGATGAAGTTGTGGATGCTTATGCCGCGTCACTAGTTTCCTGTAATTCTTATCGTTATAGTACTGGTACACTAAAAGACCGGGAATTAGAACGAATGATACAAGAAATCAAAGCAATGTCTGGCACCCTAAAGGTCAAATCCTTTCCAAAGTTCGCTAATCAAGTGTCTACCATTGATATAAAAAATGGTATTGCTGAATACAAAAAAATCTATGGCATATCTCCAGATGTTGTTATCATAGATTCTATGGATTTGTTAACAGATTCCAGCGGACGTAGATGGTCAGAAAATGGAGAACGTCACAAACGAGTTGCTGTAGCTAATGATTTAAAGGACTTGGCAGGTGACGAAAATGTCTGGATGGTTGTGACTTATCAGGCAACTATAGAAAATAGAGAGTGGCTTAACGATGAACAAAATGTATTGACTGAATATAATTGTTCAGAAGCCAAAGGTTTGAGCAGACCAATGACTCATCTTATTACTCTTAATCAAAGCATCAATGAAATGCGCGAAAATGTCATGCGCCTAAATGTTGCAAAATCACGATTTTTCAAAAAAGGAGACCCATTTAAAATTGCTACTGATTATGATAACGAATGTTTTTATGACAGAGCAAGAACATTAAATATCAGCAAAGTTGCGTAATATGGAATTGAGTAAAGAAGAAAAAGAGTATATAATCCAAGAACTTTCTATTGAACTACATGCAAAACCGGATGGTAGCGGAAAGAACTTGATTGTCCCCCAGTGCCCCTATTGTGGGCATGAAGGAGGGAAATACGGTATATATATAGGTAAAGCAACCGAAAGGAAAAAGCTTTTTATGGCACACTGCTTTTCGTGTGGACGTTCAACCCAGACATTAGAACAATTGCTAACAGATATAGGCCGTCAGGACTTAATTATAACAGATACTTTTGATCTGGATGGAGATAAAAAAATTAATGATTTCTCTTTTCTGGAAAACGATGACAGGGAAATAGATCTCTGTGTGTTGTGGAAATGCCTGAATATTATAAGCGCACTCATTTTAATCGGTATTTAAGAAAACGTGGATTTACTGAAGAAGATTACGATTTCTTTCCTGTTGGCACTACACGTAACATGAACTTCAAATTTGATGATTATGTAATATTTCCGATTATAGACAACAGAGATATTGTTGGGTATATTTCCCGGCATATTTGGGATAAAGCTGATATTGATGAATATAACCGTAAAGCAAGTCATAATGGAAAATTCCAAATTATGCGTTATAGGAATAGCACTGAAAACGATTTTGTCAAATTATTATACAACTATGATAGTATAATTGAAGACGAAACAGATACCGTAATTCTTGTAGAAGGAGTGTTTGATGTCATTGCACTTACGCGAAAATTAAACCTGTACAATAACCCATCTGTGGCTGTTGTTGCTACGTTCGGGAAGAAAATCTCTGATACACAAATTTATAAGTTACAGGCAAAAGGGGTTCATACAATAGTCATTGGATATGATGGAGACGCTACAGAAGCTATAAAAAAGACAGGTGATCAACTAAATGAATATTTTGATTGCTATGTTGCCGATATAGAAGATTCCAGCCAAGATTTCGACAGCATGGACTTTTGGGAGATATATGACACATTCGCTTTCAGACTGAAAACTTTAACCGAATATAAATTAAACAAAATTTAAATATGAATCCTGATTTATTAAATTGGCTAGATAATAACAAGATGTGTTTCAATATCATAGACGAAGATGTTATTGAAATCACGGGCTTTGGTAAAATGTACTATGAAGATACCAGTATGATTAAGTCCATCTTCCGTACTGATGCTGACAACAACATCAAGTTCAATACAATGGAAAACATTCAAACATTACAAGAAGAAGGCATTAATTATATAGTATTTCAATTTGGAGACAACTGGTATTATTATGACACAAGAAAAGACTTTGAATTTCAAATTTTAAAGTATGTAGGCGATAGGAAGCCATTAAACCATGCCCAAGAATTTGTAAACTTAGGCATACATACCCCTTTTGAATTGCTCAATGGAAGTTTCTCGCTAACAGATTGGATAAAAAAAGCCAAATACTTAGGGCAATCCGCATTAGGTATTTGCGATTACAATACAATGGCAGCAACCCTTATTCTTCAAAAAGAATGTGAAGCTGCTGGCATTCAATGGGTGTTTGGATATTCACTTACATTCACTGATGGTATCGAAAAGATAGATGCCAAAATATACTGTCAGTCACAAGAAGGACTTCAAAATTTGCTTAGAATTCAAAAATGTATTAATGTAGATTCTGAAAATAAAATCATTGATTTACAAGATCTTCTAAAACATGGAACCGGTAATATAATTGTATTTAGCAAATACGCGTCATTTTGGTTGAAAGAAATAGGAAATAATCTTGACCGTTTTTTCGATAGTTTTGACGATTGCTT
>ERZ860264.2461-NODE-2461-length-10071-cov-3.226138_pt1 | contig 10071 bp, 7 predicted proteins | sample MGYA00509980_ERZ860264 | MGnify/ENA primary metagenome ERZ860264 (study PRJEB30046, sample SAMN00715212) | human gut metagenome | study: EMG produced TPA metagenomics assembly of the A metagenome-wide association study of gut microbiota in type 2... | reverse complement strand
ATACATCTCGGTGTGCACGCCCAGATCCTTCAGGTCGCTCTGTGCGATCAGCCCGCCGATGGCATTGGGCATACCGCCGATGCCCAGCTGCAGGCAGGCACCGTTAGGGATCTGCGGCACGATGAGGTTGGCTACCTTCAGGTCAACCTCGGTAGCGGCACCGGCAGCGGCCATCTGGCCGATGGGGGGATTTGCGCCCTCCACGATGCCGCTTACCTGAGAAACGTGTACGCAGTTCTCCATGCCGCCAAGGCAGCGCGGCATATTGGTGTTGACCTCCACGATGATCTTCTTGGCCTTTTCGCACACAGCACCCAGATGCGAAGCGCTGGGGCCAAAGTTGAAGTAGCCGTGCTCGTCCATGGGGGTCACCTGGAACACCGCCACATCCACGGGGTCAGAGCTGTCGCGATAGTAGCGGGGCAGTTCAGAGTAGCGGATGGGGGAGTAGAAGGAGAAGCCCTGCGCGATGGCCTTGCGCTCAATGCCGCCCATGTGCCAGCTGTTCCAGGTCATGTGGGCAGCGGGATCCTCGATCTGGAAGATAGCGGGCACCCACATCAGGATGCCGCCGCGGAAGTTGACATCCTCCAGCTCGGGCAGACGCTTTGCAATGGCAGCGTCCACCGCTACGGGGGTGTTCACAGCCCAGCCGTAATCCACCCAGTCGCCGCTTTTGACCAGCGCGGCAGCCTGGTCAGCGGTCATTGTCTTCTGTGCATACAATTCCGTAAAATCCATTATAAACCATCCTCTCTTACAATAACATAAAGGAATTGTAAATTCCAACTTAGTTATATCATTAACAAACGGGAGAATCAATACTTTCCTGGCAAAAAACAGGGCTGGATGCAATATGACTAAAAATCTTAGCTTTTTGTAGAGATTCTTTGGTGCACAAAAAATAAATTTTACACAAAAAATACTTGATAAAATTTTGACGATGTGCTTTACTTATAGCGTAGCAGGATGCAGCGTGGCACTGCGGGTAAGATTGTTTAAAAATTAACGATACACCGTAGCAGAAGAAAAGAACATCTTGCACAGCAAACTGGAAAGTGCTATCATGTCAGAACCAATGCGCTTTTCAAAGGCGCGCAAGGAGGACAAAACCGATGGCAACTGCAGTTTACCCCGGGTCGTTCGATCCGGTCACACGAGGTCATCTCGATATCATCAAGCGCGCGGCAAAGATCAATGATCACCTGATCGTGGCCGTGCTCATCAACAGTGCAAAGCACCCATTGTTCACCGTGGAGGAGCGGGTGGCCCTGCTGCAGGAATGCTGCAAGGGAATCCCCAATGTCACGGTGGAGAGCTTCGACGGCCTGACCGTGGAGTTCGCAAAAAAGCGTCACGCATCTGTAATGGTGCGGGGGCTGCGGGCGGTAACGGACTTTGAAAACGAGATTCAGCTTGCGCAGACCAACCACGCACTGATGCCCGGCATCGAGACCATGTTCCTTGCCACCAGCATCAAATGGAGTTATCTTTCCTCCACCATCGTAAAGGAAGCAGCGTACTACGGCAGTGACATCAGCAAGTTCGTCACACCCAATGTGGAAAAGGCCGTCAACGAAAAATACGCACAGCTCCGGGAGAGGGAAGAAATCTGATACCGCAAAAATGCCGCAGGGCGTTTTGATAAATGGGTAACCGATAAGTAACACACATACACAATTCAGGAGGCTATTCACATGAAAAAGATCGTTATCGCATCTGCATGCCGTACCGCCATTGGTAAGTTCGGTGGCACCCTTGCCAACGTCCCCGCTGCTGAGCTGGGCTCCATCGTCATCAAGGAGGCTCTGAACCGCGCAAATGTCAAGCCTGAGCAGGTCGATCATGTTTACATGGGCTGCGTCATTCAGGCTGGTCTGGGCCAGAACGTCGCTCGTCAGGCTTCCCTGAAGGCTGGTCTGCCCATCGAGACCCCCGCTGTCACCGTCAATGTGGTCTGCGGTTCCGGTCTGAACTGCGTGAACATGGCTGCTCAGATGATCGAGGCAGGCGATGCTGATATCGTGGTCGCAGGCGGCATGGAGAACATGGACATGGCTCCCTTTGCAATGATGAAGGGCCGTTACGGCTACCGCATGGGCGCTCCCATGGGCAAGAGCGAGATCGTGGATACCATGGTCAACGATGCACTGTGGGATGCCTGCGGCTTCAACAAGCACATGGGCATGACCGCTGAGAATGTCTGCACCAACGAGACCTTCCAGAAGAAGTACGGCTACAGCCCCATCACCCGCGAGATGCTGGATGAGTTCTCCTACAACAGCCAGGTCAAGGCCGACAAGGCCATCAAGGACGGCGCTTTCAAGGATGAGATCGTTCCTGTTGTCATCAAGGGCAAGAAGGGTGACACCGTGTTCGATACCGATGAAGGCCCCCGTCTGACCCCGGTCGAGAAGCTGGCAACCCTGAAGCCCGCCTTCACCAAGGACGGCATCGTGACCGCAGGCAACTCTTCCGCCATCAACGACGGCGCTGCTGCTCTGGTCGTTATGAGTGAGGAGAAAGCCAAGGAGCTGGGCGTTAAGCCTCTGGCAACCTGGGTCGCCGGTGCTCTGGCCGGTGTCGAGCCCGAGGTCATGGGTCTGGGCCCCATCGCTGCAACCAAGAAGGTCATGGCAAAGACTGGCCTGACTGTTGCTGATATGGACCTGATCGAGGCCAACGAGGCATTCGCAGCACAGTCCATCGCTGTCGGCGAGGCTCTGGGCTTCGATAAGGACAAGCTGAACGTCAACGGCGGCGCAATCGCTCTGGGCCACCCGGTCGGCGCTTCCGGCGCTCGTATCCTGGTCACCCTGCTGTACGCTATGAAGCACCGTGGTGCTCACAAGGGTCTGGCTACCCTGTGCATCGGCGGCGGCATGGGCTGCGCTACCATCGTTGAGATGTAAGCTTCCCCTTTGGAATTGAATTGAATGACAGCCCGCGCCCCGGCTCAGACCGGAGACTCTGCCGGGGCGCGGGAACTGTTTTGAAACGCTGAGAATTTGAATTGGAGGTTTTCACAATGGCTTTTGTAAAAACCGAGGTGCAGGGCGCTGTCGAGATCATCACCATCGACCGTCCCAAGGCACTGAACGCCCTGAACCCCGAGGTTCTGGCTGACCTGAAGGCTGCTTTTGAGGCAGTCGATCAGGAGACTGTCCGCTGCATCGTTCTGACCGGCGAAGGCGACAAGAGCTTCGTTGCCGGTGCCGATATCGGCTCCATGAGCACCATGACCAAGGCAGAGGGCGAGGCCTTCGGCAAGCTGGGCAATGATGTGTTCCTGATGATCGAGCATTTCCCCATCCCCGTCATCGCAGCCGTCAACGGCTTTGCACTGGGCGGCGGCAACGAGCTGGCTATGAGCTGCGATATCCGCATCTGCTCTGACAACGCTGTGTTCGGTCAGCCGGAAGTCGGTCTGGGCATCACCCCGGGCTTCGGCGGCACCCAGCGTCTGGCACGTCTGGTCGGCATGGGCATGGCAAAGCAGCTGGTCTACTCTGCCCTGAACATCAAGGCAGACGAGGCTTACCGCATTGGTCTGGTCAACGCCGTGTATCCGCAGGCTGAGCTGATGGAGAACGTGCTGAAGCTGGCCGGCAAGATCGCAAAGAACGCTCCCATTGCAGTGCGCAACTGCAAGAAGGCCATCAACGATGGCATCAGCCTGCCCATTGAGAAGGCTGTTGAGGTCGAGGAGAAGCTGTTCGGTGATTGCTTCGAGACCCACGACCAGAAGGAAGGCATGGCCTGCTTCCTGAGCCGTGAGAAACCGAAGCCCAAGGCAGTGTTCACCAACAACTAATCCATTACATAATTTTTGATATTAAAGGAGAGATTTCCTATGAAGATCGGTGTTATCGGCGCTGGCACTATGGGCCAGGGCATCGCAAAGGCATTTGCACAGGTTGAGGGCAACACTGTTGCTCTGTGCGACATCAAGCAGGAGTGGGCCGAGAATGGTCTGGCAAAGATCAAGAAGGGCTACGAGAAGCTGGTCGCTAAGGGAAAGATGACTCAGGAGAAGGCTGACGCAATCGTCGCCGCCATCACCCCGGGCCTGAAGGAAGACCTGTGCGCTGACTGCGACCTGATCGTTGAGGCTGCTTTCGAGGATATGAAGGTCAAGCAGACCACCTTCGGCGAGCTGGATAAGATCTGCAAGCCCGAGTGCGTCTTCGCTTCCAACACTTCTTCTCTGTCCATTACCGAGATCGGCAAGGGTCTGTCTCGTCCCCTGATCGGTATGCACTTCTTCAACCCCGCAGACCGCATGAAGCTGATCGAGGTCATCGCCGGCTGCAACACCCCCGCTGAGACCGTTGAGAAGATCAAGGAGATCTCCGTTGCCATCGGCAAGAGCCCTGTTCAGGTCAACGAGGCTGCTGGCTTTGTGGTCAACCGCATCCTGATTCCCATGATCAACGAGGCTGCCTTCATCAAGATGGAGGGCGTTTCCGATATCGCAGGCATCGACACCGCTATGAAGCTGGGTGCCAACCACCCCATGGGACCCCTGGAGTTGGGCGACTTCATCGGCTTGGATATCTGCCTGGCCATCATGGATGTCCTGTACCATGAGACCGGCGACAGCAAGTATCGCGCCTGCCCGCTGATCCGCAAGATGGTTCGCGGCGGCAACCTGGGCTGCAAGACCGGCAAGGGCTTCTACGTTTACAACGCAGACCGCACCAAGACCCCTGTTGACCAGCTGTAATTTCTGATAAACATTTCTCCCGGCCGTGGGGAAAGCGGTCGGGAGGAATTTGTTTGCAACCGGGAAGGGGAGAACCCCGACCCCGGGAGATAAAAAACACCCGTTAGGAGGATATAGCGATGGATTTTACTCTGTCCAAGCAGCAGCAGATGGTGCAGAAGATGTACCGCGAGTTTGCTGAAAACGAAGTCAAGCCCCTGGCTAAGAAGGTTGATGCAGAAGAGTACTTCCCCAAAGAGACCGTCGAGAAGATGGGCAAGCTGGGCATGATGGGCATTTACTTCCCCACCTCTGTCGGCGGTGCAGGCGGCGATGTGCTGTCCTACGTCATGGCAGTGGAGGAGCTGAGCAAGGTCTGCGGCACCACCGGTGTCATCGTCTCTGCTCACACCAGCCTGTGCGCTGCTCCCATTTACGAGAACGGCACCCCCGAGCAGAAGGCTAAGTACCTGCCGAAGCTCTGCAGCGGCGAGTGGCTGGGTGCTTTCGGCCTGACCGAGCCGGGTGCTGGTACCGATGCACAGGGCCAGCAGACCATTGCCAAGGAAGAGGACGACTGCTGGGTCCTGAATGGCTCCAAGATCTTCATCACCAACGCCGGTTTCGCTGATGTCTTTATCGTCATCGCTGTCACCGACCGCGTTCTGGATAAGAAGGGCCGTCCCACCAAGCTGTGCTCTGCCTTCATCGTTGAGCGCACCGATCCGGGCTTCTCCGTCGGTAAGGCTGAGGATAAGATGGGCATCCGTGGTTCTTCCACCTGCGAGCTGATCTTCGAGGATTGCCGTATCCCGAAGGATCGTATGCTGGGCGTGCGCGGCAAGGGCTTCCAGCTGGCCATGGCTACCCTGGATGGCGGCCGTATCGGCATCGCTTCTCAGGCTCTGGGCATTGCTGAGGGCGCTCTGGAAGAGACCGTTGCCTACGTCAAGGAGCGCAAGCAGTTTGGCCGCAGCATCTCCGCATTCCAGAACACCCAGTTCGAGCTGGCTGAGATGAAGGCTCGCGTTGAGGCTGCCAAGTATCTGGTCTACGCTGCCGCTCTGAAGAAGCAGCAGGCCATGGATGGCGCAAAGGTCCGTTACAGTGTCGAGGCTGCTCAGGCTAAGCTGATCGCAGCCCGCACCGCAAGCGATGTGACCCGCCGCTGCCTGCAGCTGTTCGGCGGTTACGGCTACACCCGTGACTACCCCATCGAGCGCATGATGCGTGATGCCAAGATCACTGAGATCTACGAGGGCACCAGCGAAGTGCAGATGATGGTCATTTCCGGCGCGCTGCTGAAGTAAGGGAGGCAAGAGTTACAATGAAAGCAATTGTTTGTGTAAAGCAGGTTCCTGATACCTCCGGCAAGGTGTCCGTCAAGCCCGATGGCACTTTGGATCGTGCATCCATGGCAACCATCACCAACCCCGATGACCTGAACGCTCTGGAGGCCGCCCTGAAACTGAAGGACGCCACCGGCTGCAAGCCCTGTCCCACGCCGATGGCCACCGAGAGGATGAACATAAAAATGCGGGACACAATGCTCATGCCCGCCACGGCGGCATCGCCGTAGCTGCGGGCGGCAATGTTCAGCAGCATCCCGCCGATGCTGTTCAGCCCCTGACGGCCAAAGCTGGGTGCGCCGCCTGCAAGGATCTGCAAAAACTCACGCGGCTCCCGGGTGACGGCAGAAAGCCGGAACTGGCTGACCGTTTTGCCCTGCAGGAACATATACAGCAGAATGCCAAAGCTGATGGTCTGGCTGAGGGCGGTGGCGATACCGGCACCGGCAGTGCCCAGCCCTAAAGCGAACATGAACAGCGGGTCCAGCGCGATGTTCAGCAGTCCGCCGGTGACCAGTCCGACCATGGCAAGGTTTGCTTTGCCCTCATACCGCAGGATGTTGTTCATCACCAGACTGGAGATCATCAGCGGTGCGGCAAGCAGGATGGGCCGGGCGTAGGCACAGGCATGGGGCAGAATGGTTTCGGTGCTGCCCAGCAGCATCATAAAGTCCGGCAGGGTGGCAAGGCCGACCACCGCCAGCACTACGCCAAAGGCCAGCGCAGTAAAAAAGCTGGTGGAAGCAAAGCGGGTGGCGGCGTGGGTATCCTGACTGCCCAAGCGGCGGCTGATGATGGTGCCGGAGCCGTGCCCCAGCATAAAGCCCAGCGCCTGAATGATGGCCATCAGGCTGGAAACGACACCCACCGCGCCGGAAGCGCTGGTGGAGATGCGCCCCACAAAAAAGGTATCCGCCAGATTGTAGATGCTGGTGATCAGCATACTCAAAATCGTGGGCGCGGCAAGGCTGAGGATCAGCCGGGGGATAGGGGTCTCGGTCATTTTGTGATACTGCACCGCAGTGCGGTCCTGCTGGGTCATGGGCAAATATCCTCCTTCAAAAACGAGAAAGCCGCCCCTTCCAGAGCGGCAGATAGTCCTGATGAAAACAGTATAACGCAGTTGCGGCAAAATGTCGAGGGAATAAAAACGGCCTTTCGCCCCTGCGAAGGGGCGAAAAAGCAGGCGAAAACAGGGTGGTTTCTATATAAAGTGCTAAAGAATTGTCGAATTGCTTGTGAAAAATCACGATATGTGGTATTCTTTATAAGAAGGAATTGGAAAAATCTGTGCATTTTATGATTGGGAGGGATTTGTACATGAAATCCGTAGCACAAACTGTGATCGAGGCCGACCGCTTTTATACCATTGCCGCTCACACCGGCAATGTTATTCAGGCAGTGGAGGGCAGCAAGGACGGCGGCACTGTCCGTCTGGGCAAGTATGACCACAAGCCCGAGCAGGAGTGGAGCTTTGTCCGCGAGGGCGATGGTGTGTACCGCATCCGCAACCGTGCCTCCGGCAAGCTGCTGGATCTGACCATGACCGGCACTGCCAACGGCACATGGCTGCACCTGTGGGAGGACGTGGGCGGCACGTCCCAGATGTGGAAGGTGGAGCACACCCCGGAGGGCACCGTGCGTCTGCGCTCTTCTTGGGCAGGCGGCAAGTGCGTGGACACCGTGGGCATGGGCGCCGAAGCCGTGCGCTCCCTTCTGGAAGAGCTGGATCTTGATAAAATACCCAATGCCAAAAATATCGTCAGCAGCTTGAAGGCTCCTGTTTACGATCCCACCGGCAAGCATTCCCTTGTTTACACCTGGGGCATTACCGGCATCGTCTACAACAAAAATTTTATCAAAGAAACTCCCACCTCATGGGAAGACCTGTGGAACCCGGATTATAAAGGCCGCGTGATTCTGCTTAACGACAACCGCGAAGTTATCGGTATGGCGCTGAAGAAAAACGGCTATTCCAACAATTCCACTGACCAGGCTCAGGTAGAAAAAGCTTTTAATGACCTGAAAACGCTGGCTCCAAACGTACTGGCTTTCGACACCGATACTATCAAGCAGAAATTTATCGCAGAAGAAGCCTGGATCGGTACTATGTGGTCAGGTGATGCTTCCTACACCTACAAAGACAATAAAAACATCGGCTTTGTGATCCCCAAGGAAGGCGCTACCATCTGGGCAGACACCTTTGCTATTCCCAAAGGCGCTAAAAACAAAGCTTTAGCTGAAAAATTCATCAACTTCATTTACGAACCCAAGATCAGCGCTAAAAACTACGAATATATCGGCTATAACGACCCTAACGAAAAAGCAATGGAATTCCACAGTGAAGAATTCCGCAACGATCCCATGCTCAAGGTCGGTATGGATAACATCGACAAAGGCGAATGGCTCATCGATATCGGCGAAGCCCTGCCTATGTATGACCGTTATTGGACTGAACTCAAAACCGCTAAATAAACACGTAGCGACCTCTGTTTATTTAACTCTGCTTTAAGATCAGGCTGTCTCCCATGAGGCAGCCTTTTTTATAACACATTAAAGGGGAAGTGTTTAGCTTTATGAAAAAACTTACATATTTACTGACCGCTCTCTACTTTGCCGTTCTGCTGGGCGGCTGCGGATCAGACAACTCAGCTAAAGATGCCGGAGCGCCCCAGGTCCTGAACCTTTACGGGTGGGCAGATTATTTTGATCCCGATGTTATATCTGATTTTGAAAAGCAAAACAACTGCAAAATCACCTATGACGTTTTTTCTAACAATGAAGAACTGCTGGCTAAAATGCAGGCAGGGGGAGCCCAGTTTGATATCATCATGCCTTCCGACTATATGGTAACTACCATGCGCAAGCTGGATATGCTGGAAAAACTGGATCTTGCCAAGATCCCCAATGCAAAATACATCAGTGCTGACCTGCGCAAGCTGCCCTTTGACCCGACCGGCGAATATACCCTGCCTTATACCACCGGCATCACCGGTATCATCTATAACAAAAAATATGTCAAAGAAACTCCTGCCAAATGGGACGATCTGTGGAACACGGAATATAAAGGACATGTACTGCTTTTGAATGACTGCCGCGAAGTTTTCAGTGTAGCCCTGAAAAAACATGGCTGGTCTAATAACAGCACTGACCCGGCTCAGGCAGAAGCAGCCTTCAAAGACTTGAAGCAGCTCAACAGCAGCGTTATTGCCTACGATACCGAAAACCTGAAACAAAAGTTTATTGCTGAAGAAGGCTGGATCGGCATTATGTGGTCAGGCGACGCCGCCTTTACCTACAGAGAAAATAATAATGTCGGTTTTGTTGTCCCAGATCAGGGCTCACTGATCTGGTCAGATAACTTCGCCATACCCAAGGGCTGTAAAAATAAAGAACTGGCCGAGAAATTTATGAACTATATGTACGACCCCAAGGTCAGCGCTAAAAACTGGGAATTTATGAACTGCGCCAATCCTAATGACGAAGCACTCAAATATCATTCCCAAGCCTACCTTGATGACCCCATGCTGAAAATTGGCAAAGAAAGCATCCCCAAAGGCGAATGGCTGACCGATATCGGCGACAGTATCACTATGTACGACCGTTACTGGACTGAGCTGAAAGCTGGTCAATAATAACAAAACAGGTTCACCGCTAAAGCGGTGAACCTGTTTTTATTAACCTGCATCTCAGCCAATCAGCTGCAGCAGTTCATCGATATTCTTTTTACCAAAGCTGATCTTATCATTATAAATCAGACAAGGCACACTCATAATTTTATATTGCTCGCGCAGCTCCGGGAACAAATTGATATCAAATACATCTATCTCGATCCCGTCATTTTCAACTGCCAGCCTGCCGGCTGCCATTACCAGCTCGGGGCACATCGTACAGGACAATGAAATGACTACCTGCAGCTTTTTACTTCCGCTCAGTGCTTTGACCGCAGCCAACTGTTCCTCACTGATAGCCTGACCCGGCCCGGCCGCATTATACAGTGTCACGATAAATGAATTA
>ERZ860264.2460-NODE-2460-length-10072-cov-4.096935_pt1 | contig 10072 bp, 13 predicted proteins | sample MGYA00509980_ERZ860264 | MGnify/ENA primary metagenome ERZ860264 (study PRJEB30046, sample SAMN00715212) | human gut metagenome | study: EMG produced TPA metagenomics assembly of the A metagenome-wide association study of gut microbiota in type 2... | reverse complement strand
GCTTCGCACCGTGTCGCGGATGTGTGTCAACGAGTGCATTATAATCGCGTCAAGATACTTCGGATAGTTCACACACTGACGCGCAAGTTCCTCAGCATCATCAACTGTGACCATGCGGATGGAGGCCTGTCTGTAGCGACCTGCGTCGTCGATGGTCGAATTACGGAGTCTGAATGTTATTTTGGACAACATCACAATTAATCTGCAAGTTCAAGCTGTCAATAAATGCAGGTAAACAATATTTATTGGCCGCGTCGACAACAATCTTAACTTCATCATCTGAAAGTTCCAACACTCCATCACTACGATATATCTTCATGGCGAGGGAATGGGCTCTAATACCACACACATTCATATATATGACATTTGCAAAATCTTCGCGAATATCCACATAACTTGTTTTTTCGTGCTTAATGTCCCTAAATATCGGGAATTCTTTAAAATTTATACTACTCATATTGACCTGTGTTAAAGTTATATTCCAATCCTTTATATGTTTTTACAGCCTCTCCTATACGAAAAGAAAGGCCATCCTCACTAAGGTCTACGCGTCCTTTGCTTGTCAACATTGTGAAACAGTTAGGTGTAAGCTCTAATATATTACAGTCCTGACTCTTATTATAAAAAACGATACTTCTTTGCATAGGATTAATCTTTATGCTCAAAGTATTGCTGTCTATAGACATTGTTGCATAACGTGTCAACGTGTCACCATCTGTTTCGAACTTCACCTTGAATAGATCTGTTCTTTCATCAGAACTTGGCAAATCCTGGTATTCATCATCGACGCCAACCGGACCTATCATCTTTATATATCCATATTCTGCACTAATAATAATCTTATTTCCACGGAGGTTGTCCTCTGAATAGAATTTACCTGTTATTGATGCATTCTTTGACACGATTGAGCCATCTTGAAGTATCTTAAAATTGTCATTCGCAGTAACCAATCCTTCCAATATCAAATCATCGGCAGTCAGTTTGAGTTTAGAACCGTCGGCTGAAGCCATCAGTGTCAAAGAAGCCGTTTCGATTGTATTGCCCTCCTCGTCGAGATAGCTCGCAAATAGCTTCAAGCCACCTTCACCATCTTTGACATATTGCACGAAGTTGGACTGTACATAGCCCTTGATATTGTCTTGAGAATCTGTCACGGATTTCTGGAGTGTCGAGATTGTGCTGTCAATGGTCGTCATGCGGACGTTGTAATCCTCCTTCAGCCCGATGAGTCCGGAAACAAGACCTTGCCAGTCCGTAGCTTTCGCAATCAGGTTTTGTATATCGTCGATACTCTGATCACCGCAGATTATCGATGCTATCCTGTCCTGCATCTGTATCTGTTTGGATATAATATTGGTGGTATATCTCTGTTGCGGGCGCCAGTCATTGATATTGAATTTATCGTCCTGGGCACGTCCGAGGATACACACAAGCGTATCATTGTCATAAAGCAGCTCCTCATCTTTCGTTTGTATTATCGGCCACGTGGCATTAACCCATATATCACCTGTTTTATACGGTGGTTGTGGAAGCCCCACGAAACACCTTATATGAGTATTGGCAATGTCGTTAATCAGCTCCGTGCGACAAGCATAGAAATAGGCCCAACTGTCAGTAAATTCCTTGCCGTTAATCTCAGTATCACCGGGTGTAGCTAACAACGACGGTAGCTCCAACAGACCGTCAACATCTATGTGACCAGCCCAAGCATCGCCGCCGTTCAGATAACTCGTCAGGGCATCAAATGCAGAGTCGTATTTCTCTGTGCTCACGCCCGTCGAACGCCCGTCGGCATCAAGTCCCGCAGTCTTCTCTGTGCCATATCGCTCGTACCACAGATTTGTCAATTCCCGACCAAGCCGCTGCTTTTCCGGTGCCGTCAGCACGTTGTCATCGCCCATAGCTTTTATAGCGCTCACCGCCGTCGCCGCCTCTTTACGGGCCGCGGTGGCATCCTGACGAGCCTGAGCCGCAAGTTCCAGAGCATAAAGCACATCGCTGTCTGTTATCTCCTCCCAGTAGAACGCCCCGCTGTCCTCATCCTGTACGAATCTGTAGGCATGACCGGATGTCTTATCCGTTTTGCTCCGGTTATAATATATATCACCCACATGCTCGCTACGCTCAGCGTCGTCAGTCCACAGCGTATATGGCTCGTTCGCCAATGTCGGTGTCTCATCGCCGAACCACAGCACTATCTGTTGATCGCTCTGAGCTTTGGCCGCCTCGATGTTCTTCTCAAGCCCCTTCAGTGTCTCACCGAGAGACTTGCCGTCGACTGTCGAACCTGCCGTCATATCTATATCGCCCACGATGTGGTTCTTGCCCCGGGCAAAGTATGTCTTCAAGTGTCCGGCCAAGTCATAGTCGTTGATACCCCAGTACTGCGCTTTATAAGGAGCCTTGTCCGCCAAGAAAGGGTCTATCGATTGATAAGCCGAGATTACTTCAGCCCCTTGGCGTGCCTCGTCGGCGGCTGCGATGGTATTGCCATTGCCGTCGATCAATTCATGGTTACCTAATAGGACAATACTGTCACCTACCGCCGGAGCATCAGTCGACGACGCATCGCAGTCGCTTGCCGAGAGGTCTATGGACAGATACTCTTTGCCGTCGTCAAGCACAACGTTCGCTGCCGAGACACCGGTCACGGCACGCCAATAATATCGCACCTCACCTGTATTATTCTCTAACGATACCGGCTGACAAAAAGCCTGATCACCAGCTTGCCACATCTGACGCAACTTGCGCGGCGTGCCTCCGGAAGTCTCATCCTCCGCCAACATGTAACAACGCCAACCGCCGGCTATAATCTCCACTGCATCCACTCGGAAGTCTGCAGGAGACACTATCAACAAACCGCCAACAGACTTCGCGCGTTCGATTTCAAGTTCAAATACGGTCAGCTTACCCGTCACGGTGAGATTCTTGGTACTGATAGCACCGCTGTTATTAATGGAAGATGACGTAATAGCGCCATCTTCTGCAAACCCGAATCCTTTGCCGATGAGTATGCCCTTGACGAAGGTAATAATCCCATTAACGACATCATTACCATCTTTACGTAGGAAATAACCGAGATATGAAAACAAAGCAAGGAAAGCTCCTCCTATACGGGTAGCCGTATTGGCATGCTCGCGAGTTTCGTCACGTATCTGCTCAAACTGTTTCTTCAGGGAGTTATCTAAATCCGATTGTGCCATAGTTATATAAATATATTGTATGAAATCACCACCTGTTGCTCCTGATGCGTGGATTGTCTCCATTGTCATCCTCGAACAATCGCGTCAGGAAGTCGGACATCAGGCCGTTGTATGCCGCGCCGAAAAAGGCGGCATTCTCCTCATTAAGTCTCCGGAGCGAATAATAATACTTCTTGAAGAACCAGTCACGTGGGCTCCTCTTGTGGCCACTCGTCAGGGCCGTCTCCTCGCCTTTGTGCGGTCCCCGGGTGATTTTCTGCCGCTTGAACCTCGGCGCGAGCATGTGGCCCTGCGCCCAGCTGCGGCCGACGGGCCGGCTGCCGTATTGTGAGGCGTTGGCTGCCCGAAAGCTGTTGCCCATGAACTGGAGGTCACCGCCATTGCCATGCTCGAAGCCGCGGCCGACACCCGCAGCAACATAGATGCCGTACATCATGAACTTATGCTCGATGGTCGTCACGGTGCCGGTGGTGACGAGTTCCTGAAGGGACGCCCGTAGCGTCCTCGTGTCAGAGATGCGGAGCATGTCTATCTTCTCCATCCAGATGTCGACCATGCACTGTGCCCATCCATTGTTGTAGGCGTCGAGCTCCTGCTGCGTGAGGCGGCGGTCGGAAATCCGACCTCCGGACTCACGGCCTTTGGCGGCAGCATAATCTGTTAAACTACTCATACCACTCCTTAGGATTGTATGTGAGGTCGACAGGCTCCTCGTTGTTGACCATGAAATACAGGCCCGTGACGCCGTTCATGGAATATCGCGGCAACTCCTTGGAATATATCTGATGTACCTGCAGATATTCGAGGCTGTCGCCGTAGGCATAGCTCTCCTTGTCGCGGATCATGCGGCTGTGAAACTGTCGGAATATACGCCGACAGAGCTTCAGCTTATTCTCTCGGTCTGTCATGTCGTCGAACTTGTAGGCCGCAAGAATGAAGACCGTGTAGGCGTTGCGATCGAAGAACCCCACGCCTCGGCTGTATGTGTTCTGAGACGTGGTGTCATCGATCATGATAAAGTTTGCCGTAGTGCGGAACTCCTGAATGATGTCGTTGATACCGTCGGGGCCGCTGCAAAAGCAAGGCAGGAACTCGTGTTCCCGTGCCAGCCGGTTATGCTCGGCAAGCAGCTTGAAATACTCGAAAGCGTCGAATTGAGTGTTACTTTCCATATTTGCGTTTGAATTCCGCTGCCTCGCGCGCCTTCTGATCGAGTTCGGTCAGAGCACGCCAGCAGTCTATGTGAAGCACAGTTTGTTCTTTGGTAACATCGCCGTCGGTCAGCGCCCGGATCTGTGTGTTCATGGCCTCCAGCATGTCATAATCGCCGGCTGTACCGGCGTCGACTCTCCGGAAGAAGTGCGGGAAAGCCCGTGACATCTCGGCCTTGACGTACGAGAACCAAAGGACCACACCAAGGGCTTCCGCCCGGCCAAGCCTGATGCGATGCGCCAGATGGCCATTGCGCCGGCGGTAGAGAATAAGGGCGAGCTTCTTCAGGAACCTGTCATCATGGCGCAGCATGTACGTCTGGTAATACTTCTCCGCATTGAGATAATCGACGAAAACGACACCATGCAGCAGGGTGTCGACCGCATGAAGACCACAGACGTCCTCCAACCGAACGCCCATGTCCTCGTATGAGTCGACAAACCCTAATTGAGCCAGAAAAGACTCAACCTGCCAGGCCTGCATGGTGAAGTAATGACGGCGACGCCACGAAGTACGGACATAGCATTTCCACCCGAAACGGTCACGTGACACGACATGCACTCCGGTAAAACGGCAGAACATGTATGTCTTGACCACCGTGTGATTGTCGAAAGAGGCAAGCAGCCACAACACATAATGCAGCTGTTCCGGCGTGAGCTCACGCCATGACCGCGGGGCCGTAAGGCTGACAGATCCGTCAACCGTTGAAAACGAAGGCTGCGCTGTCCTTAGTGTTCTGAAAAGTCTCATGATGATGAAGTTCAAAAGCGGAAGAAGAGAAATAGAGTGCGAATGTATCCCGGTCGGCCTCGATGACCTCTATGAGCCGCCGCAACGCTACGTCCACTGCGTCACGGCCGCCCGAGAACCAGAGTTCGAATATGCGTCTGATGATTACGGCAACCTCATAATACGCCTGATAACGCTCCGCATCGGTGCGGTAAGCGACGAGGATGTCGTCAACCAACGGGCTACCGATCTGTTGCCGGATGAACTCGTCGACATTCCACAGCTCACCAATCTGGAACTCCTCCCACTGTTTTGCCGTGCGATTGAGGTCCGGTCGTGAGAAGAATGTCGTGCCGTCGTAGATGCAGGATATGAAACCAGCCTGTTCCTGCCGGCCCCAGTTCTCAACGTGCCGCAACCGGTCGATGAGAACCCACTCCGCGCGACACCTTGAGGTCTGAAGCGAAGCCTCCAGCGCGTCGACGCGCTGCTTACTCGCCGGGCTCACGTTGTCATTGCTGACAACGCCGAAACCCGTCGGTGTGAGCACAATGTCGAGCTGCCGGAATACATCCAAGACAGCCATGTGGGCGATATATCTCTTGACCGCCAACATGAGCCTTCCGTTCGGATCGTTGTCCAACGCTGCCTCGCCGACGGGACCGAGTATAGCCATGCATACACGCTCCGATATATCGTTCAGTACCGGCAGGACCGCCTCATACACTCTGTCATGGCTACTCGCCATGACGGGTAAGAACTGCTCCAGTTCTTCTTTACTTATTGTTATCTTCATCAGATCCAGCGTTAGAATTAGTTACGACCTTGGAATCCCGATTCTCATCGAGCGTTGTTAGCTCTATGATGGGGACGTCGACTGTCACACGGTCGTTCCACCCGTTGAAATGAGATATGACGTGATACGGCTTGCACATGACATCGTGGAAAGCCTTTTCCAGCCGTTGCTTGAGTGTAAACAGCTCACGCTTGTCACTGCCGCTGTTGTTCATCTGGCTCTTGCCCGGAGTGGCACCGACGAGATTGGGATGCACTCCCAGAGCAAAGCAAAGCGCGTTACTGGCTTCGCTCATGTCATCAGCCCAGTCGCCACCCTCTTTGCCGCCCTCATTGAGGTTATATATACGCACCATACGGTTCTCCTTGCCATTCGGATCCATGTAGTAGCCGGACACAAGTGCCTTGCCGGCATTCTCCGGACCGGTGACAAAGTCCACGATATTACGTTTCTCCTGTTCTTTACGTTTCACGCGCGCCGCCTCGTCTGTGATACCCTCTATATCGCAGACGTTATCCCAATAGTCAGAATGTACCTCTATCTGTATGCGAGGAGCAGATGTGTTCTTGATCATGAACCGCTTGCCGATACCGATAAGGCGGTAGATATCAAACCAAGAATCGCGGAACATGGCCGCGTAATAAGGTATCGGATAGTACTGGTAGCCGGGCGTCGGCATACGGCTGAGGATGGCAAACTTTCGTTCTTTGGTAGCCGCACAACCATCTACGAGCTTTCGTTTCTCTCCTGTCTCCGGGTCCGGTTCCTGACCAAGACGCACCCGAAGATCACCGAGCGGGTCATATATGTCAAGCAAGGAAATGACCTCCACATCCTCCGGTGCCGGGCTTGGATTTCGCCAGTTGGCATAGAAGACATGTCCGATGCGTCCGGCGGCATCGGCTTTCTCAAAGCGACAGTAACAGCTCTCCTTATGCCGTACCTGAACGATACGGCTGGCATCGCGGGACAGGATGATGACAGTGACCGAGAAGAAAAAATACTTCATGTCAGTTGCCTGTTCCAGAAAAGTCTCGTGAAGAGAGTTGCGCAAGCAGAAATCGAGGATGTCCGGCTGTGTGACGTCGCGCCGTGTCTCACGGTCGACAAAACGCACACCCTGACCATAGCACGCCAAGATATTGAAAGACTGGCACTGACTCGCCACCATGTTGGAACCGATGCGCTGCATGATCTCAAACGGTAGCTGGTCGTCAGCGCCGAAAGGTATATATGTGTACTCCTTGCGGCCGTTCTGACCAGTCGTGAGGGAACGGCCGTCGGTGCTGCCCAGCTCATCGCCATCGAAGACGGAGCTTGTGTCGTCGCCGTATTCGGTACTGATATCGTTGCGGGCAGCAGCCGATGTGATGCCGCCAGGCATAACCCGATACTGTTCCCATTCTCCACGCTGTCCGGTACGTACAGCAGTATATTGCGATGTCTCTTTCATAGAAATATTGTATGTCCGTTAAAATCAAAGATGTAAATCTGCGGGACGAGACGAATCTCTCCACTGATAGGATGACGCAGACGAATGTAACCACCACGCCAGTAGTCACTATGCACGAGCCATCCGGAATAATCGTTTATGCCGCCATCGGCTGTCCATGCACGCAGGTTCACCTGCAGCCCAGTTTTGTGAGCTTCGGACAACAGATGAAGCATCTCGGTGAAGTGCATTGCTCTCTTGTTGCTCATAAGCCTCTCAGTTGAATGTCCGGTCGAAAGTGTTGTCGAAGATACGCCCCGCACGTCCCATGTTAAGCACATTGTGATTGCGCTGCGAATACTGATAAGAAAACGTAAAGCGCGGCAGTTCGTCGTATGCGTTGGAACGTTCGCTCTTGGAATCAGTGATTACCACCTCACGCCCGACGTCCGGATTGCCGTCGATGAAATTGACTATACGGACATAGTCACTGCGCAGCACTTCGTCGAACCAGTTAGCCATCGCAGTATTTAGGATACCCGTATCAGCTTTAAATGTACGTGTCTCCTCGATGTCATAATTGCGCAGTTTGCCGGAAATATAGGAAGACGAACGCTTGTAGCTCGGCGCCACCTTGTGGACACCTGTACAATAGAGCAGCTCATCACAGCCGAATGAGTTGACGAAAATGAGGATTGGAGCACAGTCCGGACATTCATGGTTGATGGTGAATTGCTGCCGCCTGTCTCCGGCGATAACCGTGTAAGACTCCGGCTCTGCTCCATCAGAAGAACGCAAGAACTTCTGCGGAGATACGTCGATGGTGGTGTACCTGTCGTTACCTCCGACGACGTCAACACTAAATGTCTCTATCTGACCATCGGCATAGAAAGCCCGGCACTCTGCCGAATCAGTGCCGATGTAATGCAGATACTCAAGACGACCGACTGCAGTTTCTTTGGAGCCCATGAGTATGCTCAGGAAATAATTACGGCAGAATGTATCAGCATCGATTCCAACGTCGGCTGAACCATATATGACAGATGCCGTCATTGTCTGAGAATCATCGGCTTGACTGACACCTATAGTAACACTGATATCAATAACAAGCCGTTGACGGGCGTAAGAGTTGAATAATCCAGACAAATCATGCAATGTAATTACTCCGTCGATTGGGTATAGGATTTCATTGAAAACAGATTCTCCATCTATTGTTATTTCCACAGGAAGATTCTCACCGGATATTGCAAATTCAACATCTGGAATGTTGCAGGAGAAGTATTTGCCGGATAGTCCTTGTAATATTGTTATCATGCCATGCGATATTTATATGGCAAAGATACCGGAGGGAACAACAAAATAAAAATACGACAACGGCCCGCCATCTTCGCAGACTGCGGGCCGGGCAGAAAAAAAATGAATGATAAAAAAAATGATATGGTTGTATCAGAAGTCACCTTCGACGATTCGCCAGATGGCCCACTTGACGCTGCCGTCGGCCAACGTCGTAAAACCGTAGCCGTGGCTCTGCATGTAGCTCACGACGGCATCCTTGGCATCATACAGGTTGGCCATAGGCGCAAGGTCGTCGATTATGTCGTATGTGCTCTTGGGCTCCTCCATGAGCGCACGGCCGGCGAATTCGCCGGGAAGATTGCGCCGGTGGGTAAAGTATGCGTCAAGAAGGTCGGTAACGAAACTGTTGTCACGATTGTCTTTGTCTGTTATATTGTTTGCCATGATTATGCGGGTTTATCGGTTATTAATGAGTGGATTCTCCGGAATTGCTTGCCGAGACGCCGGTATGCCGATACGAGGTCGATGCGCTCGTCGGCTGGGATACTGTCATCGTCGATGATGAAGTCGATGGATTCTTCCATCAGCCGGATGTTGTTCTCAAGCGCGTCTGCATAGCAGAATTCAAGGGCGGCGGCCAAGGCTTCGGGATTGATGGTTGCGCTCATGACGCACCTCCTTCCTTTAATAAATCAACAAATCGCTCACTAATATCAAACATATCTCCGGCCTCGATATCATACTCAAGAATGGTATTGACCGTATTAAAAGACAAGCGAGCCACGATATTTTCAGTATTCTTTTTGGGGAAAACATATATAAAACATCCTCTCTTTCTATAGGAGAAATGCAAATCTATATATGCTGTGCTCTTTCGGGGCGCGTCTGCATGCAGACGGGTTTTGAGCATGTTAACGAAGACTCTCAAATCACTGTCATAAACAAAGAGACTATTCTCTGCCTTGGTCAGCAGGTCTATGGTTCCTCTGAAATATTGTGGCGCATTTACTGCCACAAATAATGAAGAAAAGAAAATCATACGACACCTCCTTCCAGCCAGCCGGCCACACACATGATTGCGAATACTCCGATGAGGTAGAGGTGGGCACGCACGACGTCACGACGGGTGAAAGCGTCGCCCTCGGTACCGCACAGGGCGGTGAATGTCTCACTCCTGGCATCGAGCCATGTCTTTGATTTGTCACTGAGCGAACGGATGTTCGCAAGCACGCGGTCGAGAGCCGCGGACACATCGGGTTGGGTCATCGCCCAACCGATGGAAATTTCATGTTTTTGCATAACTGCATCGTCTTTGTTGCTACCAGTTCCGCTGGCTCGGAGATACAGAAAAACGGCTGCACATCCCGTTGCAACAAAGACGATGACTCACCCGAGGGCAGTTAT
>ERZ860264.2459-NODE-2459-length-10077-cov-2.694971_pt1 | contig 10077 bp, 9 predicted proteins | sample MGYA00509980_ERZ860264 | MGnify/ENA primary metagenome ERZ860264 (study PRJEB30046, sample SAMN00715212) | human gut metagenome | study: EMG produced TPA metagenomics assembly of the A metagenome-wide association study of gut microbiota in type 2... | reverse complement strand
GAGTAGTGGCATCGACCTCCTGCAGCGGCAGATTCCTTGCCACCTCATACGTCATCAGCATCGCTATTTCATCAAGACACTCGCGAAAATCACGGGACGAGGTATGCTCCGCACGCATTTTCGTGATTTTTTGTTTGATCAGCGGATGATCAACAACTGTAACTTGCATCGTCAAAATCTCCTTCCTGAATTCAGAAGCCGGGATACATGGGATATTTAGCGCATAAAGCCGCTACCCTTGCTGCCGCTTCCTTATGTTTGCCCTCATTTTCAGGATTATTCAAAATCAGGCCGATTATCGCTGCCACCTCGCGCATATCCTCCTGATCAAAGCCGCGCGTGGTAACGGCAGCCGTACCCAGACGGATACCGCTGGTCACAAAAGGACTTTCGGGATCAAAGGGGATCGTATTTTTATTGCAGGTCACGCCTACTTCATCTAATAAATGTTCAGCTACCTTGCCTGTCAGCTTCTGGCCGCGCACGTCGACAAGGATCAGATGGTTGTCAGTTCCGCCGGAAACGATACGGAACCCTTCTTGCTGTAAAGCTTCAGCAAATACTCTGCAGTTAGCGATGATATTCTGCTGATATACTTTAAATTCCGGCTGCAAAGCCTCACCAAAAGCCACCGCCTTGGCAGCAATGATATGCATCAAGGGGCCGCCCTGGATACCAGGGAACACAGCCTTGTCGATCGCCTTGGCATACTGCTCTTTGCACATGATCAGGCCGCCGCGCGGTCCGCGCAAGGTTTTATGCGTAGTCGTAGTAACGATGTCGGCATAAGGCACCGGGCTTGGATGCAGCCCCGCAGCTACAAGACCGGCGATGTGGGCGATATCCACCATCAGCAGCGCCCCAACGCTGTGCGCGATCTCCGCCATCCGTTCAAAATCTATGATCCGGGAATAAGCGCTGGCACCGGCAACGATGATTTTCGGCTTCGTTTCAGCGGCAGTTTGCGCCAAAGCATCATAATCTATAGTTTCCGTCTCGTGATCCACACCATAAGGGACCACGTTATAATAGCTGCCGGAAATATTTACCGGTGAACCATGTGTCAGATGTCCGCCATGATCCAAGTTCATTCCCATAATCGTATCACCCGGTTTTAAAATTGCAAACTGTACTGCCATGTTTGCCTGTGCGCCGCTGTGAGGCTGTACGTTGGCCCATTCGGCGTCGAAGAGCTTTTTCGCACGTTCGATCGCAAGATTCTCTGCCTCGTCGACTATCTGGCAACCGCCGTAATAACGTTTTGCAGGATAGCCTTCCGCATATTTGTTTGTAAGGCATGAACCCATCGCACGCATCACCTCGTCGCTGACAAAGTTCTCGCTTGCTATAAGCTCTATGCCACGACGCTGGCGAAGATGTTCGCGGTCGATGATGTCAAAAACTGTGTTGTCTCTTTTCATGATGAAATCCGGTTTAGATTTAAGTTCCGTTTTATTTATAAGTAAGGAAGAGCCTGAGTCTTCCTTACTTGTTTTCTATAATTTTGTCAACCTCCGAAGTTGTCATAGTGGATACTCTCCGGTTCGACACCCAGATTGTAGAGCATGTTGTTGACTGCGTTGCTCATCGGGCCGGGGCCGCACATATAGTATTCTATATCTTCCGGTGCCTCGTGGTCTTTGAGATAAGTCTTGAACATGACGTCGTGCACGAATCCGGGGGTGTATTTTACACCTGCGGCATCAGCTGCGGGATCAGGGCGGTCAAGCGCGAGATGGAAGTGGAAATTCGGGAATTCTTTTTCCAGCTGCAGGAAATCCTCGAGATAGAAGACTTCGTTGAGAGCTCGCGCCCCGTAAAAATAATGCATCACGCGGTCAGTGGTATGGCGCGTTTTGGTCATCCACATGATCTGGGCGCGCAGAGGTGCCATGCCGGCTCCGCCGCCGACCCATATCATCTCTGCCTTGGAGTTGACGATAGGATGGAAATCTCCGTAAGGACCGCTCATCAGTACTTTGTCGCCCGGTTTGAGCGAGAAAATGTAACTTGACGCGATACCGGTCGGGACATTCTGGAATCCTACCTGAGGTTTCGGTTTGAACGGCGGTGTGGCAATACGCACCGTCAGCATGAAGCGGTCACCCTCTTCAGGATAGTTGGCCATAGAGTATGCGCGGACCGTGTCTTCGTCGTTTTTGGCTTTAAGAGTGAAGAGTCCGAATTTCTCCCATGCCGGCAGGTATTCATCACCGATGAGACTCTTGTCTATGTCTTTGTCATAGTCCATCTCATATTTCGGGATGCGTATCTGTGCGTAGCTTCCCGGGATAAAGTTCATATGCTCGCCGGCGGGAAGCTGCACGATGAATTCCTTGATGAATGTCGCTACATTCTTGTTCGAGATGACTTCGCATTCCCATTCCTTGACATCGAGCGCGGCCTGGTCTACCTTGACTTCAAGATCAGATTTGACTTTGACCTGACAGCCGAGACGCCAGTGGTCTTTGATCTGTTTGCGTGAGAAGTGGACAGCCTCGGTGGGAAGAATGTCTCCACCGCCTGATATTACCTGAAGTTTGCACTGTCCGCAACTTCCTTTTCCGCCGCATGCGCTCGAAAGATGCACTCCGTTGTCATTAAGGGTGGCCAGAAGCGATTTCCCCGCAGGCGCATGGAGAAGTTTTGATCCGTCGTTGATTGATATGGCGACCTCCCCGCTGTTGACAAGCCAGGATTTCGCAAGAAGCAATATGATCGTAAGCACGAGCACGATCACAAGAAAGATCAATGATGCAACCACCACATTGCTCCACATGATTTCATTTAGTATTGTCATATCTGTAACTGTTTTGTGATGGTTATAGTTATAGTTTGATACCGAGGAAACTCATGAACGCGATGCCCATAAGACCGGTAATTATGAAGGTGATGCCTATGCCTCTGAGTGGGGCAGGTACGGCCTTCACGTTGAGACGTTCGCGGATTGCCGCAAGACATGTGATGGCGAGCAGCCATCCGATACCGGAACCGACTCCGTAGACTGTGGCTGTCCACGCGTTGCTGAATTCCCGCTGTTGCATGAACAGCACCGCGCCGAGTATCGCGCAGTTGACGGCTATCAGCGGCAGGAAGATACCGAGTGAGTTGTAAAGTCCGGGACTGTATTTCTCGATCACCATCTCGAGGATCTGCACAAGAGCGGCGATTACGGCGATAAACATTATAAGACCGAGAAAAGACAGATCTGTTCCGGCATATTCCTCGCCAAGCCAGCTAAGTGCTCCCGGTATGAGGATATATTGGTTGATGCACCAGCACACAGGAAGCGCGATCATAAGTACGAATGTCACCGCTACTCCGAGTCCGAATGCTGTCTTGACATTTTTTGAGACAGCCAGAAATGAACACATGCCCAAGAAGTAGGCGAAGATCATGTTGTCGATAAAGATCGACCGTATGAATAAATTAAGATTCTCCATTATTCCTGAAGGTCTTTATTGATAGAGCGGTGTGCCCATATGATACATGCTACTACAATCAGTGCCATGGGAGGCAAAATCATCATGCCGTTGTTCTGGTATCCGGCCTCGTACCACCAGTCGGGGAAAATCTGGCAACCGAACAATGTGCCGCTGCCGAAAAGCTCACGGAAGAATGATACGATGATCAGGATTATTCCGTATCCGAGACCGTTGCCTAGACCGTCAAGAAATGCGGGCCACGGACGGTTGTTGAGAGCGAATGCCTCAAGGCGTCCCATTATTATACAGTTTGTGATTATGAGACCGATAAACACTGACAATGCCTTCGACACCTCATAGTTCCACGCCTTGAGCACCTGATCGACCACTACCACAAGGGCGGCCACCACGACAAGCTGCACTATGATTCGGATTGAAGAGGGTATTGTGTTTCTCATAAGCGAGATAATCACGTTTGCCAGTGCAAGCACAGCTGTCACCGAAATGGTCATGACGAGCGCCGGCTCCATCTTGGCTGTCACTGCAAGTGCCGAACAGATGCCGAGCACCTGAACAATTACCGGATTGTCTTTCGACAGCGGATTGAAAAATGGCAGAAATGTCTTTTTTAAATTCATTTCTATGTATTCTTATTGAATTATCGGATTCGGTTGCTTAATATTTGGCTCTTAAAAATTTGAAGAAAGCCGAGTAGGGCTCGAGCGAGTTCTGGAGCATCTTCTGCACGCCCTGGCTGGTGATGGTGCCGCCGCTTATGGCATGCACGTATGATCCCTCCGCAGGTTCTTGCCCGTTCTTGACGACTTTTACCGACTGGAATTCACCGTCGGGTGCGAAGATGTTTTTTCCGTCGAACTGTGAGCTGAATGCAGGTTTTTCGATCTCGGCGCCAAGTCCCGGAGTCTCGCCCTGATGTGCGAAATATGCCCCGTAGATGGTATCGCCGTTTCCGTCCATGGCTATGTAGCCCCATATCGGTCCCCAGAGTCCGGCTCCATATACCGGCACAATGTATTTTGTGCCGTCGCTCGTGTCGCACACGAACACAGGAAGAAGACGTTCGTCGGCCGGTTTCTTTACTTCGAGTGCTACGTTGACATCGAAAGGATCCTTTCCGTTGTCAACTTTCTCGCCTTTTGAATTGACGATATAAGACTCCGTGATATGTGTGGAATAGAGATCAGCCACGTTCTCGTTCTCTTTGGGAGTGATGAGGGCGGCGGCCAGGATCTGACGTTTTGTGTCGTTTGCTATATTTTCAAGTTGCTGAGGATGTAAAGCCTGATAGACAACCGAAAGCATGACTCCTACCACTACCACAAGAATGATAGAGTAGATGATTGTGTATGTATTGCTCTGTCGATTCATATCTTTCTGGCTTTAAGAGTTCTTTACCGTCACGCGACGCATGCGACGGCGTATATTCAGGTTTACGACGCAATAGTCGATGAGAGGAGCGAAGCAGTTCATGAGAAGAACTGAAAGCATGGCGCCTTCGGGATAGCCGGTGTTATAGACACGTATCAGTATGGCTATCATGCCGATCAGGAAACCGTAGATATATTTTCCTGCGGTAGTGCGGCAGGCTGTCACCGGATCGGTCGCCATGAAAACTATGGCGAACATGAATCCGCCGAGGCTCAGCTGTGTGAGAGGTGTCAGGAAAGACACTGGATAGAGAGGCGACGCCCAGTTATGCGCCACGGCTGCCATGCAGAAACCTCCGACCAGAGCGGAGAGAATGATCCGCCAGTTGGCTATGCCTGTAAATAGAAGTATGGCGGCGCCTATGAGTATGCACAGAGTGGATGTCTCGCCCCACGATCCGGGATAGAGTCCGAAGAATATGTCGGAATAGCTCAGTGGATCTCCGAGTATATTTGTAATTTCCACAGGACCGTTGGTCGAGGATGCAAGCTGACCGAGAGGTGTGGCGCCGGAATAAGAGTCGACTGCTGTCTGGCTGCCGAGCTGGACAAACACATTGTCGCCGCTCATCTTCGAGGGGTAACTGAAGAAGAGGAACGCGCGTGTCACGAGTGCCACGTTCAGGAAATTGTAACCTGTGCCTCCGAACACTTCTTTAGCGAAGATCACCGCGAATGCTACTGCTACTGCGAGCATCCAGCATGGAGTGTCGACCGGACAGATCATCGGAATCAGAATACCCGATACCAGAAATCCCTCCTGAATCTCATGTCCCCGCATCTGCGCGACTATGAATTCTATTCCGAGTCCTACTATATATGCGGTAAGAATCTGTGGCAATACGGCAAAAAATCCGTAAAAGAACAGTCTGAAAAATTCTCTGTCAGGATCGCCGATCGCCATGAAGTGCTGAAGTCCTATATTCCACATTCCGAAAAGGCAGCAGGGGAGAAGCGCGATCACTACGGTGATCATGGTTCTCTTCGAGTCGTTGCTGTCGTGTATGTGTACTCCCGAACGCGAAGTCTCGTTAGGAGTGAAAAGGAATGTGTAGAAGCCGTCGAAAACAGAATGAAACTTGTTCAGTTTTCCTCCTTTCTCAAAGTGCGGCTTGATTTTGTCGATATTTCTTTTTAATCCTTTCACAACTTATTAGGTGTAATGTTTCTGATTGCTAAAGCGTTTCTTTGCGCAGATAGTCAAGACCTTCCCTTACTGTTTTCTGCAGTTCTATCTTCGATGTGTCGACGAATTCGGGCAGTGCGAAGTCTTCGGGTGCCACTTCATATATGCCGAGTTGTTCCATCTTCTCTATATCTTTTGCCATGATGGCTTTTATGAGATATTCGGGATAGATGTCCATCGGGAAGACCTTGTCATATTCGCCGCTCATGATCATGGCGCGGTGGCCTCCCTTTATGCGGGCGTCGAAGTGGAAAGGTTTGGAGAGGCCGCGGAGGAATGCCGGGAAAGCCCTGCTGACGCTGTACTTTTTAGGACTCAGCGATGCCCATCCCATAAATTCATCTGTCTGGTCGCCTTCATCGATCGCCGAGATCTGACGATAGGGATATTGCAGGAATCCCTCTTTCCAGTCGACACGTACACCGGTGAGCACATTGCCTGAGATGACGCGGATTTTTCCATGTGAGTGGTCAAGTTCTCCGTCAAGCAGGCTGCCGAGCGATGCTCCGATTGTGGTCTTGACAATGTGTGGGTTCTTCATGTCTGGGCCTGTCAGTGCGACATATGCCGTATAATCGAGTTTCCCGCTATTGAAGAATGTGCCTATGCGGGCGGCTGTGACGGCATCGAGTGTCCACACCGTCTCTCCTTTGTTGACGGGTGAAATGGCGGCGATCTGCGTTCCGACGTTTCCGGCCGGATGTGGTCCTGAGAATTCATATACTTCCGCCACGTTGCTTGTCACTCCTGAGCCGGACTTTACGGAAAGATATATTTTTCCGCCGGTGAAATCGCTGAGTGCCTTGAGACCTGATTCAAGGTCTGACATCATGTCCTGAGTCAGCATTTCAGCCGCAAGGGGTGCGCTGTCGAATGCGGTGACAAAAATATCGCGGGGCTTGCTTCCGATAAAGGGCACGATGTCAAAAGGTCTTTGTCTCATCATTGCGAAGAGCCCGCTGCGGAGCAGCATCTCGAAGCGGGCATTCCTGTCGGCGGGTTTGCCGAAATCTTTCTGAGTCTGTTCTCCTTCTTTGGTGACAGATACGAATTCTATTTTACGCCGTTCGCCCCGATGGATTTCTCTGACAGTTCCGGCCACCGGTGATGTCAGACAGAGGCGGTCATCTTCTTTTGCAAACAAAAGAGGATCCCCGCACATGACGCTGTCACCGGCCTTGACGGCTGCTTTCCATGTATATCCGGGGAAATCATCTGGCACTATACCGAAAAGTGCCGTGCTGTCGTCGGAAGTCACATTTCCGGCGGCAACACCCTCAAGAGGGATATCAAGTCCCTTTTTTATCTTGATAATATTACTCATTACCTATCCGTTTGGGATTATTTTGCAAAAATATATAAAATCGCCAACCTTTCCAAAAGATTTTCAAAAGAAAACATTTAAAATACCGCTGGCGATTATGGATTTGGACTGATAATAATAGCCACGGCAGACGTTTGTTTTGTCTGTCGTGGCTTTTGAGTAGCGCGATGTTCGAAGTTTATGCTAAAGCATAAGTTTTGTGTTGAGAGAATATCAGTGACTCTTCATCACTTTACGGCCGTTCTGAATGTAGATACCGGAATCTCCTTCACGGAATTCTCTGCCGTCAATATGATATTTCTTGTTATTAATGATTTCATTTTTCATTTCATCTATGACATCGTTTATGCCCGAAGGATTAGGCTGGTATATAAGCTCTCCGTTGTGGTAGACGCTCAAAAGTCTGGTTCCTCCCGATTCGGGACTCTGTACGTTGTCAAACAGACCTGTCTCACTCCCGATGCCTATTATCCATTTGATAGGAGTAAAGAGGGGTTCTCCCGGATTTCCGTCAATTTCGGAAATCTCCATTTTCATTGTTGTTAAAGGTTTATTTGCAAATGTTTCATTTTCAGTGTTAAGGCATGTTAAGGAAACTTTGTAACGGGATGCGATTAAACCATTTAATATCAGGGAGACATCAATTTTATCACCGGTTCGCAATGAATAGTCAAACAGAAGATCTTCTTTTAGGACACCTTCTTCATTCTCTGCAAGCAAATATACTTTTTCATTCTCGGTGCGTATATATTTTGTTGAACGAACCTGATAGTCTGTGGCGTCTGAAGCGGAATAAACTTTCATGTACGTCACGCCATCGATAATCTCGGTGCCCTCGATCCAGTCTCGGTAGTATCGGGTTTCGAATACGTCCGGAATTGATTCTGCGTTCGGATCAAAGTCTTGTTTAAGAACTAATCCGGCGTATTCCCATACAGTCCCCTCGCTTATATACCCTAAACCTAATTCCTGGTTATCGGATTGACTTTCATAATCATTATTTTCTTCCGCTTTCACTGGCATTACACAGAGCAATGCCAAACATATTGTTATATATATCTTTTCCATAAGTATGTGTATTAAAATTTATTCATTCGATTTAACTCCAAAATGATATAATAGATTTATATGATGTTGATCTTCCATTGTTAGGATTGGATATGAAAAATAGCCATTCCCTAAATCAAAAAGTCCCCAAACTATATGCAATTCTCCCGATTTTACTTTGTTATTGTTATCTAAAGTGACGTTACATCCATCTATTACCCAAGCAATTGGTCCTCTGAATAAATTGTTGTCGGGATATCCGCCCCCATCGTTTTTAATAATAGTACCAGACATATTTACTAAATAACCGTCGAATAACAATGTGACGATATTGTTGATGTCGTGGTCAGAAGTCTTTTCAGTTAATGTCAGCCCCATATTTTCTAAAACTGGAATAACACTCCAAGGTAACGTTGTGGTAACTCCATAATCACTACCATAAGATTCTTGGTAATGATATATAGTTCCATCATCTTTACCAAGGTCATATAAAAGTTGATTATAGGCACTTACGGAACCATCGTAGGAATAAATGAATTGTCTTGGGTAATTGGTTTCGATAAATCCTAATGGATTTATTAATCCTGGATTAACAGGATTAAATCCATATCCTTGGTTTAGAGCGTAGTTTATAGATTCAAAATCGTAGAAATAATTATGGTAAGTCAATTTTTTTAATGTATGGGAAATTATATTGGCGGCAGCCACGTTCACAAAGCCTGCATGACATCCTGGGTGTTCTTTATTTACTTGCTTATTAAATGGATCTGTCGGACTCAGTTCTATTGTTATCTGAGGTTCCACAATGATACGTCGTACCGGGGCATTCTCGGTATTATTGATTTGCGTTGAGAGAACTCCATTTTCATCAAGAGAAGCTAAATATCCTTCTATTTTATCCAAGAAAAATGCTTTGGCCATTATGTTTTCATCGGAAAAATTGCCCTTGTTGCTATAGGCCAATATCGGATCTATTCGGTTGTCATTTGCTATTATTGCGAAACCTTCATTATTTTTATAATTTATTACATAAGCAACCGTATCCGAGAGCAATGTTGCAACATTGACTTCGTTTTGTGCCATTATAGGTTTTATATTCGCTCCTTGTGCGGATATAGCGCTTTTTTTTAATTTAGTGTTGGCAATTAATTGTGCCTGTTGGATAGTGAAAGTATGCGCGACGTCAGCAACTGCACGTGTGCTGGTTGGAGTTATGGACGGTTCAGACGGTTCATAATCTGATGAGCATGATACCAAAGCTATTGCAGCTCCAAGGGCCCATATAGCTTTACTTAGATTCGGGTAGTTCATAAATTATTATTTTAGTAATTCCGTAGCAAATGTATGTAAAAATGTTTAATTTTGCAACTAAAATATAAAATATGTTGTAAAAAATAAAGCATAAGTTTTATTTATGGTGTATATTGCTTATTATTTGGTTTATTTGGTGGTAAATTGTAGGAGTACAGAAGCCAAAACCGCAATTTATTCTTAGCAGCTACTTACTCAAAATCTATGTATATAAAAACGGCAGATTCATCAAGAATCTGCCGTTGATAACTATATTATAGAATCAGATTGATCCCGATCCGTTGTCGTTTAGGCTTATTTCAGGCCGTCGACGAATTTGCGGAGCTCCGCGTTGTC
>ERZ860264.2457-NODE-2457-length-10080-cov-2.934264_pt1 | contig 10080 bp, 5 predicted proteins | sample MGYA00509980_ERZ860264 | MGnify/ENA primary metagenome ERZ860264 (study PRJEB30046, sample SAMN00715212) | human gut metagenome | study: EMG produced TPA metagenomics assembly of the A metagenome-wide association study of gut microbiota in type 2... | reverse complement strand
CGGAGTCTCTTGCCAAGGGGGAGAACGTCGAGTTTCTTAAATCGATAAAAATATCGTTTTTTGCTGTCGATGAGGCACATTGCATTTCGGAATGGGGGCATGATTTCCGCCCCGAATACCGGAAGATACGGCCTCTCATGTCGATGATTGGTGATTTTCCCGTCATTGCCCTGACCGCTACCGCTACCCCTAAGGTACAACACGATATACAGAAGAATCTCGGTATACTTGACGCCCGTGTGTTCAAATCGAGCTTCAACCGCAAAAATCTATATTATGAAGTCCGTCCTAAGACCAAGGATGTAGACCGGGATATTATCCGTTATATAAAAAGCAATCCCGGACGTTCGGGAATTGTATATTGTCTGAGTCGACGCAAGGTTGAGGAACTTGCCGAGACACTGCGCATAAATGATATTCCGGCATTGGCATATCATGCCGGAATGGATGGAGCGACGAGATCTGCCAATCAGGATGCTTTCCTCAACGAGGATGTCGATGTGATTGTCGCCACAATCGCGTTCGGAATGGGAATAGACAAGCCTGATGTGAGATATGTGATTCATTATGACATCCCGAAGAGTCTCGAAGGATATTATCAGGAGACCGGTCGTGCCGGACGTGATGGCGGGGAGGGGAGATGCATAACGTTCTATGCGCGTAAAGACCTTCAGAAACTGGAGAAACTTATACAGACCAAATCTGTGTCCGAGCAGGAGATCAGCCGCCAGTTGCTCATGGAGACGGCTGACTATGCCGAGTCTTCGGTGTGTCGCCGAAAGATACTTATGCATTATTTCGGTGAGACATATGAAGAGGAAAATTGCTGCAATTGTGACAATTGTCAGAATCCGCGCCGGCGTATCGAGGCTACTGAAGAGGCCATCGCGGTTATCGAGATGGTCGATGCTGTCGGCGAACGTTTCCGCATAGAATATGTCATCAATATGCTTGTAGGACGCGCCACCGATGAAATCCGCAATAACGGACATGAGCAGCTTGAGTGTTTCGGCTCTTTGCGCGACATGGATGAGAAATTGGTGGGAATGCTCGTGCGTCAGTCCGTGATAGCCGGTTTTCTTGAAAAGGATCTCGATAACTATGGTATTCTCAAGACCACCCTCGCAGGTTACGAATTTCATGAGAATCCGGTTCCGTTTTTCATTGTCGAGGATGTGGATTATTCAGATACGGCCACTTCCGAGTCCCAGACATGTTATGCCGCTTCGGGCGCTCTTGACCCGGAATTGTATTCCATTCTCAAGGGGTTGCGCAAAGATGTGGCGCGGAGGGTCGGTATTCCTCCCTATCTCGTATTCCTCGAACCGTCACTTGAGGCAATGGCTACAATGTATCCTGTCACGAATGAGGAATTGCTTACCGTTCCCGGCGTCGGAGCGGGGAAGGCGGCGAGGTACGGCAAGGAATTTACGGAGGTTATCGCAAGATATGTCGAGGAAAACGATATCGAACGGCCGGCTGATATGAGAGTGAAGCTCATGGCCAGCAAAAGCAACCGCAAGATCTCTATAATACAGTCCATAGACAGAAAAATAGATCTTGATGAGGTGTGCGACGGTATGGGACTGGAATTCTGTGAGTTTCTTGATGAACTTGAATCGATCGTGGAGGCAGGTACGAAAATCGATATTGATTATTTCATAGAGGAGATAATGGATGACGAACAGCTTCAGGACATGATAAACTATTTCAGGAACAGTGAGGACGGTGATGTCGAGTCTGCAATTCAGGCCCTCGGAAGTGAATATGACGAGGATGATATTCGTCTGGCCCGTGTAAAATTTATCTCTGACGTAGGTAACTGACAAATCTTTTACAATTTTTTGTCTGAAGGTTCGTTTACAGAATTGAGACAGACAGGTAATAGCTTCTCCATGCCATTTTCGGATGGTTTCTAAATATAGGACACATACCTGACAGAATAAATCTATATCCGTATATAAAGGAATGAAAAAAACAGTAGTAGCCGGACTCGGAGCTTGCGCGGTGGCGTTGGCTTTTGCCGCGAAAGATCCGGTAATCATGACCGTCAACGGGGTTGACGTTCCGAAATCGGAATTCGAATACCTGTACAACAAGAACAGCCAGCAGCAGATTAATCCGCAGACTCTCGAAGAGTATGTGGAGATGTTCAAACTGTACAAAATGAAAGTTGCCGATGCACGTGCCGAAGGCATAGACACGACAGCGAGTTTTCTTAAGGAGACGGAGCAATACCGTCATGATCTGGCAGCGCCTTATCTGACTGATTCCATTTATATCAATCAGTTGGTGCAGGAAGCATACGACAGATCGAAGGAAGAGGTCGAGGCTTATCATATAATGCTGTTCAAGACTCGTGATGCAGCTGCAAATGTCTCTTTGCGTCAGCGTATTGATAGCCTGGAATCCGTTTTGAAGGCTGGGGGGGATTTCGCGGACCTCGCGGCACGTTTTTCTCAGGACAGGGGAAGCAAGGACAAAGGTGGCCGTATGGGCTGGATCGTGGCTGGCAATTATCCGGCCGCTTTTGAGATCGAGGCCTATCGTCTGCCTGAAGGCGCTATATCGGAAGTTGTGGAATCTCCCGTAGGTTACCATATCTTGAAGGGAGGCAAGCACCGTCCTGCACGCGGTAAGATTCAGGTCGCACACATCCTTAAACTTACTCAGGGAAAGGATGAGGCAGCGCAGGCAAAGGCCAAACAGGAGATTGACAGTCTTTATCAGGTTGTAATGGCCAATCCCGATGCTTTCACTACAATCGCAGGAAGCAATTCGGAAGACAGAGGTTCGGCTCGTCAAGGAGGTATGCTGCCTTGGTTTGGCGCTGGCGAGATGGTGGCCGAATTCGATTCTGTAGCGTTCTCTCTTGCGAATGGCGAGATCAGCAAGCCTGTCAAGACAGCTTATGGATATCACATCATACGCAGATTTGATTCTCAGCCGGTTCCCGAACTGGAGAAAATGAAGCCTCAGGCGATAGCCAAAATCACTAATCCTCAGGATCCCCGTTATAAGCTGATACGCGATCGTCAGACTCAGAATTTTGCCAAGAAACATAAAGGATCTCTCAACGAGAAAACCGTTTCTATGATCCGATCCGACGTTTCGCGTCAGGGTCTTGATTCAGCACTTTTTGCAAACTGGACTACAATTCCCAACGGTGATCTTCCTCTTGCGTCAGTCGGGGGCAAGACAAAGAAAGCGTCCGATTTTATGTCCGGCATAAGTTCGATGCGTGTTCCCGCGTCTGCCAATGCCCTTCAGATATTCGATGACAATCTCGCCGCTTACTATAACGGTATTCTGGTTGATGCCGAGGAGCTTTCTCTTGAAAAGACGGAGCCTGACTATCGTAATCTGTTGAAAGAATATGTTGATGGCAGTCTCTTGTATGAAGTCAGTGTCCGCAAGGTATGGGACAAGGCTGCCAAGGATACTGAGGGACTTAGGAATTTCTTCGAGCGTAACCGTGCGAATTATAAATGGGCTGAGCCGCATGCCAAAGGTTTCCTTGTGCAGGCCACTAACGATTCGGTAGCAGGTCTTATCCGTGCGCGTGCTGCTGAACTCGGTACAGATTCACTGGTTCAGACGCTTCGCAAGGAATTCAAGGGCAATATAGGTATTGACAAGGTTCTCGTGTCAAAGGGAACTAACGCCATGGTAGATAATATTGTATTCGGTGCCCCTGAGGTGCAGCCCTCAAATGCCAAGTATCAGGTGTACTTCATGATCGATCCGCGCGTGATCAACGAACCGGAAGAAGTAAACGATGTCAAGGGCCTTGTTACAAGTGATTATCAGAATGAGTTCCAGACAGAATGGGAAAATGAACTTCGTAAGAAATATCCTGTGACTGTCAATGAGAAAGTCCTGAAACAAGTTCGCAAGAACGGCAAATAGTAATTCCCTTCAATACAAGGACAGCGGCACGACGATGTTGTGTCGCTGTCTGACTTTTATTTTGAAACACCCTCTTAAATTCAAACACTCTCTTAATGCGCTTTTTATCCCTCATGCCTTCGTTTTTTTAAAGAGTTTTGATACATATTAGGAGAAAAATGACTATTTTTGTAGTTAGATGTGTTCTTTGCGTTACATAGCGTCTTATGTTGTGGCGTCGGTTGCGGTTTTTGTCGCTTCCTGCGGGTCAGAGACCTCGTGGCGCCAGGAAGTCGGAGATGTCCTTGTCGCCGTAGGCGATTCGACGTTGACTATGTCTGATGTCCTGAATCAGATACCGGTAGGCCTCAATCCTGTCGATAGCGCCAATATGTTCAGACGCATAGTCGGTGACTGGGTGCGTGACCTTGTTCTCCGGGATGTGGCGGAGAAGAATATTCCGGATATGGAAAGAATAGAGCGGATGACGGAATCATATCGCAATGGGTTGATTGTCAATCAATATCTATCGACCATGTCTGATCATGCGGATGATGATATCTCAGAATCCAGGATTAAAGAATATTATGAGGCCAATCATGCCGACATGGTGTTGTCGCAACCTTTGATAAAGGGTGCGTTTATCAAGGTTGCCGAAAATGACGAGTCGCTTGATAATTTGCGCCGCTGGATGTCGCAGCTCAATGATGAGGCCGTAGATAATATAGAGAAGCATGGCCTTCGTCAGGCCTCAATCTATGAATACTTTCGGGATGAATGGCATGAATGGAATGTTGTGGCCGAGCAGATACCCTATCGTTTCTTTGACGCGGATGCATTTGTTCGTTCCTCCGCCAATTTCGAGACATCGGCCGAAGGATCTGTCTACCTTCTCCATATTTCCGAGTATATTCCAAGCGGAAACGAAATGCCATATGAATTCGCGCGTCTTAAGATCCGCGAGATTCTTCGGGCAACTGACAAGGCGTCATATATCGACAGATTGATACTTGATATATATAAGGACAGGATCAAGTCCGGCAAACTGCGGCCCGGTCTTTATGACCCTTTGAAAGGAGAGTTGAAGACAGTCAGGTGAGTGATGTGCGCTTATGGCGATCATGTGTATGATGGCCTTTGGATTTAAAATTTTAATACATAATATACCAGTGAAGATACGTAATCTGATATTTCCGGCTGTTGCTATGGCTGCGGTCTGTGCGATAGCGGCACCCGTGAAGAAGAATGTTATAGACGAAGTCATGTGGGGGGTCGGTGCCGAGCCTCTTTTCCGTTCGGATATTGAAGAACAGTATATGCAGGCACGTCAGGAAGGCGTGGCGCTCGGCGGAGATCCATATTGTGTGATTCCGGAACGCATAGCGGTCGAGAAGCTTTTTCTGCATCAGGCGAAACTTGATACGATTACCGCCCCCGAGGCGCAGGTCGCTTCGGGTGTGGACAAACGAATTAATTTCTTTATTGCCAATCTCGGTTCGCGTGAGAAAGTGGAGGAATATTTTAATAAGCCGCTTCCGGCTTTGCGCGAACAGCTGATGGATCTGATGCGCAACGGTTATATCGTCGAGCAGGTTCAGTCCAATCTGACAAAAGATGTGAAAGCGACACCCAATGAGGTTCGCAAATATTTTTCGGCTCTTCCTTCCGACAGTATTCCTTATGTGCCGATGCAGGTGGAAGCGCAGGTCATAATGATCAATCCCCGCATCCCCGAACAGGAGATTGAGGATGTCAAGGCCAGACTCCGCGACTATGCCGATCGTGTCAATAAGGGAGAGGTTTCATTTTCGACACTTGCCATTGCCTACAGTGAGGATGGCTCCGCCATGCAGGGTGGCGAACTCGGTTTTCATGGGCGTGCCGACTGGGTGCCTGAATTCTCGCAGGTAGCTTTCAATCTCAACGATCCCAAACGGGTGTCGAGAATTGTAGAGACCGAATATGGCTACCATATCATCCAGCTGATCGAGAAAAGGGGAGAACAGGTGAACGTGCGCCATATACTTCTTACTCCGAAGGTCAACAGCAAAGATCTGAGCGACGGTGTGATAAAGCTCGATTCTCTCCGCAAGGAGATAGTAGCCGGCAAGATTCCATTTAATGAGGCGGCCTTGTGGGTTTCACAGGATAAGGATACAAAGAACAATAACGGAGTGATGATGAATCCCAAAACGGGATCAAGCCGCTTCGAGATGCAGGATCTTCCACCGGAGATCGCCCGGCGTATAGAGCTTATGCAGCCGGGTGATATCTCTGAGGCATTTATAATGAAAGACCAGCGCAAGAATCGCGATGTAATAGCTATCGTAAGGCTTACTGAACGCATTCCGGGCCATAAGGCCTCATTGAGCGATGATTACAATATGATCAAGCAGATGTATGAACAGAATGCAAAACAGAAGATTATCAAGGAATGGGTCGAGAAAAAGATCGGCGATACCTACACGCGGATTTCCGAAGGTTGGGAAGGTTGCGATTATGAATATAAAGGCTGGAACAAACAGTCTCATTGATAAGGATCGGTCCATAATGATTCATAAATGAAAAAAAACGGATTCGGCAAACCCAATTATATTCTTTACGTGCTGGCTGCTGTTCTGGCGGCCGGCTCGTTCTCTGTGATACAGAGTGCCATGGCCCAGAACAAGCGGATCCGCGAGGCGGAGAAGAAAGAGAATTATAACCGACCCGCGCCGACCCGCCCCATCAAACCGACCATCCCCGACGCCAACAGGTATCAGGATGACAAGGTGTTTCTTGAATATGCCGACTCTCTTTTCAGACCCGCCCACGAATACGAGGAGTTTCAGGTCGTGAAAGGTTCTGTGAAGTTCCGCCAGGGAGGAATGTGGATGTTCTGCGATTCCGCTTATTATTATCCGCAGAAAAACTCTATGGATGCTTTCGGCCATGTAGAGATGCGTCAGGGAGATACCTTGTTTGTCTTTGCCGATAAATTGTATTATGACGGTCTTTCCAAACATGCCACACTGACTCATGGCCCGTCACGCGGCGATGTCGTTCTAAAGAACCGCAATGTCACACTCACTACCGACAGTCTCGACTATGACCTCAATTCGGAAATAGGATGGTACTCCACCGGAGGGGTGCTTGAGGACGATGTGAACACGCTTACGTCAGACTATGGAGAGTATTCTCCTTCCACCAAAATGGCACGGTTCCGTTACGATGTCGTGCTCGTGAACCGGAAGGATGGTTATAGGCTTCTGACTGAAGAGCTCGAATACAATACTGCCACGCATATAGCCAATATCAATACCCTTACACGGATCGAGGGCGCGAACGACACCATAATCACTACTCAGGGATTTTATAATACGTCTACTGATCGTGCGGAGCTCACATCCAGGTCAACCATCCTTCACCGGGATTCTTCCCTGAACGTTACGACACTCGAGGGTGATTCGATAATTTATGACAAGGCCACACGCACAAGTCGTGCGTTTATGTTCAGAGACGGACGTAAACACCGCGCCCCGATGGTAATTACGGATACGGCCCGCAAGGTGATGCTGATAGGAGGATATGGCGAGTATAACGATTCAACCCGGTTTGCATTTTCCACAGATTATCCTCTTCTTATGGAGTTTTCCCGTCCCGATACTATTTTTCTAAGGGCCGATACGATTCTTTCGTTCATAGAGACTGTCATCCCTCAGCGTGATACGGTGCCTTTGGATTCTCTGGCCCGGGATTCTATGACATCGGATTCTCAGGCCCCGGATTCTCTGGATATAAGGCCGGATACGATCTTGTCCGGGCCAAAGGATTTTCATGTGGCGCGTGCTATCGGAAGGGCGCGATTCTTCAATCAGGACATACAGGGAATAGCCGATACGCTGTTGCTTCGTGAGCAGGATTCGATATTGTATATGTTCCGCAAACCTGTTGTATGGACCGGAGAGCGTCAGGTCTACGGCAATCGCATTGATGTCCATTTCAATGATTCCACTCCCGATTGGGCGGACTTGCCTGAATGGGGGATGGCTGCGGAGCATATCGCCGAGGATTTCTATGATCAGCTGACGGGAGCCCATATGAAGGCGTGGCTCGAGGATCAGCGGCTTAAGCGGCTGGAGGTGGATGGCAATGTCATCGCCATAATGTTGCCGCAGGAGAAAGACTCTTCCTATAACAAGCTTGTGCATGCCGAAAGTTCATATCTGACTCTTGACATGGACAGCACGGAGGTAAAACATCTAAAGATGTGGCCTGAGGTTTCCGGCACTGTCACCCCGATATTCGAGGTCAAGAAATCCCAGCAATATATCGAGGGATTCAGGTGGCTTGAGGCATTGAGGCCGAAACGGCAATGGTATGGAGACCGTCTTCATTGGAATGATGAGCTCGGTGATATTCCCGAGGAACTCGAGAAATATTTCAATGAACCTCCTTTGTTCAAGTCGATTCCTAAAACTTCAAGGGAATCAGTAAGACGATAGATCGAATAAAAAACAGCGGGCAACGTTTTTTTGCTCCGTTATTTATATGAGTGATATAATCAGACTTCTGCCAGATTCAGTAGCGAACCAGATTGCAGCCGGAGAGGTGATCCAGCGTCCTGCATCTGTCATCAAGGAACTTGTGGAGAATGCCGTCGACGCGGGTGCGTCCGATATAAGAATTGTTGTCAAGGATGCCGGCAAGACTTTGATCCAGGTCATTGACAACGGTTCCGGAATGTCGGAGACTGATGTGCGCATGGCTTTCGAAAGACACGCCACATCCAAGATAAAAAATGCGGATGATCTGTTCACGCTCAGGACAATGGGGTTCAGAGGAGAGGCACTTCCTTCCATATGCGCTATTTCTGAAGTCGAGGTCCGGACGCGTCCGGAAGGAGAGCAGATGGGGACGCACCTTGTCATTCTCGGTTCGAAAGTCACGGTTCAGGAACCGTGTGTGTGTGATAAGGGAACGGTCATCTCTGTGCGCAAAATATTTTATAATGTGCCTGCGAGACGAAAATTCCTGAAAAGCGACAATGTCGAGTTGTCTAATATAATGCGTGAGTTTGAAAGGCTTGCTTTGGTTAACAATAATATCCGCATGCATATCGACAATGGCATCAAGAACATAGATCTCCGTACGGCAAGTCTGCGCATACGTATCGAGGATATATGGAAAAATACCCTGAAGTCGGATCATCTTATTCCGGTCGATGTCGACACATCGCTGGTGAAGATAGAGGGATTTGTGTCGCGTCCGGAATTCGCACGGCGGCGCAATCCGTTGCAATATCTCATTGTCAACGGGCGCAATATGAGGCATCCCTATTTTCATAAGGCCATCATGAGTTGTTATGACTCGCTGATAGCGTCCGATACCATGCCGTGCTACTTTATAAAGTTCACGGTAGATCCGTCTACTATAGATGTAAACATACATCCGACCAAAAATGAGATTAAATTCGAGTATGAACAGCAGATATGGCCGATACTGGTGTCGGCCATAAAGACGGCTTTGGGAAAATTCTCGGCCGTCCCGAGCATCGATTTCTCGATCGACGCGATTCCTCTGCACCCGTTGAGAGACGGCGATGCGGCCTCCGCCCCTCATATTGAATACAGAAATGATTATAATCCTTTTTCATCTGCTGTCAGATCTGCCAGACCCCGTATAGGAAGTGACTGGGAAAAGCTTTATGATAACTTCTCACGCGATAGCTTTTCTCACCACAGTAATGATGATGCTGATCAGGAAATTTCTCTTTCGGATGACATACACGATGAGGTAAGGGCACGAAGCGAAGTAAACGGCCACGATCTTTTCAGTGCCGCGACAGGTGGAACTATTGAATCTGCACCTCAGGTCTGCATCCAGTTCGCTTCCAAATATATCATCACTACAAGTCGTGAGGGCCTCCTGCTCATTGATCAACACCGCGCTCATGTCAAGATTCTGTATGAGGAGTATCTTGGTCGTGTAGGTAAAGCAGAGGTCGTTTCTCAAAGCGTGATGTTTCCCGAAACCATAACTCTTGACGATTCCCAGCAGGTCGCTCTCGACGGAATAATGGACGAGCTGAGGCGTCTCGGTTTTAATCTGGAATACGTATCCGATTCGACATGGAACATTACCGCGGTTCCTACGTTGCCACCTGGCTCCAGAGCTGGAGACGTTATAATGCGGATATTGGATTCGATAGCG
>ERZ860264.2453-NODE-2453-length-10105-cov-5.394030_pt1 | contig 10105 bp, 10 predicted proteins | sample MGYA00509980_ERZ860264 | MGnify/ENA primary metagenome ERZ860264 (study PRJEB30046, sample SAMN00715212) | human gut metagenome | study: EMG produced TPA metagenomics assembly of the A metagenome-wide association study of gut microbiota in type 2... | reverse complement strand
ACTACCATTACGTATATGAAAAGTCTTAGAAATATCCAATTGAAACTTCTGGCATCGATGATGTATGCACAGCACCGATTTTCACTTATATTATGTCGTCAGTTCGCCAACTGAATGTGTGTTCAACAACAATATTATGTTAAATAATTATGAAAACTCATTTTACCAGTAGAACTATATCAGAATTTCGTGTAATATTAATACAGCATTAAATGAGGAGCGGTGTTAAGGATATGAAACGTAGTGATAGATATAATAATATATTAAGAAAGAAGAAAAAATATATAGCGGTTATGCTTGGAGTATGCATGCTTGGCAGTGCATTATCAGGCTGTGGTTTTGTGGCAAATCCAATGCAGTATATGAAGGATGCAGATAAAGAGCTTGCAGCTGCAGAACAGAATACAGATAATGATACATCGGGCAGTGCAACAGATTCATCTTCTGGTAATAGCAAGAATAACAGTAATAGCAGTGATAACAAGGTTGAAGTAACAGATAATAAAGTTATAGCCATAGGCACATATGGAAGCATAAGTGATATGGTTAATACAACTGATTATAAATCACAGGCAGATATAGAGTGTATTCAGGAAACAAGAGATTTTGATGATACATCAGATATGCTTGCACTTGTAAAGAAAGTGCAGGAGAGCTGCAATACAGATGCTGAATCAGTGATTGTGTCGGTAAGAAGCCGTGTATATAACCAGATAGTATATCTTTTACAGCACACTATAAGTACATCCAAAGGTCTGATAGTCATAAATGAGGATGGAAAAGATATAGATTACAATAAAGTGTTTGATGAAGCATTGAAGATAGCAGTTAATCCGCAATCATATGTTAGTGCATCAGCGGTAAGCACTAACAATGCAAGTAATAGTAATTCAGGAAATAATGTTTCAGGAGATACTGTGACAGGTGCTGATAATAACAAAGGCAATGTTATCAAAGATAATAATAATAAAGATAATAATAAAGATAATAAGACATATGGCAGCTATAAAGTGATCGAAAAGCTTAGTGACATGGATGTTATAGATATATCAGGCATTAATTCACTTCCATATGTTAATATCATATATGACTATATAGGCAATGATGCTTATGCAGCACAAAAGGCAGTAAATATAAGTGAGGCAGTTGTTGTTGTTACAGAAAGCAGCGACGGAAGTCTTTCGCCAGATATGTCGCAGCTTATAAATGATATTTCATCCTCAATACCAGTAATAATCATATGCAGTGGCAGCGATGCAGCCCAGGCTGTGAATGATGCGCATAATAACTGCATAGCTTCATATGGCATGAGTGCTGAAGAGGCACGTATTATGGCTATGTTATGTCTTACGCAGGGAAAGAATATAAATGACTGGAGAGTGCATTTTACACAGGTGGATTTATAAAAATATAGTTGTAAATATATATAAAAATATAGCTGTAAATATATGTGAAATACATGGAAATATATACAATATGTTGATTGAATAATGCTTGATTTTATGGTATTATGTACAATATGTGTTGCAGTGTATTGAACAATCCATTGAACAACCCAATAAAGTTATCTTGATTGTCATAGCATTGCACATTTCAGAAAGGAACAGTTAATTATGGATCAGACAAAGATACAGGATATCGTAAGACATATCACTAAGGACGAAGATTATGGAGTTGGCATGATGGAGAATCTGACTTTATCAGATGCTGTTGAGGTTATGACACAGATGATTCCTGCTCTTAAAAAAAGAGCTAAGGAACAGGGAAATTCCAACGATCTTGCGTATTTTAACAGAATAGAGAATATTTATGCAAAGGTTATGGCTGATAAGTTAAGAAATGAGGAACATCTCTGGGTTGTATATTGCAATACGACAGCGTATCCTTATATGATAGATGACGATATAATGGTACTTTATAATAACAAGAATGCTTCACTACTTGAAAAGAAGCTTAAGCTTTCAGGCTATGAGGTATCAGTTGGTGTTGAGAATAAAGAACAGTTCGGCTTAGAGCTTTGTCATATGTATAGAAATGGCTATAAGAATATCAGACTTACAGATGGCGATAAGAACGTATATGTTATACCAAGAGAAGAATTCGGTACATATGAAGATTTCTTCAGGGAAGATTATGTGTCTAATCCGGGTCTTCAGAACGCCATGATTGCATATTTTCAGGAGTTCAGAAAGAATACAGATAAGACTTCAATAGCCCAGATTCTTGATAAGAGAGAGAATCAGATGTTAAGAGTCATGGTTAATTCAGAGTTTATGGTTCCATGCGTAAAGGAAGAAACAGAAGAAGAGGTATCTATAGCACATCATTTTATAGATGTAACAGAGCAGGTAAGTCATAAGGATGGTGAGCAGGTTATAGCTATTCCAGCATTTACAGATGGTTTTGAAATGGAAAAGTGCTACAAGGGACAGTATGAAAATATGCTTTATTCATATAAGGAGCTTGTAGCAGCTATTGAGGAATTAGGTGCATCAGGAGCTATATTTAATCCACTTGGAGTAAGTTATTTTATACCGCTTGAAACACTTAAGAAAATAGAAAAAGATTTTAGCAGGTAAAGCTGCGATATAAGATGGTACTTTGTGTATTGTTGCTTAATAATCATTTAATATGGTTATTAAGTTAAATACAATACATAGAGTACCTTTTTATATATTTTGATGTAAGTGTCAAAAACTCTTTTATAAAAATGTTTTATAAAAGTATTGTCAAAAAATGATTTATGTTGTACACTAATTATGTTACTAATAAGACAGAGTTTATTATTCCTGGTTATAGTTAGAAAAGACCAGGATAATTATTACTGGTTATAGTAAAGATTAAGCTGATTTGTTAAACATATTATGATTATGGAGGTATTTTATGTGGGTAGCAGATTTACAGAATGGTAATTACAGAAATCCGGTTCTTTATGCAGATTATTCTGATCCGGATGCTATAAGAGTCGGGGAAGATTATTTTATGATTGCTTCAAGCTTTTCTAATTCTCCGGCACTACCTGTACTTCATTCCAAAGATCTTGTTAATTGGAAAGTGATTAATTATTGTTTAAAGCATGTGCCAGAGTTCAGATATAATAATCCACTTCATGGATGTGGTGTATGGGCACCATCTATAAGATATCATGAAGGTACATATTATGTATGTTTTCCTATGCCAGATGAAGGTATCTATATGACAACAACAAAGGACCCATGGGGAGAGTGGAGTAAACCTGTTAATATAAGACCAGGAGCTGGATGGATAGATCCATGTCCATTCTGGGATGATGATGGAAAAGCTTATCTTGTTGCAGGTGTTGCAAGGAGCCGTATAGGATATAAGAGTGTTCTTCATATAGTCAGAATGCAGCCAGATGGTATGGGGATATTTGGCGATGAAGTTAAGATATTTGATGGCAATGAGAATGACCAGATAACTATAGAAGGTCCTAAGATGTATAAACGTAATGGATATTATTACGTTTTTGCACCAGCAGGTGGCGTTAAGACAGGATGGCAGACAGTTCTTCGTTCAAAGAATCCTTTCGGACCATATGAATATAAGGTTGTATTAAGGCAGGGAGATTCACCTGTGAATGGCCCTCATCAGGGAGCCTGGGTAGATACAGTAACAGGTGAAGACTGGTTTCTGCATTTCCAGGACGTATATGCAGCTGGAAGAATAACACATTTACAGCCAATGCACTGGGAAAATGACTGGCCAATAATAGGCGTTAACAAGGAAGGAAACGATTATGGTGAACCAGTTATGGAATATAGAAAGCCAGATATTGGAAAGACGGAGTCAGAACTTGAAGATAAGACAAAATATCCAGTATGCGAGCCTGATACAACAGATGAGTTTGATTCGGATGCGTTAATGTTACAGTGGCAGTGGAATGCGAATTATGACGACAGCTGGTTTGATACAAAGACGGATGTATATGGTAACAAGGCAGAAGATGGTTCATATATAAAGCTTAATGCCGTTCCTACAACTCCTTTAAGACCAGTTGGAGATTATCGTAATCTGCTTCTTCAGAAATGGCCGGCACCAGAATTTACATGTGTAACTAAGATGAGTTTTAATGGACTTGTTGATGGTGACTATGCAGGAATAATATCACTTGGTGTTGATTATGCAGCATTAGGAGTAGCAAAAAAGAATGGTTCATATTTTTTAAGAACGGTTAATGGAAAGCAGAATTTTGACTGTGAGGCAGTATATACACAGGAGATGGTTGATGAAAAGCCTATAGAAGCTGACAGATTCACAGATGATACAAAGACAGTTTACTTAAGATATACAGTAAAAAGAACAGGAGCCACAGAAACTAAAGAGATGGCACTTTCTGTTAAAAATGTACCTGTAGAAGAAGCATCTCTTGAGATAAGCTTTGACGGAAAGACTTATGAAAATGCAGTAAGTTATACAGCTAAAGCAGGCCGCTGGGTTGGCGTTAAGAATGGTATGTTTGTAAGCCATGATAACACAGTAAAGAATGAAGAAAATGGATTTGCAACTGTAGACTATATAAGATATTCAGAATTATAAAATAATCTGATAACATTTGATAACATTTGATAACATTTAGAATCATATATCATGCCATATATAGATTGATGAGAGTATTTTTGTACCTGTTAATCTATATATGGCATTTTATAGTGAAATTATTTTATAATAATAAGATGTGAGTGTCTCAAAGTAAAGATTAATAGAATACGTGATCACCTATTACGGTACCACCCTTATCAACCTCACTGTTATACATATGGAAGTATAGGGCATTGATTGTTATATGTCCGTTAAGGACTTCTTTGGCGGCTTTAGTACACTCTGCATCAGCTCCTCTTGCAAGTACAATGGCAAAACGGCCGCTGGCTACAGGACTAAACTGTGAAGGCGCATATAAAACTGCCTGAAGTGTATTTCCGAATTTAGGACTGTTGATTCGGTTTACGATAACGCTTCCAACAGCAAGCTTTCCCTCATATGACTGGTTGCCTGCCTCACATTCGATTATAGCAGCCATCATTGCAAGGTCGCTGGTATCATAGTTAACAGGGGTGTTGTTTATTACTTCATCATTTTTGGTCAGATTCTTTATTTCTTCAAGCTGTCTTGCAGCAGCTTCTTCTTCAAGCTTTTTTTCATATTCAAAAGCAAGGGCTTCGGCATTTTTAATACCTTCGGAAGCAGCATCTATTTTAGACTGTTTGGCAGCTATAAGATTTTTTATGTTATCAGACTGCGACACAGCCTGCTGTTTAAGTGATACAAGCTCTGTCATGTCATTGTTAAGGCTTATTTTGTTCTGATTAAGTGTTGTTATAAGCTCATTCAGATTTGATAACATAGAGCGGTCATAATCTGATATTTGTCTTGCATAATCAGCCTTCTTAAGTAGCTCAGCCATATCAGCAGAGTCCATAAGTACATCCATAAAACTATACTCGTTGCTTTCATACATATATTGTATGCGAAGCTTCATGGCTTCATATTGTTTATGTTTTTCATTCTCCATATCGGATATATCCTGGTTGAGTATATCGATTTCCTGCTGTTTTGAAGCCATGCGTTCTGTTATCAGGTTAAGAGTGTCACTAAAAGTTTCAAGCTGGCTGTTAAGCTCTCCAAGCTCAGACGAGAGTGCAGCCTGTTCTTTTTTTAGATTGTCAAGCTGTCTGTTATTCTCATCATAGTCTGATTGGGTATCGGCATAGCTTATAAAAGATACACTTGTAAAATTCAGCATTATTACAAATGATAAAATACCGATAGAAATATATTTAATAAATGTTTTAAAAAAATCTGATTTCATGTAAAAAACTCACCTTCATATAGAATGTTTTATATTATGTTGTGAACTTCTTTAGTATGATTTAAAATTATAGCATATAACTTAGAGTTAAAAAAGAGAAAAATGGTTATACACATGCGTTGCAGATGGCTGGAAAATTGTATATAATATTGAAAGCGTTAAATGTGCTGTCTGAAGAATTTTTGCACAAAACGTGTACAGAAATGAGGATTATTATGAAATATAAGTATACTATAGATACACATACACATACTCTTGTGAGTGGACACGCTTATAATACAATAGATGAAATGGCTGCATATGCTTTTCAGACAGGCGTTACTCATCTTGCCATAACAGATCATGCGCCCAAGATGCCAGGAAGTGCGGGAATATTATATTTTTCTAATATGAAGATAATTCCAAGAGTTAAAAACGGTGTCAGGATATATATGGGCTGTGAGGCTAATATTATGGATTATGAAGGCAGTATAGACCTTAAGGAATACGGGCTTAAAGGATGCGATGTTGTTATAGCAAGTCTGCATATACCGTGTATAAGACCAGGTGATATAGGCCAGAATACCAAAGCACTGATAAAAGCAATGGACAATCCATACGTTAACATTATAGGACATCCGGATGATTCAAGATATCCGGTTGATTATGAACAGCTTGTTATGGCAGCAAAAGAAAAGCATGTTCTTCTTGAAGTTAATAATACCTCTCTTAATCCAGATGGTCCAAGACAGGGAGCTTATGAAAATGACATTAAAATGCTTAAACTATGCAAACAGCTTGGCGTGTGCATATCAATAGGCAGTGATGCACATATAAAAGAAAGTATATGTGATTTTGACAGGGTATATAAGGTGCTTGAAGAAACAGATTTTCCTGAGGAGCTTATTGTTAACAGCGACTATAGACTATATGAAGAATATATAGGACGAAGAAATATAAAATAAATATTTTCATAAATGTATTTACTGTAAAACTTTACTGTGATAAACTGTTGAAATGAGATAAAAGCACGCATAGAACAACGTGGGAATTGAGGGTTATATATGAACGATAAATTAAAGTCAAAAGAAGTAGAACAGCTTTTTAAAGCTATACTCAGTCTTGAGGATGTTAAAGAATGTTATGATTTTTTTGAAGATGTATGCACTATTAATGAACTGTTGTCTTTAGCTCAGAGGTTTGAGGTGGCAAAAATGCTAAGAGAGCAGAAGACATATCTTGAGATAGCTGAGAAGACAGGAGCTTCAACAGCTACCATAAGCAGAGTTAACAGATCACTTAATTATGGTAATGATGGATATGACAGAGTGTTTGAAAGACTCGGCATCAGCACAGAAAAGTCTCAGGAGAATAAGTAATATAAATATATGTAAATATATATTATACCGGTTATTTGTAGTCGTGCATTTGCATGACATCTGATAACTGGTATTTTTTATCATCCTATATATTATATACGATACGGGTGATATATACGACACTGTGACACCTATACTATGTCATTGATACTATGTCATCAAAACTATGTCATCAATAATAAACCTCTTGATATATAGTTTTTAATACTATATAATAAAGGTTAAAAGGCATTGCAAAAACCAATAAGTATATTGGTTAATAATTATAGAAGTGTTAATGCGGATTGTTTTATGGCAGTCAGCATATAGGAGATGCATAGTATGAATAAAAATAGTCAGGAATTCGTTGATGTTTTATTAAAAAAGCTCGTAAAGCTTAATTATATTAAATCAGGAGATGTTCCTAATATTGACCTTTATATGGATCAGGTTACCACATTTATGGATGAACATCTCTCAGATATTAAAAGACATGAAGATGATAAGATACTTACCAAGACAATGATAAATAACTACACAAAGAATAATCTGCTTCCACCGCCAGTAAAGAAAAAATATTCTAAAGAGCATATATATGTTTTAACATTTATATATTATCTTAAGAATATTCTTTCAATAAGCGATATCCAGAAGCTTCTTAATCCACTTACAGATAAGTTCTTTAATACAGATGGAGTTCCAGCTCTTGATACAATATATAAAGAAATATATGATATGGAGAAGCTTCAGTTAGAGGCATTGCCACAAGATGTATTAGGAAAAACAGAACTTTCAAAACAGGCCTTTTGCGATGTGGAAAATGAAGAGGATAAAGATTTCCTTCAGCTTTTCATGCTTGTATGTCTGTTAAGCTTTGATGTTTATATGAAGAAAAATATCATAGAAAGTCTTATAGATGATTATACAGCAAAGAAGGCATCATCGGATAAGCCAAAGACTAAGGAAGAGATAAAAGAAGAAAAGAGAGAAGCAAAAGAAGAGGCTAAAGAAGCAAAGCGTGCAGCAAAACAGAAAAAGTAATAAATATGCCCAAACAGTAAGTACAATATGTGATTAATTATAAAAGAATACATTAAAAACTAACAAACAATTAAATTATCTGATAAATATTTATAAACAATAGTGACTTTTAATAATTGATATAGTATAATAGTTACATTGATGCTGAAAGTTAAGTAAAGACTTTTAATCACTGTTAAAGAATGGGAGGATATTATGGGTATTTTAACAAGATTTAAGGACATTATGAGTGCAAATATTAACGCGCTTTTAGACAAGTGTGAGGATCCAGAGAAGATGATCGATCAGTATATGAGAAATCTTGAAAGTGATCTGGGAAAGGTTAAGGCTGAAACAGCTTCAGTTATGGCTGAGGAAACAAGAGCAAAGAGAGAACTTGATGAATGTACAGAGCAGATTAACAAGATGCAGTCATACGCAGAAAAGGCATTAAGAGCTGGCAATGAGGCAGATGCAAGATCTTTCCTTGAAAAGAAGCAGCAGCTTACAGCAACTCAGGCTTCACTTATACAGGCATATAATGTGGCAGCAGATAATGCTGCTAAGATGCGTCAGATGCATGATAAGCTTGTTAAAGACATATCAGCTCTTGAAGCAAAAAGAGCAGCTATCAAAGCAACAGTAAAAGCAGCTAAGGCACAGGAACGTATCAACAAGGTTGGCTCAAGTGTTGTAGGTGCCAATAACAGCATGGAAGCCTTTAACCGTATGGAAGCTAAAGCTAACAAGATGCTAGATGAAGCTAATGCTATGGCAGAACTTAATTCGTCAGCAGAAGAAGCAGATATTAACAGCCTTGCAGCCAAGTATGATGAAGAACCTGCTGACACAGCAGTAGATGATGAACTAGCAGCACTTAAAGCCCAGATGGGTATTCAGTAAATCAGGAGGAAACTATGGGGTTATTCAGGAATCAGTTTTCCAATGTGGTAGAATGGGAAGAATACAGGGATGATTGCATATTCTGGAAATGGACTAACAAAGAGATAAAAAAAGGAAGCCGTCTTATAATCCGTCCAGGGCAGGATGCAATATTCTTATATAATGGTAACATAGAAGGTATATTTAAGGAAGAAGGGGAGTTTGATATAGATTCCCAGATTATCCCTTTTTTATCAACTCTTAAAGGTTTTAAGTTTGGATTTAACAGTGGAATGAGAGCAGAGGTACTTTTTGTTAACACTAAAGAATTTAATGTTAACTGGGGTACTAAGAATCCAATATCTATTCCATATTCAGGACTTCCAGGTGGTATGCCTATAAGAGCATTTGGTAACTTTGCATTTAAGGTGTCAGATTATGTATGTCTTATAGATAAAGTTGCTGGTATTAAGCAGATGTATACAGTTGAAGATGTCAAAGAGCGAGTTGTTGCTGTGTTAGATCAGCTTCTTATGAAGTGGATATCTAAGGAAGGCAAGGATATGTTCAATCTTCAGGCTAATGCTTATGATATTGCTTCAGGAATAAAAGAAGATCTTGATATGCAGATAAGTAAGCTTGGAATAGAAATAACAGATTTTAATATAGCCAGCTTCTCATACCCAGAAGAGATTACCAAGATGCAGAACAAAGCAGCATCGCAATCAATGGTAGCTGACATGGGTAAATATGGTCAGATGGCTATGGCAGACAATATAGGTAAAGGCGGAAATAACATCGCTTCAGATATGATGAGTGTGCAGATGGGTATGGCTATGGGACAGCAGATGATGAATAATATCAATAACGGTAACAGCCAGACATCATCAACAGCAGCTGGTACATACAAGTTCTGCCCGAATTGTGGAACACCTGTAAATGGTGCCAAGTTCTGTAGTAATTGTGGAACTAAATTATCATAGAAATTGTTGTTTAATTGAATATTAGTTGGTGACGAACGGACGACAAATATAAGCTA
>ERZ860264.2450-NODE-2450-length-10130-cov-3.606551_pt1 | contig 10130 bp, 7 predicted proteins | sample MGYA00509980_ERZ860264 | MGnify/ENA primary metagenome ERZ860264 (study PRJEB30046, sample SAMN00715212) | human gut metagenome | study: EMG produced TPA metagenomics assembly of the A metagenome-wide association study of gut microbiota in type 2... | reverse complement strand
AACCACCCCTAACCCCTCCTTCGAAAGGAGGGGACTAAGATTACCCCACTTAAAGGCTTCCATGTGAGTTCTGCAACACCTTCACACCAGTTCCATACTTCCTGTATTATCACTCCAAACACCGGATGAGCCCCCAAAAACGTCATTTGCGGATGAATGGATTTCGCTATCACGGCCGTTCAGAAGATAATGACAAGCTGTAGCGGATTTGCAATCACGGCACACAAACCACAGAGACGCAACGGCGGGACGTCTCTAAAAATCCCATCATCCGCCTACGGCGGGCCATGATTAGAATCATGACATCACGGCTTTCCAAAAAAAATCCACTATATAAATAAGGTATTAGGAATTAATTTATTACCTTTGCAGTTTCAAAAACAAAATAACATTATCAATAATTATGGTTGAGAAGAACTGCACAGAAAATGAAGAGAAAAAGAGTTTGAGCTTCGTTGAGCAGATGGTGGAAGCCGATCTTGCCGAAGGAAAGAACGGAAGCAGGATTCAGACACGCTTCCCGCCGGAACCGAACGGCTATCTGCACATCGGACATGCCAAGGCTATCTGCATGGACTTCGGCGTGGCCGGAAACTACGGCGGTGTTTGCAATCTCCGCTTCGACGACACAAACCCCTCAAAGGAAGACACCGAATATGTTGACTCCATCCTGAACGACATCCAATGGCTCGGATTCAAGTGGGGCAATGTCTACTATGCTTCCGACTATTTCCAGCAGTTGTGGGACTTTGCCGTATGGATGATAAAGAAAGGCCTGGCCTACGTCGACGAGCAGACATCCGAGCAGATTGCCGCCCAGAAGGGCACGCCGACCACACCGGGAACAGCCAGCCCCTACCGCGACCGTCCCGTCGAGGAGAACATGGCGCTCTTCGAGAAAATGAACACGGCCGAGGCCGTCGAAGGATCCATGGTCCTGCGCGCCAAGCTCGACATGGCCAACCCGAACATGCACTTCCGTGACCCGGTCATCTACCGCATCATACACACGCCGCACCACCGCACGGGAACGAAATGGCACGCCTACCCCATGTACGACTTCGCACACGGCCAGAGCGACTATTTCGAAGGTGTCACCCACTCCATCTGCACGCTGGAGTTTGTGCCCCACCGTCCGCTCTACGACAAGTTCGTCGACCTTCTGAAAGAATATGAAGCCGAGACGGGCAAGACGGCCGACTACCGTCCGCGACAGATTGAGTTCAACCGTCTCAACCTGACATACACGGTGATGAGCAAGCGCAAGCTCCACACGCTCGTCGACGAACATCTGGTCAGCGGATGGGACGACCCCCGCATGCCCACCATCTGCGGTATGCGCCGCCGCGGCTACTCGGCCAAGAGCATCCGCAACTTCATCCGCTCCATAGGATATACGAAGTTTGACGCGCTCAACGACTATGCGCTTCTCGAAGCCGCCGTGCGCGACGACCTCAACGCACGCTCATGCCGCGTGTCGGCCGTGCTCAATCCGGTGAAGCTCATCATCACCAACTATCCCGAGGGACAGACCGAGGAGATGGAGGCCGTCAACAACCCGGAGAACGAGGCCGACGGAACCCACACCATCACGTTCAGCCGCGAACTGTGGATTGAGCGCGACGACTTCATGGAAGACGCTCCGAAGAAGTTCTTCCGCATGTCGCCGGGAAAGGAGGTGCGCCTGAAGAACGCATACATAGTGATGTGTACGGGATGCAAGAAGAACGACAAGGGCGAGATTGAGGAGATCTACGCCGAATATGACCCGCAGAGCAAGAGCGGCATGGAGGGAGCCAACCGCAAGGTCAAGGGAACGCTCCACTGGCTGAGCGCGGCCCACTGTCTGCCGGCAGAGGTCAGGCTCTACGACCGTCTGTTCAGCGTGGAGAATCCGTCAGCTGACGAAAGAGACTTCCGCGAGCTGCTCAATCCTGACTCTCTCACCGTGCTGAATAACTGCTTCGTCGAGCGCTATCTCACGGAGAAGAAGCCCGGAGACTTCCTGCAGTTCCAGCGCATAGGCTATTTCACTATGGACGCGGACTCTACACCGGAGAAGCTGGTGTTCAACCGCACCGTCGGACTGAAAGACACATGGGCTAAGATAAACAGATGAAGCAAACCGGTGACAAGTATTTCGACAGCAAGTCATTTCAAGATGTCCTGTCATCATACGAGAAGTCTGTCAGGGAAGGCCAGCCGATATTTCTGGATGTGGACGAACTGGCAGACATCGCCGATTACTATAGCTTTATAGGAAAGACGGAAAAGGCACGCGAGGTCATCGACTTCGCACTCGATATGAATCCCGGAGCTACGGCGCCTCTCGTGTTCAAGGCACGGGAGGCGATAGCCGATGAAAATATCGGGCTGGCCGAAGAGCTGGCGGAAGAAATCATCGACAAGGAAGACCCGGACTACAAATATCTCAAGGCGGAAATACTGATAGCCCAGAACCGGATTGAAGAGGCAGACAACTATCTGCGGGACTATTTCCACACCGTGGAACCGGACGAATATGAGGACTTCGTTCTCGACGTGGCCAACATCTATATGGACTATGGCGTGAACGAAAAGGCCTACGAATGGATGATGCGCACCGGAAACTGCAAGCGCGATGAGTATAAGGAGCTGATGGCAAGGGTGCTCTTCGGCATGGGAGAGTTTGACCGGGGGATCAAGATTTACAACGAGCTTATCGACAAGGACCCCTTCTCAAAGAGATATTGGGTTGCGCTGGCCAGTGCCCAGTTCATGAACGAAGACTTCGACGGTGCCGTGACGAGCAGCGAATATGCCATCGCCATCGACCCCGAAGACGCCGACGGCCTCCTGACCAAGGCCAACAGCCTCTACCGGCTGGACAGATTTGAGGAGGCTCTGGAATATTACGGGCGATACTGTGAGCAGATGCCGGAAGAAGAGTTCGGCCTGCTCTACTGCGGTATGTGCCTCACACATCTGTCACGACACGACGAAGCCATCGTGAAGCTGCGTCAAGCGCTTGACATCGCACCCGCGGACTCACCGTATATCGTTCAGATATATCAGGAGATGGCTTTCTCTTACAGTGCCATGAGACAGCCGGAAAAAGCTATGGAATGTATGGACATGACCGATGCCTACGACTGTGACCATACGGAGATGGAGGTCCTGCGCGGCCACATCCTGCTGGAGAACGGTATGTTTGAGGAAGCCGAGAAGAGGTTTCAGAAGGCCGTCATCCGCTCCGACAGCGCTCCGAACATACTTCTCAGGATAATGGTCTCGCTGTATGACAACAAATACATCGAGACTTCATACAAGATGTTCAAGCGGTTCTTTGAGCTTACGGATGAGGATTTCGATGAAGGCTATTCGTACATGGCTCTGTGTTGCTGGGATCTGAAACGGACGGACGAGTTTCTCCATTACCTGAAGATAGCAGTGAAACGCAATCCCAAAGAAGCCCAAATCGTCCTGGACCACATATTCCCTAAGAATATGGATGTAAAAGACTATTATGATTATATGTATAACAAACTTAACGACAAATAACAATGAACATACTGTACAGTCTTTTGGACAATCTCAATTACGGCACGATACTCTTCCTGATGCTCATCGAGAGCACATTCATCCCGTTTCCGTCGGAAGTGGTTGTGCCACCGGCCGCCTATAACGCCGCCGCCGGAGAACTGAACGTATTCCTCGTTGTCCTGTTCGCCACCATCGGAGCCGACCTCGGTGCGGCCATAAACTATGGACTCGCCTATTATCTCGGCCGTCCGTTCATCTACAGGTTTGCAAACAGCAGATGGGGCAAGCTCTGTCTGCTCAATCAGGAAAAAATAGAAAAGAGCGAAAAGTTCTTCACCGACCATGGCGTTACGGCAACGCTCGTGGGCCGTGTCCTCCCCGCTATAAGGCAACTTATCTCCATCCCTGCCGGACTGGCAAAAATGAACTTCGCCAAGTTCATCATCTATACGACAATCGGAGCAGGTGTATGGAACAGCATACTGGCCGCTATGGGATGGTATCTCCATTCTTTCGTCCCGAAAAACCAGCTCGATGCCAAAATCACTGAATATTCGGAATACATAAAGGCAGTAATCATCGCAGCTGTATTGCTTGCCATCGCCTACTTCATAATACGGGCGATAATAAAGAACAGCCATAAAAATGCGGCCGGCAGATAATGCCTCATCAAGGCAAAGTCTGACCGGAGGGTGAACAGATTGCTTCACTCCATTATCCATTACTCAATAAAGAAAGATATAAATCAAAACAACTATGGCAGGAAAAAACAACCATCTGGTCATAATGGCCGGCGGCGTGGGAAGCCGTTTCTGGCCGATGAGCACATCTGAGCGTCCCAAACAGTTCATCGACGTGCTCGGAGTCGGGAAATCACTGTTACAGCTGACCGCTGACAGATTCAGCGGTATATGCGAGCCGGAGAACATCTGGATTGTCACAAACCGCAACTATGTCGACATCGTCAGGGAACAGCTTCCGGACATTCCGGCCGGAAACATCCTGTGCGAGCCTTGCCGCCGCAATACGGCACCATGCATAGCGTATGTCAGCTGGAAGATTAAGTCGAAAGATCCCAAGGCCAACATCGTCGTCTCGCCGAGCGACCACATCGTCACCGACGTGGCCGAATTCAGCCGCGTCGTGACGGAGTGTCTCCGCTTCACGGGCGAGACAGACTCTATCGTCACGCTCGGCATCAAGCCGTCACGCCCCGAGACCGGCTACGGCTACATTCAGGCAGACCTGTCCACAAGCTCACTGCGCAACAAGGAGATATTCCGCGTCGACTCGTTCCGCGAGAAGCCCGACCTTGAGACAGCAGAACAATACATACAGAAGAACTACTACTTCTGGAACGCAGGCATATTTATCTGGAACGTCAGCACAATCGTCAATGCCTTCAGAGTCTACCAGCCCACAATGGCGAAGATATTCGAATCGCTCATGCCCGTCTACGGTACGGACAATGAACAGAAGGAGATTGACCGTCTGTTCCCCGAATGTGAGAATATCTCCGTCGACTATGCCATCATGGAGAAGGCCGAGGAGATTTTCGTCTGCCCGTCTGATTTCGGATGGAGCGACCTCGGCACATGGGGCTCGCTGCTCACGCAGACAAAGAAGGACCTGTACGGAAACAGCTGCATCGGCAACGACATCAATCTCTTTGAGACGCACAACTGCATGATACACACGACACAGGAGAAGAAAGTCGTCGTACAGGGACTTGACGGCTATATCGTGGCCGAGAACAACGACACCCTCCTTATCTGCAAGCTGTCAGAGGAACAGCGCATCAAGCAGTTCTCCGGTCAGGACAAGTAACACAAAAGGAACAATCACACATTATTTAGTATTAGACATAAAATATGGAAAGAAAAGTTGCATTAATCACAGGTGTCACGGGACAGGACGGTTCTTATTTGGCCGAGTTCCTCATTGAAAAAGGTTATGACGTTCACGGCATAATCCGCCGTAGCTCGGTGGACTACCGCGAGCGCATCGCACATCTTGAAGGACATCCGCAGTTCCACCTCCACTACGCTGACATGGGCGACTCCATGTCACTCGTAAAGGTCGTAGGCAAGGTTCAACCGACGGAAATCTACAACCTCGCCGCACAGAGCCATGTCCAGGTTTCATTCGACTCACCGGAGTTCACAGCCGATGTTGATGCCACCGGCGTTCTCCGCGTACTGGAAGCCGTGAGGGCAAACCATCTGGAACAGTCCTGCCGCATCTATCAGGCATCCACGTCAGAGCTCTACGGCAAGGTGGAGGAAGTTCCGCAGAACGAGAAGACACCGTTCCATCCATATTCACCATACGCCGTTGCCAAGCTCTACGGCTTTTGGATCATCAAGGAATACCGCGAGGCCTACAACATGTTCTGCTGCTCCGGTATTCTCTTCAATCACGAGTCAGAGCGCCGCGGCGAGACTTTCGTAACCCGCAAGATTACGCTCGCTGCCGCCCGCATCGCACAGGGCAAGCAGGAGAAGCTCTATCTCGGAAACCTCTCCTCGCTCCGCGACTGGGGATATGCCAAGGATTATGTCGAGTGCATGTGGCTCATCCTGCAGCACGACACGCCAGAGGACTTCGTCATCGCAACGGGCGTACAGCACTCCGTACGTGAGTTCTGCCAATATGCGTTCCGCGCCGCCGGCATCGAGATTGAGTTCAAGGGCGAAGGCATGGACGAGAAGGGATATGACAAGAAGACCGGCAAGTGCATCATCGAGGTGTCACCCGACTTCTACCGTCCCACCGACGTCGTCAACCTCTGGGGCGACCCGAGCAAGGCAAAGAAGGAACTGGGCTGGAACCCGCAGAAGACCACATTCGAGGAGCTGGTCAGCATCATGGTAAAGCACGACATGCAGAAAGTCGCAGCCGACCACGTGGCAAGCGTAATGCGCACCAACCTCGCCGAATATCTGGAGAAAGGAGTAGTGAAGTAATTTTAAGGAGTTAAAGGAGTTAGAGGAGTTATCGCTCCCTGCGGTCGCTCAGGAGTTAAAGACGAATGCTTTTGTTATAGACAAACGTTACACGGATACAAAGACTATTGTCTTTAACTCCTGAGCGACCGCAGGGAGCGATAACTCCTTTAACTCCCTTTATTTATAAAGACTTATGTTAGACAAAAACAGCAAAATCTATATCGCCGGTCACCACGGACTCGTCGGTTCGGCTATATGGAACAATCTAAAGCGGCGCGGTTACAACAATCTCGTCGGACGCAGTCACAGCGAACTGGACCTCACGGATCAGGTCGCAGTCAAACGTTTCTTTGATGAAGAGCGTCCCGACGCCGTTGTCCTCGCCGCAGCCTTTGTCGGCGGCATCATGGCCAATTTCCTATACCGCGCCGACTTCATCATGCAGAACATGATGATGCAGTGCAACGTCATCGGCAATGCCTATTCCCACGGCGTCAAGAAGCTGCTCTTCCTCGGTTCGACATGCATCTATCCCAAGGATGCGCCGCAGCCGATGAAGGAGGACGTCCTGCTCACATCGCCGCTGGAATACAGCAACGAGGAGTATGCCATCGCGAAGATTGCCGGCCTGAAGATGTGCGAGAGCTACAATCTGCAGTACGGTACGAACTATATCGCCGTCATGCCGACCAATCTCTACGGCCCCAACGACAACTTCCATCTGGAGAACAGCCATGTCATGCCGGCCATGATGCGCAAGGTCTATCTCGCCAAGCTCATCCACGACGGCGACTGGGACGCCATACGCACGGACATGAACAAGCGTCCTGTGGAAGGCGTGACGGGAGCTAACGGCAACGACGAAATTCTCGCCGTGCTCGCGAAGTATGGTATCAGCGACAATAAGGTCGTCCTTTGGGGTACCGGCACACCGCTCCGCGAATTCCTCTGGAGCGAGGACATGGCCGACGCCAGCGTCCACGTGCTGCTCAACGTCGACTTCAAGGACATCATCGGAATCGAGAAATACTCATCCGTGTTCTACGGAAAGACGACCACCGGAGCCGTTGACCGCAACAACAGCGAAGGTCGCGGCGGTGCGATCCCGTCACTTGGCGAGATTCGCAACTGCCATATCAACGTCGGCACGGGCAAGGAACTCACCATCCGCGAACTGTCCGAGCTGGTCGTCAAGACCGTCGGATTTGAGGGAGCGGTGGAGTTTGATGCCTCCAAGCCCGACGGAACACCGCGTAAGCTCATCGACGTGGAGAAGCTCCATTCGCTCGGATGGACCCACAAGGTCGAGATTGAGGACGGCGTCCAGAAACTCTTCGACTGGTATCGGGATAGTCTCCGGTAACCGTTCTTCAACAGACAAGCCATATCAAAGAAAGAAGAAAGCCTTTCCGCAGACCTCATCAATCTGCAGAAAGGCTTTCTTCTTTCTTTTTATAATGCTAATCCATCCTCAAAAGGATGTTAAACAGACAAGCGTCCGGTGACACCGCCTTATTTATTTTGCATAGAGAGCCACGATGGTCTCATACTTCTCCTGCTTGCCGCTGGTAGCCTTGGGCTCCTCGACCTTCTTGCCGTACTCGTAGATCTGTTCGAGAGACAGCTTGCCGTCCTCGAAGTCCTTGCCGATACCGCTGTCGAAGCTGGCGTAGCGCTCCTTGAGCATTGCGGGCAGCTCGCTCTCCTCGAGTATTGCAGCTGCGTTGAGCAGGGCACGAGCCATAGCGTCCATACCGCTGATGTGAGCGATGAAGATGTCCTCGGGATCGGTAGAGTTGCGGCGCAGCTTGGCGTCGAAGTTTGAACCGCCGTTGCCCAGACCACCGTTGCGGATAACCTGCATCATGGCCTGTGTCAGCTCGTAGTTGTCGATGGGGAACTGGTCTGTGTCCCAGCCGTTCTGAGCGTCGCCGCGGTTTGCGTCGATAGAACCGAGCATGCCGTTGTCAACAGCTACGGCCAGCTCGTGCTCGAAGGTGTGACCGGCCAGAGTGGCGTGGTTGACTTCGATGTTCACCTTGAAGTCATTTTCCAGTCCGTTGGCACGGAGGAAGCCGATAACGGTCTCGGTGTCGACGTCATACTGATGCTTCGTGGGCTCCATGGGCTTCGGCTCGATGAGGAACGTACCGGTGAATCCCTTTGAACGTGCGTAGTCGCGGGCTGCGGTCAGCATCTTGGCGAGGTGGTTCTTCTCACGCTGCATCTGAGTGTTGAGCAGGCTCATGTAACCCTCGCGGCCACCCCAGAACACATAGTTCTGACCACCGAGCTTAATCGTTGCGTCGATAGCGTTCTTGATCTGAACGCCGGCACGGGCAACAACGTCGAAGTCGGGGTTCGTGGCAGCACCGTTCATGTAGCGCTTGTTGCCGAAGACATTGGCTGTACCCCAGAGCAACTTGATGCCGGTCTCGGCCATCTTCTCCTGAGCATAGTCGGTGATAGCCTTCATGCGGGCCTCATACTCCTCGATGGTCGCACCCTCTTCAACGAGGTCAACATCATGGAAGCAGAAGAACTCGATACCGAGCTTCTGCATGATTTCGAATCCGGCGTCCATCTTGTCCTTTGCGCGCTGTACGGCATCTTCGGCCTTGTCCCACTCGTAGCTGCGGGTCTGACCGCCGAACTGGTCGCCGGAAGCTCCGCACAGTGTGTGCCACCATGCCATGGAGAAGCGCAGCCAGTCCTTCATTTTCTTGCCCATCACCACACGCTCGGGGTCGTAGTAGTGGAAAGCCATCACGTTCTTGCTCTCAGTTCCCTCGAAGGGGATTTTTCCTATTTGCGGAAAATACTCTTTTGCCATAATACTGTTTCTTTATATTTAAAAGGTTTATATGCTTGCTTCTTTCTTCAGCGCTTCCTTCCAGCGGGCGTATGCCTGAAGGTATTCGGCGCGGCTGGCCTCGTCCGGCTCGATGACCTGCAGCTTGTCAAGCGTGGCGAAAGCCTCGTTGTTGTCCTTGTAGATTCCGGCTCCGATGCCCGCACCCTTTGCTGCGCCGACACTGCCGTCGGTGTCATAGAGCTCTATCGTCGCACCGCTGACGCCGGCGAGCGTGTCGCGGAACAGCGGGCTGAGGAACATGTTGGCGCGTCCGGCGTGTATCTTGCGGATGTCCATGCCCATCTGCTGCATGACCTCCATGCCGTAGCAGAAGCTGAAGACGATGCCTTCCTGAGCGGCGCGTATGATGTGGGCCTTGCCGTGCTTGTTGAAGTTGATGCCGCTCACGGTGCATCCCGTCTCGCGGTTCTCCAGCACGCGCTCGGCACCATTGCCGAACGGTATCACCGTCACGCCCTCGCTGCCGATGGGCACCGACGCCGTCAGGTCGTTCATATCGGCATAGCTGATGCCCTCCGGGGCAACCGTGCGGCGCACCCATGCGTTGAGGATTCCCGTTCCGTTGATACAGAGCAGCACGCCGAGACGGGTCTGCTCCGCCGTGTGATTAACATGTGCGAAGGTGTTGACGCGGCTCTTCGGGTCGTAGTTGACATCACCCAGCACACCGTAGACCACGCCCGACGTTCCGGCCGTCGAGGCAATCTCGCCGGGATTGAACACATTGAGACTCAGCGCATTGTTCGGCTGGTCTCCGGCGCGATAGGTTATCGGCGTTCCCTCCT
>ERZ860264.2449-NODE-2449-length-10139-cov-2.572987_pt1 | contig 10139 bp, 8 predicted proteins | sample MGYA00509980_ERZ860264 | MGnify/ENA primary metagenome ERZ860264 (study PRJEB30046, sample SAMN00715212) | human gut metagenome | study: EMG produced TPA metagenomics assembly of the A metagenome-wide association study of gut microbiota in type 2... | reverse complement strand
GGTATTACAGCAATAGTCCTTGCCGTAAATGGATTTGCCTATTGGGGCATAGCCATACAATCACTTGTATACGTAGCAGTTGTCGTTATACTCAATTGGTACTTCGCCAAATGGATGCCTAGCTTCCATTTCGACTTTTCTCCTATAAAAGAGATGTTCGGTTTTAGTAGTAAAATGTTAATTACCAACATATTCATGACTATCAACAACAACCTGTTCTCCGTACTATTAGGGAAATTCTATACCAAGCAGGCAGTAGGAGATTTCAGCCAAGCAAACAAATGGAATAACATGGGACATTCCTTAATCACAGGAATGATTAACGGAGTAGCCCAGCCCGTATTAGCAAGCATAACGGAAGACACCCAGCGTCAGGTAGCCGTATTCCGTAAAATGCTGCGCTTCACCGCATTTATCTCTTTCCCTGCCATGTTCGGCCTCAGCATTGTATCCAAAGAGTTCATCGTGATTACCATTACTGACAAATGGCTCGTTTCCGCCCAAATGATGCAGTTGCTCTGTATCTGGGGTGCGTTTATCCCTATTAATAACCTGTTCTCAAACCTATTGGTCAGCCGGGGACGTTCTTCCGTGTTTATGTTCTGCAATATCACACTCAGCATTTTACAACTTATCACAGCATGTCTCAGCTATCCTTATGGTATCACAATGATGATTTATCTGTTCATTACCATCAATATTTTATGGCTTTTTGTCTGGTATTTCTTCGTCAAAAGAGAAATACCTTTGACTCTATCCTGCGTACTCAAGGATATCGCTCCTTATTTCTTATTAGCAGCCACATTGACTGCCTCCGCTTATTATATCACTCTCGGAATCCGAAATCTATATTTATCCTTACTCATAAAAATAGTGCTGGTAGTATCTTTGTACGCTCTGATTTTATGGAAATTACAATCCGTGATATTCCGTGAGTGCATTGAATTTATAAGAAAGAAAATCTAAACACGAAGTATTTGCAGGGGAATATCTCCTAATTGGGCAGCCAGTTCCGAAAAAGAACTGCCTGAAGATCCATAAATCTTTTGAGTGCGTGACAGTGTATACATATCGGCTACAGCATCCTTAATTCCGGAAATCGAGCCACGATCAGAAACCGCCTCAGCCGTATGCACCCTGCCACCATAACGATTGCGTAACTGCTGTTTCACCTCTTCCGAATCAGTTGCCAGATAGATGCACAAATCATCATACATGTCACTTTCTTTGTCCAACTGTGTAAAAAACAAATCCAATGGACTTTGACGGATGGCTACCGTATGATCTGCACGACGAATATGTACACCTACCGTATGCTTGGAAAAGTAACAAAAACGGCGTTCGACTTCCTCACAAACGGAAGCGACAGGATGAAACAAAGAACGAAGTAAATTTGTACTGTAATTCGCAAACTGGTCACAAGTAGCAATATACAACCGTCCACTTTGAGATGCCCACTCTTCCAGCTCCGACTCCTTATAACAAAGAGCACGTACATCCCTTTCATACAGACAATCCTCAAACAACAATTTCTGAAAAAGTTTCGGAAGATAAAAATTACGCCTGCGAGGACGGTCATACATAAGCAAATGTTTGCAAGAAGTCTCCGAAAAGGATATATTCATCAACTCCGGTTCCTCAAACACTTTGAAAAAGGGAGCATTCAGTCCCCAATCACGGAACCATAGTACTTCCAACTTTCTCCTTACTCTATATGTCAAGGTAACGGCAGAAGCTACAGCGCGCATACGATTAGCTAATCCTCCCACCGGCACTAATATTATCTTTTCCATAATCATATATTCATTTCCAACACAAAAGTAAACAAGTTTATTATTCTTTGGCTATTTTTGCAGACAGTATTTACACAAATTCAAAAATATGAATATTAATCCGAGCTCACCGGTTTCCATTTCAGTCGTTATGTGTACCTATAACGGAGATAAATATCTTGAACAGCAAATAGATTCTATATTGTGCCAAACCTATCCCATCCATGAATTGATCATACAAGACGATTGTTCTACCGATCGTACAGTAACAATTATTGAAGCATATCAAAAACAAGACCCACGTGTCAAGCTCTATATTAACGAGGCACCACTAGGATTCAATTACAATTTTTCATCCGCCTTCACCAAAGCTGAAGGTGAATATATCGCCTCTTCCGACCAAGATGATATCTGGCGACCGGATAAGATAGAGATTCTGATGAACCACGCAAAAAATCATTCTCTACTTTTTCATAACTCTTACCTATTCACCATGGATATCCAACAGACCATGGGAAAAAAGAACAAATCTAATGTACTTTACAACGAGCTTTATCTATTAATGAAACCATATGTCCCGGGACACGAATGTTTCTTCCACCGCAATATCCTACCCATTTTCCAGCAAGCTGTGAAACAAGAGAATAACATCTCCTATGACTCCTTGCTAATGTTGGCTGCCGTTGTCTCCGGACCAATAGAGTTCATTGACGAAGGACTGGTCTATTGGCGTAGACATCCTCAAGCCACTTCCTACCATACGGAACAAAAGTACAATGCATGGGAAGGACTGCAAACTGCTCTGAAAAGCCTAAGCAACCACTTACAGCGCAATGTTACAAAAAGATATTTTCAAGCTGTCAGCAGCTATCCATTCAGGCAGAAATATACCATCCGAACAATTCGGTATATGAAGACAGGCAGTATTGTTGGAATTCTGAAAGCCTGTTGCGTCTGTTGCATTCAGCATAAACAACTTTATCCCCATACACGTTTTTTGCAATCATGCATCAAGTCTTTTTTCACTCCCTTGTATTTTATCCGAGATTGTAGTAAATTTGCCATCCATTAATGACTTAGGAATATGATAACATTTACTGTATTTCCGCGTTTAAGGCAAAACCCTAACGAAAAAAGCAATCCCTATATAGAGAATTTCATCGCTTCCTTGAACCGTGAAGGAGAAAGTACTGTTATCAATCCTCCACACCGAAACCCGCTTCTTAGCATATTGCCTCCCAAACGATGGGGAGACGTGATTATCTTCAATTGGTTTGAAAGTATTCCTGATTTCAAATACGGACTTTTACAAGCTGTCACGGCAATCTGTTTCGTAACAGTACTCAAATTGGCAAAGAAGAAAATCGTATGGGTACTGCACAACAAAAAACCACACAATGACGGGTATACAGGCATGAAAAAATTCCTCATGCGTTTCATCGCCCGGAAAGCGGATTTAATACTTACACACGCTACCGAAGGGCTGGAAATCATCCGGCAGAGATATCCGCAAGCCAGCGGAAAAGTTCATTTTCTGCACCATCCTACCATCAATCGACTTCCCCGACAGTTACCTGCCGAGAATAATATTCTTTATGATTTGCTGATATGGGGTACTATCTCACGCTATAAAGGTATACATGAATATCTTTCATACCTACGCAACCATCCGGAGCAACACCCCAATGTCTGCATTATCGGACGATGTGCCTCCGCCTCTTTGTTGAAAGAATTGCAGGACAAAGCACCTGATTATGTCAAAATCATCCCCGAAAGTCCATCATTTGAAAAGCTAAGTAATTACGTAGCCTGCTCCCGTTTTGTACTCATTCCTTACTGTCCTGATTCTGTATTAAGTTCGGGAGTATTAATGGATTCCCTTTCTTTCGGGGCAAAGGTAATAGGACCAGCCACCGGATCATTCATCGATTACAGCCACAACAGTCTATTAAACGTTCACACATTTAAAAGTCTGGATGATATTGCCGTCATCCTCTCAGACCATAAAAAAGAAAAAGCCTCACTAGTTGGATATAGGCAATTTCTCGATGAAAACGCTTGGCAGTACTTCGGCAGCAAAATTATTGAACTAGTAACAAAAACCAAATAACATAATGACAAAATACGCTCCCATATTGCTGTTCGTGTACAATCGTCCGGAACATTTAAAACAAACGATGGAGACACTTCAAAACAACACACTCGCCGCCGAAAGTGAGCTCTACATCTATTCCGATGCAGCCCGCAAGGACACAGACGAGGCAGCTGTAACTGAAGTCCGCAACTATATCCATAAGATAACAGGATTTAAGAGCATCACCCTCATCGAACGGGAAGAGAACTGGGGACTTGCGCGTAATATCATTGACGGAGTTACCACACAAGTCAGCCGCTTCGGGCGGGTTATCGTAATGGAAGACGACTTGATTACCGCACCTTACTTCCTACAATTTATGAACGATGCACTTGAGACTTACAAAGACGAGCCACGCGTCGGTCACATACAAGCTTGTGATTTCACCAACGACCCTTCCCTGCCCGATACATTTCTTATCAAGTTTACCGGAAGCTGGGGGTGGGCTACTTGGGACAGAGCATGGAAATATTTCAATCCCGACGGGAAAGAGCTGCTCCGCCAATTGGAAGAACGTAACCTCACACGGAGATTTGACCTCAACGGGAATTATCCTTTCACACGAATGCTGAGACGCCAAATCGAAGGGAAAAACAATTCATGGGCCATCCGCTGGAATGCCAGCCTGTTTCTAGCAGATATCCTCTCGTTAAACACCGGACGTTCACTTATTCAGAACATCGGTTTCGATGGAAGCGGCACCAACTGCGGCGGTGGGGGTTTATACAGTTCCACCTTATGGATGAAACCGCTCCCAATAGAAAAATGGTCGCCAATAGAAGAAAATGAAAAAGCCAGAGAAGCATTCGCACGCTATTACCACCGCACAAATTGCTTTATGGCCAAAGCGATCCGACGAATTAAACGTACCTTGAAAGGAGACTTCGGCGCATGAAAATATACTATTATCACACACGCCCCATACAAGAAGCATTAGACGAATGGAAGAACCATTTACACCCCGGACATATATTATATGGGCTCACTCATTTCAGTAAACACGGTATTCACCCGATACTCCACCATTACCGTCATTTCGCATCCCGTATACGGTTCTCACTCTACAATTTCTTTGAAATCATACGTTGCAAAGAACCGTACGACCTTTTGTATGGTACCTCCTTTTACGGACTAGAGCTTATTATCTTCTTACGTGCGTTCGGATTGTATCGCAAACCCATTGCTATCTGGCACCATCAAGCCGTAGTCCGAAACTCCAACAAACTGAAGAATTTGATTTCCCGCTTTTATTACAGAGGTATCGATCAAATGTTCTTTTTCAGTCAGACGTTAATTGAGGACTCTTTAAAATCAGGCAAAGTCAACGCTGGTCAGTTGCACCTTATACATTGGGGAGCCGACCTTGATTTCTATGACTATCTGAGACAGCACCTTCCAGCCGCAAACGAAGAAGAACCGGAAAAGACGTTTATCACTACCGGGAAAGAGAATCGTGACTTCACCACCTTGTTAAAAGCATTTGCCGAAACAGGGTTTCCCCTCGATGTGTTTACCACACCTGCCGCCGGAGACAAGAACTATGAGCTTTTACTAAAAAAATATATACCATATACCAACATACGGATACATTTCACGGGCGGTATCATCCCACACAAGCTCGCCACAGAAGTAGCACATTCAAAAGTAGTAGTCATCTGCTGCCTTGACACCCCCTACACCGTGGGACTCACCACACTGGTAGAAGCTTTTGCATTAGGACTCCCGGTGATTTGCTCACGTAATCCTAAATTTCAAATGGACATCGAAAAAGAAGGAGCAGGTATCTATGTAGACTATAATGATACGGAAGGATGGAAACAAGCCATCCGTTACCTCTACACCCATCCTGAAGAAGCACAGCAAATGGGAGCCAACGGTCGGAAACTGGCAGAACGGGAATATAATTTAGAACATTACAGCCGCGAATTATCGCAAATCTTAACTACTACGGTAAAAACTTATCGCAAGCAACCATAGATTTGCAACGAAAAGCGTACATTTGCATAAACTTTTATGCGCATGAGAGTACTAATCATCAATACTTCCGAACGAATGGGCGGTGCGGCTATCGCAGCAAACCGTCTGATGGAATCGCTCAACGGTGCCGGAATAGACACCGGGATGTTGGTACTGCACAAAACGAGCCACTCCGATAAAGTACATACCGTCGGTAAGTCTTGGCAAAGAAAGTTCACGTTTATCTGGGAACGTCTCATTATTTGGGCAAATAATCTTTTCAGCCGGAAGAATCTTTTTAGGGTATCCATTGCCAATACGGGGTTCGATGTCACCCGGCTTCCGGTTTTCAAAGAGGCAGATATCATTCACTTGCATTGGATCAATCAGGGCATGCTGTCTTTGCACAATATTCAACAAGTCATCACCTCCGGCAAACCTGTTGTCTGGACGATGCACGACATGTGGGAATGTACCTCCATCTGCCATTATTCCTACTCTTGCGAATCATTCAAAAACGAATGCGGAAACTGCCACTTTCTCCGTTTTCCCGGGAACAACGACTTGTCTCACCGCGTCTTCAAGAAAAAACAGAGCATACTCTCTCCGGCAAGAATAAATATCGTTACAGTAAGTAATTGGCTCGCCTCACAAGTACGCCAAAGTACACTACTCAAAGGAAAGCCGGTCACAGTGATACCGAACACGCTCTCACTGAACAACTTCCGGATACTTAATAAAATAGAATGCCGACAAGCATTATCTCTTCCTGACAAACGGATTATCGTGTTCGGGGCTGCCCGTATTGATGATCCGATAAAAGGATTCCCAACGTTGATGGAGGCCATTCGCCTTTTAATCCAACGAAAAGACTTCCGGAGTGAAGAGTTGCATCTCATATTCTTCGGAAAGACCAAATATCCCCAACAGATTCTTCCGTTGATTCCTGTCAGTTACACCGACATGGGTTGGGTAAGCCAAGCGAAGGAACTTTCTCAAATCTATTCGGCAGCCGATGTCGCAGTGTCCGCCTCGCTCTACGAAACCTTCGGGCAAACACTGATTGAAGCCCAATCTTGCGGTTGCCTGCCTGTTTCGTTCGGCAACAGCGGGCAAGCAGACATCATCCGCCATAAAGAGAATGGATACTTGGCTGACTATCAGTCGGCGGAAAGTCTGGCCGACGGAATAAAATGGGGACTTACCGAAGGGAAAGAACGGGTGTCACCGGAAACAATGAGAAACGAAGTAATGACTAAATATTCGGGCAAGGTAGTAGCCGGACAATATATCAATCTGTATACAAACCTGCTGGCAAGCAAACTTTAGAAAATGAGAATACTGATTATTAATACTTCTGAGAAGATGGGCGGTCCGGCCGTTGCGGCAAGCCGTCTGATGGAATCGCTGAAAAACAACGGTATCAAAGCTAAAATGTTGGTACGTGACAAACAGACCGACCAGATTAGTGTTGTCGGGTTGAACAGAAGCTGGTTACAAGTATGGAAATTCATGTGGGAACGTCTTGTCATCTGGAGTGCCAACCGTTTTCACCGGAATCATATGTTTGATGTAGATATAGCGAATACCGGCACGGACATTACGTCACTTCCGGAGTTCCGTCAGGCGGATGTCATCCACCTTCACTGGGTCAATCAGGGAATGCTCTCATTGAAAGATATCCGAAAGATATTGTCATCCGGCAAGCCTGTAGTATGGACAATGCATGATATGTGGCCTTGTACCGGTATCTGCCACTATGCACGGGAATGTACCAAATACCGAAAGGAGTGCCATCACTGCCCCTATATATATAAGGAAGGAGGCCGGAAGGATCTGTCATATCGCACTTTCCGCAACAAACAAGAACTTTATGCTCATGCCCCGATTCATTTCGTCACTTGCAGTCATTGGCTGAAAGAACAAGCACAAAGTAGTGCATTGCTTGCAGGAAAAGAGATTGTCAATATTCCGAACGCCATTAACACGAATCTCTTCAAACCACAAAAGAAGGAGGAGGCACGTACGAAATGTATGTTGCCGCAAAACAAAAAACTAATTCTGTTTGGTTCGGTAAAGATTACCGATAAGCGGAAAGGAGTCGAATATTTAATTGAGTCCTGCAAAATGCTGGCAGAAAAGCATCCGGAATGGAAAGATTCATTGGAGGTAGTTGCATTCGGCAACCAATCCCAACAGTTACAGGCTCTGCTTCCCTTTCGTGTACACTCACTTCCTTACATAAAGAATGAGCATGAATTAGTGAATATATACAACTCAGTAGATATTTTCGCCATCCCGTCGCTGGAAGAGAACCTGCCCAACATGATTATGGAAGCGATGGCATGTGGAGTACCGTGCGTAGGGTTCAATGTAGGCGGCATTCCCGAAATGATAGACCATCTGCACAATGGCTACGTGGCACAATACAAGTCTTCGGAAGATTTTGCCAACGGCATTCACTGGATATTGACAGAACCGGAATACAGCGAACTCTCAGAACAAGCCCGCCGCAAGGTATTGGGCAACTATTCGGAGAGTATCGTTGCCAAAAGATATACGGATATCTATAACAAAATAACAGGAAAATATGCATAGCGTCCATCCCACTCCGAAATTCTCAATCATCACGGTAACATACAACGCCGAGAAGGTATTGGAGGACACCATTTTAAGTGTCATCTCACAAACCTATCATCACGTCGAATATATTATCGTAGACGGGGGATCTGAAGATAAGACCTTATCCATCATCGACCGGTACCGTTCGCGGATACACACTGTCGTCAGCGAGCCGGACAAAGGATTATATGACGCCATGAATAAAGGAATCTCCCTTGCCACCGGTGATTACCTTTGCTTTCTGAACGCAGGCGACTGCTTCCACGAAGATAATACATTACAGCAAATGGTACATACCATCATCGGCAACGAACTTCCCGATGTGCTTTATGGAGAAACAGCCATTGTAGACAAGAACGGTCATTTCCTACGTATGCGCAGGCTATCCGCTCCGGAGACTTTAACGTGGAAAAGCTTTAAACAAGGGATGTTGGTCTGCCATCAGGCATTCTTCCCCCGCCACACGTTGGTAGAGCCGTATGATTTGCAGTACCGTTTCTCCGCTGACTTCGACTGGTGCATCCGCATCATGAAGAAAGCGCATACCCTTCACAACACTCACCTGACAATCATCGACTATCTGGACGAGGGCATGACCACCCGGAACCGGAAAGCATCCCTCAAAGAGAGATTCCGCATTATGGCAAAGCATTATGGATGGAGCAGTACCACGATACATCATGCATGGTTTGTGTTCCGAGCGGTTATCCATCGGTAGCCTAAAGCATAACAGGCAACGCAAGCAACTGATACATCAGCGTTCGTGCCATGCGTATCTGTCCTTTCGTGCTGGGATGCAAACGGTCATATCCCGCATCGTAGAAATAAATCAGTTGTTCTTCCACCATCGGATTCAATCCGGTCACCGCATTAAGATCAATCACGGGGACTCCCCACACATTGCCGGCCTCTTTAACAGCCTGCACGTAGGCATCCACATATTCGCCACAACTGTTCTGGTAGTTTTCATCCGGTTGCACATTCGTTTCTCCAAAATTGGCCAGTGAACGGTGCAACGGGGTCAACAACACAATCTGCTTGTCCGGGAAGAGTTGTTTCAGTCTATTGATTCCTATGTTGATACGTCCCTTATACGTGCTTCCATCCATTATAGGAGTACGTTTCTTACGGGTTTCCAGCTTTTGGGTTTGTCCACGGGCTGCCATCACTTGTTCTTCTGTTTCTGCACTGCATGGACCGGCGATAACGATCGGTCTTTTGGCTTCAACGCCCGGCAATAAAATTGATTCGAGTTCCATAATAATAATGTATCAATATGCCAATGTGCTAGTAATTCCATTGGCAGTTGGGTTATCTAAACTATTTAATTGTTCTATTTATCGGCACATCGGCTGTCAGCACATTGTGCCATTGTTTTTATCCTTTCGAGTGCTTCCTCCAACTTGGCGTCTTTGCAGCAAAGAGAGATGCGGATATATCTGGCTCCGTTGCTGCCAAAGATAAATCCCGGTGTGATAAACACTTTGGCTTCATGCAATACCTTTTCCGTCAACTCTTCCACATCTTTGCAGGAAGCGGGGATCTTTCCCCAAAGGAACATACCTACCTGTTTCTCATCGTATGTGCACCCTAGTGTTTTCATAATCTCACCGGCTAGGTGGCGACGGTTACGGTAGTTCTTGTTATTGCCCTCG
>ERZ860264.2447-NODE-2447-length-10144-cov-3.062742_pt1 | contig 10144 bp, 6 predicted proteins | sample MGYA00509980_ERZ860264 | MGnify/ENA primary metagenome ERZ860264 (study PRJEB30046, sample SAMN00715212) | human gut metagenome | study: EMG produced TPA metagenomics assembly of the A metagenome-wide association study of gut microbiota in type 2... | reverse complement strand
GCAAGTGGTAATGTTGGAGATACAGTAACAGTAACTGTATCAGTAAGTGCACCAAGTGAAGTATATTTGTGTGACTTTTATATAAATTATGATGCATCTATACTGGAGGCTGTTTCGGGATATGATGCAGGGGGCGGCGGAACGATCCGCTTATTATCTACAGATAAGACTAGTTTTAGTATAAAGTTTAAAATTAATAATCCTGGTTCATCAGCAATCTCGGTTGTTACATCAACTGCAATTGTAAGTTCTGCTTATGAAGACAGACTGGTAATAAGTTCCTCTTCAGGAACAGTTACCGGAAAAGCACCTGTAAGCTATTCATCAGATAACACATTGTCTTCGCTTCAGATAAGTCCGGGAACGCTTTCACCAGCATTTTCACCGGAAATTACAACATATAATGCATCTGTTGACTCTGATGTGGAAGAACTTGTTGTAAGTGCGATTGCCAATGACTCTAATGCTAAAGTCAGCGTCAGCGGAAGAAAAATGGATCCGGGAAGAAATACAACTACAATTACTGTCACTGCAGAAGATGGTTCAGTAAAGAAATATATAATATATACGACCAGAGCAGCAGGCAGTAATGAACAAGAGACACAGACCGAAGCAGAAACACAGACTGAAGTTCAGACAGAGCAGACTGATAATATACAGGTTACAATAGATAAAGTACAGTATACAGTTATTCAGGATTATTCAGAGCATGAACTTCCAGAAGGCTACGAAGAAACAGAAATTGATTATAATGGCGGAAAGATAATTGCAGGAAAAGGCTTAAAAACAGGACTTATCCTTATGTATCTTGAAAGTGACAATGGTGAAGGAGGCTTCTATGTGTATGATGAAACTGCAAAAACATTTTCACCATATAACACAGTTGATGAACCCCAGGTAACATTTGTTGTTCTTCCAATACCGGATTCAGTCAACAAACCTGATGGGTATACACTTACCAGATTCACAATGAATGGTAAAGAAGTTGACGTGCTTATTGATGCTGACAGACAATATTGTCTTTTCTATGGAGTGAGTTCGTCAGGAGAAAAGGGCTGGTTCAGCTACAGAATAAGTGATGCAACAATACAGGCTTATTCGATAGATAAAAGTGATATTTCTGGCATCATAAATACATCTGGAAAAGATACAAAACCAGCAAATAACAAGGGTTATATTGTTGTTATATCAATTCTGGCTGTTTTAATAGCCGCATTTGCAGTTGTTACGGGAATCCTTTGCTCTAAGCTGTCAAAGGTAAAGAAGGTATTTAATATGGCATCAAAAGATGGCGTTGACCTTGATTCATATACAGAAAAAGAAATAGATGAGTATGATCTTGACGATTATGAAGAGGACGGGGATTATGATGATCTTGATTCTTCATCTGATGAAATTGCTTATGGTGATGACAAATCAGGTAAGGATGATGTCGAAGAACTGAAACTTTTTGATATTGATGATGATAAGTAAATAACTAAAAAGCCTTAGTGAAAATGTGATGCTTAGATTACATTTTCCTAAGGCTTTTTCTTATTCTTCAGGAAGCTTCCAGTTTTCTGCCTGACTATAATAGTCGGCTGACATTTCGTTATATTGGGCAGCCTCGTATGGGTCATCTGTTACTGCAGCAAGTTCTTCATAGCATCTGCCAAGCAAAGATAAAGGCTTATTTCCGCTGCTTGCCACATCAAGTATGCTTTCTGTCTCAAATGCAGCATTATACAGCCACAAAGCAGCCTCCTCATAATCTGACTGGTTCATATAAAATGTACCAAGAATCAGACACATTTCAGCAGGAGGATTGTCTGCAACTGCCTTTAATGTTGTTTTAAAGAATGCATTAGTGTCGCCTGCTGCCATATATATCCTGGCAAGAATACAGTTAATCTCTTTTATTAAATCATTGTTTCTGCCCTCTTTGGAAAGAACATTTTCAAAGATGTCCCTGAAAGCAATAAAGTCGGAATCTTCACCGGATATAAGAAGTTCTTTACACAGCATGGTAACTACATAATCTTCAATGTGGATACCTTTTTCAAATGCTTTGGAATATGTTGAAAAGTCTCTTTTACTATGGTCGCCCGCCTGCATGTGAAGAATTTCAATGTCGCTGTCATATACGATTGGAGTGAGCCGTACTGTTTCATGTATTGGTGAAATCCATGTGAATGGACGGAGCCTTTTGAAAAGCTTCGGGCGGAGTTCTTTGTGTGCATTGTATACAGAATTATATTCTGATGCATTGACATAATACATCTGAACAATGTCTATCTCTGGAAGAAGCATATGTTTCAATTCTCTTAATGCGTAGTTGTTGGTATCATCAAGCACTTCGTCTGCGTCAGCACTGAATATGTAGTCACATCCAGCTTTGGAAAATGCAAAATTTCTTGCGGCTGAAAAATCATTTATCCATTCAAAGTCATATATTTTATCGGTGTAGTGAGCGGCAATTTCTTTAGTATTGTCAGTTGAGCCTGTGTCTACAATAATCAATTCATCATAAGTTCCTGCGTATGAATCAAGACACCTTGCAAGAATGTCCTGCTCATTTTTTACAATCATGCACATGCTTATTGATATCATGTTTTTCTCCTGTTCTTAATTGGATTTATATAGGTTATATCGGTAAATGCCTTGATTTTTTTAGGTATTCGTAAGATACTTGTTATCAATGATAACATATATCTGATACGAGGTACACAATGTCAAAAAAGAAATCTGCAGCAGAACCAGTTGAATATATAGACAGTCAGGCTTTTGACGAGGCGAAAGAGAAGATAATAGGTAAGAGCCATAATGACAAGGGGATAGGTACTTTGTCGGAAAAGACACTGCATGCAGTATTAAAAATGTATTATGAACCCGATGAGGATAATCATGAGGTTGCAATAGATGGTTATTTTGCAGATATATATAACGAGCATGGGATAATTGAGATTCAGACGAGGCAGCTTAACAAGTTAAGGGATAAGTTGTCAGTGTTCCTGAATGAATATCAGGTGAGGGTTGTATATCCAATGCCATATGAGAAGTATTTAAGCTGGATTGAGCCGGAAACAGGGGACATTACTTCCAGAAGAAAGTCTCCGAAGCGATGTTCTATGTATGATGCGATGTTTGAACTGTATAAGATTAAAGCATTTTTAAAGAATCAGAATCTTAAGGTTACATTGCTGCTGATTGATATGGAAGAATATAAGCTTCTTAATGGCTGGAGTTACGATAAGAAGCGCGGAAGTGTGCGTTATGACCGCATTCCTGTTGGAATAAGAAAGATAGTTGAACTGGACTGTCCACAGGATTATATGCAGTTTGTACCAGAGGGACTTGAGAATGGCTTTACTTCAGCGGATTTTGCAAATGCAGCGCATATTGACAGGCAGACTGCTGCCAGTGTACTTGCAATGCTTAATTACATGGAACAGGTTAAAAGAGTCGGAAAGACAGGCAATGCCTATATATACGATATTGAAGAACATTATTGAATGGAGATAGTATGTACTCTGTAAATGGAAACTGCTTTCGAATATCTGTAAGAAATCTTGTGGAATTCATGTGTGCAGAAGGTGATATTGACAACAGGAATACAGGCAGCAATGATGTGAAAATCATGCAGGAGGGGGCAAGAATTCACAGGAAAATCCAGCACAGCATGGGAACTATGTATCATGCGGAAGTGCCTTTAAAGATTGAGATACCGCTTGTATCTGACTTAGGGATTGAGTATGTATTACAGGTTGAAGGCAGGGCTGACGGTATTATTGCAGATATTAATTATGATGAGGATGGCAATAAAGAGCCAGAGAGCGATGTAATAATTGATGAGATAAAGACTATGCAGGCAGATGTTTCCCTGCTGAAAGAACCTGTCTATGTGCATAAGGCGCAGGCACTGGTGTATGGCTATATATATGCAAGCCAAAAGAAGCTGTCAAAGATTGGAATCCAGATGACTTACGTTACTCCTGAGCCTGAGACAATCAACAAGTTTCTGGAAGAATATACATTTGAAAGAATTGAAGAGTGGTTTAATAAGCTGATTACAGGCTTTAAGAGATGGACTGATTATACATTTGATGAAAGACTAAAAAGGATGGAATCAATCAGAGAACTTAAGTTTCCTTATGAATACAGGGAGGGGCAGAAGAATCTGTGCGTGAGTGTATACAGGGCTATTGAAGATAATACCAATCTATATATTCAGGCACCTACAGGTGTCGGAAAGACGCTGTCTACTGTGTTCCCGGCTGTGCAGGCACTTGGTCAGCAGATGGCAGATAAGATATTTTACCTGACGTCAAAGACAATAACGAGAACTGTTGCAGAGGATACTTATGCTATATTAAGAGATAACGGGCTTCATATGAGAACTGTTACTCTTACAGCGAAGGACAAAATATGTCCACTTGAGGAACGTAACTGCAACCCGGTGGCATGCCCATATGCCAAGGGACATTTTGACAGAATTAATGATGCTGTGTATGACATTATAACGAGCCAGATGGTTATCGGAAGAGATAATGTCATGGAATATGCCAACAGACATAATGTCTGCCCGTTTGAGATGTCGCTTGATGTTTCGTACTGGTGTGATGGAATTATATGTGATTATAATTATGTATTTGACCCGGATGCGTCGCTTAAGAGGTATTTTGGCAATGGTGCGAAGGGTGATTATGTGTTTCTTGTGGATGAAGCACATAACCTTGTGGACAGAGCAAGAGAAATGTACAGCGCAGTGTTGAAAAAAGAAGATTTTCTTGCGGCTAAGAAGCTTGTCAAAGAGATGGACAAACGGCTTGCAGGCGCACTTGACAGATGTAACAAGCAGTTGCTCGAATATAAAAGACAGTGCGATACATTCATGGTTGTGAGTGGTCTTGGAACATTTCCAGCCAGCCTTGAGCGTGTCATGGGACTTATGCAGAAGTTTATGGAAAGGCATAAGGGTGAGCCTGTGACTAACGAGCTGCTCGAGTTTTTCTTTGCAGTGAGACATTTTCTTAATATGTATGACTGTGCTGATGAAAAATATGTCTATTATAATGAGCATGATAATGATGGAAACTTTCTTGTACATCTGTACTGTGTTGACCCGTCTGGCAACATAAGTGAGAGACTTTCACAGGGCAGAAGCACGGTATTCTTCTCGGCAACGCTGCTTCCGGTTAATTATTTTAAGGAAATGCTTTCAGGTGATGTATCAGAAAGAGCGGTGTATGCACACTCTTCTTTTGAACCTGATAATAAGAGAATTGTCGTGGCTACTGATGTGACAAGCCGTTATACAAGAAGAAATGCAAGGGAATATGCCAAGGTACATGATTATATTATGCATATGATTTCTGGCAGAAGCGGCAGATATATGGTGTTCTTTCCGTCATATTCTTACATGGAGAGTGTTCTTGAGTGCTTCAGGTGGGAAAATGGTGTTAATGTGGTCGAATGTGGTGGAGAAGATACATTTTTACCAGAAAGCTGTGTAAATGTGCTTGTGCAGGGAAGGTTTATGAAGGAGGCTGACAAGGAAAAATTCTTATCAGCATTTTACGAGGAACTTCCAGAAGGGGCTTCGCTTGCAGGCTTCTGTGTGCTTGGAGGAATATTTTCCGAAGGCATTGACTTAAAGGACGAGAGCCTTATTGGAGCTGTCATTGTTGGAACGGGGATTCCGATGGTGTGCAGGGAGCGCAACATTCTAAGGGATTATTTTGATGAATTTGGCAAAAATGGATATTCGTATGCTTATGTTATTCCGGGAATGAATAAGGTGCTTCAGGCAGCAGGAAGGGTTATAAGGACGGATACGGATAAGGGAGTTATTGCACTTCTGGATGACAGATTCATGACTGGTGAATATGAGCGTATGTATCCTAGGGAGTGGAACAGGATATTTCCAGTCAGTCTGGGTAATGCTTATAAATGTATTAAGGATTTCTGGACGGAACAGGATATGTAGAGCATTGATAAAAAATGTACAATGTTAGAACTTGTAGTCGGACTGTATGTGTGATAGAATTTAGACAGATATTATTAAGGTCCGGATATATGATGATTTGGTTTGATTATGGGAGATGGGCTTATGCAGAACGTGGAAGAGATTAATAAGAATATAGAAAACAAAACTGTAGACAAGCAGGTCTGGCAGTCTCTGGGATTTGATGAATTACAGACTATTGAGATTATCAGAGGAATTGAGAATGGCGTTGATGTGAGTGTGTATTGCAAAGAGGAATTTAACGCTGCCCAGATGAAAGCATTAAGACTTGGTCTGGAAGAAAAACTTGATGTAAGCAGATTTGCAGATGCACAGTATGATTATATGCAGATGGAAGAACTGAAGCAGGCTGTGCGTAGCGGAATGAATATGGATGATATATGTAATCCTAAGTTCAGTCATTCTGTTATGAGAGAGATAAGGCTTGCATCAGAGCTTAATTATGATCTGACCAGGTATGCAAAGCTTGGTTATTCAGGAGAGGTATTAAGACAGATAAGACTTGCAAAAAAAGAAGAGATTGACCTTACATTTTTTGTTGAGGATAATTATGATGAATATCAGCTCAATGAGATAAGGTTGGGAATACACAGCTGTGTCGACATAACTAAGTATCTGCTTCATGAATATAATGGTAAACAGATGGAACAGATAAGACTTGGACTTGAAGAAGGAATAGATGTTTCTGAATATGCAGATCCGTTTATTGATGCGGTAAGCATGAAAGAGGCAAGACACAGAATTTCTGATAAATGGAATGACGAGAAGCCTGCACTTAATGAATTGCAGTCACAGGAAATTCTTATGGGACTTACAAGCGGTGTAGATGTTTCTTTATATGCTGATCCAAGATATACCTTTAAAGAGATGGAGAAGATAAGACTTGCACTTGAGAGGGGAAGTAATCTGGATGGGCTGCTTAAGTATGGATGTTAAGATGCAGCTATTACAGTACAGTGTTTTGATAATGAATGGATAAGACCTTCGGAAAGGGGGAACAGCATGAGCAATACAGAAATAGTTAATGAAACAGCTGATATAGATGATATCGAGTTACATGAGGTTTATGTATATATTGCAGATGATAATATGAGCGCATCAGTCAGGCTTGGCAAATGTGATGAAGGATATACATATGATGAAGTCATGAATAAGCTATCGCTTAATGGAATTAAGACGGGAATAGATGAAGAAAAAATTCGATGGATGATTTCACAAAAAATATATGACCAGCCGGTTGAAGTTGCTTTTGGTAAACCGGTAGAGGCAGGAAAAGATGGATATTATGAGTTCTTCTTTGATACAGATGCAATTAATAATAACAGACCTACAGTAAGAGAAGATGGTTCTATTGATTACTTTAATCAGAAGAGATTTGAAAAGGTTAATGAGGGTGATCTGCTGGCAAGATATCATGAGCCGACTAAAGGGGAATTTGGCTTCGACATATGTGGGAAGCTGCTTGTGCCTAAACCAGGAAAACCAAAGCCAAGACTGCATGGTAAGGGCTTTAAGACATCTGAGGATGGGAAAGAAACTTATGCTGCAATATCTGGAAAGATTGAATACTGTAACTATGATTTAAGTGTTGTTAATGTGTATGAGGTTAATGGTAATCTTGACATGAGTATGGGTAATATTGACTTTAACGGGGATGTTAATATTACAGGCAGTGTGAGAAGTGGTGTAACAGTTCATGCCATGGGAAGTATATATGTTGGAGGCTTCGTTGAGGGAGCAACACTTATTGCTGGGAAGGATATTGTATTAAAGGATGGCGTTAATACTAAGAATTCAGGAAAAATCGAGGCAGGGGGAAATATATCAGGCAGATTTTTTGAGAATACAGAGGTTATTGCCAAAGGAGACTTACAGTGTAATTATATTCTTAACTGCAGGGTGCTTACATATGGCAGGGTATATGTTGAGGGACCCATAGGTTCTATTATAGGTGGTGATGTAACTGGTGTTATGGGAATCAGTACTACATCATGTGGACATGAAAGCAATGTAAAGACTTTGTTGAGGGTTGGTTCGACCAAAGAAATCAGAAAAGAATATGCAGAACTTATTATGGAACTTAAGGAAGTAGACGGACAGATTGAAACTTTTGAAATGGCTAATAAGAAGTTTGAGATGATTAAACAGAACATGCCTGAAAAGTATGATAGTAAAATGGCATTGAAGGTTACCCAGTCAAAGATTGTAAAGATGGCACAGAAAGCCAAACTTGAAGAAAAGAGCAAGGCATTATACAATCTTATAAGAGATTCAGAGAGAGCAGTTGTTAAAGTAAAGAATCATATGTATCCGGGAAGCAGGGTATATATGGATGATAAGACTTACATGCCAAGTTCTGTATTTTCACATATTATTGTTAAGAAGACGCCAAGCACGATTATTCTTAGGGATTATGATGAATAAGTATATTACAGGGAGAGTATTATGATAGAAGAAGTTGTTTCGGTGGAATTGCCGGTGCATGAAAGGCTGGTAGTAAGAAAGAACAGACTTACGAATGAAGAAAACGGCATTGATATGCCAAGGATTTCTATAGTTACAGGCACTCATGGGGATGAACTTGACGGACAGTATATCTGCTATGAGGTTATCAGAAGGATTGAAAGAGAGAAGAATAAGCTTAAAGGAATTGTAGATATTTATCCAGATATTAATCCTCTTGGACTTGATACAGGTTCAAGAGGAATTCCTATGTTTGACCTTGATATGAACAGGGTTTTCCCTGGCGATAACAATGGAGCGATGGCTGAATATGTGGCAGCAGGTATTATTGAAGATATTATTGGAAGTGATCTGTGTATTGACATCCATTCAAGCAATATATTTGTAAATGAGATGCCACAGGTAAGGATTAATGATGATACGCAGGAAAAGCTTCTTCCTTATGCGAAGATGATGAATGCACAATTTGTGTGGATATATTCGTCTATTACTGTGCTTGATGCAACTCTTGCTTATAGTCTTAACCATCTTGGTGTGCCTACTCTTGTTACGGAGATGGGTGTTGGAAACAGAATTACGCCAAAGTATTGCAGGGATATTGTTGATGGTATATTTAACCTTATGTCTCATATGGGGATATGGGATGATGAGCCGAAAGAAGTGAATGAACCTATTATCTCTACAGAGGGTGAGGTTACATTTCTTACTGCTAAGGAAAGCGGAATATTCGTATCAGCAGTTGATTCTATGGGAAGGATTGGAATTGGAACGCATATAGGAGATATTATCGAACCTATTGAGGGAAGAATAATCCAGAGAATTGAATCGCCTACAGATGGAATTATATTTACATTAAGAGAGAATCCGGTAGTACATAAGGGGGCTCTTATAGCAAGAGTTTATGGTGGCAGATAATGAAGAAAGAGATTATTTATTCGTTAAAGGGTATATATAGAGAAGATTATCAGATAGAAGGCTACAGATTCGGCGGTGGTGAGAAGTCGGCATGTATTGTTGGTGCATTAAGAGGTAATGAGATACAGCAGCTGTATATATGTTCGCAGCTTGTTAAGGCACTTAAAGAGCTTGAGGCTCATGGTGCAATATCGCACAATCATGAGATTCTTGTTATCCCATCTGTTAACAGATTTTCCATGAATGTTGGAAAGAGATTCTGGCCTACAGATAATTCTGATATTAACAGAGCTTTTCCTGGGGATGTTAATGGAGATACAACCAAGCAGATAGCAGGAACACTTTTTGACAGAATTAAGGGTTACAGTTATGGCATACATTTTGCAAGCTTTTATATGCCGGGTGATTTTATTCCTCATGTAAAGATGATGGATACAGGATTTCAGAGTGCAAGTCTTGCCAATCTGTTTGGACTTCAGTACGTTGTTATTAGAAAGCCGAAGCCAATGGATACAGTGACACTTAATTATAACTGGCAGATGAATGGTACTAATGCGTTTTCAATATATACTAACAGCACAGATATGATTGATGAGAAATCTGCAAGACAGGCTGTGTCATCTGTTCTCAGGTTTTTAACCAGAATGGGTATTCTTAAGTACAACAATCACAGTGGATATATTGCAAGTGTTATCAACGAATTTGACCTTATGGCAGTCAAGACTTATGATGCAGGATTTTACAAGAGACTTAAAGAGCCGG
>ERZ860264.2445-NODE-2445-length-10148-cov-19.298127_pt1 | contig 10148 bp, 13 predicted proteins | sample MGYA00509980_ERZ860264 | MGnify/ENA primary metagenome ERZ860264 (study PRJEB30046, sample SAMN00715212) | human gut metagenome | study: EMG produced TPA metagenomics assembly of the A metagenome-wide association study of gut microbiota in type 2... | reverse complement strand
GCTTCAAGAGTTAAACCGACAGAGCCGGACAGAGCTGGAAAACAGTCTGCTCAAAATCTATACACTTTCCCACTCTTGACATACTATGAGTTATATTTAATTTTTCTAAAGCAGATTTATATTCTAAAGATCTAAATTGACTTCCTCTATCACTATGTAATATTCTCTTAGTAGTTAAGTTACTATCAAAACTATTATTTAAAACTTCTAATACTAATTTTGTATCAGCTTTATTTGAAAAAGAATATGATAAAATTGATCTATCATATAGATCTAAAGTAGCACAGAGGTATATTTTTTTATCTTTACCATATTTAAACTCTGTTATATCAGTTAATACTTTTTGTTGAGGATTTTCCGCCGAAAAATTCCTATTTAATATATTCTCAGATTGATATTCAGCGGAAGTTTTAATATATTTTTTCTTTTTTCTTCTTATTATAGAAGAAATATTTAGTTCATCTTTCATTAATCTATAGATTCTTTTAACATTATAGTTTTTATTCATTTGATGGTTAACATTCATAGTTATTCTACGAAAGCCGTAAATCTTATTTACAGAATAGTATATTTCTAAAATTTTTTCTTTAATAATTTCATTTTCTTTTTCTCTATTTGAAGGAGTTCTGTGTAACCACTTGTAATATGATCTTCTATTAATTTTCCAAACTTCACAAAGAAATTTTATAGAATATTTGTATTCAAAAGCAACTTCTTTAATAGCCAAAAATTTAAGTTTTAGATCACTCCCCCTTCCAATTCTTTCAACTTTTTTATTAATAGCAACTCAGCCTCAAGTCTTCTATTTTTTTCTTCTAATTCTTTATTTTTTCTTTTTAAAATTTCTTCTTGAGAAAGGTCGCTTTGATCCTTTCTAATTCCCCTTTTATCATCTAAAGCATTATCGCCATGAATTTTATACTTTCTAGCCCAATCTCTAAGCTGTCCTTCAGTAATATCATTATTTGTAGCTATTTCTTTAGCAGACTTTTCTTTATTAATATATTGTAAAACTAATTGAATTTTTTTATCTTTTGATATTTTCTCTCTAGCCATAAACTCTCCTACTTTAATATTCCATTTAGGAGTATTATACCATTTTAACCAAGTTCTTAAAACAGCATCGCCAGAAAGATTATATATTTTTACAATTTGTAGCATAGAGAAATTTCCAGTTAAATAATCTTTAACAGAATTAATCAATACATGAGAAGGATATTTAGTGGGTTTTTTAATTTCTTTAAGCCCTTCTAAACCTTCATTATCATATTTAATAGACCACCTATGGATAGCAGTTCTTTCAACATTATACAATCTACAAAATTCAGCAAGAGAGATTTTGAGTTCTCTAAATTTTAAGACAAAAAACATTTTTTGTTCAGGAGTAAATTTAACTTTATTAGACATACATTACCAACTTTCTTATATTTTTTAATTTGTTGATAATATATATGTGTCCTTTATGGGTATCATATCAGTTCAAGGATATTTGAAAAGAGATTCTATATTACAAAAAAAATATTATTCTATTCAAGAGGAATTACAAAGATTGGCAGATGAAGGAAATGAGTCAGCAGAAAAGGAATTAAAAAGATGGGAAGAGATATATAGTGAGGAAGTTACTAAAAGAGCATTTGAAATAAGTGAACAAACAAAAAAAGATGTAGAGAGAATTAGAGAAAAAGGAATAGGTTATTAATTTATAAAATAAAAACGACCTCATAAAACTTGATTTTAGAGAGTTTATGAGGGATAGATGATACTTAATACCTCTAAAAAGTATACATTTTAGAAGAAGTTTGAAAAATAAAAAGACAAGGCTCTTGGCAGTCCTTGTCTTTTTTGCTCTTCTTAAACTTTACTTTTAGTTGTGATAGTATTATTTTTACTATTATCTAAAACTATGATATTAAATATAAGGGAAACCTTAATTCTTGCGAGAAAGGGGGTTTAACTTATGAAGAATTATTTCAAAATAGTATTCAAGTTTGGACGCTTCGAATTTACTATTAGAATAACTCTTTAGAGTTACCCCAACCCTTGTGGGTTTTAAATTTCCCTTATTCTATTTATAGTATATCACAAAAAAGTTTAAAACTCAATATTCTAAACTATTAGGATAAAGTGACATATTAGTCATTATATATTTAAATCTGCTACGACATCATCTATTTCTTTATCTGTTATTCCTAAATACATGAGAGTTGTAGCTTGGCTAGAATGATTTAACCTCTTCATTATAACTTCGAGTCGTATTCCTTTATTATAGGCTAATCTCCCCCACGTTTTTCTCATGGTATGAGTTCCAATATTGATATTTAAATTCTCATCATCAACAGCTTCTTTAAAATACTTGTCTACTGCTTGTCTTGATACAGGAGATAAAGTATTACTAGCTCTATTTCCTTGTGCAACAAATAAATATAAATTTTCTTTAGGAACTTTACTGTTATTTCTTAGTTCTAAAGCTCTTTTAAATGCTTGGAGAGTATTATCATTGAGTTTGACTGCATTTCTTTTTTTAGTTTTTTTGTCAATGCTCCAATATTCTTTTTTTTCTAAGAATCTATTACAGTCATTAATAGTTATTTTTAGAACGTCGCTAACTCTTAAAGCTAAATTGACTCCAACTTTCCAAATTAGATAAAAAAGTTCATGTTTCTCTTTTAGTCTATTTTCAAATATTTTTAAATCCTGTTCATCATGGAATCCCTCAATCATTTTATCACTCTCCTTTCAAGTTGTTTGTAGTTTTTAGTATTTTCTTGTAAAGCTACTATGGTAGTCTTGTGTAGTTTTTTATTTATCTTCATATTTTTCAAGAAATTCATACAAAACATAATTTAATAATTGTATTTTTGAGTAGTTTTTATAATTTAAACATAATTTATTAAATCTTTCTAAAAGTTCTTTAGATATTCTAACAGAAGTAGGAAAACTTTCTAATTCTAAGACTTCATTAGGGATAAAAATAGTTTTTTCTACCATTTTTTTTCCAGCTAATATAGTATCAATATTATCTAAAAGATAAATAAACTTGTTAGCAATATCTTCATTTTCCAATTTTTCTTTAATAACTACAAATGTATTTTTCTGTATATCTAAATTTGTTGTAGTTTCTTGTAATTTTCCCGTAGTTTTTTCTTTTACCTCTTTTTTTTCTTCATCAGAAATATCTATATATTCTATGATTTCATCAGAATTTTTATTATATTCTAGGAGTTCTAGTTCCTCATCAGTAAAATAAGTATAACAAGAATCTAGGAATTTGTCTAAAGCTGATTTTCTAAAGAATATAGTATTTTCTTCTTTTTTTCTAGTAACGATTTGTTTTAATGCTTCTGATTTAAATTTTTTTAAACTTTCTTTTATCAATGCTATTTTTTCTTCTCTTGTCATAGCTCCACCTTCCAACTAATTGGGTTATATATATCAAAACTACAAGATGATTTTTATGTAGTTTTATAAATTGTAGCACGATTTTATTATATTTTCTAATTTACGTTTTTAATGAATATCTTTACTTTGGATAATAAAATATAATAATCTGTATTTTATTGTAGTTTCTAGTTGCTAAAATATAATATTGTAAACTAGAAAAAGAAGTAGATTTACACCTCAAAATATGATATAATCTTATTATAAAAATTATTTAATATGTTAAAAACATATGTAAAAAAAAGGGGGGGTAAAATAAATGGAGAAAACATTAGAATATATTGACACATTAGTAGAAGAGTATGGATTAGAAAAAGCTAAGGAAGAGTTTATAAATTCTAGTATGGAAGATTTAGACAATTTTGCTAGAACTAAAAAATATGATGATGTATTTCATTTGACTGCTAATGAATATATTGCAGATACTAGAATAGAAGAAATAGATGATACAAGAAAATTTATTCAATATTATAAAAGTGAAACTAATGGAATACTTAAAGAATTGTTTAATATTATTTTTGATAATATGAGAGAAAATAAAAACTTATTACCTGCAGAAATATTAGGAGAGTTTTTTGACCATGCAAATAAAAGATTTGATTTAGCAAAATTGACATTAAAAGAATTTTTAGAGAAATGTGATGTAGAAGAGTTAAAAATATATCAAAAAACTTTAGATATAGTAATTAGGAATTTGAGTGTTGATGAAGAAGAAAATTGTCTATTTGATGATGAGGAACAAAAATATATATTGAGAGTATGGATAGGCGAGGGAGATTATTTATATTTTAAATTTACAGAAGATGAAATTAATACTAAAATGGATAGGACAGAAAAAAGCGAATATTATCTAGCTGATAAAAGCTTTAGAGATTACAATTATATCTTTAAAATTAGAGATATGGAACTATCTTTTCAGATAGAAGAGTAAGTATAATTCTAATTGCATATGTTTTTAACATATGCAATTAGAATTGAAAGGCAGGATATTATGGAAGAAATAGAAGAATTTGAAATAAATTTAGATAATGTTCATATCCCATCACTTGATGAACTATCTTATCAAATTAAGAAATCTTCAAGTTTTCTTAAATTCTAAATTCAATGAAGATAATCAAAGCTCTGAATTTCTTGAGTATCTAAAGAGTTTTATAAACCTAAAGGAATTAAACTATTTTTATGAGTTCTTAAAATCTTTGCAAGTGCTGAATTTAAAAGAGTTTGAGCTATTTTTTGAAACTATTAAAATGAATTACGAGTTGATGATAAGACAGAGAAGTTCTGCTAAAACTTTAAATATTAGTGTTGAAAGTTTTGCTAGAGTTAAAGGAATATACTATCCTTGCTATGAAAGAATGGAAGTTATCTTTCAAGAAAATGATTGCTTCTATAAAAAAACTGAAAATTTGACAAATTTGACTAAATATATAGTTAGACCTATTTTTTTAGAAAAATCTTAAAAAATTGACCTCGTAAAACGACGTTTAAGAGGTTTTATAAAAGGTAGACAATACTTACTACCTCTTAAAAAAACTACAAGTAGATATTTTTTTAAAAAATCTAGTTAAAACTAATTAAATATGTTAAAAACATATGTAATTAATTTTGGAAGGAAAAATTATGAAAGAAAAAAAGAAAAGTATTTTTGAGAAAGAAAAAGAACTTTGGAGAAATTATTATAAGCTTCAAAAAAAAACTTTTGAGTATATTAACGACAACACTAACTTATTAGATAGTGAAAATGGACTTGTTACTAAATATATTAGAGAAATTAGATATACAGAAGATGAAGAAGTTCTTAGAGAGATTGAAAAAAGAATTAATAAATTAGAGAAAGAATATTTTAAAGTTGCTGAAACTAAAAAACTACATGATAATTTTCCAATGATTTTGAAAAATGTAAGAAATATAAATATTAACTCATTTGTTGCTAAGAAATCATTTGCTATAAATATTTTAGATGAGAATTTAGATAGCAAATTATTAGATTTAGCATTTCTAAAGATAAATCTTGATATAAATAAAGATTTAACTTATATAGATATTAAAAAATATGAAAAACAGTATAAACTTTTTTTAGATTTGATGAATGATTACAACGACAAAGGAGAACTCATAGGATATACATTACGTGTTGCTATTTCCCACAAAGATTTATTGAATTTAGCGAAAGCAAACAAATTACAAATTCATATGTACACAGGGACTCAATATATACTCAATGTAAGAAAATTTGAAGAAAATAAAAGTAAGAGATATAAATATGGATATGTAATTTTGGATAGAAAGGCTATCATTCAAAAAGCTAATAAACAGGCTCAAAGGAGTCATTCTTTCAATAATACATTGGACATAGTTGAATTTCCTTTTCATACTAATATAAGTATTTATATTAAAGAGAAAAAAACTTCTCAAATGAATATGTTTGAAAAATAACAAGGAAGGTTTTTAAAATGAATGAAATAGATTTAGAAGATGAAAAATCAAAAGTAAAAAAAATAAAAGTAGTTGATATAAAAAGTATTTTTAAGAATAAATCTTTAGACAGTAAGGAAATAAAATTAAAAGCTAAAGAGATTATGAAAAAAAATATAACTGCTATGAGATATTTACAAGATAAGTAGTGATAAGATTGCGACTTAAGTAAATATGAATTATATACAAGGGGAACTTAGTATTTCCCCTTATTTTTTAATCATAATCAAAAACATGTTTTACTATAATCGAAGAATTTTCTTTCAATGTTTCTAAAATATTTCTGATGAGTCTTTCATCATCATTTTTACTTGTGTGATAGTAATATTTAAAAAGCTTGTGGTATTTATTACAGAAGTCAAAAAATATTTGTAGTTCATCTTGAGTTATTTCTTTGAAAAATTGAATGTCATTTCCATGAAGAAATTTATAGTTTTGGGGATTGATTTTCACTTCCTCATTCCAGAGATTGAAAAATATTTTTTCTCTCTCTTTTTCATTTTTTATGAACTCCATAACATTAATTTCCTTTATTTAAGTTTTCCCAATTTCTTTTTTCTTCTTCTAGCTTTTTTAATTTAAGCTTCATAGTAACAAATTCAATTTCTTTTTCAAGAATTTTTCTTTCTTTTTTATAAGTTAAGATTGATTTTTTTAATTTTTCAAGTTGATTATCTACTATACTTAGTCTTTTTTTTAAATCTTTTAATTCAGGATTTTCTTCTTCCTCTTTAACTATTTCTATTTCTTCTTTTTCATCTTTTTTTATTGGAGCAGGAGTAATAACTTCTTCTACTACCTCTTCTTTTTTTTCCTCTTCAATTACTTCATTATTATTTGTATATTCTGACATCATAATTAGCCCCCTTTTTTCAAAAATATTTTAGTACATTATACTCTATTTTTTTTATTAAATCAATAAATTTAATTTAAATGTAAGCATACTTTTTTATTTGATTTTCTATGAATTATATAGTATAATTTAAATGTAAGCATATAGTTTCTTAACTCTGACAAAAATTTATTTTTGACAGAGTTAAGAACTCCCTTGTAGTTTTGACGTAAACATCAAAACTAGGGAGCAACTGCGTTGAGCTTTTTTTCTGAAAGGAGGTATATTAAATGATAAGTTATAGTTTGCATTTTGGAAGTAAAAAACATGCAATATCTAATAAGACAAAATTATCATCTGTAAGTAAACATAATATGAGAGAATATGAAGATAAATTTAGTTGTCCGTCGGCAATAGATTTAGAATTATCTAAATGTAATGAAATACTAAGAGGAAGTAATAACTTGTATCAAGATGTTGTAGATTTTTATAGAGATACATTTGAAAAAAGTAGATTAGAATATAACGATAGACAAACAAGAGAGGATAGAAAAATTTTTGACTATCTTCAAAAAATATCTGATGATAAACAAAAGAATATAGCTGTTGAATGTATTATACAATTAGCAGATATGGAATATTGGGAAAATATAGAACTTGAAGAGAAAAAAAAGATGAGTGAAGTATTTGAGAAACAGATACAATACCTCGAAAAAAACTTAGAAAACTTTAAAATTGTAAATGCAGTTGTACATTATGATGAGAGTTCTCCACATCTGCAGTTGATAGGTGTTCCTGTAAGCTATAATAATAAAAGAGGAATGGAAGTACAAGTGTCAAAAAATTCTGTATTCTCTAAAGAAATAATGAGAAAATTACAAACTGAAATGAGAGAAGTTGCTCTTCAAGATTTTAATAGAGTCTATCAAAAAAAAGAAGTGCTTAAAGGAAAAGAAAAAGGTAGAAACTATGATTATAGCATAGATGAAATAAAACTAATGAAAGAACATGAAAAAGTTTTAGATAGAGATAGAAAAGAAGTACTTGAAATACTATCAAAAAAGAAAAAGACTTTTGGAGTTTTTGGAAAGGAAGAAGTTAAACTTGATGAGAAAGAAGTTGATAAAATTCTTAAATTCATCAGCACCAAATCGGCAATTTTTGAAAGTAGAAAGTCTTTAGAAATTTTAAAAGCAAAAGAGAAAGACTTAGAACAAAGAAACATTGATGTTGCAGGAGAGATTGAGAAAAAAACTTCTGATTTATCTGAAAAAAATAAAGAGATAATTCAATTAGAGAATCAGAAATCTCAACTTGAAAAAAATATTAAAGATAAAAAAGAAAGTATGAATGAAGAGCTTTCTCAATTTTATGATGAGAAAAATAAGATTTTGGAGAGAGATTATAATACTAAAATCTTCAAACTTGAAGAAAATTTCAAGACTAAAAAGTCAAATTTAGAATTTGAATTAGAAAATGAAAAAGAAGTTATAAGAGAAAAAATTGCTTCTGAAATTAGAGAAGAACTTTATAAAGAACTTATTACAAATAATGCAGAATTACAGTCTTTACAAAATCATTTAAAAGAATTAGAAAAAATCAAAAAGAATTTAGAAAAAGAAATAAAAAAATTAGATAAATTAAGAGAATTAGAGCAAATGGAAGAAGAAAAGATAGCTTTAGATAAAGTTATTTTTGAGAAGAAAAATGAAATCTCTAGTTTAGATAGCTTGAAATTAAAAGTTAATAAAGAAATAGCAGATTTAGAAAAAGAAAAGTTAGAAATTAAAGAGAGAGAAAAGGCTCTTGATAGAAGAGAATCTTACTTGCAAAAAGAAAAACAAATGTTAGAAAGTAGAGAAAATAACATCAAAGTAAATGAAGAAAAACTTGAGCAGAAAATAAAAGATTTAGAAATTGAGAGAGAGTATAACCAAAAGGACAAAATAAATATAGCTAAAGAAAAAGAAGAACTTCTAACTTTAGTTGAAAGATACAATAAAATCGAGGAACAAATAGCTTCATCAACAGACAAATTAAATCAACTTGATGATAAAAAAATAGTTGTTACAGAAGAAATTAGAAATATTGAAAATAAACTCGAAGATAGAAAAGAGTTATTATTGGAGCTAGAGAGTTATAGGGAATTAATGAGAATCTCTGAAAAATCTAGTGATGAGTTTAGTAAAAAACTTCAAGAAAAAATAATAGAGATTAGTATTGAACAAAAAATGAGTTTAGGAATAGAAGAAAGCATTGAAAAGTCAGAAAAAACAGGCACTTATGAAGAAAAAATATTATTAAATGCTAAGATTGAAATGTATGAAAATAGATATAGAGATAGTTCAGATGAGAATATACAAGCAAAAATTGACAAGTTTAAAGAATTTAAAGAGAATTTCAGCTTTAACTATGAAAATGTAAGAGAAATAATGCAAAAATTCATTTCAAATAGAAATGAATTAATTTTAGAGAATAAGAATTTGAAATTACAATTAGAAGTTATGAAAAATACCAATACTGCAAGTGCTAGTCAGCTAAAACAGATAGATAGAACAATAAAAAATAATAATAACAAAATTAGAGTGTTGAATCATGCTAAGTTAATAGTTAGTAAATCTACAAAATTAGATAATCTTCCTTTACGAACAGCAGGAGCAGTAGGTGGATATACTGTCAAAAATAATAGACTACTAGAAGAAAACATAGATAATACTAGCAAACTCTCATCATTTGCACAAGGGTGGGTTATAAAGTTATTTGATAATGAAGATGAGATAGATAAAGGAAAAGGAAGAGTACAAGGAAGAGGTTATGAGAGATAGAGAGAGTAAATCTCTCTATTTTTTATTATGAGAGTTTGTAAAATTTGATTTTAGGCACTCGGAAAAATTTTTTTGATATTTTAATCGTGTGTTTTATTAGAATTGTTTTAAAGTGCAAATAAGAGCTTCTAACCCCCTATGATTTATTTTTTATAATTATTGATAAGATATAATTATAAAAAAACGTTCCCCAAGTTTTATTTTTCTCTCATAATTGGTTATTTTTAGGGGAACTTAAATTCAAAAAAACTAAAATATTTTTCAAAAGGTGGAAGAATTACGAAGAAAGGTGGAAAGATAAAAAAATTTTTTTCCCTATATGAATATAAATTATTGCAATGATAATTTTTTATTTTTTTCGTAAAATCAAGGTATTTTGCGAAAAAATAAATATATTTATTTTTTATAAAAACATACAATTTTCTAGTATGTTTATAATATTTACTATATTTATAATATTTACGGCAAAAATTGCAATCGCTGAAACATAGAATTTATGGTAGTTTCAGAGGTTAAAAAAAAATTAAAGGTGGAAAAAAATCGGTTAAAGGTGGAAAAAAATCGGTTAAAGGTGGAAA
>ERZ860264.2442-NODE-2442-length-10163-cov-3.347151_pt1 | contig 10163 bp, 9 predicted proteins | sample MGYA00509980_ERZ860264 | MGnify/ENA primary metagenome ERZ860264 (study PRJEB30046, sample SAMN00715212) | human gut metagenome | study: EMG produced TPA metagenomics assembly of the A metagenome-wide association study of gut microbiota in type 2... | reverse complement strand
CCGCTTGTCGCAGCCATATTACGCAGACTGTCTATCCTTGCGAGTTCGGATGAGCGTCCCATTTTTTCAAGAATATCATACTCCACATTGAGACATAGGGCATCGTCGGTTGTATTATGTGGCAATCCTCTGGCGTATTTAATCAACGTGTAAGCACTGTCAAGATCATTGATATGACAATAAGCATGTGCCATGTGAGCAAGAGTGTTGGCAGATACATTCTTGCTGTCATATATGGTACGCCAGATTTCTATTGCCTTTCGTGACTGACCGTCGGAGTCATAGCATCTCGCCAACTGATCAAGAAAATATGTCTTAAAGCTGTCGTGAGCATTAGCCATAACCTCAGGTTCCATTGCAATAATAGAGTCGAGCGCAGTTTTATAATCCCTTTGCGTCACATACGCTCCGACAACAGCCATACGTGCCTCACGTATTTTATTCTGCCAATTCAATCCCTTGAATATGTCAATAGCTTTATCAGCATAGTATCTGCTTACAGTGCCATTGAATCCCTGTTCATATACGTTTGACAAAAATAAATATGTCATGCCAAGGTCAATGCTATCATTAAATTGTATAGCCAAGAACTCCGCGTCTTTCAATAATTCAAGACGAGCGACAGGATTACCAGTCCGCTTAGCCTCAACGGATTTTACAATCAGCCATTTGATTTTATTCTCATCCAATCCGCCGGCAAAAACCTTATCACCCTCGGCTATGGCTGTCGAATCAAGCAGAATGGGATAGCCGTAGACTAACTGCGTGTATAGATACAGCAGTTCCTGTCGCGCTCTTTGGCTTTCACTCATGCCGGTTGTATCCATATTGACCAATAATGCCACGGTAGAGTCAGGCCGTTCGATGATGAAAGATTCAGCTTGTGAAAGCTGTTTTTCCACATTATGGCCTGAGCATGAACATAGGATGCCTGCAATACATGTTATTACAAGCGTTAGGAAGATTGAGTAAATTGTCCCTATTTTTCTACTTTTCATTTATTGGCCGCAGTTCATTATAATATTCCAAGCTAAGTGTGATAATGTAAATGACAAGAAAAACTACGAATTCTGCAACAAACTATCCCATAGATGCTGTTTACACCACAAAGGTACGTTTTTTTTGTGAATATGCCACGTATTTGTTGCAAAATCGGTATATGAAATCTTAGAAACTTCTATGGACAATCTTTTGATTCCAGTCATATTCTCAGCAGCTACCGATTATCGTTAATTCTCTCATGAAGTGACCGAAGCTTGGGCCGTCAGTGCATTGCTCTATGGAAAGCGTCGTCGATTCATAGACCCTCAAGACGAATAAAACCCGCTGATTGTCAGCGGGTTTTATTCGTCTTATTGCGGAAAGAGAGGAAATCTCACCCTAATATCAGTTTGAATTAACGAATGTCTAAAATGCACTGATTTATAGTGTTATAAAAATGGATGAATGAATAGGTTTTAATAAATACCATTTGGATATGTCAAAAATTGGGTGTAATTTTGGGTGTAACTTTTAAACTCTCCAAATATGAATCTCAAACGGAATATCACCTTCCAACTTGAATCCCGCAAAAAGGACGGGGTATTGGTAACTGAAAACGTGCCAATCAGAATGCGCGTGGTCTTCGATGGCAAGCGCATTGAGTTCACCACAGGCTACCGTATTGATGCTGCCAAATGGGACGCAAGCAAGCAGCGCGTCAAAAATGGATGCAACAATAAGCTCAAGCAGACATCTTCCGAAATCAATGCAGACCTCAATCGCTACGAAGGTGAAATCCAGAATATCTTCAAGGAATTTGAGTTGCGTGAAATTATGCCTCTCCCGGAACAGGTAAAAGAACAATTCAATGCCCGTATTGCCGTCTTACGTCCCGAGGCATCGACTCAGGAGGCAGAGCCGCAGAAAACCTTTTGGGATATGTATGATGAATTTACCTCGGAGGTAGGCAGAAAGAATGACTGGACTACTGCCACCTATGAAAAATTTTCAGCATTGAAAAATCATCTTTTGAAATTCAAAAGAGGTAAAATATCTTTCGATACCTTTACTGAAAGAGGACTGAACGACTTGGTAGATTATTTTCGCTATAAGTGCGATATGCTCAATAGCACTATCGGGCATAAAATCAGCCTCATAAAGTGGATTTTACGATGGGCTTATGACAAAGGCTACCATGATAACCGTGCGTTCCTGACTTTCAGTCCCAAACTCAAATCCACTCAGACCAAAGTTATATTCCTGACAGATGAAGATCTTGAGAAACTGACTTCATTTCACATTCCACCTAACAAGACCTATCTTGAAAGGGTGCGCGATGTACTTATCTTCTGCTGTTATACCGGTCTGCGATATTCCGATGTTGCCAATCTATGCAAGAGCGATGTCCGTGAGAATCATATTGAGTTTACGACCGTGAAGACTGCTGATACCATCACAGTTGAACTGAACAAGCATAGCCGGGCCATACTTGAGAAATACAAAGACTGCGAGTTTAAGAACGGTCGCGTACTTCCTGTAATCAGCAATCAGAAGATGAATGATTATATCAAGGAACTTGGAGAACTCGCAGGTATCGACACTCCTGTAAGGATAACACAGTATCGTGGGAATGACCGTGTTGACACCATATATAAAAAGTATCAGCTCCTTTCAACCCATACCGGGCGCAAGACTTTCATTTGTAAAGCTCTTGCACTTGGAATACCTGTCAATGTCGTAATGGAATGGACGGGGCATTCCGATTATAAAGCAATGAAACCTTACATAGCTGTTGCTGACAACATCCGGGCTTCCAACATGAGTCGCTTCGATGATGTATGACATATAACGCATCTTGTTATAGCTAATATGCGAGGGCCGTTTATGATGGTTCTCGCATATTATTTTATACTTGAACATGCTCTCCATGTAGTAATAAACGAGATTAGAGAACAGTTACTAATGTCATTGTCAGTGCCGTTTTTAGGTGCCGATACTTTGATTTGGGAAAATCAAGTTAAATAATCATCTGGAAATCAGATGATAATTGTGTTTTGGGATGAATCGTATTTCCTTTGCAGTCATAAAACCGAAACATGGGCATGGATCCACTCATGTCAGGCTGCAAATAATATACGATTAAAACAATGATAGAAAAATTATTCGATAAACCTTTATGGCAAATGACCGGTGAAGAACTCTTCACCATCGTACAGGCTGCATCCAATCCGGGAACGTCACAACCGGATGTCGTCATCGACACCACAAACAAAAAGTATGTTTTCGGGCTCAAGGGTCTGGCAGACCTCCTTGGATGCTGCAAGACAACAGCACTCCGCATCAAGAACGAAGGCAAACTCGCCCCGGCAATCAAGCAGCAAGGAAGAAAAATAGTCGTTGATGCGGAAATGGCTCTTGAGCTGTTTGGACGCAAAACCGGTGGGAGGAAGTAAAATTATGGAGCAAGAACAAATCCGTAAATCATACGACTCTGACAATCGGGAGCGTTTCGGCTCTACTGACCCGCTCGGCGGTTTCATCGCCGAAGTAGAGAACGGAGCACGGCTGCAGACACTTGACATAGCAGCTATGCGTTACGAGAAGTTGTGCAATGAGGCGCAACTTGACATCGACAAGGAGGTGCTACCGCCGCTTGCCATTTATATCGGCGATTCTCCTGCATGCACCTTCGGTAATTTCAGTGCCTCGATCGGTAAACCAAAAGGTAAGAAGACTTTCAATGTGTCGGCAATGACGGCAGCGGCGATGACCAATTCCACGATTCTGAATTATCGTGGCAATATGCCGTCGGACCAGAACGGTATCCTATACTTCGACACCGAGCAGAGCAAATATCACGCCTTCCGTGTATTCAAGCGTATCGCTCGACTGACCCACAGAAGTAACGCGGAAATCAAGCAGCGCATAAAGTATTACGCTCTCCGTAAATATTCCGTGGAAGACCGCATAGGCATGATTGACCATAAAATTCGGAACACCCCGGCTGTCGGGCTGGTAATCATCGACGGCATCCGTGACCTGATGCTTGACATCAACAATCCCCGTGAAGCAACCCTTATAGTCAATTATCTGATGAAGTGGACGGAGGAATTCAATCTCCATATCCATACCGTCATACACCAGAACAAGGGAGACGAGAACGCACGCGGACACATCGGAACCGAAATCAACAACAAGTCCGAGACCGTGCTTCGTGTCGAGAAGGACAAGAACGACGATGCGATAAGCACAGTCGAGGCTGTCTATATCCGCGATGTCTCTTTCCCTTCATTTGCCTTCAGGATTAACGACGAGGCTTTGCCGGAACTCATCAAGGACTATGTGCCGACACCCGAAGCCAAAGGCAACGAGGCTTGGGATCCGTATCATGACATAACCGAGGACACTCACCGCAGTGCTCTTGATTCTGCCTTTCCTAATCCGGATATATTGCTCCGGCATGGCGAACTCATGGATGCCCTGCGCGACGCATACGCTGACGAGGACATCGAACTCAGCGACTACAAGCTCAAGATACTGATAACCTTTCTAAAGAACAAACGGATGATAGAGCAGGTGGACAAGGGCAAGAAGAAGGGCAATCCGTACCGCTACCTTCAGGATTTTTACTATTGAAAAGTTAGTTGGATGAAGCGGGCCTATATATACACGACACCTCACCCAACCAAAATTCAAGAGGATATGAACAATGATTACCGATACCGGCTTGACAACTCCCGTCCACGCATCAAAGTGACATGTCCGGCATGCGGACGACCGAGGAAACTGGTGCGCTATGTTGACACACAGACCGGGATGTTCCTTGCCGATCATGTAGGCAAATGTGACCGGATATTCAAATGCGGATACCACTACACACCATCCGACTATTTCCGTGACCATCCCTGGCGGAACGATTTTACATCCCATCGACCGGTGAGTTTACGCATCAATGAGCGGACCTCTAAGCCGTCATTCATTGAGCGCAGTCGGATGGTTGAATCCGTGAATCGCTGTGGGTCTTCGACTCTGTTACGATTTCTCAGCTCACTGTGGGGTGAGGACGAGACCATGCGGCTGTTCCGATTATATAATGTCGGTGCAACCACCCGGATAAACGATGGGGCAGTCTTCTGGCAAGTGGATGTCAACGGGTGTGTCCGCACAGGAAAGATAATACGATACGGCAACGACGGACATCGCATAAAGGAAGATGGATTGGTAAACTTCATGTGGGCGCACCGTATGAAATCAATGGTTGACAATCCAGATGGCTTCAATCTTGTGCAGTGTTTCTTCGGAGAACATCTGCTTTCTGCCTGTCCCGATTTCAAGGTCATGATAGTGGAATCCGAGAAGTCAGCCATAATCGCCTCTCGTTATTATCCGCAGTACCTTTGGCTTGCGAGTGGCGGATGTTGCGGATGCCTCAATCAGACGGCTTCGCAGGTATTGAAAGGAAGGGAAGTGTGGCTCGTACCCGACCTTGACGCCGAAGACCGTTGGCGCGACAAATTGACAATGCTTCGCGCAATTACTCCGACTGTCGGGATTGTGACTGCCATATCCGACATGGCAACACCGGAGCAGAGAGCCGCCAAACTCGACATCGCCGACTTCCTTTTGGATGCGGCAACCCGGAATAACCCCATTGTATGAGCTGCCGACTAAGCCGGTCAGCTTGCTGAATGTAGGGAGGATTTTAGTAATAAAATTCCGTAGCTTATTATGGCATTTTCATCCGAAGTCTCCGACCTCTTCCGAAAAAGCCATCAAGCATCGCGCGTCCTCCCGGCTCTCATTTGCGATTGATACGGAATTTTATCATAACCAATTTAATTCAAGACTATATGACAACACAATATGCAGTGTGCCACCTGGAGCGTGGCGCAGGCAACGATTCGGGAATGTCATGCCACATTGAGCGCAAGACCGCCGAGGGCAAACCGCACATTCCCGACAACGCTGACGAGAGCAGAACACACCTCAACCGTGAGCTTATCACCTTCCCCGATGGCGTTCAAAACCGTACTCAGGCGATTCAACACCGTATTGAGACGGCCGGACTTCAAAGAAAAGTCGGCAAGAACCAGACCCGTGCCATCCGCGTGCTTCTGACGGGCACGCATGAGCAGATGATGAAACTTGCAAACTCCGGTCGCCTTGATGACTGGTGTAGAACCAACATCAAATGGCTGCATGACACCTTCGGCGAGGACAATCTTGTGTCATGTGTGCTCCACATGGACGAGAAGACTCCCCATCTTCATGCGACTGTGGTGCCTGTTGTATCGGCTCCGCGCAAGCGTCGTGAGCGCGAGGGCGAGCAGAAGTACAAGGAGAAAGCTCCGGCAATATCAGGACACATACGCACAGGCTATGACCGGATTCGGATTGAAGCGCGGTGTCGTGGCAAGTGGTGCCAGACACCAGACCCAGCAGCAGTACAACCGTCAGCAGTCACTCGAACTTCAGGCCGACATTGAAAGACTGACAGCCGAAATAGAGGAACTCGCAGCCGAAAAGAAGGAGGTCGAGAAGGGAGCTAAGGACGGCAAAAATCGTATCCTGTCATGGCTCGGAACCGGTGAACTACCGAAGCTGGAGAAGGAAGTTGCCGACAAGGACAGACAGATTACCGCATTACAAAAGCAACTCACCGAGATTCAAAAGCGGTACGACAATCTGAAAGCCGATTCGCTTCGTGAACGCAACTCTTACCAGAAAGAAATCGACGCGGCAACCAGACGGGTTGCCGAATGGGAAGCCCGTTATAATGCCGAACATAACCTGGCGAAAGAGCTGCACCGCAAGGCATACCCCGAGCGATACCGTCTTTCATCTGGAGCAGAACTTGTCGGCGGCTGGATTCCCAACCGTATGTATCCCAGTCTGTCAATCACGACGATGTTTCATGGCAACGAGTTCAAGAACACCTCTTATAATCTTCCTCAGAATCTTCTTGACAAATACGACAGTGGCGCGATTACTCTTCATGAATTGGTCAACGAGCTGTTTGAGCCGTGGAAGCAGGTTGATGAATCCCAACACAGCCTCCTCGCCATAGCACTCCAGACCGCAGCCGGAGGAATCCCGACACCGCATGTCGGCACCGGCGCAGGCGGTTCCTCTTCCGATTTGCCTTGGAACGATAACGACAAGAACAAATTCCAAAAAACGAAGTTCAAAAGACGGCGATAAGGAAGTTTGGAGTCGGATGAATACTACTGAAAAATATTCAGTTAATTATATAGGATTACAGGAGAATATTAAACAGATACCCTGAGATTACAGCCGTCAGGAATATTACAGCGACAATCATGGCGACAAGTTTCTTTTTGAAGATACTTGCAAGCATCGACATTTCCGGAATTGCCATGCCTGCGCCACCGATAACAAGTGCTATCACAGCCCCGATACTCATGCCTTTGCCCATTAATGCTACGCCGATAGGTATTGCGGTCTCTGCACGGATATAAAGTGGCACTCCGATGATGGCTGCGACAGGCACAGCGAATGGATTGTCCGGTCCGGCGATTTTCAACACCCAGTCGCTTGGCATATATCCGTATATCACAGCTCCTAATGCAACACCGATTATAAGATACCAGAAAATCGGGCGTAGCGTGTCCCATCCGGCACGAAGTGCTATAGCTATTTTCTGACTCCACGGGAGCTTCTTGGCCTCAATGGGCTTTTCACCCGCCGAACAGCAGGATTGCTTTTTCAACCTTACGTTTTTGACATATTTCTGAGCATCTACTTTTTGCAATCCCCAGCCGAAGAACACAGCGCAGAGGAAGGCAATCGCCACATATATGAGCATAGCTTTGATGCCTACCAATGCTCCCAACATTGCTATAATAATCGGGTTAAGCAACGGAGATGCAATAAGGAATGACATCGTGGCTCCGAAAGGTACGCCGGCATTGAGGAAACCTACAGTCATGGGGAGAGTAGAACATGCACAGAAAGGCGTGAGTGCTCCGAATCCTGCGGCTATAACATTTCCGAAGAATCCGGCCTTTTCAATTTTCTTGCTGATCTTCTCCTGAGGAATATACATCAGGATAATCTCAACAATCGCCGTTATCACGATGAACAATACGACAAGCTCAACCGTGATATAGCAGAAATACCAAAGGGTATCGAGTAATGTATTCATATCATCAGTTTTTAAAATATTTTCTTGTGTTGTTTGCAATCTTAACCAATGTGAGCATCACCGGCACTTCTACCAATACTCCCACAACTGTAGCAAGCGCTGCGCCTGACTGTACTCCGAATAGAGAGATGGCTACGGCAACCGACAGTTCAAAGAAATTACTTGCTCCTATCATTCCTGCCGGAGCTGCAACATTATGTGGGAGTTTCCATGCTTTAGCCCATCCATAAGTAATGAAGAATATTAAGAAGGTCTGTAATATCAATGGGACAGCAATCAAAACGATATGAAAAGGATTTGAAAGGATCGTTTTCCCTTGAAAAGAGAAAAGTATTATAAGCGTAAGCAACAAACCAATAATGGTCCACTTGTTGAATTTGTTGACAAATACAGTATTAAAGTAATCAATTCCATAGCGGCGGACTACTAATATCCTTGTGATTATTCCAGCGACAAGCGGAATTACCACAAACAATACGACTGATAGTATTAGTGTCGCCCAAGGAATAGCGATACCTCCGATACCGAGAAGGAATCCTACTATCGGAACATAAGCCACCAGAATTATAAGGTCATTTACCGCGACCTGAACAAGTGTATAGGCCGCATCTCCCTTTGTAAGATAACTCCATACAAACACCATCGCGGTGCATGGAGCAGCACCAAGAAGAACAGCACCAGCAAGATATTGGTCGGCAAGTGCTGTTGGAATAAATGTCTTAAATACTACGAAGAAGAAGAACCAGGCAATGCCAAACATGGTAAACGGCTTTATAAGCCAGTTGGTGACACAGGTTATCAGTATTCCTTTCGGACGCTTACCGACGTTCCTGACACTCTGGAAATCCACCTTGAGCATCATGGGATAAATCATCAGCCATATCAGGACAGCGATAGGGATGGATACATTGGTATACTCCCATTTACCCAATGTCTCAGGTACAGCGGGGATCCATTGACCGATGGCAATACCGGCAATGATGCAAAGCGTAACCCATATTGTAAGGTATCGCTCAAAAAATCCTATCCCTTTGTTTTCCTTACTCATTTCAAATTCTTCTTATAAAATTCTTCGAATCGGTCCTTTATTTCGTCACGCACACGACGAAATTCGCTCATGATGTAGTCTTCAGAGCCGACAGCATCGGAGGGATCATCGAAACCGATATGAATACGATGCTTTACATTGCCGACGAATGACGGGCAACTTTCGTTGGCGCCTCCGCATACAGTTATCACATAGTCCCAGGACTCCTTAAGGTATTCATCAACATTGTGCGGCGTATGGCCGCTGATGTCGATGCCTCTTTCCTTCATTACCTCTACGGCACGAGGATTGACTCTTTCAGCCGGTCTCGTTCCTGCTGAAAATACCTTTATATTCGGGTCAAACGACTGGAGGAAGCCATGAGCCATCTGACTGCGGCAACTGTTGCCGGTACATAGAATCAATACTTTCATTTTTCATTCGATTTAGAAGAAATAACCGTAAACCCATCCGGAAATGGTTGCCATGACAATTACAAGAGCGACATATATCACAGTCTTTTTCGTACCCATCACACTTCTTATGACAAGCATATTCGGAAGCGACAGCGACGGGCCGGCGAGCAGCAGGGCAAGAGCCGGGCCTTTACCCATGCCGGAAGCAAGCAGTCCCTGAATAATCGGCACTTCGGTAAGAGTGGCGAAATACATAAACGCACCTGTGAAACTTGCGAAGAAGTTTGATAGTAACGAATTGCCGCCGACTGCCCATTCAACCCAGCTATTTGGAATAATACCGGGTAGTTCTATACCGTCATGCGTTGAACCGAGCAGGAATCCCGCTGTCAATACTCCGACTGCAAGCAACGGTAGTATCAGCTTGGCGAATCCCCATGAAGACAACGCCCATTCGCGGTTTTCATCATCGTTTTTATCGCATAACAATATGATTGCAAGCACAACGACAGAAACTATCATAGGCACAAGGGGAGCCAGTTTCGCATCGGGAATGAAAACATTGGCAAGGAAA
>ERZ860264.2441-NODE-2441-length-10168-cov-3.126570_pt1 | contig 10168 bp, 10 predicted proteins | sample MGYA00509980_ERZ860264 | MGnify/ENA primary metagenome ERZ860264 (study PRJEB30046, sample SAMN00715212) | human gut metagenome | study: EMG produced TPA metagenomics assembly of the A metagenome-wide association study of gut microbiota in type 2... | reverse complement strand
GTGGCGATTGTACGGACATTGTTTGTGAAGCTATAATACACAATCAATGTCTTTGCATTGATGGCGATTGCCGAAAGCGCAATGGCCAGGGTGATTATCAGTTTTTTCATGTCTGTAAATTTTAGAATTGTTTTCACGATGCAAAATTAGCATCTTCTATTGAGCCGGACTGTATCCCTATTACGGATAAGAGTAACCATCTTACGGATTATGAACACAAGGTATAATACCCTTATTGACAAGGCTGTAATAAACGCTGTGATTTTGTGCATATCTTACTTGATTTTGTGATTTTATTACTGATTATCCCTCCGTACTGTCTCTCCGTTGCTCGAATTTGGTTATCTTTGCACTCAAAAAACAGAACCGTCATGGAAGAAGTGATAAAGGTTGATACTATTGACCAATACAACAAACTTTTCGGACTGGAAACCCTGCATCCGCTTGTCGCGGTTGTGGACTTATCCAAGGCTCCCGTCTGGCCCGATCATTTCCGCTTTAATTACGGAGTATATTGCATATACCTGAAAGATGCAAAATGCGGCGAGATACGTTATGGCCGTCAGAATTACGACTATCAGGAAGGAAGTGTTATCGCTTTTGCTCCCGGACAAATCGCCAATGTGGATCTGGAGAGAAGCTCAAAGCCATCCGGTCTTGGAGTCCTGTTCCACTCCGATCTTTTACATGGCACTCCGCTCGGCAGAGAGATAGACCGTTATTCGTTCTTTTCATACGAGTCAAACGAGGCTCTGCATGTCTCGGAACGTGAGCGCAGAATATTGGTTGACTGCATCGACAAGATAGGCTATGAAATGGAACACGCTATCGACAAACACAGCAAACGGTTGATAGCTACCAATATCGAGCTGTTCCTTGACTACTGTATGCGTTTTTACGACCGTCAGTTTATAACTCGCTCTGAAGTGAATCATGATGTCATTGTAAAATTCGAGCGAATTCTGGATGAATACTTCAAGAATGAGAATTTGCGCAGAAGCGGATTGCCTCAAGTCCGGTACTTCGCCGACAAAGTCTGCCTTTCGCCAAATTATTTCGGTGACCTTGTGAAAAGGGAAACAGGCATGACTGCCCAGGAATATATCCAGAACAAACTTATCCGTATCTCAAAAGAATGGGTATTGAACACACAACTGACAATCAGCCAGATTGCCTACGAATTAGGGTTCCAGTACTCCCAGCATTTCAGCCGTACTTTCAAGAAAAACGTAGGATGTACCCCTCTTGAATACCGACGGATGCAGGCATAAAATTATCAAATAAAGATATGTTGTATTTTTACCCTACGTGTTATATAGAAAATTTTTGAACCATGCGCGAGCGCAAAAAGGCAAATGGAGGGAAAGAGTGTCGTGGGGCGACACTCTATCGGAAAAGTCCATTTATTAGGCTAATAGCCTCAATTTTGGTATCGAGGTTGACTTTGGCGTAAACCTCTGTCGATGTGATGCTTGAATGACCTAATAGCTCCTTGACGGTGCTGATGTCTGCACCGGCTGAGATAGCAAGCGTGGCTGTCGTGTGGCGGCTGGAGTGATATGTGAAATCCTTTTCTATCCCGGCTTTAGCTGCGATACGTCTGACATACTTTGCCACGTTATCCGATTTCTTGACTAAGCGGAAGACACAGGCATCATCGGGTGTGTCCTCCTCACGGGCAGGCAGCAGTGCCAAAGCCATGTCATTGAGGGGGATGCTAACCGGTCGGCGTGTTTTCCTTTGAACTATCTTGATAGTCGATACTCCGTTTATAGGTTGGATGTCGCACCACCTAAGATGTTGCATATCACCCAACCTAAGACCAGTCATAGCTGACAGTCCGAAAGCCAGTTGTACCATCCGCTCGTTCTCCGATGCCGTTTCCACAGAGAGAAACCGCATCAGCTCTTCAGGAGTAAGGAACTCCCGTGTCTTGTCAGGCGCGTGGAAGTGTTCAAGAGCATTGAGCGAAGAGACCGGATTGAAGGCAACCATCTCATCGCGTAAAGCCTTGTTGAACATAGCCCTTACCGTTTCCTCGAATAATACCAGTGTGTACTGTGCGAGCTTCCCGCCGTCAGTCTTGATTTGACGGGGATTGCGGTACTCGTTGCGCATGTAGTCGAATAGGCCGCAGATTTCTTTTTTACCTACATCCTTCAGCAACATGCCGGATGCCTTCCGTTTTTCAAGGTACTCCGCTATGCGTTTTCTTACAACCGTCTTGTGCTGGATCATCTTGTCGCACTGACCGCACGACTTCGCCAATTCCACATAACGGTCGCACCAATCAAGCCATGTGACAGGCTCGCCGGACTCCTTATTTTTCCCTTCTGTTCCTTCCTCTTTGTTTGAGAAACTCGGAGGGTTGAGTATGCGGTCAGCCTGAATCTCCCTCGCCCTGTTGTACGTCTCGCGGTTTTGGCGGCGAGCTTTTGCAGTATCTTCGGACAACAGATAGAGATGAAGTGATTCCCGGAGACGGAAGCCCTTCTCATAATATTCCAGATACAGACCGCGAATCCCACCGGCCAGTTTACGCTCTTTGATTGACACTTTCATATCAGATAGCTATATTGTTGAACATTCCGTTAACGAGGTTGACAGTCTCGATTTTACTCTTGTCAACGATTTTGGCATATACCTCGGTCATTTTCACGCTCTTATGTCCGAGAATTTTACTGACGACATAGATACTGGCTCCGAGAGTCAGCAACAATGTCGCCGCCGTATGGCGCGAGCAGTGGAACGTGATGTGTTTATTGATTCCGGCAGCTTCCATCCATTCAGTGAGAATAACACGAACTGTTTCCTGTGTGATTTTCAGCTCTTTGAATATCGTATCAATACCATCGACACGTTCAGGCATCCACCGTCGGGTTTCTTCCGATACGGGTATTGTCACCCTGTCTTTAGTCTTGACCTGTATATGGTCGATATACTGGTTGACTCCGTCAGGCGCAGTGTGAATCTCGCTCCATTTCAGACATTTCATGTCGCTGTATCGCAGACCGGTGAAGCAACAGAACAAGAAAGCTTTCTTAACCATGTCGTAACGGCACGGGGTGTCGATTGCCTTCTGTATCTCTTCTATTGTCAGGAATTCCTTCTCGGCGTTGGCTTTCTGGGGTTTATCCTTCTTGTCAAGCAGAGCAAACGGATTTGAGTCAATAACACCCTCACGGACAGCCATCGCCATAGCCGAGCCGAAGCGGTTGATGAACAGTCGCTGTGTGGTTTGACTTAGTTTCTTGACACCGTCTTTCTGGGTGCAGGTCTTGAGGAAGGCAATGAACCCTTTGCAAAACTCCTTATCCACCTCCTTGACACTTAGGTTGGGTCTGCCTATGTGATTCAGATACTCGATTACACGCGCTTTGACATTCCGTTTCGACCTCTGCGAAGATGCCGACAGCTCGGCATCCTCGGCAATGAAGCGGTCAAACCAGTTGTCCAATGTGATGCGCGAGGTCTTGACCTTTTCCCAATCCACAAGTCCTTCCTTCTGAATGTCGAGTATTCGCTGTGCCTTGATTTGCTCGGCAAGTTTCCGGGTGTTGGCGTTCTGGATGCGAGCCGTCGCACTCACCTCCGGCACAAGATAGAGCTTCAGACCTTCCTTCTTGCGGTTTCCCTGAGAGTATATGTCAAGGTACAGACTGATGTTTCCCCCGGCGAGTACCTTCTCTCGGATTCGCACGGGCTCTTTGAGTCGGATTTCTTTCTTTTTACGTCCCATATTGTTTCTTATTTTATCTTGTTTTGTATTTCATTATATATTGTATATCAATTAGTTACATTTAGAGTGCAAAGGTAATGCGCACGGGACAAAAATGAGACAAAACAGCCGATAAAATGTGCAATTTTAAGAAAGAATAACCACTCGATGCAAACATCTTTTCCGATGCTAATATTTTGTGGTACAGTTTCTTATTGCTTCCGTACTTGACTATATCTTCTTCTGTTTTCATCCGTTTGGAATAATTGGTGGTAACTGGTGGATTCTCCAGATGTGCATGGCGTTGGCCGCGCTGTTCTCGCTCATCGTGGCGGGACAGATGGCCTTCAAGATGATGTATAAGAACGAGCCTCTTGATGTGATGAAGCTCCTTCGTCCTCTCGGAATCAGCCTTATCATGTGCTGGTGGTATCCGCCGGCCGACAGCGGGACAAACTCAAGCGGCTCGTCATGGTGCGTGCTCGACTTTCTCTCATATATACCGAACTCGATAGGCTCATATACGCATGACCTGTATTCGGCGGAAGCGGCGCAAATCGAGGACAAATTCAGGGAGGTTCAGGAACTGGTATTCGTAAGGGACAGCCTCTACACAGACCTGCAGGCGCAGGCCGATGTCGCCCGGACAGGTACTTCCGACCCCAACCTCATAGAATCCACAATGGAGACAACGGGGGTCGAGGAAGTCACCCAGATGGAGAAAGATGCCTCTAAGCTGTGGTTTACTTCTCTGACCTCCGGTGCGGTAGTCTGCATAGACAAGATAGTGATGGTAATCGCTCTGATAGTCTTCAGAATAGGATGGTGGGCTACCATATACTGCCAGCAGATTCTCTTGGGTATGCTCACGATTTTCGGACCGATCCAGTGGGCTTTTTCGCTGTTGCCGAAATGGGAAGGGGCATGGGCCAAGTGGCTCACCCGCTATCTTACAGTGCATTTCTATGGAGCGATGCTCTACTTCGTAGGCTTCTATGTGCTTCTTCTGTTTGACATAGTTCTATGCATACAGGTCGAGAACCTTTCGGCGATAACGGAAAGCACTCAGACAATGGCTGCATACCTCCAGAACTCCTTCTTCTCTGCCGGATACCTGATGGCGGCTTCGATAGTCGCTCTCAAATGCCTGAACCTCGTACCCGACCTTGCGGCATGGATGATACCTGAAGGCGATACCGCTTTCTCGACCCGAAATTTCGGTGAGGGCGTGGCTTCACAGGCCAAGATGTCAGCGCAGGGAGCCATGAGCAAAGTATTCTAATCTATTAATTCTCATAACATATAATGGTAATCAAAAACTTAGAAAATAAAATCAAACTGGTGACGATTGTCTGCTGTGTGTTTCTTGCCGGGTGCGTGGTGATTTCCATGTCGAGCATCTGGACAGCGAGAAGCATGGTCGCCGACGCACAGAAGAAGATATATGTGCTGGACGGCACGGTTCCCGTACTCGTGGAGCGAACAACGATGGACGAGACACTTGATGTCGAAGCCAAGAGCCATGTCGAGCGTTTCCACCATTTGTTCTTCACACTGGCTCCGGATGACAAGTACATCAAATATACGATGGACAAGGCGATGTATCTTGTTGACGAAACCGGTCTTGCCCAGTACAACACGCTAAAGGAGAGAGGCTTCTACAACAACATCATGGGTACGTCGGCTGTATTCTCGATTTACTGTGATTCAATCAACTTCGACCCGCAGAAGATGGAGTTCAAATACTATGGCCGTCAGCGCATCGAGCGACGTACCTCTATCCTTACCCGTGAACTGGTAACGGCGGGTCAGCTGAAGCGTGTTCCCCGTACCGACAATAACCCCCACGGTCTGCTGATAGTGAACTGGCGTACGCTGCTAAACAAGGACATTGAACAGAAAACCAAAAACAATTATTGAGCATGGGCTGGAAGAAACTGATCATGGGCGAGAAAATGCCCGATAAGAACGACCCCAGGTACAAGGAACGCTATGAGAAGGAAGTGAGTGCCGGCCGCAAGGTGGCACGCTTCCTCAAGATAGACAAGGCGGCAGCCGCCACACAGCGTTTCGCCGACCGCTGGCCGAAACTGTTCCTCGGCATCGTCTTCGGCATAGTGATATTCTGCTTCGTGCTCAATGTCTATCGGCTGTCGCAGGTGGCTACAAAAGCCAACGACTATCAGACGGCTGTGGAGAAGCAGGAAAGCATTTACAAGGAACGCAGGCAGTCGCAACCACAAATCAAACCAATCAATAATAACGCAAATGAACCTACTACAAAAGATTAACTTCCGCCAGCCGAAATATGTCCTCCCCGCAATCCTCTATCCTCTGATACTGGGTACAGGATGGCTTGTCATAGACATGTTCAAGACTGAGGTTAAGGATACCCCCGACGCAAACCTTCAGGAGACCGAGTATCTGAACCCCACGCTGCCGCAGGCGCAGATCCGTGATGACGGAATCGGCAACCGCACCGAGAGCATGATGAAGTCATTCGGTCGCATACAGGACTATTCGGCTGTGGAGAACATTGACCGCAACAATGATGAACAGACAGAAGAATATGACTCGCGCTATTCAGACGAGGATTTCGCAATGCTCGACCGTGAGGCACAGGCCCGCACAGAAGAACTGCTGCGTCTTCGCGAGATGCAGGACAGAATCGCCGAGGGAGCGCAAAAGGGCGAGGCGATGTCGTCGGACTCGCTGAATCCGGTTGACTATGCCGACAACAACAATGCGGCTGCCCTTGCCGAACTTGAACGCGCCCTTGCCGAAGCCCGTCTCAAAGGACAGCAGTCTGTGGAGCAATCGGCTCCAGTTGTAGAGGCAACCGCTTCGGTAACAGCCACGCAGACGGTCGAGGTCAAGGATGGTGCCGTAAACGCACTTTCCGATGATGACGCCGCCCAGACCGTAGTCAAGGCAAAGCGTCCCTCTTCATCCTATTTCAACACTCTTGCCGAAAACGAGCCGGAACCGAGTCTTATCAAGGCTATTATCGACGAGGATATAAAGGCTGTTGACGGGTCGCGTGTAAGGCTGAGACTTCTCGATGATGTGGAGATCAACGATGTGTTCCTGCCCAAAGGCAGCTATCTTTATGCCACTATGAGTGGCTTCGGTCAGCAGCGTGTTAAAGGCTCTGTCAAATCGCTGATGGTAAACGACGACCTTGTAAAAGTGAACCTTACCATCTATGACACAGACGGCATGGAGGGGCTGTATGTTCCCAACAGCTCATTCCGCGAGACGGCAAAGGACATAGCCGGTGGCGCACTCGACAACTCCATGACGCTCAACAGCAATACTTCGGGTATGGACAATGTGACCCAGTGGGGCTGGAACGCGATTCAGAACGCATATCAGAAAACCTCTTCCGCCATTTCCAAGGCAATCAAGAAGAATAAGGTCAAGCTCAAATACGGCACCTTTGTGTATCTTGTGAACGGAAGGGAAACAAATAATAACCGTCGATAAAGATAAATATGAAAGGACGTATTGGACTGATTGATGTTGACGGGCATAGGTTTCCCAATTTTGCCCTGATGCGCTTGTCTGCCTATCATAAGTCACATGGAGATAATGTAGAATGGGCTGTCCCGGCAAAAACGTATGATATTGTGGCCGCCAGCAAGATATTTACATTCAGCCCTGATTTTGATTACAGCGGCATCGACACTCATAAGACGATCAAAGGCGGGACCGGTTATGACATAGGTTCCAGATTGCCAAAAGAGATTGAGGAATCGACTGCTATGGATTATTCATTATATCCGCAGTATCAGTTTTCTATCCAGTTTTTCTCACGAGGATGTATAAGGCATTGTCCTTTTTGCCTCGTCAGAGAAAAGGAAGGCTACATCACTCCTGTCACTCCTGTGAATCTTAATCCCTTAGGGAAACATATCGAGGTGCTGGACAATAATTTCTTTGCCAATCCCGCATGGCATGATGCGATTGAATATCTTCTTTCTGCAAAACAGAAGGTCAATCTGCATGGCGTGGATGTCCGGATTATGGACGAAGAACAGGCATATTGGCTCAATAGACTGCCATTGTATAAAAGCATACATATAGCATGGGATTTTCCTCAGCTTGATCTCACCGAAAAACTGCGGGAGGTAACAAGGTATATCAAGCCATACAAGCTTATGTGCTATGTACTCGTTGGGTTCAACTCTACAATCGAAGAGGATATGTATCGCATCGAAAGGTTGCGTGAGTTGAAAATCAAGCCGTTTGTCATGCCGTACCGTGATTTTGGGAATAATCATGTGCCCACCCAGTATGAGAAAGACCTTGCCCAGTATGTAAATAAGCCGATGATATTCAAATCTTGCACGTTTGCAGAGTTCTCGCCAAGGAAAGGGTTCAAATGTGAATATTATCTGAACAACAAAACAAAGGTGTTGTGACATATGAACATAAAAGACACCATATATAATATGGACTGCCTTGAAGGAATGAGGTCGCTACCTGACAACTGCATTGACGCGATTATTGCAGACCTTCCGTATGGCGTCCTGAACAAAGGCAACAAGGATGTCAGATGGGACAGGATGATTCCTCTTGACCTGCTGTGGGAACAGTACAACCGCATAGCGAAACGCGGATGTCCGATTATCCTTTTCTCCCAGGGAATGTTCACGGCGAGACTGATAATGTCGCAGCCCGATAAATGGAGATACAATCTCGTGTGGGAGAAGGACAGGGTAAGCGGTCATCTCAACGCAAGGCGTATGCCTCTGAGGAAACATGAGGACATCGTTGTATTCTATGACAGTCAGCCGGTCTATAATCCGCAGATGCGTCCGTGTCTTCCGTCGGAGAGAAACCATACGAGGCGTGATGTGGAGAAATTCACCAACCGCTGTTACGGGAGCATGAAGGCCGTACCGGTAAGGATTGCAGATGACAAGTACCCGACATCAATCCTCAGCTTCCCGAAGGAACACCGCAAGGGATGTTTCTATCATCCCACACAGAAACCGGTTGCATTGGTGGAATATCTGATACGGACTTACTCCAATCCAGGAGACCTGATACTCGACAATGCCATAGGGTCAGGAACCACTGCAGTCGCTGCCATTAACACCGGCAGGCATTTCATCGGATACGAGATAGTGCCGGAATACTGCGACATCGCCAAACAACGAATCGATCAAGCCATAACCAATAACCAAACAATCATCGAACCAAACCATAACCAATGAATATCAAACATTTCGCAATGGCTCTGCTTCTCGGAGCCGCATCAGTGGGTGCCAACGCCCAGTCAACCTATGAGGAGATGGAACTTCTCACAGTCAACGAGCAGGTAACGACCGTAATCACAGCCACGGAACCTATCCGCTTTGTGGATATATCTACCGACAAGATTGCCGGAGACCAGCCCATCGACAATACAATCCGTCTCAAGCCTAAGGAAGCCGGACACGAGGACGGCGAAATCCTTGCCATCATCACTGTCGTGACGGAACGCTACCGTGTGCAATACGGACTGATCTACACGACCCGCATGACCGAGGCCGTGACTGCCAAGACAGTCGAGCTGTCGGAGCAGACCGCATACAACAACCCGGCGGTGTCGCTCTCGACCGAGGATATGTATAGCTTTGCCCGCAAAGTATGGAACTCTCCGGCGAAGTACCGCAATGTCGGCTCCAAGAAGCATAAGCTCAAGATGCGCCTGAACAACATCTATGCGGTCGGTGACTACTTCTTCCTCGATTTCTCGGTGGATAACAGTACCAATATCCGCTTCGACATTGACGAACTGCGCATCAAGCTCGCCGACAAGAAGGTGCATAAGGCTACCAACAGTCAGGTAATCGAGCTGAAGCCTGAAATGGTGCTGGAAAAGTCTAAGTCGTTCATGCACGGATACCGCAATGTGATTGTCATAAAGAAACTTACGTTCCCCAACGACAAGGTTCTCACTATCGAACTGTCGGAGAAGCAGATTTCCGGACGCAGCATCTCCATGTCGATTGACTATGAGGATGTCCTCTCGGCAGATTCGTTCCACCATTCACTTTTAAGCGATGATTGAGCCGATGAAGAAGTTGTTATTGTTTGCCGTAGCTATCCTGACAATGGCTGGCACGGCGTCGGCCGCCGACAAGGACGGTCGTGTTCAGATAGGTGCCGGGCTTCTCTATGAGAACGGTCTTGAACTGACTGTCGGCTATGAGAAGGAGATGTCGCACCACAACGCCTGGGAATTCTTCGGAAACGTGTACCTCAAATGGGACAAATGTGCCGATTGCGGTCATGTCTGCCCGGATTCGTTCTGGAAGAATTACCGCACATGGAGTGTGGGAGCAGCCTACAAACCATGTGTATTCCGTGGTCGCAACAATCATGGCAACCTGCGTTTAGGCGGTTCAGTCGGCTCTGATACTCATGAAGTAATAGGAGGAATCCACGCCGGGTATGAAC
>ERZ860264.2437-NODE-2437-length-10180-cov-3.664099_pt1 | contig 10180 bp, 10 predicted proteins | sample MGYA00509980_ERZ860264 | MGnify/ENA primary metagenome ERZ860264 (study PRJEB30046, sample SAMN00715212) | human gut metagenome | study: EMG produced TPA metagenomics assembly of the A metagenome-wide association study of gut microbiota in type 2... | reverse complement strand
CCCACATTCCTTGCGATTCAGTTCGGAAGCGATTTTGTCAATAATGTGGTAGCGGCCATGCCGCCGGTCTGGACCTGAAGCTCTACGGCGAGTTTGTTCCGGGAACAGACTCGTGGGTGACATTCTCGCTGATGAGCACGAGACAGAAGGTCAACGGCGTATGGATTCCCATGCCGACTGACCAGCGCTACGGCATCAATCTCCACTTCACTGACTATTTTCCCGGTACGGACCGCTGGAAGATGACGCTCCGTCTGGCCTTTGCCGACGGTCTGCCGTTCGGCGCTCCCCACAAAGGACTGGAATATCAGGACTTCCGCGCACCGGCATACAAGCGCGCCGACATCGGCATGAGCTTCCGCGCATACGACAACGACGACCGCAAGAAAAAGAGCATACTGAGGAACATCTGGGTGGGGCTGGACTGCCTCAATCTTTTCGGAATAAGCAACGTGAACTCCTACTATTGGGTCACGGACGTCACCAATCAACAGTATGCCGTCCCGAACTATCTCACCGGACGTCAGATAAACGGCAAGGTGCAGATAGAGTTCTGACGGACTGCCGGATGGAAGAGCCAAGGCGTCCATCCGGCGGCCCGCACACCAGACACAAAAAAGAACATGGCTTAACGCCGACCAACCATATTATCAACATTCATAAATATATAACGATATGAGAAGCATATTGATTGCGATAACGGTTCTGATTTCCATAACATGTTGTACTGATCAAGAACAGAAAGAACTCATGCGTCACAGTCTGCTCACCGCAAAAGAGCAGAACGAGAACAATCAACCTTTCACCACTGACAGCGTGATGAAAGATGTGACTAAATATTATGACCGCCATGGTTCCCGTAATGAGCAAATGCTGGCTCACTATCTTTTGGGGTGTACATACCGTGACCTCGGGGACGCCCCTCGTGCGCTGCAATGCTATAATGATGCGGTGAACAAAGCTGATACAACAAATCCCGACTGTGATTACGCTACGATGAGCCGAATCTACGGACAGATGGATGATTTGTTCAACAAAGAACTGCAACCGCACAATCAACTGAAAGCACTCGAACTTTGTCACAGATATGCAATGAAAGCCGGTGACACCTTGATGGCCATCATTGCATACGACAGCAAAAGCATCGCATATCATCTCCTCGATGATATTGACGCCGAGATTGCCATATCGGAGAAAGCATCACAAATGTTCAAGAAATATGGGTATAAGGAATTTGCAGCCATGTCGCTTGGAATGATAATCCAACGATATGTCGAACTTGGAGATTGGAAGAATGCAGAAAGGTGTATAAGAATATACGAAAAAGAATCCGGCGTGTTTGACAATGATGGAAACATAGAGCCCGGACGCGAGATTTTCTATTTTGAAAAAGGGTTGTATTTTCTGAATATAGCAAGAACCGATTCTGCCGAATATTATTTCAGGAAACTGCTAAATAACCATAGAGAAGACATCAACAATCGGATTGCCGCATACAGAGGATTGTCATTGCTCTACAGACAGAAATGTATTCCTGATTCAACAGCCAAATATGCGATATTGGGTTATGAAGCGAATGACACGATGTGCATAAACATAATGAAAGCGAGTCTTCCCAAAATACAGGCTCTATACGACTACGGACATTACAAGGAAGAAGCATTGATAAAATCTGAAGAAGCAAACCGGGCATATATCATCACATCTGCACTCATATTTATATCAGTCATTGTCCTCATTGTGCTCGGCATGAAGATATATTTAATCCGACGAAACAGAAAGGCCGACCTTGAACGTCAAAAAGCAGAGTATGAGCATAAGATTGCGATGCTGAAAAATATACAGAATGATATGAATGTCATGCTCACTGAGAATAAGGAAAAACTAAAAGAACTCATTGAAGAGAAGCAAGACATCATCAGTAAACTGGAAAAGGAAATAGCAAGTTACTGTACTGACAATAATTTTCAGGAAGAGCAACTGATAAACGCAGATATAACCAGGCATTTTCAGATGCTGGCAAAAGATGCGACACTTCCAACATCGGATGACTGGCATGAAATCCGTAATATGATAGATGATATTCTGCCGAAATTCAAAACTACACTCAACAACGGCACGCATACGCTTCGCATGGAAGAATATCATATATGTATCCTTGTACGTCTTGATTTCAAACCGCTCGAAATAAGCAATCTGACAGGACTATCTCAGGCCAACATAACCGCAATACGCAAAAGAATGTTGAAAAAACTATTCGGCATTGACGGGAAGCCCAAAGAATTCGACACTATCATATCTAAGATTAAATAAACGAAGTCGATACAAATCCCTAACAATAAGCACCTTACGACTTTGTTGATTTTTGTTGAAAATCAACAGGACGTCAATCGCTTCCTTATCTGGCTTTTTGCATATCTTTGCAAAAGAGAGCATGCCATCGGCATCAGCACCATGGTAAATGCACTTACATTAACTTTGAAAATTTAAATAAGGAAACGATATGAAAAAAATCTCAGCAACAGTAATTGTTGCATGTGTCACGTTGGCAATATCAATGCCAATAAATGCGACCTGCAACTCTCTATCAACACGCAAACCAATAGAAATCAGTGTCCAGATTTTCAACCCAGGAGGATTGAAGCCTCATAAACCGAAATCACCAGTACGCAAGCCAAATGTCTACATAGAAGACAATATTTTATACCTTGAGAGTTTAGTCACAGATTGTACCTTGCAGTTAAAGAGCGGAAACGATGTCATTTATGAAATGCCCATACCAGCCTACAATCAAGAAGTGCAGCTACCTGAGCATCTTACGGGACATTATGACATATTATTAATAATCGGTGACTATTGTTTTATCGGAGAAATAACTTTACAATAGAATAAAAGATCTGAACGGATGTTATTATGACTATAATAAAAAACAACTAATATGGAACAACATCAATTAAGTATTCACGAGATGATTTTTTATAAGACTGATGTGTCTTTACCGTCCCAATCAGTTTCTATATGTTACGTTAAGTACTTATGTGGCCTATTAACAACATTAATGAGATGTAAAGCAATATATATATTATTAGCATTAATATGGTCACAATATATTTTCTCACAAGAAAAAATCTATATAGATTATGTAGATAAATTTGATGTTTCTGATTCCGTACAAGTCTCATTACCTATACTAAATAAGGCAAATAGACTTAAAAGCAACTCTGCCATATCATTCAAAATTGAACATGATGAAAATGTTCCTGACTCCGTTGTTAAAAGTTTGAAAGTTGCTTCAGATGTTTGGCGATCATGTTTAAAAATAAATTCAGCTTACCAAATCAAGCTTAAATTAGTATGGCAAGAACTTGTTGATGACGAAGATGTAAGGATTAGTGTTGCATATGTTCCAGACGCTATATTTAAAAATTATTCGCCGACAAGTCTGCACAATAGTTTACTCAATAGTCCATCACTTGATAGTGATTCTCCAGATGCTTTAATAACGGTCAATAAAAACAAAGTATGGGATTGTGGTTATAATATTGATAACAATATTGGGGTTCGAAATTTAAGCTATGCCATGCTCAGAAGTATAGCTGTAGCTTTAGGATTTGGTAGTAGTCTCTCGTATGCACATTTAAGCACAGGAGATATTGTGAAGTTTCCTTTTTCTGGTGGACATTCTCTTTTTGATAATATTCTTGTTTCAGAGAATGGAATTCGCCTAAACGAAATATACAATACAGGAAGAGTACAGAATCCGGATATTCTAAAATTCTGTACAGGAGGATTTGGCAATGTCTATATTGACGGTTTAAATATTCATGATAACAGTGACTCTCCATATAAGATGTATACCCCTTCAAATTATGAGAAGAACAAATCATTGATATTCTTGGATAATAGCCGATCATTGATGCATTATTCGATGGATAAATCAGCTAAGATATTACAAATAGACACTGCGACTATAAATATCTTGAATAAAATAGGATGGAGCATATATGTGCCTAACGATAATTTTCAGATAAAAGGAAATGATATTCCAGAATCTGGCATAACATCAGCATATACATCGCATTCATTTTATATAGAAGGTAATAATACTGATGATATAAAAAATGGAGAATGGTCGTTTTGGTTACCTTCTTCTGTTGATGGCAGTGATATATTGATAAAAACAACAGATGGTGGCTCTGTTTTTAACATAGAGCCTATTGTCGAAAATGAGAGCTATCAGGTAAGTGTAAATGGTGATATTTATGGGAAAATCGTATTTACCGGTATATTTAATGGCAAAAATATTAAATTACAATACAATATAACATTAGAACTTAAGCCATTAATTTCAGATGTGAGTTTCGTAAAACAAAAAAATAAAGGAAAAGATTCGTATAATGTCTCATGCAAAGTCGATTATACGGGTGCAAATTATTTATTCGTAACATTGGAAGAAGAATATGGCTCAACGTTACGGAGTCAATTTGTCAGAGAACCATATCTGGCGCATTTTAGTTGTAAGAATATTACGTCTCCATACTATGCATGGATTGATATTATTGCAGAAAACAAGTATGGGAAAGAATTATATACAATAGAGTTACCACCTTATGTTGAACAATCCATGAAGTCTGACCTTAAAAGATTGGATTCAAAAAGAATATATGGTGATTTTTCAGAAATCAGAGTATTTAATACAGATGGACATTATTTAAAAGCAATAAATGATTTTTCTGCCCCTCTTTCATTATCTCCGGGTATATATATATTAGAATTCTACCAAAATGAAGAAAAAGTAAAAACATCAAAACTTTTAATGAGATGAGAAAAACGATTGTTATAATTCTTTGCGGATTTATACCATTTGTTACGCATGCACAAGAGATAAGCACTGCTATCATACTACAAGATGGTGAGATAGTGGATAATTCTCATGTTTTTTTGGATGGTGAAACTGCTACTTTTCGTTTGCAGGATGCTAATAAGTATGACAATATAAAATGGTCTCTTGACATACTCCAAAACAATGATCAATATTTGACGGTATTGGAATCAGATAAGGATGTGGACGAGTTCAAATTTACAGTGTCACCGAATTTATTCCAATATGGACGTAAATTGTGTAGGGTTGCGGGGGATTCTTCTGTATATTTTAATGGAACCGTCCATTTACATAAGGCAGGAAGACAAATCGACAAATATCCTATCCGATTCAACCTGTTGCCATCAACGCCCAAAGTCACGGGGGCATCTCTTAGTGGGGGATATTTTGATTTCAAAACTTTGGGATATGATCCGTTCGCGATGCTTCACGTTTCTTTTATATCAGCCAGAATCGAAGGTTGTTGGTTGATGAAATATGAATCAACAGACAGTGTGAATGTATTCCAATTTCCCCATTATAATTACATTGTATATTATCATCCGGATGTATTAAGGACAAATGAATATTACAATGAATTGGTATCTTCATACGCTGATTGGGGACAATTTTATATACTTGCATCCAAAAACAAATATGGAATTGTTATGGGGGCCGATACAATAAATACAACAGAATTGGTTACAGACCAGGAAATATTGGATGCGCTCGCCAATTATCGTGAAAGTCTCGGCGTTAGAGAAGTCAATTCTAACGAATGGAACATTTTTATAAAAAATAATGTACTATATATAAAAGAAAATGCCGGCTCGAATGCCAAAACGGCCATATTTTCTTCTGACGGACGATTGATATATATGAAAGATTCACAAAAAGAAATAGATTTAAATTTTCTTGAAAGAGGTATATATATCATTAAAATCAGATTAAACAATAAAAAAGTAATAACCCAAAAATATATCAAACAATGAAAAAGAATATTTTATTTTTACTGGTATTGATAATTTCTGTACCTATTTGTAGCCAAACAACCATTGAAACTGATTCTTACGGCTTAGATCAGTATATTGAAAAATGCACAGATATTCCCGTCGTACGAAAAATTAATGGAGGAACTGTACTTAAAATAACATACGAGCCGGAAGCATTATGGGATAATTCGATGAAAGGAGCGTTTGAATATGCCTGCAAGATATGGGAGGAACAATTACCAAACACTCTTCCGATTAAATATTCATGCAAAAATAGGGAAATTGCGAGGAACTAATAATGGTAAAGACCTCTTATCAAAGGTTTCACCAACATCCTACAATTATGATGGTTTTGAGGAAAATCTATCTACTCGTATTAAATATGTTGTTTTAGCAGAATATAATACTGGTCATAATGCAACATTCATTAATAATATAACAAATGAAGATTTTTTCAATGAGCCTGATATAACCATAACATATAATGAAAATATGTTGGATAACTTTTCATATTCGCTTTACAGTACTCCTGTGAATAAATATGATTTTGTCACTCTTGTACTTAGAGATATTGCTAAAGGACTCGGTTATATGTCAGCTTTCACTGCAGATAATAACATTGGAGCATTCCATGATACAGATAGGCCATTGACTTACTATGAGTCGATTATATATAATGCAATTGGCACATCTGATGTTTATACTGCATATACTAATTCTACACAAGGAACATTGCCGTTTGTTGTTCCTAATTATGGAACACTAAATCTTTATGCTCCCAATATATGGCAGAATGGTGTATCTTTGAATTGTTTTATATCGGATTCAACGAAAAAGATAACAGAGCTATTAACTTATAATTTTGGGAAAGGTACTGTTATTAGGGATATTGTAGATGATTATAATACTTTATTTCAATCTTTGCATGGTTGGCAGACTTATAATTTAACTACAGGTTTCAATGAAAAAAGTATAAGATCTTATGGTACAACAGATAATTTAATACCTTACAATGGAACAATTACTCTTGCTCAAAATTCGACATTAAAAAAATCGGCATTTAATGACATATCTTATATGGAACATTAAACGGAGATGAAAATTCTGTAATATACAATAATGGTACATTCGATTTACATTCATATCTTTTCCCTTACGATTATAAATATCCTGATAATGATGGTGATGGATGTTGGTTGGTCTCTCTTTTAAAAAGGGATGGAACATGGGACTTGGTATATAGATTAGCAACTGGTACTTTTAATATTCCATTTGAAGCAAATATGTCTGATTTCAAAATCAGTACAGATCACAATCAATACCAACGTACATGTGACGGATATATACGTTGTAGAATAACTCATTATAAAAAATTCTATGACTATTTATATCATAGGACAGGATATAACATAACGAATCATTATTATGTTTTGGATTATCTACCACAACGTGTAAATATGGGATTTGTTAGGCCTAAAACACTTCCTCATTCAATAATAGACAATAACTATACGAAGACCATAAAAATTAATATGAGTGGACTTGAAGGTGTTGACCGTATTGTTGTTGAGCAATTAGATGAAGGAAATGAATTGCCTATTAGATTCGAAGTTCCTGATTTTAAGAAAGGATATTTTACGGCTGTTGTTGATAAAGAATTATATACTCAATTCGTAATATTCTCATATAACAAAAATGGCAGTACAAAAAGTGAAACTCTAACGATTGAACCACTTTTATCAATTAAAAAGCTTTATGAGGTACAAATCAAAGATGATCTTATAAATTTATATCAAGTGAGCCACAAAGACATATATGACAATACAACGTTTGCTATATACCCCACATTATTAAATAGCATTCACCCACTTAAAGAAGGTGTAATAGAAACGCCGGTTGCGACTATAAATATCAATGGTTTAAAAAGAGGTAGTTATGTATTAAGAATAAAATCAGGAGTAAATAGTCAAAAAATAAAGTTCATCAGGCAATAATCTATAGCAGGGCATCAAAATTCTATTTTAGCCATAGTATGGATTTAAATTTGAAATAGGAATATTCTTAAAAACAAAAAAGTCGTATCATTACTCAAAACAGAGTTTGGTGCGACTTTTTAGATAATGAAGTTACAATTTGTAATTATCAGGAAAGGTCATTTTATTTAAATCACACATCAATCAAATAAAAACAAAAGTCATGAGAAAAACATATTTCATCTGCATGTGTATGTTCTGCACCATATTAAATGCCCAAAACAACTCTACAGGCATTTTCGCTTTAAACGATACACCAATGACAATTCTTGAAAAGCCAAATACGCGAAGTATTTCTGGAGGTACGATTATCAATGTTGACTATGATTATACACTGATATCAATAGCCAACTACGCAATAGTCCGCAGAGGCAATTTGCGTGAGACAAAAGGAAGCATCGACATTAGCGATATTCCAAAAGGGATATATATTTTTACGGCAAGTATAAACGGAAAGAAATGTTCTTCAAAGTTCATAAAATGACACAATATCAATTGAAAGGCACGGATCCTGATTAGACCCACCAACATAGAACCGGAACGGAACAAACCTCAGATGCTTAACAATATTTTCAATACTTGTTTCTTAATTCTTGATAATAATTGCTAACTTTGCAGCCATTGTTAATATAAACCATTTTATATAAAAGGTATCTTTATGAAGATTTCGCATATAGAACATTTGGGAATCGCTGTGCAGAGCATAGAGGAATCCCTGCCCTATTTCGAGGAAGTGTTAGGTTTGAAGTGCTACAACGTGGAAGTGGTCGAGGACCAAAAGGTCAAGACCGCATTCCTGAAGTGCGGCGAGGTGAAGCTTGAGCTTTTAGAGCCGACGTCACCTGACAGCACTATCCAGAAATGGCTTGACAAGGGCAACCACGGTGTGCATCACGTGGCATTCTGCGTCGAGGACGGTGTGGCCAACGCTTTGGCCGAATGTGACGAGAAGGGTATCAGACTCATCGACAAGGCTCCGCGCAAAGGTGCCGAGAACCTCAACATCGCTTTCCTGCACCCGAAGTCAACCGTAGGCATCCTTACTGAACTTTGTGAACACTAAAAGCATAAGAATAAAATGAGCAAACAATTAGAAAAGATCAAGCAGCTCATCGAAAAACGTGAGCAGGCACGTCTTGGAGGTGGAGAAAAAGCTATAGAAAAGCAGCATGCACGTGGCAAATATACGGCACGCGAGCGCATTGACATGCTTCTCGATGAAGGCAGTTTCGAGGAGTATGACATGTTCAAGCTCCACCGTTGCACCAACTTCGGCATGGAGAAGAAACTGTATCTGGGCGACGGCGTTGTGACCGGTTCGGGAACAATCGACGGACGCCTTGTTTTCGTTTTCGCACAGGACTTCACCGTCAACGGAGGTTCACTCTCGGAGACCATGTCGCAGAAGATATGCAAGGTGATGGATATGGCCATGAAGATGGGCGCACCGGTCATCGGTATCAACGATTCGGGTGGCGCACGTATTCAGGAGGGTATCTGCGCCCTGGCTGGATATGGCGAGATTTTTGAGCGCAACATCCTCGCGTCGGGTGTCATCCCGCAGATCAGCGGCATCTTCGGTCCGTGTGCCGGCGGTGCTGTATATTCTCCCGCCCTGACCGACTTCACACTGATGATGGAGAACACGTCATACATGTTCCTCACCGGCCCGAAAGTGGTCAAGACCGTTACAGGCGAGGACATCGACCAGGAGCATTTGGGAGGTGCAAGCGTACACGCAACGAAGAGCGGTGTCACACACTTCACGGCTTCAACAGAGGAGGAAGGTCTGCAGATGATAAAGACCCTGCTGAGCTACATCCCGTCAAACAACATGGAGACAGCCCCGCGGAAAAAATGCGAAGACCCCATCGACCGTCTGGAGGATAGCCTGAACGAGATTATCCCCGAAAACCCGAACGAGGCATACGACATGTACAAAGTTATCGGCGCTGTTGTCGACAACGGCGAGTTCTTTGAGGTTCAGCCCAAATTCGCACGCAACATCATCGTCGGATTTGCACGCTTCAACGGACAGAGCGTCGGCATCGTGGCCAACCAGCCATCATGCTACGCTGGTGTGCTGGACGTAAACGCCAGCCGCAAGGGTGCACGCTTCGTCCGTTTCTGCGATGCTTTCAACATTCCTATCGTTTCGCTGGTTGACGTCCCCGGATTCCTACCCGGTACAGGTCAGGAATACAACGCCGTCATCCTTCACGGTGCGAAACTGCTCTACGCATACGGCGAGGCTACAGTGCCGAAGATTACGGTCACACTGCGCAAGAGCTACG
>ERZ860264.2435-NODE-2435-length-10186-cov-2.106801_pt1 | contig 10186 bp, 10 predicted proteins | sample MGYA00509980_ERZ860264 | MGnify/ENA primary metagenome ERZ860264 (study PRJEB30046, sample SAMN00715212) | human gut metagenome | study: EMG produced TPA metagenomics assembly of the A metagenome-wide association study of gut microbiota in type 2... | reverse complement strand
CCGCCAAAGCACCGCCGTGCACACCCAGCCAGTGATTGGTATGGATGTCAAAATCTATCGGCATCTTTACCGTTGCACCGCCGCAGTGGATCTCATCGATCTCTATCTTCAGCAAATTCATAAACGCGCTGCTGCTCCAGATCTGTTTGATATGAGCAGCTACATCTGTTACTGTGTTCATTCAATCACCTCTTACTTATATATACATATTAACCAGCATCATATACAACGGTACGACAACAATACCTAAAAGCACCGTTAAAAAACTTAACGTCGCCGCATAAGCAGAATCCGCGCCATAATTTTTAGCTACAATAGCCATCTGTGTCATCGCCGGCATGGTCGCCTGCATAGTGAAAATCTGTGCTGACAGCGGCGTTACCGGCAGCAGCGGTACCAGAGCCAAAACACATACTGGACAAACCAGAAAACGTCCGGCAACGCCTAGCAGCAGATCTTTATCGAAACCGATTTCTCCCAACGGGATCTTACTCATCTCGATGCCAATAAAAACCAACGATAAAGGCGTCGTCAAATTACCTATATATTGGAAGCTGTTCATCAAAAAAGACGGCAGCCTGCAGTCCAGCAAGACTAAAATGATACCGACAATGAAGCCGGCCAGTGGCGGAGAAAAAATTTTCTTCAGTGCTGCCGGTGAAAAAAACACTGCTTTATTCTTTGTATCACTCAGGGTATCCTGCACAATATTATGTACACCAAGTGTCCAGAAAAAGGTTGTATTGACCATATAATAAAGCATTACTGCCGGGATACTTTTTTCACCAAACAGAGCCAGGTTGACCGGCAGACCAATAAACATGGTATTAGCAATAAAAAAATTAGTACAGAAAATGCCGCGCCGTTCTTTTTTGATTTTAAAAACGTGAGCAGCTATTTTACCGACACCAAAAGCCAGCAGCATGGAACAGATCGGCAGCAGCAGATCAGGCGCCATGGCGACCAGTTTATTATGATCAAAATTTTTACTGATACTGACGATCATATAAAGAGGTAATGACACAGCAGTTACCAGCCTGGCGATCAATGCGCTGCTGTACTCGTCAAACCAGCCGCGTCTGCTTAACACAAAACCGATACCAATAATAAAAACTATACTGAAAATACCTTCCAGTGCTTTCAAAACAAATTCCATACCGCACCTCTTTTCTGGTTGTAACAGCAAAATAAGGCCCTTTTAGCGGGCCTTATTTTGCTTGATGGAGGAATGGCATAATCACACCTTCTATGCCGGAAGCAGTAAACATCTATCTAATCTTTCCCCTGCGACCTGTCCTAAATAATCGCAACGGGGAATTCCTTGTTTTCAACTAAATATAACGCAGCCGTAACAGACAACAGATCGGCACTGCCGCCGGGACTGATCCGTTCATTCCTGAAAAGTTCTTCACTTTCTGCCAGCAGCCGGCGTCCAGAATCAGTAAAAATACTTCCCTGAGCCAAAATATCTCTGGCACGCTGCTGTACAAACGGCAGCTTCGCATAACCGCCGCGCCAGATGACATTAGAATCCTGCACAACCGTCATTAAATGAACCAAAGCATGAACCAAAGCATCGTTCAGTCCAGCGCCTTTGGCAAACGCTTCCTTTAAGCCGGGCAACCCGTTCTGTCGTACACTGGGAAACCCTGCTTCCACTTCCCCGCGGATGCCCGTGATCCCATAATTCTGATATAGTTTTTCTCCTGCCGTCAAAGGCCGGTCTGCCTGCAATCCTGCCAGCTCTTTCGCTACCAGACCCTGCGTCATCTCTGCCACGATCGAGCACAGCGAGCCACTGTCCAGCCCTTTATTCAGAGCCACCCCTGCAGCCGCAGCCATTAACCCGCCGGCGAATAAAATACCCCTTTGGGTATTGACGCCTTTCGTCACGCGCAGCAGTTCCTGCTCCGCACTAACGCCATACTGCCTGACTTTGGCAAATAATTCCCGATAATCACCGGTATGGTTCATTCCTAAAACCTGTAAATCAGTGAAAGCTTTTGCCAAAACCGCAGAACCGACGGCAAAAGTCAAAATACTCATATCCGTATGCGCACCGTTACTATGACGGGTAACCAGTCCCGGTTTGGGATGGGCACAGACTTCCATAAAAACAGCCTGCGTCAGAAACAGACTCATTTGCTGTAAAGCTTCAGATTTAGCAGAAAGCTGGCGGGCTGATATCTCGACTACTATTTCTTTAAACGTACCTTGCTCATTTAATTTTTTAGCTTGGTGATCATACATCGCTGCACCTGCTTTCTGCCGGGATCATTACTTAACCAAAAATAGCTTTTGTTGCAAAATACAGAATTGACGGAAATACCAGACAGCCGGAACCGGTATAGAATGTAGCTGTCATTGCCGCATACGGAACCAGTTTGGGATCGACTGCGGCCATACCGGCAGCCGTACCGGAAGTAGTACCCATCAAACCGCCATAGATCATGGCGGACTGAGGATTATCAAGTCCGACAAATTTAGCAACAAATGGAGTCAGAATCATAACCAGAACAGATTTAACAACGCCGGCTGCGATGCTGATGGCTATAACCTCAGAAGACGCGCCCAGTGAAGCCCCTGTTACAGGTCCTACAACAAAGGTTGCCACACCGGCGCCTATGGTTACCAGACTTACAGAATCAGTATAGCCCATGGCATAAGCCACACCCACACCTGCTACCCAGGAAGTCAATAAGCCAAAAATAAGCGAAAGTACACCTACAAGACCAACTTTTTTGATTTCACGCAGGTCAGCGCCAAAAGCAGTGGAAACGATGGCAAAATCACGGAACATAGCTCCGCCCATAACACCAACGCCGGCAAACATCGGAATACTGGCCAGACCTTTAGAGCCGCCGGTAGTAATACCGCCGATATAAGCTAAAACCAGACCAGCAAAAATAGCGATGGCAGAACCATGGATCTTGCCTTTGGTCAGAGCAGAAAGCTTGTAGGTAATCAAAGTAATGATACCAATCAGCATAAAAGCAAAAACCAAACCATTCGATTTAAATACTTTCGCAGTAATAGCAACGATATCCATTTATTTCACCTCGCCTTTCGAGCCGCCTAATTTAGAAATGACGGGAATCAATACAAAGGCAACGGCTACACCTACAAGTCCCGACCCGATAGCCAAAGCGCCGCCGGAAAGAGCCGCTACTACATTTTTAATAGAACTCATCGCTACGACGATCGGAATATACATGGCACTCCAGAACGCGATACCCTCCTGACCCTTTTTATCAAGCCAGCCTGCATCTATACCTTTATTGGTAAGAATAATCAGCAGCAGCATAGCAAAACCAACCCCGCCGACATTAGCTTTAACACCCAGAAGCGCGCCTAAAATATCTCCAATGTAATTACCTGTTAAAAAACAAAATGCTAATAACGCAACACCATAAATAATCATGAGATTACACCACCTTAGTACAATTTTTTATTATCGCTCCCCACTCAAGGGGAGCGAAACAACTAAAGGCAACGGTAAAAATTTACTTATTCAACTACGGCAATAACCTGACCGGCACTTACGCGGTCGCCGGGCTGCACTTTATATTCTTTGACTACTCCGGCTACCGGGGAAGGTACCAGCTGTTTCATTTTCATTGCTTCCATTACTATCAGTACGTCTTTTACTTCAACGCTGTCGCCTATTTGTTTTTCAAAGCGAACGATTTTACCGGGTACGCGAGATTTAATTTCCATGATTTATGCCTCCTGTGACAGTATTTCCACAACTGTCTTTTTCTTTAATATTTGTACATCCTGTAAACTCTTGCCTAAAACTGTCTGTGTCGGCTGAAATAATTCAGCCGCCTTAATACCATAGCCATTAATAAGCTCCGTTTCCAGATCAATGTCTACCTGAAACTTCTTTCCAATGGCCTGCAGTTCTGTATATACCTCCTGCAGCTGCTGCAAAGACAATCCCGTTATCAACAGATCAAGATCAGATTCGCTGTTGGTAAAAGGTAAACCGGTAGCTATTTCCAACCCGGCCGAACCTAAAATTCCCAGTTTCAGCCGCCTCTCTGCCGCATAGCTGCATGCCGCCTGCGCCGCTGCCAAACAATTCGTAGATACTTTAAATTCAGCTGCCGCAAGCTCATAAGGCCGTTTCAATTTAACTGCTTCGCCTACCTCCAGCTCTGCTGTCAGGCGTAACCGCCGTCCCTCACATAGCTGCGGATGCACAAAGCCCAACGGTATCACGTCTGCCGAAAGTACTTCCGCACGTCTGACTATTCCGGGAATAACGCTGTCAGCGCGGAAAATATCCGCCGCTAAAAATGCCTTTTCCCCTGTCAGCTCGTTTAAAAACACTTGTTTCAGCCTTGCCCTGCCGATACTGCTCGGATAAACCAGGTCATGCCTTTTTAACTGCGTTTTGTCCATACGGGATCCGCCTTACTGTTCTGCTGATAATCAAGCTGCGCCTGTACCATAGTGTCGAAAAATTCCGTCTGTACAGGCCCGGTGATTGTAACAGAAGGTATTTCAATTCCTGATATAGGATCGCCCCGCAGTTCCAATATTGTTTGTTCGGCATTGACCTGTACTTCAGGACTGACCTTGACGATCCGGCCTTTAATCCTCAAAATACTGCGGGCCACCCTGTTTAAGGTAACGGCTGAGGCCAGAGTAGTAGCTTTTACGATCACTTCATACTCCGGATAAGTCCGTTCCCGGCGGTAAGTAATGATCTTACCGGCCTTATTACAGACATGTCCCGACTCTGAACACGGAAAACTGTCACCCATCGGCAGGCCGCCTGCTATCAGCTCATAATATTGCTGTCCGCCCCTGATGGCCGCCGGTGTCAGTTCAATATCGTCCCTGACAGGGATACCGTCCATAGCCAGCCAGCCTATTTCCTGGCAGCCGTATAAATCATGTACTTCCGCCTGCAGAAGTTCCTGCGCCACCGGCAGCAACTCCAGATCCAGAGGCGTACCAGCAGTCAACAGCTTTACTCCTTTAGGCAGATCTTCAGCAACGCCCATATTTTTAGCATCTGTCAGTGCCGCCCGTAAAAACGCAGACTCACCCACCACAGCTGCAGGCCTCTCTTTATACAGCGCTGCCAGAAAGGCATCACGGCTGGAGCGCACTAAAAACGACCATTTCAAACCAAAATCTTTTAAAGCCTGCCCTGAAAAAACATTTACCAGCGGCGGATAAGTAACAAGCAGCTTATCGCCGCGCTTTAGTCCAGCGCGCTCTAAGATCCTGACCGAAGCTCTGATGCGTGCCGGCAATTCAGCATAGGTAACTCCGACGATATTTTGAAAAGCCGATGTTCCCGTTGTAAAGGTAAGATAAGCAAGATTCAAAGGCGTATGAACATCTTCAATCACATGAGCCGCCGTCGGCCCGGCAATGCCTTTATCCGCCAAAGTACGCTTCGGCATCTCCTCCAGTTTGGGAGCAGAACCGAAATCTTCGACCAGCAGGCTTATTTCCTGAAGCAAGCTGTTCATCTGCAATCTCCTTACGCGTTGATATATTTATCGGCAACTGCAGTAAATTCTGCATTGACCTTGGCAATAGCTTCCATTCTATGTGTCCGTCCGCCCCGCTCATTGCCTAGAATACCTCTGCCCCAGGGACCGAGCAATTCGCCTTTGCCCTCTGCCTTTAATTTGGCAACTTCGTCGATATGTTTGATAATGACCGCACGCATATCTTCAACCTGGTTGACGATTTCCTGCACGCCGCCCAGCTTATAAAAGAAATCAACACCGGCTGCAAAAACAGGATTGCTGGTAGAAAGCTCTTCCAACCGTTCGATATCCATTTTCGTGATCCTGGCAATGGAGGTCAGCGGCATAACATGGATCATGGTGCCGAAATCTTTGGAAAGGGCCAGAATATGGTCGGCCTGCAAACCATGGCACAGGAAAGCTCCGGAAATTGCGCGGCCAATGACCATGGCCACGATTGGATGTCCTGCTTTGCGTGCTTCGGCTAAAGCCAGCTGATAACCGCCTGTGGATTTATTCATACCGGCGATTTCTTCCATTTTGCCGGGACCGTTACCAGGAGTATCAACTATCAAAACGATAGCGCGTTTCTCAGGCAGCGGTTTATCCTTATCGGCTTCCATAGTCCGATAAACTGCCGTTGCCATCTTATAACCTTCCTCAAGTCCGATGACACCGCCGAAAACAACAGGAAATCTGTCGTTAAACGCCATCGCATCATTAGCGATGATCGTAGTCGGTTTGCCGTTCAGCTTAGCAGTACCGACAACAGACCCGGGGCCATAATCAGGATCGAAGCTGTAACCGTCAATGATATTTTCCTGGAAGGAATCTTTATCGATGATCATATCAATAGCATCGCGTCCGCGACCTATCATAGTGTTGTCCAATTCTTCCATGTTCATATTCCTCCTTTTCCTTAACTGCGTACTCTGCGTTTTACTACTTTAAGGAATTCCGCTGTCGTCATCTCAGGCAAAGCTGCCGGATCTTCATTACCGAAATATTTCCACAAATCCATCGAATCCTTCGGCTGCATATCTCCAACAAGCTTCACCAGCTCCTGCTGTTCCTGTACCAGCTTCAGAGAACCGATACGGCGCATTTTTTCGATCTCAGCCATTGGTATCTCAGCCACTTCAGCCAGAGTTTTATGGAACTCACCGATTTTATCTTCAACAAGATAGTTACAATCCTGAATGATATATTTATGTTTAGCGCCGGTTGTCCGGTAAACCAAAGCCTTGTTGGAAGCGTCAAATTCGTCTTTGCCCATTTCCTGTTCGATTACTTCCGGACCAGTCAGGCCGATACGCCCTTCTTCATTCATCACAATGACGTCGGTAGCTGCAGCTACAAAGCCCATACCGCCAAAGCAGCCAACTTTGCTGCCGACAACAGCCACTACCGGGACGATACCGCGGCAGTCCTGGAAGGCATCCATTACTTCGGCATGGGCCAGAAGTCCGGCATTGGCTTCGTGCAGACGTACGCCGCCGGTTTCAAAAGAAACCGCGACCAGCGGACGTCTTGCAGTATATTCTTCAGGATATTTAGCTTTAATGTCAGCAGCCGCCTTCAATGCCAGGCGAATAGTTGCGACCATTTTACCGCCATTGACCTCGCCAATAGCGCCGCCAATAAATTTCCCTTCCATTGATACTACAAAAACAGGATGCTTGCCTAAAAGGCCCACACCGCAGACAGTACCGTCATCAAATTCCACAGCCGTTCCCAATACCGGCAGATGCGGGCTGCAATAACGGTCCAGCGGATTTAAAAACTCCGTAAAGGTCCCTTTGTCGACCATGCCCAAAGCACGTTCACGGGCATTAGCGTCAAAGAAGCTGCTGTTTTCAAGTTCAGTCCAGTTTTTCATAATTATTCAGCCTCCTTTGCAGTAGCTTCTGCCAGTGCCTGGCGCAATCTCATATAAACTACGATCGGTGTAGCATTGTCATCGTTGATCTCGATACTGACATTACCAACACCTGTATCAGCAACAAATTTACCGAGCATTTTTTCCCAAACCGCATCAAAGCCTTTAACAGGAGTAACTACTTTGGCTTTAACGCCGCCGTTCAAAGCTTTCTTTTCCATAAGTACTTCCAAATCGCCGGAACCGGTTACACCAAGATGCGACCATTCCTTAGCGATTTCCTGTGTTGCAGCAGATTTAAATTCAAATTCCAAAACCTGTAATGCCACGTTAATCTCCTCCTCTTACCAGTTTCTGAATTTAGCAGGCGGATTATACAGACCCTTCGACCAAACGACCAGGTCATGTACATTTTTAGCCGCCAGCATGGAACGGTTAGCTCTGCTCATATCAATACCAAGATCATCGGCAGTCTTGATCACACCAAGATCACGCAGACGCAGGGTTTCTTTCGGGTCAGCCTTCATGCCGACTTCGGTAAAGCCCGCGATACCGCGGATAGCGGCAGTACGTTCTTCCATATTTCTGCATTTATGCAGGTATGCGATACCTTCCTCGGTAATGATATGAGTCAGGTCATCGCCGTAGATCATAACCGGTTCAATCGGCAGATTAGCGTTTTTAGCCAAAGCAAAAGCATCCAGTTCCTCTACGAAGCCAGGCGCCAGTTTTTCACGGAAGGTTTCGGCCAATTGTACGACCAGGCGTTTGCCGCGGTGTACAGGTCCCCACATTGCTTCTTTAACGCCATATTCTTCACCGCATTTAAGCCATGCTTCGGACGAATGACGACGGCCTTTCGGGTCGCAGCCCATATTCGGAGCGCCGCCGAAGCCTGCCACACGGTTAGCCGTAGCTGTAGAACTGTTGCCATAAGGATCGATCTGCAGTGTGCCGCCGATAAACATATCAATAGCATAATGTCCTGCCGTCTGAGAAAAAGCACGGTTTGAACGCATTGAACCATCCGGCCCGACAAAGAAAATATCACTGCGGGCAGCTACATACTCATCCATGCCCAATTCACCGCCGAAGCAGTGGATCGATTCGACCCAACCGCTTTCAATAGCCGGGATCATCGAAGGATGCGGATTCAAAATAAAGTTGGTGCAGATCTTGCCTTTCAATCCCAGCTCCTCACCATAAGTCGGTAACAGCAGCTCGATTGCAGCCGTATCAAAACCGATACCATGGTTCAGGCTTTTAATACCATACTCGCCATAGATACCTTTGATCGCCATCATGCCCTTTAAAACCTGAGCATCAGTAATCAGTGCCGGATCACGTGTAAAGAGCGGTTCGATGTAAAACGGTTTCGGAGATTGAATAACATAATCGACCCAATCACCGGGGATATCAACGCGCGGCAGCTCGTCTACGATCTCGTTGACCTGCGCAATAACGATACCCTGACGGAATTTAGTCGCTTCTACGATCGCCGGAGTATCCTCAGTGCTGAAACCGGTAAACAGATTGCCATGGCGATCAGCCTTCGTTGCCGCAATCAATGCAACACGAGGAGTCAAATCAACAAAATAACGTCCATACAGCTCTAAATAAGTATGGATAGCGCCCAGCTCCAATTTGCCTTCTTTTAAAAATTCGGCAATTCGGCCTGCCTGCGGTCCGGAAAAGGACATATCCAGCTTTTTAGCGATACCTTTTTCAAAAACATCCAGATGTTCAGGCAAGGTCAAAACAGACTGTACCATGTGCAGATCATGCACCTTACCAGGATCTACCTGGCAGAGTGTTTTCGCCAGAAAATCGGCCTGTTTCTGGTTGTTGCCCTCGATGTTGACCTTATCGCCGGGTTTGATAACAGCCTCCAGTAAAGCGACTGCATCTTTGGCATCAACGATTTTTCCTTCTTTGACGTAAGGGGCAGCTGAGGCAGCTCTTGCCGCAGCATCTTTCTTTAAAGAGTCCCACTCACGCGTAATACCTTTAAGCTCCATTACATTCTCTCCTTTCTTATTACAAAACTGCTTCATATATACCGAACCCGGATAAAAAAAGAGAGAACAAAGCACAGCTGCAAACTGCGCCTTCATTCTCTCATTCACCACTATTTACTTTCACCCGGATCTATATATGCATAACTCCCAAACCGGCCCGTTCATGATTAGTCATATAATGCAGTGCCGATTTACCGAACAATGCCACCGCCAGCCAGCCATCATCACGTACAACCGCTATTTTCAGCGCCAGACTGGCGCTGGAAGAAACGCTGACTAAAATACCTTTTTTAGCTTCCTCCGTAGCGTGAATCAAAGCGTGAATATCATTAGCCGTCTTTTCAATGATTCCAGAATTGAGACTGGCCCCAATTACGGCCCTGTTCACCTTTTCGTGAAAATCATCATAAGAAGTTTTGCCGCCGACCTCTGTCACTACAAATTTATGACCAACTTCAGCCGCAAGGACTTCTCCTACGGCGGCAACATGGTCGAATACGAAATCCCCAACCTGCTCGGGACCTTCTACACCGCCGAGATCGGCGGAGGGCGCGACTTCTACAACTCGACGCTCAACATGGGGCTGCGCAAAGAGTTCCTCAAACCGACGGACTACGAGATAGGCCTTACATACAGCGACATCAAAGCCAAGCGCTACATGATCGAACAGGACACGTCGCTGCTGGTGAAGGAGCGCAACCTCGACGTCTGGGGCGGCTACTCGCACTACCTGCGCGGGATCAAATCGAGCGTTTATCTCTCGGGACGCTACAACTACCGGCGCGTGAGCCGCA
>ERZ860264.2429-NODE-2429-length-10211-cov-4.760240_pt1 | contig 10211 bp, 9 predicted proteins | sample MGYA00509980_ERZ860264 | MGnify/ENA primary metagenome ERZ860264 (study PRJEB30046, sample SAMN00715212) | human gut metagenome | study: EMG produced TPA metagenomics assembly of the A metagenome-wide association study of gut microbiota in type 2... | reverse complement strand
TTCAAACGCACGACCTTCAGAACCGGAATCTGACGCTCTATTCACTAAGCTACGGGGCCATTCTTTTTATGCGAGGACAAAAGTATAAAAAATCTTCTCATCTTCCTAATGATTCTTCTTTTTTTATAGTTCTTAAGGTACTTCCCCATGTTAAGACATTGTTATTTTGAAATGCTTTAGAGCATTTACTTTATCAAATTGACAATCTTTTAGAGAATATCCATTACATATATCAATTTTATTCCTATCTTTGCCGACAATTAACATTTAACAAACCTATGAGTTACTTGATAAAACCTAAGAACTATAATCCGCTACTCGACCTCAAACAGACCGAGCTGGGAATCAAGCAAATAAAAGAGTTCTTCCAATTAAACTTGTCATCCGAGCTACGCCTTAGACGTGTGACTGCCCCCCTTTTCGTATTGAAAGGAATGGGTATCAATGACGATTTGAACGGAATAGAACGACCCGTTTCTTTCCCTATTAAAGATCTGGGCGATGCACAAGCCGAAGTGGTTCATTCATTGGCTAAATGGAAAAGGTTGACCTTAGCTGACTATCATATCGAACCCGGATATGGTATTTATACGGATATGAACGCAATCCGTTCAGACGAAGAACTGGGCAACCTGCATTCTCTCTACGTAGACCAGTGGGACTGGGAACGTGTCATCACCAATGAAGACCGGAACGTAAACTTCCTGAAAGAGATCGTCAACCGTATTTATGCAGCTATGATCCGTACAGAATATATGGTATACGAAATGTATCCGCAAATCAAGCCGTGCCTGCCACAAAAGCTACATTTCATCCATTCAGAAGAATTGCGCCAACTTTATCCGGATCTGGAACCCAAATGTCGCGAACATGCCATCTGTCAGAAATACGGAGCTGTGTTTATCATAGGCATAGGCTGCAAACTTAGCGACGGCAAGAAACACGACGGACGCGCACCGGACTATGACGACTACACAACCAAAGGATTGAACGACTTGCCCGGACTAAACGGCGACCTCCTTCTGTGGGACAATGTACTGCAACGCTCCATCGAATTATCATCTATGGGAATCCGTGTTGACAAAGAAGCCTTGCAACGTCAGTTGAAAGAAGAAAAAGAAGAAAAAAGACTGGAACTTTATTTCCACAAGCGATTGATGAATGACACCCTTCCACTATCTATCGGAGGAGGTATCGGACAATCCCGCTTGTGTATGTTCTACCTTCGCAAAGCTCACATTGGAGAGATACAAGCCAGCATCTGGCCCGAAGATATGCGCAAAGAATGTGAAGAACTTGATATACACCTTATATAACAGACTATGAACGTACAAATTGAAGAAAGCTGGAAAGCACATTTAAAACCCGAATTCGACAAAGACTACTTTCGCACACTGACCGATTTCGTCAAAAGCGAATATAGCCAGTATCAGATCTTCCCTCCGGGAAAACTGATCTTCAATGCTTTCAACCTTTGTCCTTTCGACAAAGTGAAAGTTGTAATTATAGGACAAGATCCTTACCATGGACCGGGACAAGCACATGGTCTCTGTTTCTCTGTAAACGACGGAGTGCCTTTTCCCCCTTCATTAGTGAACATATTCAAAGAAATCAAAGCCGACATCGGTTCAGATGCCCCGACCACGGGAAACCTGACTCGCTGGGCAGAACAAGGAGTATTATTACTCAACGCAACTCTGACGGTACGTGCCCACCAAGCAGGTTCACATCAGAATCGTGGCTGGGAAACATTTACCGATGCTGCAATCCGTGCCCTGACAGAAGAAAAAGAAAACCTGGTATTTATCTTATGGGGATCATACGCTCAAAAGAAAGGGGCGTTTATCGACCGCAACAAGCATCTGGTGCTCACCTCTGCCCACCCCTCTCCTCTTTCAGCTTACAACGGCTTCTTCGGAAACAAACATTTCAGCCGTACAAACGATTACCTGAAAACCCATGGAAAAACAGAAATCGCATGGTAGTTGGAGAAGTTGAGAATGGAGAGTTGAGAATAAAGAGTAAAGAGTAAAAAAAATGGCTGCACTATTCGTCGAATGATAGCGCAGCCATTTTTCTTTTCTATATTCTAGCAAAACAATTACACGTCCGAATTTCCACTCTCAACTCTCCACTCTCAACTTATCCTAGTACCACTGAATGTTACTTTGCGTTTGGCTTCTCTGCTCATACTTCAAGTCTTGCAAGATGCTTGCATTCGCACGGATGGTAACATTGTAATATTTCCAGCGTCCGAAAGGAGAAAGACTGGCGGACAGGTTGAAACAGTGCAAGTCACGGGAGATTGTACAAGAAGTCTGCGTAATCTCTTTTGCCTGAAAATCATAGCCCGAGTTGAACGAGAGCGACCAGTTATTAGAAATCTTTATATTTCCGTTTGCATTGATGTTATGCGTATACGTATAAGGATATCGCATGGAATAACGGTTAATAGGCTTAGACCTATCTTCACGGATATTAAACGAATAGCTAAGGCTTAACGACCAAGGCATCTTAAACACCTGATAACCATCCGGGTCTGCCTGTGCTTTCTCTACTTTCTTAGGTGTAGTACCATCTCCTTCCGTTCCGTCAGATTCTTCATCGTCACTATCCTCCGACTTCTTATCTTTTCCTTTTTCATCCTCCTCTTTCGGACCGAACCATTTCTTCCATGTGTCATTATTAAAGGTATAGTTGAAAGAAGAACCATATCCTTGGAAACGCCCAAAACGACCATACGACCATTCTGTACGGTTACTGGTCACTACATTACCGCTTTTATCGAATGTATAAGCATACGTAGCGAATTGGGCATTCATATTGAAAGTATAATTCTTGGTCAGTTTCAGACGGAGGTTCATACTTAAGTCACTCCACGGTCTTTCCTTTGCCGCCATATTATAGGACATATTGGCACTCAAATCATCAATAAGGCTAACTTTCTTGACTGTATCATTCTTTGCGTCATAATACTTCATCTCCAAGTTATTAGCTATCGAGAAACTAACCGTTCCCGACCCCTCACGAGAAGGCACGCCATAAGGCTGATTGGTAAAAGGAGAATAATATTGTGTATTACCATTATAATCGGTATATTCTTCCCAGTACTTGCCAAATCCCGGAGCACCACTCAAACTCACCTGCGGTGTGAATACGTGACGAATCTGTATCTCCTTCTTCTTCGCAAAGATCGGTTTATACATACCATACAATTTCGTACTTAGAGCCAAACTAGCCGAGTAATTGGATACACGATAAAAGCCGTTAAGAGAATCGCCCGGCAATGATTCCAGCCTGTGAGTATCTTCGTTATAATGCTGATTGATTTTACGGGTGTACCATCGTTCTGTATAATTCACAGAAGGATTGACCTGCAAATATTTGAACAGCGTAAAAGTAGCACTGATAGGAATGTTATGGTTCATCGCATTCTCCCATGAGCTTAGTCCGGCTTTGAACAAATGGTCATCTTTAGTACGGATACTGTTTGTCAGACGTCCCGTATAACCAATGGAAATCTTCTCGTACCAACGTTCGGCTCCTGCCGCTTTCTTGCGCTTGAACGGAAACAGACGGCTCAACGTAATATTCAAGTCAGGCAAAGTGACCGCAATAGAAGAGTCACGCATTGTCTGTGCGATATTGGTAGTTCCGGATAAGGTCAGACCGATATCGGGAAAACTACGAGAATAACTAATACTTGATGTTTTGGTATTTTGAGTCAACAACTGCGAATTATAAAGGTTGTTGATATTAGAACGTTCATAACTACTGGTCGAGAAGTTCACACTGGCAGAGAATGTAGTGTTCGGACTGGCTTTAGCATCCTGTCGATGGTTCCATACCACCTTAAAGTCCTTAGCAACTGTATAGTCCGGCATCCCTTTATCTCCAGTCTTGGTGACCTGATAGTCCGCTTGCAGCGTACCGGAATATTTATAGCGTTTATTATAGTTTGTCAATCCAGACAATCTCCATGAACCTTTCGTGAAGATATCTCCCGTTATTTTCAAGTCCATGATATCACTCATGGCAAAGTAATATCCTCCTTCTGCCAAACCGAAACCACGACTGGAGTCATCCATATAAGTCGGCATAATGAAACCGGAAGAGTAACTGCTGGAGAATGGGAAGAAGAAGAACGGCACAGCCAACGGCAGAGGCACATCTTCCACAACCAGATAGGCAGGTCCTGTCACTACATTCTTTTTAGGGCGCACCTTAGCTCTCGTCAGCTGCATATAGAAGTGGGGATGATCGTGATGATCGCAGGTTGTATAACGCCCATGCTCCATGAAAATTTCATCATTGGCCCCTTTCTTCGCCTTGCTTCCGGTCACATATCCTTCTCCCTGCTGGGTGACGATATCAGTAATTCCCGCTTTCTTGGTTTTGAAGTTATATCGGATTGTTTCCGTATCATACGAGGTATCACCTTCTTTAAATACCGGTTTACCTTTTTCCACTCCGGTAGTATCCTTGATACCATAAGCATGCACAGTACTACTATCCAGATTCATCGAAATAACTTCCGCAGCCAGTTCGATGTTCTGATAATTCACTTTTCCGCTACCATAAAGTGTAGCGGCTCCTCCCAAAGTAAAGACAGTGGAGTCGTTGGATTCATAAACAACCGGTGCATCGAGTGGTTGTTTCTTCTTTACCGGTGCGATGGAATCAATGCGTACCGTTACCGTATCTGCTTTCAACGAATCATTTCCCTGAAGGGAATCCGTTTGTGCGGTATTGGAGGCAATCATTCCTCTTCTTCGACGCTGAGACGTAGCCTCATCGGGAAGCATCAGTAAGACAATCAGCAGTATGAATGATATAAGTATTTTTGCTTTCAATGGCGCCATTAACTAATAGTTTACGCTTGAAGTGGCAAAAGTACACAATCTTCACCAAATATGAGTTAGAATCTTCGTTATTTAATTATTTTTTAGTGCTATAAAAAGAGAGAACACCATCTATCAAAGCGGCTTAGGCCTTCTTCACCATATTTTGCAATACTTTGCCGCGCTTTTTCCACAGTTTTCTCTTCATCCAGATGGGTTTTAGAAAAGAATTTATCCGCAAAGCAAATCAATTGCTCTTCCAGGGTAATGGGCAGCATCTCACGATGAGGAACGGGGAGCTGCTGGGCAATGATATCTTCCAACGAGAGTCCGGCTCCCGTATGGCGTTCGCACACCAATGCGTGTTGGGGAAAACCTTCCGCCCGCAAGATTTCAGCTCCCAAATATCCGTGGGCGATATAAGGATGAGTGCCAAAGCACTGAATGGTGGGAGCATCGGTCTGAAAAATTCCAATATCATGCAACAGAGCAGCTTCTTTCACAAAACTCCGGTTTAAACGCAATTCGGGATGAGCATCCAGCATTTTCATTGCTTTTCCGGACACGGCCAAACTATGTATTACTAAGATTTGTCTCTGCTGGGTATTCTCCGGATAATACTTATCAATGATTTCGTATGGATTCATGTGCTTTATTTTTTGCTCTCTTGATGAGAAATTAATATTTTTGTGCAATATTACAAAAAAATTACCGATATGCAAACTAGAGTTTCCTTCATTCTTATATTTTTGTTCATTATGTTGTTGCCAATGCGTGTAAACAGTCAAATTGTCACGGGAGCAGAACAGATGGATCAATATCTGCCGTTGCTGAAAGGAAAACGCATCGGAATGGTGGTCAATCACACTTCTGTTGTGGGAAGAAAGCAGGTTCATCTTCTCGATACCTTATTAAAGAGAGAGGTCCGGGTAGTCAAAGTATTTGCTCCCGAGCATGGTTTCCGTGGTAACGCAGATGCGGGTGAAACGGTGAAAGACGGAAAAGATTCCCACACCGGCATTCCTATCGTATCGCTTTATGGTGACAACAAAAAGCCGTCTGCCGCCCAACTAAAAGATGTCGATGTGATTGTATTCGACATTCAGGATGTAGGGGCACGCTTTTATACCTATATAAGCACGATGTATTATGTGATGGAAGCTTGCGCAGAGAACAAGAAAGAAATGGTTGTACTGGATCGCCCCAATCCGTGCGATTATGTGGATGGTCCGATACTCAAACCTGCCTACCGGAGTTTTGTCGGCATGTTACCCCTTCCGGTTCTCCACGGATGTACCATCGGCGAACTGGCACAGATGATAAACGGGGAAGGATGGATTGCCAACAAGAAAAATCCTTGTTCATTAAAGGTAATTCCAATGACCGGGTGGAAACATGGAGCACCTTATTCACTTCCCATCAAGCCGTCGCCCAACCTCCCAAACGATCAGTCTATCCGATTGTACGCCTCACTTTGTCCTTTTGAAGCCACCCGCGTCAGCGTGGGACGGGGGACAACTTTCCCTTTCCAGGTATTAGGCGCACCTAATAAGAAATACGGAAGTTTCACTTTTACTCCCCGCTCCTTACCCGGTTTTGACAAAAATCCGATGCACAAAGGTATCACCTGTTATGGGGAAGATCTCCGTAATGTAACCGATGTGAACGGATTTACACTCCGCTACTTCTTGGACTTTTATCGCTTATCCGGTGAAAACGCAGCTTTCTTCTCCCGTGCCCGATGGTTTGATTTGCTGATGGGAACTGACAGCGTACGCAAAGCTATCCTCAAAGGAGAATCGGAAGAGGCTATCCGGAATAGTTGGCAAAAGGAATTACAGGATTACAAGGAGATCAGAAAAAAATATCTTCTCTATGAGTAAAAAAACTAGTATCATACTCTCATTCATTTTCATAAACCACTTATAATTAAAAGAATAAGTATGATAGATAACTATTATTTCCGGTATCTATCATACTTAGACCATCAAAAACGAGGTATCTATCATACTTGATCATTCCACGCTCTCTCCTGAAGTTTCATTTTTTTCCCGTTCATCACCAACTTGCAATGCACTTTTTGCATTAAGTGGAGATATAACAGGGCGTTTTAGCTGACTTTCCAATTGCTTGCGAGCAACTCTTGCCACATTTCCTCCATCTTTTGCCACTTCGGCATTTTCAGCAAAACCGGATGGGTTTCTCTCTTTGGACAAATCCGTAGTAGCCGTTTCAGCAAGCATATTAAGGATCAGTTCAGTGTTCGTCATATTATCACGGAGATTTTCTTTCTTCAATCCTTTAAACTGCTTATACTCTTTTGCCGACTTTTCAGCCCATGTCTGATAAATTATATCCGTTAATGCAGCAAACTGAACGCCCTCTTGCATCCCATTTCTTTTCCATTCGTCAGTTAGTTCCTTCCGTACTTCAATTGATTTCAATCGTTGATTAATCCAATTATCCGAGTAACCTAAAGATTTATATTCCATCATCGCCCGATTTATAGTCAGTTCGGGGTCCTGCATTTCATCCAGACGCTCTTTGGCGACTTGAGCCATCCACATCTTAAAGGGCTCCGCTTTGGGCGAGGGAATAGACTGAATTAGACGGAAAAGCTGTTGGGTTGTAGCTACATCTGTCTTATACAGTTTGCCGTCAGAAGAGGGTAATTTCAGTTGGTGACAATTTGTCACCAACTCACTACCTTCTGCTTTGAGACGCTGTTTCAACTTATTCCAATACTTGCGTCCATCAACACTTTCTGTTAGCACGCTTACCACATCCACAATGGAAAAATACCATTCTTCCTTTTCTGCATCCCATGCAGTACGGATTTTCTGATCTTCAAAAAGCTGGATAGAGCCGTTATCGTTCACTTCTGCCATAGAGGGTTCCTCGCTTTCGTTGTCTAAGTCTATTTTACATGATTTCGGGCGGAAACGCCACCCGGTCTAAGCGTTTGGAATTCAAAAATCCGAACAATATTTTGTGCAGATTTACCGTTCCTGCATCTGCTCCTTTCCCGGTGCTGTCCGCAGAATGCCGTCCACATTCTGCTTTATGATGCCATACTCCTGCATCTGGCGTTTGGCATCATTGTACTGCCGCTGCATCTGGTCTTTCTGCTCGGCCAGTTGCTTATACTCGTTTTTCAGGGCGTAGAGGTCGGGTAGCTTTTGAAAGCCCTGCTCTTTTAGAGCTTTCGCCGCTGCTTCATAGAGAATCAAGGTTCCTTCATGTTTACGTCGGAACTGCTTTTTGTCAGCAGCCCGCTGATACTCCTGCAACAGTGGGCGCAGTTCTTTACAGGTGGTGACATCCTTTATCAGCACGGCCATTTCAGCAAGTCGGCGCTCTGCTGCTTTCAATGCGGCGGCAGCTTCGGTGCTGGCGGCGGTGATCTCGGCCACCCGGCTTTCCAAATCCGGGTAGCTTTCGATTTCATGCTCGGTCAGGAAGTTCAGCGTCCGGGCCGCCTGTTTCAGATTGTGGAGTTTTGCCCACTTCTCATACCCTGCGGACTGCTGGGCCTTGATACTGTTCTCCAAATCAATCCGCAGCGAAATTTTGCGGTTTTCTTTGGGCTTCCGCTCCACGAACCGCCCTTTGATGCGTTCGATGATGGCTTCCTCGGTGTAGGCTTCGCCCAGCGTTTTGCAGCGGGTGAACCGTTCCTGTCCGGGCGCACGGAACGAAACATACTTGCCACGCTTGGCCTCGTAGCCCTGCTCCTGCAGGAGCCGCAGAAAATCGTCAAAATCCTTGGCCTGCGGGATGGCGGCATCTATGGCGGCTTTCAGCTTCGCCTTCCAACTCGTGCCCTTGCGGTGTGCGTCCCACTCGGCATAGCTCTTGCCCCGGTCTTGACCGGGCATCACCACAGACAGACCATGTTCCTTGCACAGCCGGTCGCTGGTGCGCCGGATGTAGGCATAACTTTGTCGGTTGGAAACATACTTTCGCTGATTCACCATGTCCACAGCGCAAAAGATAATGTGGTTGTGGACGTGCCCTTTGTCAATGTGCGTAGTTAGCACATAGGGATATTTTCCTTGCAGCACTTCATCTGCAAGCTGTCGGCCAATTTCGTGGGCCTGCTCCGGCGTGGTTTCGCCCGGCGCAAAAGACTGTATCAGGTGGTGGGCCAGATTGTTGCCTTTCTGCATGGCCTGTGACAACAGCAGTTCAAATTCGATGTCTGCGGTTTCGTAGGCACAGGCAAAGGAGGATACCAACATTTTTTCATCCGTCTTGTCCGGATTCTCGATGTAGTCCAATGCCTTTTTCAGCGTTGACTTGATAGGATGTATCTTTGTAACTGCCATATCTGCGCCAATGCTCCCTTGATGTCCGCAACGTCTTGTGTGTACAGCGGCCCCATGCTGTTCAGCCGCCGCGCGATCTGATTGACATTGACACCAATCTTTTGCAGTTCGGCGGTCTGCGCCCGGATGTCGGTGGTGTCGATGTGGACAACATAACCATCTATCAGCATCTTCCGGGCGTAGGCAGAAAAATTCCGTGTGTGCAGCAGGGCCATCTTCTGCCGAATAAGTTCCTGTTCCTCCGGCGTCACGGGAACCCGCAGGACAATTTTTCGGGTTCGGTTCGTCATAGTTTCACCTCGTTTCTTGGGGGTCTGGGGTACTCCCCAGCAAGCATTTCTGCCGGGAGTGGCTACACTCCCTATGCTTGCTACGTTACCTTTCCCCACTACTATGACACCACAACACCCCCATTCTGCCCGCAAAATGCAAAAAAATAAGAGGACGCTTTTGCATCCTCTCAATGACCGTGCGTGGCAATCAGACACACGCCGGCACTTTTTCCTGTTCATGGATTCGCAAGGCACCGTCAATGGCACCTTCTACGATAGGTAAGTATTCTTCCGGGCAAAGCTGCAGCTTGTGGCTGACCCTCTGACGCTCCGCACTTTCTTCCCGCATGAGTTCCGGGTTGAAGTATCGCTCCACAGGTAAGCCACAGATTTTAATAAGCTGAATCACCACCGGCAGGCTGGGCAGCGTGCCTTCGTTTTCGATGTTCGCAAGATACCGGCTGTCACAATGTATCATGTCAGCCAGCGCACTGCGGGAAAGCTGTTTTGCCTTTCGAGCTGCCTTGACATCCGCTCCGAACGTTTCAAAGCCGGGACAGTCCTCAATTTTCGCCATTCTGCATCACCCATATACATTTTATAGTTCATGGGCGATTGGTGAAATGATGCAAAGCGCATTGTTGCTAAACTTTATTGTTCATAGTTTGAGCATTGTATTGTAAAGTGGGCTATCCTATAATAAGGAAGAAACCCTTTTTTGAAAAATCCGTCCGCTGTAACATTTCGCGGACATTTGCCTGTTATACTAT
>ERZ860264.2425-NODE-2425-length-10240-cov-3.870889_pt1 | contig 10240 bp, 8 predicted proteins | sample MGYA00509980_ERZ860264 | MGnify/ENA primary metagenome ERZ860264 (study PRJEB30046, sample SAMN00715212) | human gut metagenome | study: EMG produced TPA metagenomics assembly of the A metagenome-wide association study of gut microbiota in type 2... | reverse complement strand
CAAGCTGTTGGGAGCCGGTGGGTCTTATACATTCCGGCAAGGGAATTCCGACCAGACATTCAAGGTCGTGCTGACTAACGAATCCGGCGTAGAGATAAGCCGGGAATTCACGATTAAGAATTCGGTGGTAATACCCACGTTAACGGTGGACGGGGAAGAGCAGGAAACTTTGCGGGCTATCGTCACACAAGGGCATGATGTGGTAATGAAAGGTAAGATAACTTCCGTCCGTTATCGGGACGGGATCTATACTTGGAGTTCCGGCGAGCATACGGAATCCGTTTCTTTTGAGAACGTACAATCTTCCATCTACCGCCATTTGGACTGGATAGACACTTCATCTTCCATAAAGACATACGAGGCTCATTTTGATTTTGAAGTCAAGGTGTATAAAGAAGGCCGTTCTTTGGACGACGGTTATTATCGTATGAAAGAACGTTCTACGGGGAAATACCTGAACAGCCGTACGATGAAGTTCGAGACATTGGAAGGAGAAGGGGATTCTACTGCTTTCATTTGGCATTACACTTGGCTAGACGACATGGAACGATATAAAATACAGAATCACAATGATTCGGCTTATCTGAACAACGAAGGGGCGCTGACCGACCGCGTTTACAGCAAAGCGCGTAGTAGCTTCTATTTATATACGTTAGTAGGAGGAGAAGATTTGGAATGCTTCGTGCGTACACCGGAGCGTTACGGTTCTTATTATTGGGAAACCGACGGCGAGACGTTGGTTTGCGACCAGACAGACAAGATGCCTTCCGACTTCCCGTTCGTATTGGAAAAGGTGGCTGGGGACGGAGGCGGAACAGACATTTCCGAGACTGTGGTGCGCGATGCGGCATTCACGGTAGACGTGACGCGTTCAGGCATTGCTGTTACGTCCGGGAGTGAGGTCGGTATGACGGTTTGCACGATGGCCGGTAGTCCGGTAATGCGTACCCGGTTAGGAGCCGGTACGCATACGATAAATACCGTTCCGTTGGCTCCGGGCATTTACATCGTCCGCGTGACGGACGGAAATACGGTAAGGAGTGTGAAATTCGTCCGATAGGACGGAATGGACACATCAAGAGCAGGTGAGCCCGCCCGGTATTGTCGGGCGGGCTTCTTCAATATCTGCATGCAAAGCTTTTTTCTTCTTTCGGAAAATAGTATATTTGCCGATAGGTTTTGTGAGGATGTGTGACATGAAAATAGACGTACGTTATTTTATTATAGGATTACTGTCCCTGGTTTCTTCTTGCGTCAATGAAAAGGAAGATGCCGGCATGCAGCCGGATGCGGTGGAAGTGGGAGACGTGTTGCCGGAATTTACCGTAGTGATGAATGACGGACGGGTGGTGGAGAGCGGAAGTTTGCAAGGGCAACCTTCGTTCATATTGTTCTTCAATACGGAGTGCGGGGATTGTCGCCGTGAATTTCCGCTCGTACAACAAATGTACGAAAGGTACGGAGCGGACGGCCGTATGGTTTTTATGGCCATCAGCCGGGATCAGGACGCGGTAGCTGTCGGAGAGTATTGGGCGGACAACGGACTTACGATACCTTTTTCCGCACAGACCGACCGCACGGTTTACCATTTGTTTGCTTATTCGTCCATACCCCGCATCTACGTCGTGGATGCGTCGCGGGTCGTCCGGGCGGTTTTTACGGACTCTCCTTTGGCAACGTCGGAGGACTTGACGTACGAGATAGAACGTGTATTGACGGAAATAAAAGATACGGAAAAGTAAGTTTGAGATTATGAAATGTTTAGTGATAGGCGCCGGAGGCGTGGGCGGCTCTTTGGCAGCTCTGTTGGCCTTGGCCGGGAATGAAGTAACGTGTGTGGCTCGCGGGGAGCACAAGGAAAAAATGTTGGCACATGGGTTGCGTTTCCATTCGGGAATCAAAGGAGAGCAGGTTGTCCCGTGTTATGTTTACGACGGGGCAGAGGAACGTCCGGGAGAGATAGGTGTGGCTACGACCGAAACTTATCGGGGGAAGGCCGAGCTGATATTGGTCTGCGTGAAAGGGTATTCCGTCGGTTCCGTGGCGGATTGCATCATCCGTGCCTCGGATGGGCATACCGTGGTGCTGCCCATCCTGAATGTGTACGGTTCGGGGCCGCGAATTGCCCGTGCTTGTCCCGGTTCACGGGTCATCGACGGTTGCATTTATATCGTAGGATATATCCAGGCTCCGGGCGAGGTGACACAGAGCGGCCAGGTGTGCAAACTTGTGTTCGGGGCACGTCCCGGGGACGGTGTTTCTCCGGAAGAGCTCGAAACAGTCCGCCGCGTGTTGGCGGACGCGGGAGTGAAAGCGATTCTTTCGGATGACATAGACCGGGATACTTTTGCCAAATGGGGATTTATCAGCGCGATGGCCGGAACAGGGGCTTTCTTTGACGTACCGATGGGAGCCGTACAGAGAGAAGGTGAGGAACGGGAAGTGTTCATCGGCCTGACGAAAGAGAGCAAGGCGTTGGGAGAGAGCCTGGGCATCCGTTTCCGGGAAGACCCTGTGGCGGCTAACCTGCGAGTCATAGATGCCTTAGACCCACAGACGACTTCTTCTTTGCAGAAAGACTTGAAGAAAGGACGGGAGTCTGAAATACAAGGGCAGTTGTTCGACATGTTGGATGCCTGCCGGAAGCAGGGGATAGAGGCTCCGACATACGAACGGGTGGTAGCGAAATTCAGGAACTCCTGAACGAGGACAGCCCGAGCAGAAACTGAAATAGGAAACTCCTCCGGCTGACATCGCTTTGCGGTAGTCGGCCGGAGGAGTTTCCTATTACGGGATGGACCTTGCGGCAGAAGCCGCCGTTAGGTTCATGCTTTCTTTTTCAGGCGGTTCTTCCAGAGTGCCGTCATGTCTTCCAATGTCTTGCCTTTGGTTTCGGGCACGCTCTTCCAGACGAACAGGGCTGCAAGCAGGCAGATGATGCCATACAGGCTGTAAGCGAACATAGGGCTGAAATCGTACAAAGCCGGAAAGGTGGAAGACACCAAGTAGTTGAACACCCATTGGAACGCTACGGCGATGGCTACGGCTTTTCCACGGATGGTGTTGGGGAAGATCTCGGCAATGAGAACCCAACAAATCGGCCCCCATGACATCATGAAGAATGCAGCGTACACGATGACGGACAGAACCGGAACGATGCCTTTGATGCCCATCTGGTCGCAAAGGGCTACGGCAAAAGCACCGACAGCCATACCGATGGAACCGATGATGAGCAACGGTTTGCGTCCGAAACGGTCGACGGTGAAAATGGCTACCAGAGTGAAAAGGATGTTGACCACACCCATGATGACGGTCTGCATCATGCCGCCTCCTTCGGCACCGGCACTTTCAAATATGCGGGGGGCATAGTAAAGCACCGCATTGATGCCGATGGCTTGTTGGAAGACGGAGAGCAGAATGCCGATGACGATGACTGCCACGCCGTAAGTGAACAGCTTTTCAGTCTTTTCCTTGGACGTCTGTTTGATTTCTTCCAGTACCTTTCCGGCCACATTGCGGCCATTGATTTTCTCCAAAATGGCAAACGCACGGTCGTCTTCACCGCACATCACTAAATAGCGGGGAGTCTTGGGGACGCAGAACAGCAACAGGCCGAACAAGGCAGCCGGGAAAGCTTCGGATCCGAACATGTAACGCCAACCCTCGTACACGCTCCACATGTCGGATTCGGGGCTGACAGACATCACACCGCTTACGGTGTCTTTCAGGATGACAGGATTCTGATGGTCGCCCATAATCATATAGTTGACGAAATAGACTACGAGCATGCCGAAGATAATGGCAAACTGGTTGCACGACACCAGTGTGCCGCGGATGTGGGAAGGGGCAATCTCGGCGATATACATCGGACAGACAGCAGAAGCCAACCCGACACCGATTCCGCCCAACACACGATAGAGGTTGAAGGCAATCAGCAAGTTCCAGTTGGCCTTTCCGTATTCGAAGAAAAGAAACTCCGGATAGTAGGAACCCAATGCGGAGAGGAAAAACATGACGGAAGCCAGACGGAGGGAATCGCGCCGCCCCAGGCGGGAGGCCAGGTAACCGGATATGGCGCCGCCGATGACGCAACCGATCAATGCACTGGACGAGGTGATGCCGTGCATCACCTTGTCATACTGGAAATCCGTCGCGGTGAGGAAAAAGGCTTCAAGCCCCTTTTCGGCACCGGAAATCACTGCCGTGTCGTAGCCGAACAACAGTCCACCCAAGATGGCTACGGTGGTAATGGAGTACAAATACAGTCTGTCTCCTTCTTGTGTCAAGTTCATGATGATTCGTTTGATGTTAAATTAATAAATTTCATTATGCTCGTCCGGGTTGAACGACTTGCCCATGCCGTGCAGCTTGTTGTACAGCTTACGGTCGAATTTGTAGTACCGCGCGGCCCGGTGGGCTACGCCGGTCTGGAATTCCTCCAGAGGAAGCACATATTTCATTTGGGCAATCCGTTTGTGGAAATTGCGAACGTCGAATTTCCGGTCATATATCGTCTCATAAAGTCTGCGGAGCTCGGCTGCTGTGAATCTTTTAGGGAGAAGGTCGAACAAGGCTGCGGGTTGCGTCTGCACGTATTGCCGCACGAACCACAGTGCTTCGCCGATAATCAGGTTGTGGTCGAAAGCCAAGGGGCAGAGCGCATCAATGTCCATCCAACAAGCTTCGTAGCGGTCGGACAAACGGGTAAGTTTCTTGTCGATTTTTACCATCGTCAGGTAGGTGATGGTGACGATGCGTTCCACTTTCTGGTTTAATTGGTGAAAGCGTTCCAACCATTTGATGTCCTTCGGGTTGTTGGTCCGGTTCTTGGAACCGAACGCCCTGAACTGTATGAGGTGAAGCTCATTCAGCCCTGTCAGTTCATAGAGGACCCGCTGTGCCGCCTCGTCCAAGTCTTCGTCATTGTAAATCAGACTGCCCGGCAATTTCATGTTATTATAGTAGCCGTTTTCTTCGTGGCCGGTTTGCTTTACGAGAAGCACTTTAAGATGTTCGCCGTCAAAACCTAATACGACACAGTCAACAGAGACGTGAGGATTGATCATTTCGTCGACGCGTTGGGGATTTTTCATCGTATTGTCGTATTTTGCATACAAAGATAGTATGGCGGGAGGGGAATGGGAGCTTCCTGTTTTATGTTATATAACATGTAATCAGGGCTGTTCGGGAATACTTTTCATATTAAGTATGATAAGGTGCGGGGTTTCGCCTTATTTTGGAGAAATATACGGGGTATGTCTGTCGTACGGTTTGATTCGGGAGTTTTTTTCTTGTATACAGGAAATCAGTTTTTTATCGTTCGTCATTTTGCTTTTGGAACGTGGGGCAGAGTTTCCTCTGGCAGAAACACAACATGTATTTCCATCGGGAAGGGAATTACAATAAGCCTGTCTTTTAAAAAAAGTTAAGACAAGGAGGCTTGGGGCTGTTTTCTTTGGTGGGCAGTAGACGGTGAGGGGAATAATAGGGTAGTGGAATACGTTTTATTTTACAACGAAGAATGGTTCCCTTTTCTGCGCCAAACGAAAAATCAATCTCAGCCGAATGATTTTTCGTTTGGCTGAGATTGATTTTTCATTCTCAGGAGATTTTTTCTCCAATCTCAAACCGTTGAAAACCAGTACTATGCGGAATGCACTTCTTTTGTCTGAAATATTTACGTCCCGTATCCCTTGCGAAGTGTATGTCCGGCTGTGTACTTGTTTCCTTTAAGGGCGAAAACGAAAGCAGGCAGAAAGGTCTTGCTGCCCCCTCTGCCTGCCATATCCTTTCTTACGGAGTTTTTTGATGGATGTTCCGTAGATTATTGTTTGCCTCCGGCTTTCCAGAAGTTTTCTTCTTTCTCGATTTTTGCTTTCTGGGCCTTATATTCGGCATTGGCCTTCTCGTACTCTGCATTCTTGCGCTGTACTTCCTGAATCTTCTCTTTCAGACGGTTGGCCGATCCGGAGATGCTGACGTCTTCCTGGGCTGCTTTCGTACAATAGGAGATAGCCTCTGAGAAGTTTTTGGATGAGGCCAGAATCTGTGCGCGTACCAAATGAGCCTTTCCGGCAATTTTGGCATTGTATTGCACGGCTTTGTCCAAATATGAAAATGCCTTGGCTGAGTCTCCCGTTTTAGACACGGCATTGGCAATCTTCAATGCAATGGCCGCTTTGGTCTGGTCGGTAGGGCATAATTCAAGGGCTTTATCATAATATTGCACTGATTCGGCCACTTTTCCGTCCTTGTAATACTTTTGTGCCGTACCGATGGCCGATTCGTAGCTCGGCTCAATATTATAGGCATATTCGGCTGCCTTGAAATAAATGTCGGTGTCATCGCAGTTGTTGGCCGAAAGCAAGGTAAGCGCAGACTTCAGATAAGCCAGATTCGTTTTGTTCTCTTCGATTTTCGGACCGAAGATGGCAATGAGCTGTTCGCGGTCGGCTGCTTTGGATTGGGCGAACAAGGTTTCGATGCGGTTCAGCGTCGGGTCGTACTGTGCCACAATCTTTTTGGCTGCCACGGAATCTGTCGCTTCGTTGGCCAAGCTCAACATGCCTTGGCAGGCCTCGCGACTTTCCATATAATCTTTCAGGAATTGTTCGCGGAAAGCGGTGGAGTCGGCCATGTATCTTTGATATGAGATTTCAAAGAATTTATCCAATACGAAACCGGGAACCTCTTTTGCGCCATCCTTATTAATAAGGTCTATGCCCTCGCGGAACATGGTGTAGGCTTTGTCCAACGAATAACCGTCGGCCACGCCCGCGCCATAATAAGCATAGTCGAAAGCCTTACGGGCCAGAATGTCGCCTTTAGTGGCGCGCTTGTCCGGTTTGGTAAAGGAGTTCAGTGCGTCAAGGTTCTTCAGGCGCGTATCGTACATGTCCATCAGTTCTTGGAAGTAAGCCTTTTTCTTGGTCAAATCCGGTTCTTTGACTAATACGTTGGCCAAAATCATGGCGCCATAGGCATACGTGCTGACTTCCGCGCAAGGGGCTTTGGTGAGCACGGCTTTCCATGGTTCGTATGCACCGGCATAATCTTGAGCTTTGTAGCTGTCCTTGTAGGCTACGATATTTCCTAAGGTCGTGATACTGTCTTGCCCGTGACCGATACGGTCGTATACTCTTGTCCCCTCGTATTGGGCCAGTGCAGGTGTGCAAACGGCAGCCATTCCCAGGACGGTAGCAATTTTTGTAAATTTCATTTTTTATCCTTTCTTTAGTTGATTCAACAAATTCCGTTCTTTTGATTCGGGTAAAATAATCCTGCGCAAAAATACAAAAAAATGTGCCATGGAAAACGCTTTGAAAGAAAAAAAACAATGATTGAAAATGGATTTTCTGATTAATTACGGGTTTTCGGGAAGAATACTTGTCGGGAAGGTACATAAAAACACGTATGAAGGAGGTTGTTTGAATTCTTTTTTGCATTTTTGCATATAAAAATACGACTATGTTGAATTTGGATGACTTTTACAGGGCAAGATACGTCTTAGGTAATGTGGTGCGTCGGACGGATTTGATCTATGCGCCCAAAATCAATCAGGAAAGTGAGATTTACCTGAAGCCTGAGAATTTGCAGGTGACCGGCTCTTTCAAGCTAAGGGGAGCTTGTTATAAGATATCTCAGTTGGGCGATGAGGAGAAGGCTAAGGGCGTGATTGCCTGCTCGGCCGGGAATCATGCCCAGGGGGTGGCACTCGGGGCTGCCAAATATGGCATTAAATCTCTGATATGCTTGCCAGAGGGGGCACCAATCAGTAAGGTGGAGGCTACACGTCGGTTGGGGGCCGACATTTGTTTGGTACCCGGCGTGTACGATGACGCCTACCGCAAGGCTTTGGAACTGCGTGATGAATTCGGGTACACCTTCATACATCCTTTCGACGACGAGAAGGTGATAGCCGGACAAGGAACGATTGGTTTGGAGCTGATTGAACAGTTGCCGGACGTGGATACGGTGATTGTGCCGATAGGAGGCGGAGGATTGGCCAGTGGAATCGCCTTTGCCATCAAGACTTTGAACCCGAAGATAAAGGTGTATGGCGTACAGGCCTGTGGGGCACCAGGCATGTTGCGGAGCCTCGAACACCAGAAAATAGAATGCTTGGACGCAGTGTCTACGATTGCAGACGGGATAGCGGTGAAAGAGCCGGGGGAACTTACTTACCGGACATGCAAACAGTATCTCGACGGGGTCGTGACGGTGACGGAAGATGAGATATGTGCCGCAATCCTGGCATTGATAGAACAGCATAAACTGATTGCGGAAGGAGCCGGAGCCGTCAGTGTGGCTGCCGCCATGTTCAACAAGGTGCCCGTAAAAGGGCGCAAGACCGTTTGTGTCGTGAGCGGCGGCAATATCGACGTGACGATATTGAGCCGCGTGATTAACCGCGGGCTTTCCAAAAGCGGGCGGATATACACCTTTTGCGTGGAACTGGACGATAAGCCGGGGCAGTTGTTCGTGGTCAGCCAGATTGCCGCGTCGGTGGGAGCGAATATCATAAGCGTGTATCACGAGCGGAATGATGACACGTCTAACGTCACGGCCTGTTGGTTGCGGGTCCAGGTGGAAACCCGCAATGCGGAACATGTACAGGAACTCCAACTTGCATTGAAAAATGCAGGTTTAAAACTAATATAAATAAAAAAGGATTTTATGAAAGCTTTACACACGAAATCGGCACCAGCTGCCATCGGCCCTTACAGTCAGGCACTGGATCTGGGCAATATGGTGTTTGTTTCCGGGCAGCTCCCGGTAGACCCAGCCACCGGCACCATGGCTGATACCGTGGAGCAGCAGGCTGCGCAGAGCCTTGCCAACCTGAAGGCGATTCTGGCCGAGGCGGGGCTTTCCATGAACAACGTGGTCAAGACGGTGATCTTTCTGGCCGACATCAACGATTTTGCCGCAGTGAACGCGGAGTACGCCAAGGCTTTTGCCGAGCCGTTCCCCGCCCGCAGCTGCGTGCAGGTGGCAGCCATCCCCAAGGGCGCAAAACTGGAGATCGAGTGCATCGCCGTGCGGGACTGAGCGAAAAATAAGACAAGAAAAACGGGACACCGGAGCATCTGCGGATGCTTTGGTGTCCCGTTTTTGATATCAGGTTCGGAAAGCAGGTCTTTACTTCTGCACACCGGCCTCGCATTGCTCGATGAATTGCTTGGCCACCCGGGGGCTGCGGCCACCGGCACGCAGGGCAAAGGCCTCGGCCTTGAGCAGCAGCTGCTCGGTGGGCATCTGGATGTTGTGCTGCTTGGCAAGCTGCTCCAGAATTGTCTCGAACCGTGCCTTTTCCGGCCGCTGGAAGGTGACCGTCAGGCCGAACCGGGCGGAAAGGCTCATCAGCTCCTGCCGGGTGTCGGCTTCGTGGATGTCGTCGCCGGTGCGGTCGGTCAGGGTCTCCTTGATGAGGTGGCGGCGGTTGGAGGTGGCGTACACCGCAATGTTCCGGGCCCGGCCGCCCACGCTGCCCTCGAGGATGGCTTTCAGGGCGGCAAAGTTATCGTCGTTGGAGGAGAAGCTCAGGTCATCGATGAAGAGGATGAACTTGAGGGGGTTGGCTGCCAGCTGATCCATCAGGTCGGGGATCTGGTAGAGCTGGTTCTTCTTGACCTCCACCAGCCGCAGGCCGTCGGCGGCATACTCATTGGCAATGGCCTTGACCGTGCTGGATTTGCCGGTGCCGGCATCGCCGTAGAGCAGGACATTGTTGGCGGGGGAACCGGCCAGCAGGGCGCGGGTGTTGGCAATGACCTTTTCCCGCTCCTTCTCGTAGCCCGGCAGCTCGCTGAGCTTCTGGGGGTCGGGGTACTTCACGGGCACCAGCTGGCCGTTCTCCACTGTGAACACGTGGTGCTTGGCAAACATGCCGTAGCCTTTCTTCCCGGCTTCCCGCATCCGCTGGTTATAGGCGGCAGTCAGGTCGAGCTGCCTTGCCTCCCAGCGGGGCAGGAACGCCAGCTCCCGGCTCTGCCGGTCGGCGGCTTCCAGCAGGGTGTCCAGCGTCAGGCCGCAGAGCTTCTGCAAAAAGTTCAGCTCACTGTTCAGGGCGGCCTCCATCACAGGGGAGAGCTGGCCTGCGGCGGCCTGCCGCACACAGAAGGTCTCGGTCTCCAGCACGGCGTTGGAAAGATAATCACCCAGATTGGTGGTGTGGGCAAACAGGGCAGCTTCAAAGGCGGCCACAGCATCGCACAGGGGGGCGATGGTATCGTCAGCA